>Ga0335075_10012689_pt1 | contig 12724 bp, 10 predicted proteins | sample Lox_Sample_24_FD_206723 | JGI IMG/M metagenome (GOLD analysis project Ga0335075, IMG submission 206723) | Soil microbial communities from Loxahatchee National Wildlife Refuge, Florida, United States - Lox_Sample_2.4 | ecosystem: Environmental > Terrestrial > Soil > Wetlands | place: USA... | reverse complement strand
AAAGATGGATTCGACCACCGCCCGAGTCGTGAGCGCACCTACGCTCGCTGCATTGCGTTCAACATGCAATCCTTGGTAGCAGCCAACGAGGCCAATGATAAAGGCGAAAACCGGAGCTTTGATCAGACCAAGCCAGAAGGTCCAACCTACTATCGCCTCGCGAAGCTGTGATAAAAAGGCAGGAATGGTGATGCTCAGATCGAAATAACACATGACCATCCCGCCAAGCAGCCCCATGATATTGGAGTAGAATGTCAGCAGCGGCAGCGTAATCATCAGCCCCAACAGGCGCGGCAGCACCAGCACCTCGATCAGGTTGAGGCCGGATGTCTGGATCGCATCCAGCTCCTCGTTCACCTTCATGGTGCCGAGCTGCGCCGTGAAGGCTGAACCGGATCGCCCGGCCACAATGATGGCGGCCATCAGCCCGCCCAGCTCGCGCAGCACCCCGACGGCCAGCAGGTTGACGGTAAATACCTCCACCCCGAACTGGCGGAGCTGGTCGGCCCCCTGATAAGCGACAACGACCCCAATCAGAAACGACAACAGCCCGACAATCGGCAGGGCATTGACGCCGGTGATCTCAATCTGACGAAATAGCGCCGCAACACGCAGGCGGCGCGGATTCAGGATTGTCGCGACCGTCTCGGATGCGACCAATCCGAAAAAGCCGACCAGCTCATAGACCTGGCGAAGTGCGCGAACCTGGGCTCGCCCGATGCGTTCCAGCCGGTCCACGAAAGTGTGAGGTGGAGGGAGTTCGACAGGTGGCGCCGTGCAGTCATGATCGATCGTATGGACAAGAGCGCGATATTCCTCGCGCACGTTGATCGGCCGAACCTGCACGCCTCTGTGCCTGAACACACGCGCCGTGCGCAACAGCAACCAGGCGCCGACTGTGTCGAGTTGCTCGAGCAGGCGGCAATCGACCTCGATGCTGGTATGGCCATTGGGATCGATCGTCTTCATCAATGGATCGAGCCGCCGCGCTTCGCTGATCACCCAACGGCCACCCACGATCAGGCGAAAGGTATCGCCTTTCTGCTCCGTGCGGAACCAAGCGACTTCTGCCGGTTTCACCCGCTCAGCTACATCGCTCATGGATCAATTCACCCGATGGCTGGCGATGAAATCGAGGTCCACCTCCACCCCAATCCCGGCTGTATCAGGAATCAGCACCGCCCCATCTTCGGCCAATGCGAAGCTGGGACGGGCGATGCACCGGGTGAGACGGCTCTGGCTCACATTGAACTCGACGAAACGGGCGCGTGGCATGGTGGCGATTAGCTGCAGGCTGTAGCCGGTCAGCAAATGGGTCAGCCAGGAATGCGGCACAAGGTCGATCCCGGCTTCTTCCGCCAGCCGGGCGACCTCTATTGCCACAGACACGCCGCCGCAGCGCGATAGGTCGGGCTGGATCACATCGACGCAGCCTTCGCTGATGAAGCGGCTGAAGTCCCAGATGGTCGCGACTTGCTCGCCGGCCGCGATCGGGACCGGGCTGCATGCCCGGACGGCGGCATATTCGTCGAAGCGTTCGGGGTGGATGAAATCTTCCACCCACCCGACATCGTAGTCAGCCAACCACCGGCACAACGCCTCGGCCTCGCGGCGGCTGCGGGATTGGCCGGGGTTCCGCCAGCCGGCGGGATACCAGCCCGGATCGACCAGCAGGTGCCGGTCCGGGCCCAGCGCCGCCCGCGCGGCGGCCACAAGCTCGCGGTCGCGGCCGGGGTCCTCGCCGAACACGCCCCAGCCGAATTTCACCGCCCGGAAGCCACGCTCGGCGTAGCCTTTCGCCGCTTCCTCCATCGCCTCGGGCGTCTCGCGAAACAGGGTGGACGCATATGCGGTGATGCGATCGCGCCGGTATCCACCAAGCAGGCGAGCCAGCGACATGCCGGCCGCCTGCGCGCGGATCGACCACAGGCAATTGTCGATCGCCGAGATGCACTGCATGGCGATGCCACGCCGCCCGTAATAGGCGCTGCCGACATAGAGCTTGTCCCACAGCCGCTCCACATCCAGCGGGTTCTCGCCGATCAGCAGGTCGCGCAGGGTGCGGAAACTCAGCGTTGACATGCTCTGTCCGGCGATGATCGCCACCGCCGCGGGCGCGAGGGTCTCGACATCTGCCCAGCCCGTCAAACCCTCATCAGTGGTGATCCGAACCAGAAGTTGCCAATCCCCGTTGTCGGTCGCTTCCTCTGCGCCGGCGCTCACGCGCCAGGCGGAGTCGCCGCGCAGCAGGATCAGCTCGACATCGGTGATTTTCATTGCAATCAAGTGTTCGGAAGTGGGATGAACTCCGTTTCGCCGGGCACGGGGGCGAACCGTCCTGCCAGCCAGTCTTCCTTGGCTTGCTCGATACGTTCTTTCCGTGACGAGACGAAATTCCACCAAATGTGCCGAGGTCCCTCCATCGCGGCGCCGCCCAAGAACATCAGGCGTGCCAAGCGCGTTGCCTGGACCGTGATACGATCGCCGGGTCGGAAGATCAGTAATCGAGGAGCCTCGAAGCGTTCGCCGGCGATTTCTATCTCGCCTTCGACGACATAGATGGCTCGCTCCTCTGCGTCGGGATCGAGCGGCGCGGTTGCACCGGCGTCCAACCGCACTTCCACATAGAGCCAGTCCGACAGCATCCGTACCGGTGACGTCGCGCCGAACGCGGACCCTGCAATAACCCTGGCGCGAATCCCGCCCCCCTCGACCATCGGTAACGCCGCGGCATCGAAATGCTGAAACGACGGATCAGTCTCTTCAAAAGCCTCGGGCAGCGCGATCCAGCTTTGGATCCCGAACATGCTCTCCCCGCCTCGGCGGGCGTTGACAGGAGTGCGTTCGGAATGTGCGATGCCCCGCCCTGCCGTCATCAGGTTCATTTCGCCCGGCACGATCTCCCGCGCGTTGCCTTCACTGTCGCGGTGCATGATGCGGCCATCGAACAGATAGGTCACCGTCGCCAGCCCGATGTGCGGATGCGGTCGCACGTCCATACCTTGGCCGGCGATAAACTGAACGGGCCCCATCTGGTCGAAGAAGATGAAAGGACCCACCATTTGTCGTTTGCCGTGCGGCAGCGCACGGCGCACCTCAAACCCACCGAGATCACGTACCCGCGGCACGATAATAATCTGCAGCGCGTCGCAGGATCGCTTATCTCCGAGTACAGGGTCATTATCCGGTAGCCAGCTCATTCACTCGACCTCCGCGGGAAGCGCTTGTACCCCTGGGAAGCTAGGCCGCGTCCATCACAGAGACAATGCCGTCCGGCACGAGCGGCGGATTCCCGCGCTTGGGGTGCTCTTTTCCCGGCCCCAGCCTGTATGGAAGGCCCTCGTCGTGTTATAAGGGTTGGATGCTCAGGCCCAGCCGTTTTCTTGGTCCCTTCTCGCTCTGCATCGCGCTGACCGCCGGAATGGGCGCCCATGCGGCACCGCCAGGGGATCGGTTCGCGCTTGTGCTAGGCGAGTCCACATACGCGAAGCTGCCGCCTCTCCAGGGCTGCAGCGTCTCCGCACAAGTGATTGGCGAACGGCTTCGCGCGCTCGGCTTCACCGTAACGGAACAAACGGATGCATCGAATGGCGCGATGAGCGCAGCGCTGATCGATCTCGCCGGGCAGGCAGCGGCGGCGCCGGAGCCGACGATCGTCATCTATTTCTGCGGTTATCAGGTGGACTTCGACAACCGCCTGTTTCTTGTCCCCGTCGAGGCCTCCCTGACACGCCCGTCAGATGTGCTGACGCAAGGATTGCCGGCACAGTCCTTTCTCGACGTCGCTGCCCGCAAGACGCGCGTTGGCTGGAGCATACTCGACACCTACGCCTCGCCGCCGGCTCAACCGGGAGAGCCCGCGGCGATCGCGCGTTTCGTCACCGGCCAGACGACCGCTCCCGGCCATATTATCATGGTCGCGGCCGAGACCGCCGCGAGCACGACGGCAACGCCGCTCGCCCAGTCATTGGCCGCCGCATTGGCGGCTCCGCCCGTCGATCTCGACCAAGCGGCGGCCGCGGTCCGCAAGGACACCACCGGTCGAGCGACCCTGGCGGTTGCCGGCAGCGGCGGCGGCCTGACGTTGTTGCAACCACCACCTAAGCCGCCAGCACCACCTCCGGTTGTAGCGGTGGCACCCAAACCCGTACCCCCGCCCGCCGCCCCGCCAGTTGCACCAGCGCAGCCGGCGGCACCCGCAATTGCGATGCCGGAGGAAGCGCAGTATTCGGAGGTTGACCGTCGTCGGGTGCAGGCCGCCTTGCGAGAGCTCGGCTATTACGACGGCGACGTGGACGGCGTTTTCGGGCCGGAGACGCGCGCTGCCATACGTCGCTACCAGCACGAAATCGGTGCGCCGATGACAGGAACGCTGACGCCCGGCGACGCTACGCGTCTGGTGGCCGGATTGCCACAAGGCAAACAATAGCTGGACGGAAGGAACGACGCGGCATGGGACTGAAGGCCAAATTCAACATCGTCATGCTGGCGGCATTTTTGGTCGGGCTTGGGCTCGCCGCGCTGTTGTCCTATTCCATTGTGCAGCAGGATGCGGTGCGGGAAGTCGAGCAGCAAGCGCGGGTTATGATCGACGCGGCATCCGCGGTTCGCGGCTACACCGATACTGAAGTCGGACCACTGTTGACGGCTCAGAGCAAAGTGCGCTTCCTGCCGCAAACGATCCCGTTCTTCGCTGCGCAGGCCGTGATGCGCAGCCTTCCCTCCAGCTATCATGATTACGCGTACAAAGAAGCTGCGCTCAATCCGACCAACCCGGCCGATCGGGCGACTGACTGGCAGGCGGATATCATCAATGCCTTCCAACGCAGTCCGCACCAGACAGAGCTTATCACCGAGCGCCACACGCCGGACGGCCTCACGCTGAACCTGGCACACCCGGTGCGCGTCGATTCCAAGGATTGTCTGACCTGCCACTCCACCCCGCAGGCGGCCCCGCCCTCGATGATCGATCTATATGGCACCGCAAACGGTTTTGGTTGGAAGTTCGGCGATGTTATTGGAGCCCAGATCGTCACGGTTCCGATGACTGTCGCTTTTGCCAGGGCGCAGCACCTGTTTCTAGTGGTGATGGCGGGACTGGCTGCTGTCTTTGCGGTGATGCTGGTGTTGCTGAATGTTCTGCTGGATGTCCTGATCGTGCGGCCCGTGCGGCGAATCTCAGCCGCGGCAAGCGAAGTGAGTCTGGGCAACTTCGACATCCCCGAATACCAGCCACGCGGACATGACGAGATCGCCTCGTTGGCGCAGTCGTTCAACCGGATGCGACGCAGCCTGGTGAACGCAATGCAGATGCTGGAACGGGCGAATTGACTGCGCGGAGAACATGACAACAGACCCCGAGCGCATTGGCCGCTACCAAATCGAAGCCGTGCTGGGGCGTGGGGGGATGGGCGTCGTTTACAAAGCGTATGACCCACAGATCGATCGACCAGTTGCGCTGAAACTTGTTCGCGCCGACCTCCTCGATGGTGATGAGCAAGCCGATTATGTCGAGCGCCTGCGGCGCGAGGCGCAGGCCGCCGGCCGCTGCACGCATCCCAATATCGTGGCGCTCTATGACTACAACGTGCACGAAGGCAACCCCTTCCTGGTCATGGAATACGTGAAAGGCATGAGCGTCGCCCAGGCGATTGCGCGCGGCACGAGGTTCCGGCAGGACGAGGCCGTCTTCATCGTGGGCCAGCTCCTGGAGGGACTCGGGTGCGCGCACGGATTGGGTGTCGTGCACCGTGACGTAAAGCCAGCGAATATCCTTTTGGTCGAAAACGGGCGCGTCAAGGTGACCGATTTCGGCCTTTCCCGCATCGGCGTATCAACTCTGACGCAGAGTGGCTCGCTCTTGGGAACGCCCAGCTACATGTCGCCAGAGCAATGCCGCGGCGATGAGGCCGACTATCGCAGTGACCTGTTCTCCGCCGGCGTCGTGCTGCACGAGTTGCTGGCTGGCGAGAGGCCCTTCCCCGGCCGAGACGTCACCGTCCTGATCAAGCAGATCCTCTACGACGAACCGCCGGATCTGAAAGGGATCGTGCCCGATCACCTTGCCGCTGCTGTCCGGCGCGCCCTCGCGAAGCGACCCGAGGACCGCTTCCCATCGGCGGCGGCCATGGCGGCCGCCCTGCGCCCCACCAGGCAAGCGACGCCCGACGAACTGACAGTCGTTCAGCCACCGCCCGTTCCTCGCGCCCATCAGCCGGCACAGAGCTGGGTCGATGAGCAAGTGCTGACCAGCCTGCAGCGGCGCCTGGCGCGTCATGTCGGGCCCATCGCCAAGGTGCTGGTCAGCGGCGCCGTCCGCAATGCAGCAAACCCCGACGCACTGTGCGAATTGCTGGCGAAAAACATCGAGAACCCCGACGAACGGCGAAATTTCCTGCGGGATGCGCGACGGGAACTCAGCAGCGCCGCCTCGAGCACACGCATCCTTCAGCAGTCGCGAGCGGATGCGGCCGCCGTTCCCCCGACCACAGGCGGCTCTCTGCCGGCCAATCCACCATCGGCGATTGCGCAGACATCCATCGACGTTGCCCAGACGGAGTTGGCTCGCTTCATCGGCCCGATTTCACGCGTACTGGTGAAGCGCGCCCTGGCTTCCTCCAGCACGCTGGCCGAGCTTTGGACAACACTGGCCGAGCACATCGAACGACCGGAAGATCGGGCCGCGTTCCTGCGGCTCCAGCCACGTGGATAGACCCGACATGGCCACGCCAGTTGACATCCTGATCATCGGCGCCGGCGCTTCCGGTGCGGCCATAGCCTGGAGCCTTGCCGAGACGAAAATGCACATTCTCTGTCTGGAGCAGGGCGACTGGATGAAGCCTTCCGAATATCCCAGCACCGGACGGGATTGGGAGGCACGCCAGCTCAACGATTTCCACTACAGCCCGAACCGGCGAGGCCGCGATACCGACTATCCCATCAACGAAGATAACTCGCCGATCAGGATCGCCAACTTCAACGGCGTCGGCGGCGGCACGGTGCTGTACGCAGGCCATTTCCCGCGTTTCCACCCATCAGACTTTCGCGTCCGCACGCTCGACGGCGTCGGCGACGACTGGCCGATCGACTACGCGACGCTGGAGCCCTTCTACGCGGAGAACGACCGCATGATGGGTGTCTCCGGTCTGGCCGGCGACCCCGCCTATCCGTCGCATCAACCGATGATGCCGCCGCTGCCTCTGGGCAAATCCGGCGCGACTCTCGCGCGTGGGCTCAACAAGCTCGGATGGCACTGGTGGCCGTCCGACAGTGCGATAGCCTCGGTGGATTATGAAGGCCGTGCCAGATGCATCAATCTCTGCCACTGCACGTCGGGTTGCGCGCAGGGCGCCAAGGCGAGCACCGACATCACCTACTGGCCCGCAGCCATCCGTGCCGGTGTCGAGTTGCGTACCCGTTGCCGTGTGAGGGAGATCATCACCAACGAACACGGCATGGCGTCCGGCGTGATTTACTACGACCCCGACGGGGTTGAGCGGTTTCAATCCGCCGAGGTCGTCATTATCGCCTGCAACGGCGTCGGCACGCCACGGCTGTTGCTGAATTCGGCGTCTGCGCGATTCCCGAACGGCCTTGCCAATTCCAGCGGTCTTGTCGGCAAAAATCTTATGTTCCATCCCTATGCCCGGATCTTCGGCTATTTCGACGAACCTTTGGACGGCTATCGCGGCCCGGGCAACTGCATATGGAGTCAGGAGTTCTATGAGACGGACCGCTCCCGCGGGTTTGTGCGCGGCTACACGTTCGAATTCTCGCGCGGCCAGGGGCCGGTGATGGCCGCCGTGCACGGCATGGAGACCGGACGCCTCCCCTGGGGTGCCGATCACCACCGCGCCTATCGCCACCTGTTCTGCCACCGCACCGGCATGGTTGCGATCTGCGAGGACCTGCCGGAAGCACACAACACGGTCACGCTTGATCCGGTGCTGAAGGATTCCAGCGGCATTCCGGCACCGAAGATCGACTACACGCTGAGCGAGAACAGCCGCCGCATGCTGGATCACGCGGTTGCGCGGGGGACCGAAATCCTGCGGGCGGCGGGGGCGCACGATGTGGACTCCGCCGCGCTGATCGCCGATGGCGGGTGGCATCTGATGGGAACCGCGCGCATGGGCACCGACCCCTCGCGGTCCGTCGTGAATGAATGGGGCCGCAGCCATGACGTGAAGAACCTGTTCATCGTCGATGGCAGCATCTTCGTCACCTCGGCGGGAGTGAACCCCACACGAACTATCCAGGCGCTCGCCCTTTACGTCGCGGACAGCATGAAGCAGCGGCTGGCCATCCTGTTCGATTGAGATGACAATGCAGAACAGTTCTTCAGGCCATGTATTGTCGGCCGATCGGCGCCGCTCCCTGCGGTGCCTCGCCGAGACAATCATCCCCGCTAGCACCGAATACGGCGTGCCGAGTGCCGGCGACGATGCGATCTTCGCCGATATTCTTCGCAGCCTCGGGCGCGATGCGAACCATGTGGTGGCGGTGCTGCAGGCGCTGGACTCGCTGTCCGGCGGCATCTTCGCCGATCTCAACCCGCAACGCCGGGATGTCGTTGCCGCTCAGTTGCGCGAGACTGGCGGGTCCGCGCTGATATATCTGACTCGTATCATACTGCAATGTTATTACCGGGACGACCGAGTGATGCGATCGCTCGGCATGGAGGCCCGGCCGCCTTTCCCCAAAGGCTTCGAAGTCGAACAAGGCGACTGGTCCCTGCTGGACCAGGTGCGCGCGCGCCCAAAACTCTACCGCAACGCGCCCTGAAACACCTCTCCCGCCCTGCGGGAGAGGTCGGTTCGCGAAGCGAACCGGGTGAGGGTGCGGGCGGCGCGGATTAAGCCTTCGCCGGCGCCCACTTATAAATCCCCCGCAGCGTCTCCCCCATCAGAGCCGTCCGATCGCTCTCCGACAGTCGGTCGGTCACACGGAACGCCTCGACCCCCTGCTCGTACGTCAACAACGACACCGCCCGTGTCCAGTCAGTGCCCCACATGCAGCGACCGAAACCGAACCCATCGAAGATCCGACCAAGCGGATCCCATATGTCCTGATAGGGGAACGCTTCGTGCGACAGCGTGCAGGCGCCGGTGATCTTGACCGCGATATTATCGTGCCCCGCCAGCGCCAGCAGCTTCGGTAGATCGGCAAACGGCTGCGCGGGCGCGGGTGGCTCGAACGGCTGTTGCAGCCCCAGGTGGTCGATCACCACCGTCGTATTCGGGTTGCGGGCGGCCAACTCGCCTGCCTGCTCCAGGCGCCCCCAGCACAGCATGTTGACCGGCAGTGCGTGCTGCGCGGCAGCGGCCAGAACCCGGTTGAGCCCCGGGTCGGCGGCATCGGTCGAGGCACCGCGATTCAGCATGAGCCGGACGCCGACCGTACCGTCGGTTGCCGCCCAGTGGGCAACGATGTCGGCCACCGCGGGATCAGTTGGATCAACCGGCTTGATCAGCCCGAAGCGGCCCGGATGAGCGGCATGGACCTGGAGAGCGTAGCTGGCGTCATAGCGGTACAGGCTGAACGGCGACACCAACAGCGCGCCATCGACCCCGACCGCGTCCATCGCGGTCACCATGTCATCGCCGCTGACCTCTGGTGGTCCTTGAAGAAAGGAACCCCAGGGCCTTCCCGGATGATTGCCTTCATAGGCGTGCACCTGGGCGTCTATCGTCTGCATGGCTTGCCACCCTCTGCGTCTCGGTAACTGCCAATAGAATTGGCCCGAAGCCCGATCACTGCTGGAGCGGATGCCCTTGCGCGTCCAGCAGCGGCACGCCGAACTGCGTCAACAACTTGTTGATCGCGCCCTGATTCTCGGCGATTAGCTGGTTCAGCTTCCGCTTCCAGTCCTGATCGCTGTGGCGCACGCCCATCGAGATGCGGAAATCCATCGGCATGGGCCCCTGCTCCTTCAGAAGCAGGACGACGGTGAGCGGCGGGTCCGCATGTTTGGCGTAATATCCGGCGATCGGCCCCCACAGCACGGCAGCGTCGATATGCCCGGCGATCAGGTCGTCGATCATGTCCTTGGTCGGCGACTCGTACCGCGTATCCACGGTCAGCGGATACGGCTTCGCCTTCGCCATCAGCCCGTCCAGGGCCATGATCGAGGCGGGCGGAGTGCCGGCAACCACGCCGATCCGCTTGTCCTTCAGCCGCTCGTCACCAAGCGAGTTGATCCCATCCAACCCGTCATGCGGCTTGAACACCAGCGCGTAGGCGGTGTGATAGTACGGGTTCGTCGTCTGCACCAGATCGTAGCCTTGAGCGACGCCCATCACCACGTCGCAGCGGAAGGCGTTCAAGGTGTTGCGAACGAAGCCGATCACCTGCGGATAATAGGTGTAGGACACCCGCTCGGCCAGCTTGCTGGCCATCAGCTCCGCCAGCTTGTTCTCGAACCCGTCGCCCTTCTCGTCCGAGAACGGCATATTGTTTGGATCGGCGCACACACGGAAGACGTGCGGATCGACCAGCTCAACCTGAGCACCGAGTCCTGGCGCCTGAGCCTGCGCGCGCCCCGTCAAGGCAAACGCTGTGCCGGCGGCGCACAACACCACCCACAGCAATCTTGCCACCACACGCCGGCGGCTCATTATGGTGATCAGCCCATGCATTGGTTTTCTGCCTTCGTGTACGCCTCAGGCACAGGTTCGTGGTCGGTAGGACGCCCGCGCCCCCAGGCACCATCCGCTCGCGCGCGTAGGTAGATGTAAATGGGGTCGATATAGCACATCACGTTCGGGTTCGTGCCGAATGAAGGCATCACCAGGTCCGAGGACGCCGAGACGTCCTTCTTACCACCGGCGACGATAGCATAGAACTCGCTATAGCTTAGCGTCTTCAATGCACTCACGAGCGACGGCGCGTAAGTGGAACCCAAGCCGTCCGGGCCGTGACACGCGAGACAGTTGGCACCGTAACGGATATAACCTGCGTAGGTATACCAATCCACCTTTCCGTTCTCGATGTGGAAGGTCGGATTGCCGGCCTTATCGAAATACTCGCCATTCCGCGAGGTGACCGCTTTGGAATCGCCCGGTCCCTGGGCATAGGCAAGTCCGCCAATCAGCAGCAGGACCGCAGCCAGAGCGCATATAGTCCGTAAGGAGAATTTCACAGCATAGTCCCTCTGCGAGACAAAAAAGAAGGCCGGCGCTCCCGGTGGAAACCACCGAGGCGCCGGCTGTGTTTTGAAGCCAAATCAGCTCTTGGGGAGGGCAAAGACCGTGAGCGACCCACCCAGGTTGGTGTAGTTGCTCAGCGCCGCGTAGCCGCCGACCGCGCCGAGTCCGGCATGCGGGTCGGTCAGCCCGGCCGCCAGGCCGATACCCGCCCAGCCGCCGACCCCCGACAGCACCGCAACGTACTGCACGCCATTATGCATATAGGTCATCACGTTGCCGATGATGCCGGACGGCGTCTTGTAGCTGTACAGCTCCTTGCCGGTCTTCGCATCGACCGCCTTCAGATAGCCTTCCAGCGTGCCGTAAAACACCACGCCGCCAGCTGTAGAGAGCGCACCCGACCACACCGAGAACAGCTCGGGATCCGACCAGACGATCTTGCCGGTGGTCGCGTCCCAGGCGATGAAGTTGCCCATATTCGTCTGACCAGGAGGCGGATACATCGACAGCGTCGCGCCGACATAGGGCTGACCGGCAACGTAGGCGACGCGGAACGGCTGGTAGTCCATGCAGACATGGTTAGTGGGTACGTAGAACAGCTTGGTCTGCGGATCGTACGTCGCCGGCTGCTCGTCCTTGGTCCCGAGCGCCGCCGGGCAAATGCCGGTGACGTTCACGTCCTGCTTCGAGGTCTCATACTTCGGCACAAGGATCGGACGGCCGTAGTTCGGACTGCTCGCATCCATGTCGATCCCGGTCGCCCAGTTCACCGCCGGATCGTACTTTGCTGCCACCAGCAGCGCCCCGGTGTCACGGTTCAGCGTATAAGCGAACCCGTTGCGATCGAAGTGCACCAGCGCCGGGACGGTCTGGCCATTGATCTGTAGGTCGGCCAGGATCATCTCGTTGATGCCATCATAGTCCCACTGGTCGTGCGGCGTCATCTGGTACACCCATTTCGCCATGCCGGTGTCAAGGTCACGGGCGAAGATGGTCATCGACCACTTGTTGTCGCCGGGCCGCTGGCTCGGGTTCCAGGTCGATGGGTTGCCGGAGCCATAGTAAATCAGATTAAGCTTCGGGTCGTAGGAGTACCAGCCCCAGGTGTCTCCGCCGCCGATCTTCCATTCATTGCCCTGCCAGGTCTTCAGGCTGGAATCGGCGCCGATCGGCTTGCCCAGCATCGTCGTCTTCTGGGGATCGACCAGCAGATCCTTGTCCGGTCCTTCGGAATAGGCACGCCAGACCAGCTTGCCGTCGCTGATATTATACGCCGACACCCAGCCGCGCACGCCGAACTCTCCCCCGGAGACCCCGACCAGGACTTTGTCCTTGACCACGAGCGGTGCCTCGGTTCCGGTCTGGCCCAATTTCGGATCGCCATCCTTCACCGACCAGACAACCTTGCCGGTCTTTGCGTCCAGGGCGACCAGCGTGGTGTCGGCCTGGTGCAGGAAGATCTTGCCGTCACCATACGCGACGCCCCGGTTGACCGTATCGCAGCACATCACCGGGATGACGCTCGGATCCTGCGTCGGCTCGTACTTCCACAGGATCTTGCCGTTGTTGTTGAGATC
>Ga0335075_10012688_pt1 | contig 12724 bp, 12 predicted proteins | sample Lox_Sample_24_FD_206723 | JGI IMG/M metagenome (GOLD analysis project Ga0335075, IMG submission 206723) | Soil microbial communities from Loxahatchee National Wildlife Refuge, Florida, United States - Lox_Sample_2.4 | ecosystem: Environmental > Terrestrial > Soil > Wetlands | place: USA... | reverse complement strand
GTTTTCGGGCCGAATGCCCCACCCGTACTTCTCGTTGAAGTAGTCCGTGATGGCGAGAACGAGCGATGCCGCACCCCGAGAGGGGCCATAGTTGCAGCTGGCCTCGCCGAAGTTCTTGACCAGGGCCTCCTCGGTAAGCTCCTGCCACGCTTGCATCGCCTCCGGGATATTCGCTGGGTTCCCGATGCTCAGGTTCAGCCATTCTCCGGAGTCGGATCCCGCGGTCGAGGTGGCGATGTCCTCCATGATGCTGCGCAGTCCCGACATGCTTGCCATCTTGTTCCCGATAAGAGACCGCGTCATCACTGCTTCCCTTTCATGCCGGCGGATTGTCATGCGGATGAGCACCGGAGGGACCGCGTCCACTACGGGCGCAGTCCGGCAGGCCGGACGTCTCGCACGAGCAATATGGAAGCGCCCAGTAAGGGAAATCTTAGAGCGCGGACCATAGTTGCCGACTATCACGGATTGCGCATAAGTCAGTCCAAGCCGGATCGCGCCGGATGGCCAGTCCAAGCCGGATCGCGCCGGATGGCCAGTCCAAGCCGGATCGCGCCTGATGGATAGCGTAACCAGACGGTTCATGAAGAAGTCCGGAGCGGTGCTTACTGCCAGGAAGCGGAACTGGTGGCAATCGGCGAGGCGCCTCCGCGGGTCGCGGACTGTTAGGTTCCGACGTGATGACGAGCGGAAGATCCCCGACAGCGGTCCTGACGGCGGCCGACGTAGACGCGGCGGCCGCCCGGCTGGCAGGTGTCGCGGTAGCAACGCCGCTTCAGTGGTGCGAGCGGCTGTCGCAAGTTACCGGTTGGCAGGTGTATCTCAAACGGGAAGACCTGCAGCCGGTCCGTTCGTACAAGCTGCGCGGCGCGTTCAACCTCATGGCGCAGCTCACCGCGGCCGAGCGGGCGGCCGGCGTGGTCTGCGCCAGCGCGGGAAATCACGCACAGGGAGTGGCGTTCGCAAGCCGGCTGCTCGGTGTGCGCGCCCGGATCTATCTGCCTCGGCCCACGCCGCGGCAGAAGCGGGACCGGATCACCGTGTACGGCGGCGGTCTTGTGGAGCTGATCCTTTCGGGGGACACCTACGACGACGCGGCCGCGGCAGCGGACGCTGACGCGGATTCGTCTGGCGCGGTTCAGGTGCCTCCGTTCGATGACCCGCGCACGATGGCCGGTCAGGGAACTATCGCCGCGGAGATCCTCGCCGGGCTGCCGGAGCCCCCGGATGCCGTAGTGGTGCCGGTTGGCGGTGGCGGCCTGATGGCTGGAGTCGCCGCTTATCTGCGCGAGCGTGCTCCGTCCGTCCGCATGATCGGTGCCGAGCCGTCCGGAGCCGCGTCGATGACTGCCGCCGTGGGCGCCGGGGGACCGGTCACGCTGGACACGATTGATCCGTTCGTCGACGGCGCGGCGGTCCGCCGGGTGGGCCAGCGGACGTTCGAAGTCATTACTGGCGGCCCATATGACCTGCTGACCGTGGGCGAAGGCGCCGTGTGCACCGAGATGCTGGCGCTGTATCACAGCGAGGGGATCATCGCCGAGCCCGCCGGGGCTCTGGCCGCAGCAGCCTTGCACCTAGCCGACCAGCCAACCCGGCTGCGCCCCGGCGCGGTGGTCGTGGTGCTGGTGTCCGGCGGTAACAACGACGTGTCAAGGTACGGCGAGATCATCGAGCGGTCCCTCGTGCACAGCGGGCTCAAGCACTATTTCCTTATCGAGTTCGCTCAGCAGCCCGGAGCGCTGCGCATATTCCTGGACGGGGTGCTCGGGCCCGATGACGACATCACCTTGATTGAGTACGTCAAGCGCAACAACAGGGAGACTGGTCCCGCGCTGGTCGGGATCGAGCTCGGCAGCGCCGATGGCCTCGAATCGCTGCTGTCCAGGATGAAGGCATTGCCGATGCGCATCGAGCAGATCACCCCAGGATCGCCGGCCTACGCCTATCTGACCTGACCGGAAGCAGCGCGTCTGGTGCCCGCCGGCGGAACGAACTTCCTTCACATGCGGCGGAACTCTCCTCCGGTCGGCCGATTTCCGCGGCAGATATTGGTTATGGAGCCAGCGAAGCAATATACCGGTTAAGTGTCAACCTGGTTACAGGTAAACTCCACTGCGAAGGGAGCGTGATGAAACGTCCGACGATCGCCGATGTGGCGCGCCAAGCCGGCGTGACCAAGGCGGCCGTGTCGTTCGCGCTCAACGGGCAGCCGGGCGTTTCCGCCGCGACGAGAGAGCGCATTCTGGCGATCGCGGACGAGGTGGGCTTCAAGCCGAGCAGCGCCGCGCGCGCCCTGTCCGACGGCAGGTCCGGCGCGTTCGGGCTGATCATAGACAAGCCCGCGAGGACGCTTGGCATCGAGCCGTATTTCATGCAGCTCATCTCCGGTATCCAGGCCGAGCTCAGCCAGCGGCATATTACGCTGCTCTTCACCCTCGCCGAAGATCAGGCTGCCGAGATCGAGATGTACCGGACGTGGTGGGCGCAGCGCAGGGTGGACGGAGTGTTCCTCGTCGACCTGCAGGTGAGTGACCGCCGGGTGGCCGTGCTCAAGGAACTCGGCATGCCGACGGTGGCGATTGGCACACCGCAGGGCGCCGGCGGCCTGCCGGCCGTGTGGCAGGACGACCGGGCGGCAACCGCGATCCTGGTCGGCCATCTGGCCGGACTCGGCCACAAGCGCATCGCTCGAGTCGGCGGTTCCCCCAGGTACTGGCATTCCAAATTGCGCACGGACGCGTTCGCCCGGGTGGCCGAAGCGGCCGGGATCGAGATAGTTTCCGCCACCGCAGACTACACTGCCGAGCACGGCGTCGAATCGACCCTCGCGCTGCTGGACCGGGCGCAGCCGCCGTCCGCGATCTTGTACGACAACGACGTCATGGCCGTCGCGGCGCTGGGCGCCGTGCAGCGCGTCGGCCTGGCGGTGCCGGGGGATCTGTCGGTCATGACGTGGGGTGACTCTGCCCTCTGCGAGCTCGTGCACCCAGCGGTAACCGCGCTGCGCTGGGATACCGCGGAGGCGGGAACACGAGCGGCGCGCCTGCTGAACCTGGCGGCGGAGGGTGCCGAGGTCAGCAGCTACCAGGAAGGACCGCCCGAGCTCATGATCCGTGAGTCCACCGGGCGCTGGCGCGCGAACGACAGCTGAGGGGTTGACATGTTCCGGTTCCCGGGGAGCCTCGTCTCCGGGCAACTCGGGATGCCCCGGCCTGGCTGGCCGGGGCATGTCACATCCGGACGGAGGGTTCAGACCGAACTCTACTGAGTCTCGAGGATGATCATCGACTCGGCTGGAAGCGTGATGCCGTTGGCGAGCGAGGACGCGCTGCTCGTGCCCTGGACGATGGTGGAGTCAGTGGCATCCTGGTCAGCCGCGCTGTAGCTCCAGGTCTTCAGCTCGCCCCGCAGTGGTGCGGAGAAATTCACCGTCGCCGCGGAGCTGGTATTGGTGTTGATGAAGGCGACCGCTTGCTGACCGCCGGGCAGGCGCGATTGATAAGCTAGGACGTCCGCTGGATCAGAGGTACCCAAGGTGCTCAGGAGCGCGCCTGGCTGGGCTAGCACCGAGGCCAGCACGTAGCCGTAGTAAGGCGTCTCCGGTGCGGGCGGCGAGCTGGAAGTGAACATCCCGTAGTCCGGGTTCGTGCAGGTGGCAGTGGTGTTGCCGTAGTTGTTCATGTCCCACCAGTCAACGCTTTCCGCCCCGGCGGCCAGCCAGGACAGAACGTCCCCGGCGGCGAACAGTGCTCCGGTCGGGGTACACACGGTGGTCGTCTCATTGTTGGAAACGCCCGTCTCGCCCACCACGACCTGGGCCTGGGGGTCACGTACGTTGAGTTCGGCGCGGATCTGGCCGTACAGCGAGGGCACCGACATTAGGGACTGGAGGACCTGCTGGTCGGTCGGATTGCTGCCGCCGGTGGCACCGCCGAAGGAGAAGGGGTAATAGTGGGCGTCGACGAAGCCGACGTAATGCCCGTCCTGGCCCAGCACCGTGTCGTTCCACTCTGAGTTGTACGGTACCGACGCACCAGCCACGCTGCTGCCGAAGGCCCAGGGCACGCCGATCTGCGCCGCTGGGTCGGCCTGCTTCATCGCGACCATGAACTGGCGGGCGTTGACGGCATAGGACGTCGCGAGCGTCTGAGTCCCCTGGGCGTTGCCCTGCGTCACCTGAGGACAGGTCGGGTTCTCAGTGACACCGTTGACGTTCGTATAGTCGTTGGGCTGGTAACCCTGGAAGTTCTCCGGGGCTTGTGCCAGCCAGTTGTTGACCTCCCAGCAGCCGTAGTTCTCGTTTCCCACCTCCCAAAGCGCCACGCTGTCGCCGGCAGTGCTCTGCGAATGGCTGACCCAGGCGGCCGCCTCGGCGGGCGTGCCCGAGCCGTAGTTCACGGTCACGAAGCTGCCCGCACCGATCGCCTTGGCCTGCGCCGAGAACTGGTCGAACGGCAGCGAGTCGGTGTTGTCGCAGCTTGCTCCGGTGAACGGTGCCGTCGTGTCGTAGGGTGACGGGGCACCGGTGAAGCTGCCGTAAGGGTTCCCCCAGATGCAGGTCTGGATGTCGGTGTTGCTCTGCCAGTCGTAGTAGTCGGCGTACGAGCCGCCGCCGTACCGGAGCAGGCCGATACCGGCCGCCTTGAGTAGGGGCTGGATCGTGTCCAGGCCGCCGCCCGCTGACACGTCGGCCGCGTAGATGTAGTCCCATGGGGCGACATTAAGCCCCAGGGCCAGAGGCGACAGCCCGTGTCCGGGCTGCTGCACCGCGTTTGCCGTGCTACCCGCCGACAGCGCTGCGGCCGTCGCAATGGCCAGGCCGGCGGCTACGGCCGTACGACGGGTCCGTCGTCGGCGTCTGGCTGCCCGTGAGAATGGCCAGGAAGGTCTTCCGGATGATTCGGTCATTGCTACTCCCTTTTTACTCGGGTATCGCGGCCAGATTCTCTGGACTTAATCGGTTTATCCACTCCCTATTGCGAAACTTCCGGAACATTTCCGGAGGGTTTATAGATAGTTCCCGACCGGCGGAGGCAAGCTTTTATGGTTGCTCTGCTTAACGAGTCAGGACTCATCGTCGGCGACCAGATGACCCGGCCCGACCGACCTCAGAGGAGGTGGCTCCAGCGCTCTTGCATGCCCGGTTTCCCTATATGACCAACGACTGCGCCACGTTATGGGCTGAACTGCCATCGGTCCGCCGGGCGATCTTTCTCCTGCCGAAGTCGCATTACCCAGGATATCGACGCCATTCCTAGCCGCAGCTCTTGTTTCCGCCTCGGCGGCCGGGGTCCGCCATTTCTTGTGGAGCTCAGGCACTGCGGCTAGGAGATTCTTCGTATATGGATGCTGGGGATGCCCGAATATCTCGACTGTATCGCCCATTTCGACGATAGCGCCCCGTCGCAGGATGACGGTTCGGTCGCTAACATAATGGCCCAGGGACAGGTCATGGGTGATGAACAGGATCGCTAGGCCGGAGCGCTTCAGGCCGACGAGGAGGTTGAGGATGTCCACCCGGGTGGACGCGTCGAGCATGCTGATGACTTCGTCGGCGACCAGCAGCTTGACGTCAAGAAGCAGGGCGCGTGCGATCAGCATGCGCTGCTGCTGGCCGCCGGAGAGCTGGTGGGGGTAGCGGCCGAGCACCTCGCCCGGATTGAGGGCGACGGCATGCAGCGCGGCCTCGATCTTGTCCTGCCACTGCGGGGCGGGTATGCGCGGGAAGTACGATGTCCTGATCAGATCGAAGACTCGGTTGGCCCGGTAAATCGGATTGTACGAGCTGAACGGGTCCTGGAAGACGCCTTGCACGTGCCGGTAGTACTCGCGCAGCTGAGCCCCGGAGTAGGCCGAGATGTCATGTCCGTCGTAGCTGACTCGCCCGCCGCTAGCCGACGTGAGCCGCAGCACGATCCGGCCGAGCGTGGTCTTGCCGCTGCCGCTTTCCCCGATGAGCGTGACCACCTCGCCGGCTGAGATATCGAAGCTCACCTTCCGCAGTGCCGGGACCAGGCTGGTACCGTACAGCTTGGATATCCGGTCGATGGACAGCAGGCCGGTCATGTCGGCGCCACCTTCCAGCAGGCCACGTAGTGCCCGGGCGCCACTTGCTCGAATGGTGGCGTCGCGGTGCACCGATCGAAGGCGAACGGGCAGCGCTCCCGGAACCGGCAGCCTTCCGGCGGGTTCGCGAGCGAGGGCGGATGACCCGGGATGCCGGTCAGCTTGGTCTGGTCGTAGCGCACGCCGGCCGCGGGCAGTGAGGCCAGCAGGAGCTGGGTGTATGGATGCAGCGGAGCATCGATGATAGTCGCAGTGCTGGCCTTCTCGGCGAGTCGGCCGGCGTACATGATCAGAATGCTGTCTGCTACCTGGGCGAGGATCGAGAGGTCATGGGTGATGGTGATCATGCTCTTGACGAACCCGCGATCCCTGAACTCGATCAGCAATTCCCCGACAGCTCGCTGGGTGGACACATCGAGGGCAGAGGTGACCTCGTCGGCGATCAACAGGGAAGGGTTCAGCAGGGTGGATAGCAGCAGCGTGACCCGCTGCCTCATGCCGCCGGACAGCTCGAACGGGTACTGGTCGAGGACGCTAATGTCGAGTCCGACCAGCGCGATCCGGCGCTTCAGCTCGGACATCACCTCGCGGTCCCTCATGCCGTGGCTGCGCAGCAGGTCGGTGATGATCCGCCGGATTTTGCGGGTCGGGTTCAGTGCGCTCATCGCGTACTGCGGGATGAGGGAGATCTCCTTCAGCCGGTGGGGCCGCATGGCGCGGCTGTCGGCGATGGGGAGCTTTCCGCCGTCCAACTCGACCAGGCCGCCGAGGTGCTTCATCCGGGCGTCTAGGTAGATCAGGCTGGTGCCGAGGGTGGATTTCCCGCTGCCCGATTCGCCGGCCAAGCCCATGATCTCGCCGTCTGCGACCGAGAAGCTCACGTCGTCAACGGGGATCACGTCACCGGACCGGGTGCGGTAGGCAATGCTGAGGTGTTCGACGCGGACGCTCATTGCTCCCTCAACCTAGGGTTGAAGATCTCGTCTAGGCCGACGTTGGCGACCAGCAGCGCGGCGACCATTCCGGTCAACACCAGGCCAGGTGGCACGAACCACCACCACACGTGCAGTTGCAGCGCGCTCCACTGGGTGGACTGGTTCATCATCGTGCCGAGCGAGATGACGTTGGTGGGCCCGAGGCCGAGGAAGTCGTAGCTGGCCGCGAGCAGCATGGAACTGCCGAACAGCAGCACCACGACGAGGAACAAGTAGGACGCCATGTTGGGCGCGATGTCCCTGATAACGATCGAATGAGCGCGCCTGCCCGACAGCCGGGCCAGATCGACGAAGTCCCGCGAGCGGAGGGTGAAGGTCTGCGCCCGCACCGCCCGGGCCACCCACGGCCAGGTGGTCAGACCGATGAACACTCCCTCGAACAAGATCCCGCGGGTCTTGAGGTAAGCGCCGATCACGACCAGCAGCACCAGCGAGGGGATCATGACCATGATGTTGGTGATCATCTGCAGCACCTCGTCGAGCAGCCCGCCGCGGTAGCCGGCGGTGAAGCCGAGCGCCATCCCTGTGAACGCCGCGCACAGTGCCCCTAGCGCGCCGACCAGATAGCTTTCCCGCAGGCCGACGACCAGCTGGGCGAACACGTCGTGGCCGAAGTAGTCGGTGCCCAGCCAGTGCTGCGCAGACGGGGCCAGGTGGGGCAGGTAATATGCGGTGGTGTTGTCCGGCGAGATGACCGGCCCGAACAGCGCGGCCAGTACGAACAGCGCCTCGACAGCCAGCCCAACGACGAGCTTCCTGTTACGCAGCCCGTAATACACCAGGTCGCTCCGGTGCCGGGATGCCGCTGGCGGCAGAGCGACCGGGACCCCGGGCAGCGGTGCCATCGCAGGCTCCGGAGCCTCCGGGCTCGCGGTGACGTCACTCATGAAGCCGCTCCCTGCATGCTGAGCCGGGTCCTCGGGTCGACGCTGATGTACACCAGATCGATGATGAAATTGGCCAGCAGCACCCCGATGACGATGAAGATGAAGATGCCCTGGAGCAGGAAGTAGTCCTCGTCGGTGATCGCGTTGTAGATCAGCAGCCCTAGGCCCGGGTAACGGAACGCGATCTCGGTGACGATGTTGCCTCCCACCACCACGCCGAGCTGCAGGGCCAGGCCGGACAGCTGGGGAAGCGAGGCGTTGCGGTAGGCGTATCGCCGGATCAGCCGCTCGCTGCCGCCAAGCGCCCGCAGGTAGCGGGAGCTGTCGTTCTCCAGTTCGTAGATCACCAGGTTGCGCATCCCGATGGCCCAGCCGCCCAGGCTCACGATGAACACGGTCAGGAACGGCAGGAACCAGTGGTCGATCAGGCTGGCGATGAAGGTCCAGGAGAAGGCGGGCAGCAGCCCTTCGTCGTAGGCGCCGGAGATAGGGAACACGTGCCATACCTCGCCGAGCAAGTACGGTAGCACCAGAGCCAGCCAGGGATATGGAATGGCCTGGAAGATGTAGCCGGCCGGGAGCAGCGTGTTGTCCAGGAGCTTGCGCCGGGCGGCGGCGGCACCGAGCCGGTTGCCGAGGAGGTAGGACAGCACGATGGCCGGAACCAGCAGCGCGAGGGTGTAGGGGATGGCGCTGAAGATCAGCGTGGTCACCTGGTCGGGGAAGGCGTAGATGCTGACGCCCAGGCTGCCGTGCAGTAGGCCGTCCCAGAAATGCCAGTACTGGTCCCACAGTGGCAGGTTGGTACCGAACGCCTGGGCCATCGTCTTGTACAGCGCCCCGTAGCCGCCCGGTTCGAGGTCGAACTTGGACAGGAACAGCTGGACCGGGTCGCCGGGCATCAGGTGCGGGATGCCCCAGTCGATGGTGGCGCCGACGAAGAACGCCAGCAGGTAAGTGATCAGCTTTCTGGTGAGATACCGCCGCACAGACGAACTCCCTCGGCCTGGGTCACGTCGCCTGAGTCCGCTGCCTCGCAACCAAGAGCGGGGCAGCGGACCTGCCAGGACACGGACCTATGGGTTATCCAGTCGGATCGGCTCAGTAGCTCATGAAGCCGGCTTGGCGGGTGTGAGCGCGGCCAGGGCGTACACGGTGGTCATGGCGCCGAGGTAGCCCTCCCACATGACCGGTGTGTTCTCATCGCCGCCGCCGCTGGCGGCGTAGTCCGTCCAGTACTGGCTGTTGCCCTGGAACCAGGCGCCGTTGTACCAGACCGGGATCTCCGGCAGCTGCTGCAGGAAGTCGGTCTCGAGCTGGCTGTATATGGAATCCAGCTTGGCGGTGTTGGTCAGCGGGGTACTGCCCGCTTCCTGCACCAGGGTCCAGGCGGCCGGATCGTTGAAGCGCTCCCAGTTCAGCTGGGCCGTCTGCGATTTCTCGATCGGCAGGTTATAGACGCGCTGGAAATAGCTCCACGGCGTGGAGTCCAGGCTCGCGTTGTTGTCCAGCGCCAGGTCATAGGTGCCATTGGTCAGGTCGGCGTTGCGAGCGGCGTCCTGCGGGAAGATCGGCGTGGCCTTGATTCCGACCGCGGCGAGCTGCTGGGTTATGATCTGGATGCCTTCCATCCAGTCCGACCACCCGTCCGGGACCTCGATGGTGATGTTCTGGCCATTGTAACCGGACTTGGCGAGGTACTGCTTGGCCAGCGTCGGGTTGTAGGAAAAGCCGTACTTGGCAACCACGCTCTGGTTGATGTACGAGTTCAGGTTGGGCAGCAGCCCGGTAGGGTTCGCCGCTCGGGTGATGCCGCTGTAATCCACGGAGACGATCTGGGCGGGGTTGATCGCATAGGCGAGCGCCTTGCGGAAATTGACATTGTTCATCGGCGCCTTGGTGGTGTTGGGCTCAAGCCACACCGTGTTGGCCGACAGCATGTATGGCGAGCTGGAGTAGTAGGTCTTGATGCCATACCCGGCATTGCCGCCGAGGCCGCTGACCAGCTCGTTGATACCTGGCAGGAAGTTGTTGCTCCAGTCGACCTGCGCCGCGGTCAGCGCGGACAGCTCGACGTTGTTGGACCCGTTGACCACGTCAACCAGGTACTTGAACCTGAACGACAAGCCGAGCTGGCTGGTGGCCCACCAGCTTGGGTTGTCCTTGTAGGCGACCTCGGTGGTGTTGTAGGTGTCCAGCAGCATGGGTCCGGTGCCGACCGGATGGGCGTTGGCCCAGGTGATCTGCTGGGTCGGGGAGAGCTTGGACCAGATAGCCTGCGGCACGACTGGTGCCTTCCACAGGTAGTCCTGCCACTCGGTGTAGCCAGGCGAACTCGTGAACGTGACTGTAACGGTGTTACCGCTCGCGGTGGCGCTCGTCACCGTAGCCACGTTGGAGTTGTACGGGTCGCTTTTGTTGGTCCGGGCCAGGTTGATCGAGTATGCAACGTCGGCGCCGGTCAGCGGCGTTCCGTCGCTCCACTTCACACCGCTGCGAACCTGGATTGTGAACGTATCGCCACTCCAGGTGCCGGAGCTGGCCAGCCATGGGTCGTACTTGTTGTGGATCGGATCGTAGAGGAAGAGAGGTTCGTAGATCAGCCCTTGCGTGCCGGTGGCGTAGTTACCCAGGTTGAACGGGTTCCAGTTGGACGGCGGTGTATACGCCGTGCCGCTGGTGTACAGGGTGTCCGTCCGCGGGAACCCAGACAGCGTGGCGGCCGTCCCCGCCGACGACGCGCTGGCGCTGGGCGAGGCGCCGCTCTTTGACGACGAACTCGTGCAGGCGCTGGCTGCGGCCACTACCAAGGCTGCCGCCACCACGCCGGCGGCCCAACGGGCGGAACCCCGTGCCTTCATCATGCCTCTCACCTGTCTGCCTCCTCACTGGGAAGTCTGCGGTGTCACTGTTCCTGTCGGGTCCAGGCGAGCTATACCGGTTAAGTGTTCATCATGCCCGAAGGTGAAGTAAAGCGTCAGGCATATATCGATCAGGTATCGGCTAGGTAAAACCGGGCATCTATCGGCCGGCGGAAATGATCATGTTCAGAGGAAATGATCATGAAGGTGCTACCTCCTGCAGGTCATACAGCACCGCGTTCCGCGGGATGTGGCAGGTTCAGGTCACGTTCTCCGGCAGGGTGCGCAGCGCCGGGTCGGCACCGGCAGCCCGATCTCGCGGGAGCAGAACGGCAGCCTGACCACGATGGCGGCGGTGACGAAACAGTTGCCGCCGGGCGGCACCGCCACCAGCAAGACCAGCCGCGCGACGGCCAGGCTGAGCTGGTCGAGTTCCCAGCGAGCCCGGGCGAAGAAGTGAAGAAGTAATGCGCTCAGCTTAAAGCCGCTGGATACCGCAGCGGGATATCGCATTCCAGGTCATGGCTTAACCGGTATAGTATTCCGATCGCGGCAACGGCGGACGCCAGGCCCGTCCGCAGAGGGGAAGAGCCACCAGTGCGTCGGAGCAAGCCGTCCAGGGGTCTTGACACCAGCATCGCGCACCCGGCCCGGGTCTATGACTATTGGCTGGGTGGCAAGGACAACTTCGCGGCGGATAGAGAGGCGGCCGAACGGGTTCTCGCGGCTCAGCCGGGAATCCGGTTCGGTGTCCGCGCCAACAGGGATTTCCTCCGCCGCACCGTGCGCTACCTGGCCGAGGAAGCCGGCGTAAGGCAGTTCCTGGATATTGGTACCGGCATCCCTAGGCGGGAGAACACACATGAGGTAGCCCAGGCGGCTGCGCCGGACGCGCGGATCGTCTACGTCGACAACGACCCCGTCGTGCTCCTGCACGCGCATGCCCTGCTGACAAGCTCAATGCAGGGCGCGACTGCTTACATCGAAGCCGATCTGCGCGATCCGGCCTCCATCTTGGCGCAGGCGGCCTCGACGCTCGACTATGGTCGGCCGGTCGCACTCATGCTGCTGCTGATCCTGCACCTGATCCCGGACGAAGCAGACCCGTACCAGATCGTGGCGACGCTGCTCGATGCCCTGCCCCGCGGCAGCTACCTAGTGGTCAGCCATCCGGCTAAGGACGTCGAGGCGGACGCCGCGGCCGAGGCGATGCGCCGGTACAACGAGCTGGTCTCGGTTCCGCAGACGCGCCGCACCCACACAGAGGTCTGCCGGTTCTTCGACGGGCTGGAGCTGCTCGAGCCCGGCGTCGTGCAGCTTCACCATTGGCGTCCGGCCGGCGAGCTCGTACCACCCAGGGCAGTGTCTTCCCATGGGGGGGTAGGCAGGAAACCCTGACGGAAGAACGCATCGGGCTTGTGCGATGAAACCGCACCCTTGTGGGTGCCGGCCGCGACGACTCTCCAGCCTTTTGCTGGATAGTCCGATAAACGCATCCGCTACTATTCCTCATTTTTGCCCACCAGCGAAATAGATCCGTCATAAGGGATTTCGGCCACGAGTACCGGGCCATCTGGGGCCATCTGGTCGTCAGTTATGGGACACGCAATGTAGAAGGTGCTGGTGCAGGGCCTGGATTGCGAGACTGCCGTCCGGGAGCCGCTTGTGAGCTGCGGACTGCCCGAGACGTCACCGCCTGTGGCACCGCCCATCGGAATGAGGACCATCATGGCCAGTTCCCTTCGACCAGAACCGTCCGAGGGGAGCGCGCCCCAGGCGGTGACGCCGGAGTATGGCGTGGGTGGCGGGGTGGCCGCGGAGGTGGGGGTGGTGGGTGGGTTGGTGCCGTTGTCGTTGGGGCAGGAGCGGTTGTGGTTTCTGGGGGAGTTTTATGGTGGTGGGGCGGTTTTCA
>Ga0335075_10012687_pt1 | contig 12728 bp, 10 predicted proteins | sample Lox_Sample_24_FD_206723 | JGI IMG/M metagenome (GOLD analysis project Ga0335075, IMG submission 206723) | Soil microbial communities from Loxahatchee National Wildlife Refuge, Florida, United States - Lox_Sample_2.4 | ecosystem: Environmental > Terrestrial > Soil > Wetlands | place: USA... | reverse complement strand
GCTGCGGGGGGGGAACACATGCGCCGTGCCGCCGTTGCGTATCCGGTTCTACTCGTTGCGGTGGCGCTGCTCTCGGCTGCGCTCCTCGGCCCGCCCGCCGCGGCGGCGACGGTGCCGCTGCCGGTTCCGCCGGTCTCTCCGGCTGCCGTCGCCGCCGCTGCTTCCTGGCCGCGCACGCTCACCCGGAACGGCGCCACGGTCACCATCTACCAGCCGCAGGCGGTCTCCTGGCCGGAGCGGAAAACCCTCACCGCGCGCGCTGCCATTGCGATCCTCCGTTCCGGGCGGAAAACGCCGATCCTCGGAACGGTCGAAGTGGCACTTGCCACCACCACCGACGACGCCACCGGCGTCGTGCATCTCGCCGATCCACGGCTCATAGACACGCATTTTCCGGCGCTCGGCACTGCAGAAGCAGCAGGGCTCGAGGCAAAGCTCCGCGCCGCCCTTCCGACCGCCCTGCAAACCCGCGCGATCCCGCTCGCCTCGATCCTGCTCAGCCTGAATCAGCTACCGCTGCAGGCAGCCGCCCTCGACGACACGCCGCCCGTCATCTTCACCGCCAGCCGTCCCGCGAGCCTCGTCGTGTTCGACGGTGCGCCGGTGCTGGCGCCGATCGGCAGCAGCGGGCTTTCCTTCGCCGTCAATACGAATTGGGACGTATTCAAAACGAATGGCACATGGTATCTGCTGGCCAACGGAATCTGGCTCGCCGCCCCGGAGGCAAGGGGGCCCTACCAGCCCGCCACACACCTGCCGTCTGCCTTCGATTCGCTTCCGGACACCGCAGGTTTCGCGGAGGCACGCAAATTCATCCCTGCGCATCCGCCGCCATCGGCGGACCTCGTGCCGACAATCTTCGTCAGCACCAAACCGGCCGAGATCATCGTCACAGCCGGCCCGCCGCACTTCGTGCCGGTCGCCGGCACCGGCCTGCAACGCGTGGAGAACACCGCGAGTGCCCTCTTCTTCGATCCGGCTTTCGGAAAATTCTACGTGCTCTTCTCCGGCCGCTGGTTCGCCGCGCCCTCGATGAACGGTCCCTGGAGCTTTGCGACCGACAAGCTGCCGCCTGATTTCGCGCTGATTCCGCCGGATAGCCCCGAGGGCACAGTGCTCGCCTCGGTGCCGGGAACGGTTGCCGCCCAGGAGGCGGTTCTCAAGGCCGGAATTCCCACCACGGCGACGCTCCGGCGTGGCTCGGTGCAGCCGAGCGTCGTTTATTCCGGCGCCCCCCATTTCGCGCCCGTTCCAGGTACGACGCTGCAGTACGGGGTCAATACCGACGCCGTCGTGCTGAAGGTCGGGCCCGCCTATTACGTCTGCCAGAACGGCGTCTGGTTCATTGGCCCGGCGCCGACCGGCCCCTGGACGCTCGCCGACAGCGTTCCGCCTGCCATCGCCACGATCCCGCCGAGCTTTCCCTATTACAACGTCACCTACGTCGGCGTGTATGGTGCTACGCCGACCACCGTCACCTACGGCTATACTGCCGGCTACATGATGGGCTTTGTCACGGCTGGCGTGCTGGTCTATGGCACCGGCTATTATTACCCGCCGGTCGTCATTCCGGGGCCGGTGCCGGTCTATTACCCCTATCCCTACAGCTACGCCGGCGGCGTCTATTACAACTCCGCAACCGGCGCGTGGGCGCGTGGTGGCACCATTTACGGCCCTTATGGCACCGCGACTGGCGGCCGCTACTACAATCCCAGTACGGGAGCCTGGGCGGCCGGCGGAGCGATCTATGGACCGTACGGAGGCGCCGGGGCGTGGTCAGCCTATAATCCCGCAACCGGCAGCTATGCGCACGGCAGCGCCGCATGGGGCAACGGCAGCGGCGCCGCCAACGCGAGTGCCTACAACGCTCGGACGGGGGTATCCGCCTCCACCAACCAGAACTGGAATCAATACAGCCGCTGGGGCTCCAGCACCTTCTCGGGCCCCAACCAGACCGTAAACACGCAAAGCCGGAGCAACGCGCAAGGCGCGGCGGGTTCGTTCTCCTCCTCGAGCGGCGCGCAAGGTGCCGGCTACCACAACGCCGCGACCGGCAACCGCGGCGGCGTGGCGCAGGGCGCGAACGGTGACGTTTACGCAGGGCGCGACGGCAACGTCTATCGCCACACCGAGAGCGGCTGGCAGACATGGAACGGCGGCGGCTGGAACAACGTGCAGCCACCGGGGAGCGGGAGCGCGCGATCGCAAGGCAGAAGCGGCGGCACCGCGCCGGCCGGAGCGGCGCGGACCGCGCCGGGGACGACGCTCGGCGCCGGCAATTATGGGCAGCTTCAGCGGGACCGGCTGGGTCGTCAGGCAGGGCAGGGGGCTTTCGGCGGCGGCGCGGGCGGCCGACGCTTCCGCCGCTGACGCCGCCGGGGAGGAGCGATCTTCTCGGACAAACCGACGAGGCGTAGATGATCATTCGTGAATGGCGCGCACGCGCGGACTCGGCGAATGCCGAAGCCTATCCTGCTCATTTCCGCACGGTAGTGCTGCCTGAACTAAGGCATATCGACGGCTTCCTCGGCGCCGCTCTTGCCCGCCGCCGGCTCGACGAGCGAATCGAGTTCCTGGTCCTGACGCGCTGGCAGTCGCTCGAGGCGATCCGAGGGTTCGCCGGCGCGAGTATCGCGAAAGCCGTCGTCGAACCCGGTGCCGTCGCCGCGCTTACGGATTTCGACACACATGTCCAGCACTATGAGGTGCTCGAGGAAGCAGCGGCGCCGATCGATTCGCGATGACCGTTGGGATCGACCCGCCCGGCAGGAAATGACGGCATGGCTTCGTCCACTCCACGGCTCAGCGTGAACCTGAACAAGATTGCGCTGTTGCGAAACTCCAGGCGCACCGGCGTGCCGGATGTGCTGCACTTCGCGGCGCTCGCGCGCGAAGCCGGCGCCGATGGCATTACCGTGCATCCGCGGCCGGACGAGCGGCATATCCGCCGCGACGACGTCTATGCATTGGCGAAGCTGATGCAGCCCTGGCGGCCCGGCTTCGAGCTCAATATCGAAGGCTATCCCGACCAGCGGCTGCTCGAGATCGTAGCGGAGGTTCGGCCGGAGCAATGCACGCTGGTTCCGGATCCGCCGGGCGCATTCACCTCCGAGGAGGGCTGGACGCTCGGCAAGGAAGAGCTGAACCGTGTCGCCTCTGCGGTCGCCGCGCTCAGGCAATGCGGCTGCCGCGCCATTCTTTTCATCGATCCGGACCCGGACGTGGTGCCGCGTGTTCCGGCAACCGGCGCCGACGGCGTCGAGATCTACACCGGCTCGTACGCCGCGGCGGCCCGCGCCGGACGTCCTTCATCGATGCTCGAACGTTGTGCGGCCACGGTGCGTGCGGCCGCCGGCTTCGGCCTCTTGGTCAATATCGGCCACGACCTCAACCTCGAAAATCTACCGCCCTTGATGGCGGCGTTGCCGACAGTTGCCGAGGCCTCGATCGGCCACGAATTGACGGCCGACGCGCTGGTCATGGGATTTGCCGCGGCGATCGCCGCGTACAAGGCTGCCCTCGGCCGGCAAGCCCCGCATGCCGCGGCCTGATGGCGGCATAGTGATGGCTGATGGCCCATTGGATCAAGGGAAACCGGCCGGGCCGCTGATAACAGCGGCGGAACAGCGAGTGCGGACGTCGAACTCGGCCGCTGTTCTCGGGCTTGCGCAACCACCGGCGGCCGCCGTGCACGCACCATCATGATCGCGGGCGCCATCGCCGCAGTCGTTTCCAACTTCGTGCTGAGCTTCCTTGCGCTCGGACTGATCGTCGCGGCGGCGGCGATCGCACGCGCGCCGGGGCGGCGTAGCGCCGCGCTGGTGATCGAGAAGCTGCTCGCCTGGTACGTGTTCTTCGCGATCGGCGCGGCGTTCCTCGTCAATTTTGTCTTCCACGTGTTCTTTGGGCGAATGTCCGCCGCCTTCATCGGCTGGGCCGACAGTCCGTTTCAGTTCGAGGTCGGCACTGCAAGCCTCGGCTTCGCCGCCGTCGCCTTCCTTGCGGCATTCGGAAGCTTCGACCGCCGGCTGGTCGCAGTCATCGGGCCCGCGATCTTTCTCCTTGGCGCCGCGGCCGGTCATCTCTACCAGATGCAGACGGCCCACAACTTCGCGCCCGGCAATGCCGGGATCATCTTCTACATGGACATCGTCGTTCCGCTGTTCGGGTTGCTGCTGCTCTGGCTGCAATTCCGCTACGGTCGCCCCGGCGCCGACCGCCGGCGCTGAGGCGCCGCACGCACCCTCACCCCTGCCGCTCCCCCTTTTATGGGTTTCCGCAGGGCCTGCCCGGACGGGCTCACCCAACACCATTCCGACCACGCACTCGAGAGGCACGCGGATCTCGGCGATGCGCCGGTCTCGACGTGTCTCACCGGCTGCTCGTGCACGAGATGCCTTCCGACTTCAGGACCGATCTGCCGACACAGTCGCTATAAACGCGCGCAGGTCGGCAAGCATCAACTCCGGTTGCTCCAGAGCGGCGAAGTGGCCGCCCACGGTCATCTCGCTCCAGTGAATGACATTGAAGGTCTTCTCCGCGAACGAGCGCGGCGGAGGGAGGAACACCGGGTCGGGGAACGCTGCGATGCCGGTTGGAACCCGGATCCGTGTGCCGGACGGGAACGTCCTCGATCCCTCGAGACGCTTGCCGTGATAGATCCAGGTCGCGGTAACCACCGCCGACGGCGCTACGTAGAGCATGATATTGGTGAGGAGTTGCTCCTCGCTAAACCTGGCCCACACGTCCGGGCTGCCGTCGGCTCGCTTCGGCAAGTCCGCCCAGTTGCCGAACTTTTCGAAGATCCAGCCGGCAGCACCGACCGGGCTGTCGGCCATCGCCACACCGAGTGTCTGCGGCCGCGTCTCCTGCTGGTGGTTATAGCCGGTCTCCCGGTCGAGGATCGCGGCGCGACGGCAAAGCAGATCCTTCTCCTCCGGTGTCGTCGGCACGGCATCATCGGCGACGACGCTGAGCATGTTGATATGAATGCCGAGCAGCGCGCCAGGTTGCGTGTAGGCGATCCAGCTCGCGATAGCGGCCCCCCAATCTCCGCCCTGGACGATGTAGCGGGATTGCCCGAACAGCCGGACCATCAGCGCGTGCATGAGTTCGGCGGCCCGACGCGGGCCGATGATGCCTGTGATCGGCCTGGAGAAGGCAAAACCTGGGAGCGAGGGAACGACGACATCGTGTCCATCCGCCGCAAGTGGGCGGAGGAGCCGTTCAAATTCAAGAAACGAGCCCGGCCAGCCATGGAGCAGAAGAATGGGCGGCTTGGACCCGTTTCCCCGCACGTGGACGAAATGGATGCGCTCGCCCGCAACGTCGGTTATGAAATTGGACAGCCGATTGAGGTGTCGTTCGACCTTACGCCAGTCGTAGGTGTCCCGCCAGTAGGCGACGAGCCGCTTCAGGTCATCGATCCCGACACCTGCTTCCCACCCCCCGGCGTCGGGAAGCAGGCTCCAATCATACGCCGCGACTCTCGTCATGATGGCGGCGAGCCGTTCGTCGGAAATTTTGATCGTATAGGGTGAGATCATTTCCTTCTCCCAAGGCGCGCATCGCGCCAGCGGAAATATACCGACGCGACGGCGAGCGCAGCCGGTCGTTTGCTGCTTCCGAGCTTTGCTTTCACTTCGCGTTACGCAAAGCCGGACGCTCGGCGCCGCTCTGTGTATCCTAACAAAACAGCAAACGCCTGTGCGCCGAGCGCAGAGATGAACCGTTCCGAAGATCGGACCGGCGATCTTGAGGTCTTTACGGTGGTGGCCAATAGCGGCAGTTTCTCGGCCGCCGGACGATGCCTCGACCTTGCTCCCTCCTCGGTTGGGCGCATAATCGACCGGATTGAAGGTCGGCTTGGTGTCCGCCTGCTGCTGCGGAGCACGCGATCGCTAACCTTGACCGCAGAGGGGATGGCTCACCTATCCGCTGCGCGACGCTCATCGCCGACCTGCGAGAAACCGAGCAGGCGATCTCGGATCAGGGATCGCCGCGGCGTTTGTCGGCGGGACACACAGGCCCGCGCCGGTCCGCTGCCGGGCAGGTAGCCCGATCACCGAATTCTAGCGGCTCATCTCCACCGAAACGAAGATGTCACCACTGCGGCCCGAGGCGTCGGTCCGTGAAACCCCGGTCTCATGCACCAGCATTGTCCTTCCTCCCCTGCGTCGACGAGGCCGAGCCGCGGCAGCCGGATCGGTGGTCTGCCGAAAGGATCTCTTCAGGCGCCCGGAGGATGGCCGCCGATCATCGCAAAAAGCTCGCGCCGCGTCGCCGCGTCATCGCGGAACGCGCCGAGCATCCGGCTTGTCACCATGGCCACGCCCGGTTTGTGCACGCCGCGGGTGGTCATGCAGTGATGTTCCGCCTCGACCATCACCGCAACGCCGCGCGGCTGCAACACATCATTGATCGTGTTGGCGATCTGCGCCGTCAGCTTCTCCTGGATCTGCAGCCGCCGCGCATAGGCGTCCACCACGCGCGCGAGCTTGCTGATCCCGACGACACGCCGCCCAGGCAGATAGGCGACGTGAGCCTTGCCGATGATCGGCAGCATGTGATGCTCGCATCGGCTCTCCACGCGGATGTCGCGCAACAGCACGATCTCGTCGTAGCCCTCGATTTCCTCGAAGGTCCGTTCCAGGACCGCAACCGGATCGATCTCGTATCCGGAAAAGCATTCCTCGAAGGCGCGTACCACGCGATCCGGCGTCTCGTGCAGACCCTCGCGCGCCGGGTCCTCGTGCGCCCAGCGCAGCAGCACGCGCACGGCCTCTTCGGCTTCCTCACGGCTCGGGCGCCCCGGCGTCCCGGCAGCAACTTCACTCAGCACATCCACGAGCCGGTTCCTTCTGTTCGGAGGTCGGTTGAGAGGGTCGAGGTTCGCCGATCGCATATTGGGCCGAGCCGGCGTGCCGGCAACCCGCGTCCGGCCAGGCCGGGCTCAGTGCACGCGCCGGTCCTGATGCGGACTGTCGAGGCTGAAGGTCGGGATCGCCACGTCGAACCGCTCGCCTGACGAGGCGACCACCATGTGATAGGCGCCAGTCATGAAACCCGACGGCGTCTCGAGCGGGGTCCCCGAGGTGTACTCGAAGGCCTCACCCGGCTCCAGGAGCGGCTGCTCGCCGACCACGCCGGCGCCGTGCACGTGCTGCACGCGGCCGTGCGCGTCGGTGATGCGCCAGGTCCGGCGCAGCAGTTGCACCGCTTCCTGGCCGTGGTTCTCGATCTTCACCCGATAGGCCCACACGAAGTGGTTAGTCTCGGGCTCCGACTGATCCTCGAGATAGAAGGGATGCACGCTCACCCGGATGTCGCGCGTCGTTTGCGAATAATTCCCGGCCATGGCTCGCTCCCCGCGGCCAATCAAACGCCACCGCGACGGCCTCTGTCCAGATCGATCGCGCGCCGACCCGCCGCGTCCCACCAGGCTACGCCGCGGCACGCTCGCTCCACCCTGCTGCCAGCGCGCGTGCCAGGTCGGCCTCCAGGTCCGCGACGCCCTCGAGGCCGACTGAAAGCCGGATTACCGCCTCCGTGATGCCGAGCCGCGCCCGCTCGGCCTCACCGATCCGCATGTGCGTGGTCGTCGCCGGATGAGTGGCGAGCGACTTCGCATCGCCGAGATTGTTCGAGATCGCGATCAGCCGGAGCGCGTTCATCACCGCGAACGCCGCCCGCTTCCCACCCTTGACCGCAAAGCTGACAATTGTGCCGCCGCCCTGCATCTGCGCCCGCGCCAACCGCTCCTGCGGGTGGTCGGCGCGAAACGGATACCACACCCGCTCAACCTCGGCGCGCCCCGCCAGGAAATCTGCGATGCTCGCCGCCGTCTCCCCGGCTGCCCGCACACGCAACGAAAGCGTCTCCAACCCTTTCAGCAGCACCCAGCCGTTGAAGGGAGAGAGCGTGCCGCCCGTGTTGCGGAGAAAGGGCTGCAACGTCTGCTCGACCCATGCCTTCTGCCCCAGCACCGCGCCGCCCAGCACCCGTCCCTGCCCGTCGATATGCTTGGTCGCGGAATAGACGACCACATCGGCGCCGAGCGCCAGCGGCTTCTGCAGCAAGGGCGTCGCAAAAACATTGTCCACCACCAGAATCGCGCCGGCGCGGTGGGCCAGCGCGGCTACCGCCTCGAGGTCGATGATCTCGAGCATCGGATTGGAAGGCGTCTCCAGCAGCACCAGCGCCGCCGGTCGGGCGAGCGCCCGGCGCCAGGCCCCGAGATCTGTCCCGTCCACAAACTCCGTCGCGATCCCGTATCGTGGCAGCAACGTAGAGACGATCCAATGGCATGAGCCGAACAGAGCGCGCGCGGCCACCACCCGATCGCCGCTCCTGAGATGCGACATCATCGCTGCATGCACCGCTGCCATCCCGGTCGCGGTGACGCGGCACGCCTCTGCGCCTTCCAGAAGCGCAAGCCTTGCCTCCAGCATTGCCAGCGTCGGATTGGCGAAGCGGCTGTACTGGTAGTGATCGATGCTGCCGGCGAACGTCGCCTCGGCCTCCTCGGCGCTCTCGTAGACGAAGCCCGAAGTGAGAAACAACGCCTCCGCGGTTTCGGCGAACTGGCTGCGCGCAACGCCTCCATGCACGAGGAGTGTCGCGGGAGAGGGTGAGGGATCGGTCATCGAAGCGGGCCCTTTCAACCTGGCCCGGCCTGGAACGCCGCGATGCTTCGGCTTCTGCCGCGGCATCGCCGGCCCGTTTTAGCGCGCTTGTTTCACCTCGCCGCAAGCCGGCCGGACAAATCGCGAGGAGCGGTCACCCGCCGCGGCCACGCTTAGGACGGGGCGGTTGCACCGTCAACCCGCCTTTTCTATAAATTCAAATCGCCGCGGGTGTAGTTCAATGGCAGAACAGCAGCTTCCCAAGCTGCATACGGGGGTTCGATTCCCCTCACCCGCTCCGATGCCAGGTACCGGCGCGCACGCCGGATCAGCCGTCCGATCCGTTCTGATAGCCCTCGGGCGGCGCAGCACTGATCGGTATTTCGCGGGCGTCGCTTCCCATCGGGCTTGCCGCAGGGCCTCCCCCGGCACCGCCCGGCTGCTCGCCGAGCCCCGCCGGCTCGGCGCCATCCGCCTCCATCGGGTGGCGCAGCGGCGGCCCGGAGGCACCGACCGGCGGCGGCATCATCTGGGTCTGCTGCTGCGCCTGGTTCATGGCGTTGATGATGCGGAAATAATGCTCGGCGTGCTGGAAGTAGCTCTCTGCCATGACACGATCTCCGCCGCTCGTCGCGTCGCGCCCGAGCTGGAGATATTTCTCGAACAGCTGTTGCGCGGTGCCGCGAATGCGGAGATCCGGCCCGTTGCTGTCGAACACATGGTTGCGGTTAAGCGGAATGCTCCCGCCATGATGGCGCATTCCTCCTCCGCCGTTGCCCCCGCGGTGGTTTCTACCGCGCATCCGCTTAATGTTCATGCTTGTTCCGTTGTGGTTTCCCGTTCGCAGTCGACCTCGGTCGCGGCATAGCCCTGAAGCCGAGCGGCCGCTCCTGGCAGCCGAGGCACAGTCTCACACCCTGGCTTCGTTGCGGCGCCCCACCGCGGGGCCCGGCCGGCCGCCCCGCAGGGCGCGACCTCCGGATCATCCGGGCTGGAGCCTCAGGAACCGGCCGCGACGCGGCGGTCCCTCATCTGCACTTACGCTACCCGGCCCACCTGCCGATGCCAAACGGTTTTTTTGTGGCGCTCGCGGCCAGGGAGAGCGCTCTTGGGATGCCCCCGACATCGGCGCGGAACTCGCGCGCATCAAGCCCGGCCCGCCGAGCGAGCGAGAGCACGGCTGCCGCCGCGCCGGCCCCGACCTCGAGGATCGCGACGCCGGCCGGGGCCAGCAGCCGAGGGAGATCGGGCAAAATTTGCCGGTAGCAGTCGAGCCCGTCGGCGCCACCGTCGAGCGCGCTCTCCGGCTCGAACCGCGCCACCTCCGGCATGAGCGTGCCGATCGCCGCCTGCTCCACATAGGGCGGATTGGCGACCACGAGATCGAACCGCGCCCCGAGCGGCGCCGCCCAGTCTCCCGCCAGGAAGGAGGCGCGGTCGGCGAGCCCGAGTCTTTCTGCATTTCCGGCAGCCAAGGCCGTTGCCGCCGCGACCCGGTCCGTCCCGACGCCGAACGCCGCGCGGAACTCCGACAGCAGGGCAAGCAAAAGGCAGCCCGTGCCGGTGCCGAGATCGAGGATGCGCCGCACCCGTTGCCGATCGGGAAAGGCCGAAAGTCCCGCTTCGATGAGCGTTTCGCTCTCCGGTCTCGGGATCAGCGTCGCCGGGGAGACGGCGAAAGAGAGGCTCCAAAACTCGCGCCGGCCGACGATCAGCGCCAGCGGCTCGCGTGCCGCCCGGCGCTCGACCAGCGCCGCGAAGCTGGCGGGCGGCGTCGGGCCGCGGGCGATCAGTTCCTCTGCCGCAATGCCGAGGGCGTGCGCGAGCAGGAGCCTTGCTTCGCGTTCCGGCTCCTCGATCCCGGCTTCGCGCAAGCGCGCCGCGGCGGCGCGGAGTGTAAGCGCATCCGCAACCTCGACGGGCGCACTCTTCTCGATTGCCTGGGTCTGCATCGCCGCAACGATAGCTTCGAGGCCGCCTGGCCAACAAGCCAAGCCGAGGGCGCTGGCTTGCTCGTATCGCTGCGCGGGCTGACGCAGCCCAGAGGCCGGCATGGGGGTGGCATTGCCGATGGCGGGGCGTATAGTTCGCGAGAGGGGCTCGAGGCGCCCGTGCCGCATGGGAAAACCGCTGCCGGGAGGGCGAATTCAATGCCTCTCAGGGAGATGAAACGATGCCGAAGAAGATCCTCACAAGCAGGCGTTCCCGCCTCGGCGGACCGTCGCGGCGGCAGGTTCTTGTCGGCGCCGCCGGACTGGTAGGCGCGGCGACACTGCCGGCAACAGTGCGCGCGGCCGGCGAGCCGATCAAGATCGGCATCATCGCCGAAACGTCCACGCTTCCCGGCGCCGCCATCCCCAAGGCCGCGCAGATGGCCGCCGACGCGATCAACGCGACGGGCGGCGTCGGCGGGCGGCCGATCCATCTCATCGTCTATGACGACCATATCTCCGCGGTCGATGCCGTGCGGGCCTTCCAGCGCCTTACCAACCAGGACAAGGTGGTCATGGTGATCGGGAGCTGGATCAGCGAGGTAGCCTTGGCCCTCGAGCCGTGGTCGGCCAGGCTCAAGATGCCGTACACCACGCCCGGTGCCGCGAGCAACGATATCTCCAAGCACGTGCACGACGACTACGCGCACTACAAATACACCTTCCACGGCTGGCTCACCTCGTACCACCTCGCCGAGAGCGTATCGGACGCGGCGCACGACATCCTGGTCGACCAGTTCCATATGAAGACCTGCGTCGTCATGAGCGAGGACGCCGCCTGGACGACGCCGCTCGACGCGGGCTATCTCGAATTCCTGCCCAAGGCCGGGCTCAAGGTACTCGACCACATCCGTTTCTCGCCCGACACCACCGACTTCACGCCGATCTTCAACCACATCGAAGGCAAGAAGCCGGACGCGATCATCACCGGCATCGCCCATGTGGGCGTCGTGCCGACGGTGCAGTGGAAGCAGCAGCGCGTGCCGATTCCGATGTTCGGCATAAGCGCGCAGGCGAGTTCGAGCGCTTTCTGGAAGGATACCAACGGCGCCTGCGAGGGCATCACCGACGGCGGGGACGCAGCCGGGCCTGATTCGGCGATTACGCCGAAAACGATCCCCTTCACCCAGGCGTACCAGAAGCGTTTTGGCCTGCTGCCGGCCTATTGCGGCTATACCTCCAACGATCTCGTCCATATCATCGCCGATGCCATTACGCGCGCCGGCGGATCGACCGATCCCGACAAGCTCGTCACTGCACTCGAAGCGACCGACTATGTCGGCACGATCGGCCGCATCAAGTTCTATGGCCGCCAGGATCGTTTCACGCACGCCATGGAATACGGGCCGAACCTTGTGCCCACCGTGATGATCCAGTGGCAGAACGGCAAGCAGGTGACGATCTGGCCAAAGAAATTCGCGACCGCGCAGGTGAAGTTTCCTGCTTTCGTCAAGCTGCCGGCCTGAGTCCGGCCTCGGTCCGATCTCTGTCCGACCCGAGTTGCCGGAGCGGCTGCTGCCGGCCGCACATGAGGGTCGGCCCGTTCCTGCCCCACCATCCTACGCCCTGAGCACCGGATGGTCGGCATTCAGATCCTCGTCGACGGCTTCGCAATCAGCGCGCTCTACGGGCTCGGTGCATTCGGTTTCACACTGCTGTTCGGCGTTTCCGGCGTGCTCAATCTTGCCCATGGCGGCACACTCGTCGTCGCCGCGATGGTGGCCTGGCTCGTGGCGACGCAACTCCATCTCGGAACCGCGACCGGGGCGCCGGCCGGAATCGTGGCCGGGCTCGTGTTCGCGCTCGCCACCTATTTCGGGGTGGTGCGGCCGATCCAGCACTCGCGCGCCATTCCGAGCGAGGAGACCGAGATCTTCATCCTCACCGGGACCCTCCTCTGGGGCATCATGTGCCAGACGGCGCTCGCCTATTTCTTTACCACCAACCCGGTCACGGTGCCGGCGTTGATCGGCGGCGTCGTGCCCGTTCTCGGCGTGCGCACGCCGCGCAACGAGATCCTGATCGCGCTCGCCTGCTGGGCCGCGATCGGCGCGCTCTGGCTGCTGATCAACCGCACACGCACGGGCAAGACGCTGCTTGCCGCCTCCATCAA
>Ga0335075_10012686_pt1 | contig 12729 bp, 12 predicted proteins | sample Lox_Sample_24_FD_206723 | JGI IMG/M metagenome (GOLD analysis project Ga0335075, IMG submission 206723) | Soil microbial communities from Loxahatchee National Wildlife Refuge, Florida, United States - Lox_Sample_2.4 | ecosystem: Environmental > Terrestrial > Soil > Wetlands | place: USA... | reverse complement strand
CCGCCAGCACCACGGTGTCCGGCGCACCGCCCAGCATCCGCCCGGGTGCCAGCGCCGACACCTTTCCGGCCAGCTGTGCCAACGCGTCCGGCTCGTCGTGCAGTGCCTCCGCGGACACCAGCGCCTGGGTGTAGAGGTGGCTGGCGGCGGTCGCCCGGCCGAGCCATTTCACGTGGATCAGCTCGTCGTCCGGTCCGAGCAGATCGCACAGCTCGAACCGGGGATGCAGCGGAGTGCTGGCGAAATCCTTGTCCAGGCAGAGATATCCCGGCGACTGCGCGGCGACCAGCCGGCAGTACCGGTGCTCGTCGTCCGGCTGCCCGCTCGGTTTCCAGGTCACCTCCGGCCAAGGATGCTTGCGTGCCAGCACATCGCTGACCTGTTCCCGCATCTGCGCGACATAGCTTTCGCCGATCCGGTACCAGCGTGCCTGATGGAAGACGTACCTGGTGTGCTCGACGGTCGTCTCGAACACCAGCCACCGCGCGGCGGGCAGCTGCGGGCCGGTCGGTTCGATCCCGGCGTCGTCGGAGCAGGTGGTGATTCGCCCGGCGCGCAACGCTTTCAGCCGTCGTTCCACCGGGATGCGAGCGAGCCGATCAGTCAAATGGGCCAGGTCCAGCCGTCCCTGGACGAGCAGCGTGCCACCGGGGCCGAGTGTGGTGATCCGGAACGAACCGGCGCTTTCCGCGTCGTTCGCGGCGCTGGACGGCCAGGCCAGGCCGAGTGCCGGACTGCCGCCGAGCGCTTCGGCGAGCTGCCGTTCCAGTTCGGGCACCAGCGGATCGTGCCGGTCCATCGGCCGGGTCTGTGCGATGAACCGCAGCGCCGAATCGTCGTCCGGGCCGTCCACCACCGCGCCGACCGCGTCGAGATCGGCCAGGAACGCGCGCGGGTCCTTGGCCAGTGGGGCCCACAGCGAGGTGCCGACCCGGATGCGGTGCCGTTTGCCGGTCACCCGGCCGTACGTGAGGTCGGCCAGATCGGCCGAACCGGCCAGCCGGTGCACCAGATCGCCGTACGGTTCCAGCCGGAACGCGGACAGGTCTCCGCCGCCCGGGATGGAGATCTGGGTGGACCGGGCGGAGACGTCCAGCGCGGCGCTGGCGACCAGGCCGAGATCGAACGGGTCGAGCCGGCGGATTCCGAAGCGCAGCCCGAAACCCTGCTCGACGTGCTCGTCGTTGAGCACCAGATGGCCCGCGCCCCAGGTGACCGCGTAGGTCCACGGCGGGCGCGGCACCAGCAGGACGGCGAACGGCAGCGTCGAGGACAGTTCCAGCGGGCCGCCGCCGAGCGCTTCGGCGTGCGGGAGCCAGTGCGGGGCCTCGGTGCGGAACGCGCCGGCCACCAGCCGGGCCCGGGTCCCGGGCAGGTCGACCGGGCGGTCCGCGCTGATCTGGTCCGAGCTGAGAGGGGTGAGCAGCTGGTCCGCTTCCGCCGTGCCGTCGAGGCGGAAGAGGGACGCGGGACGGCTGGGCGCGGACATGGACCACCACCGGAAGGAGGGAAATCCAAGGACGTCCGGCCAGCTTAGGCCGGGCCGGTTAATCACGGAGAGCGAATGGCGTGCGAACCGGTGAAATTTCGCTGAATCGAGCATTCTCCGGGAGCTTCTTCATGCTGATGGTAAGGTTTTCCGTTGATGCTTACCATGACAGGTTTCAGCAGGCCAGGCAACGTGCCGGTAATCCCGTGATGGCCGTTTACGGTCGTCCGAATGGCGGTTTGAAGAAATCGTCCGGATGGACCGGAGGAACCTGTTCGCCGGGCAGTAATGGGCTGTCCGAGGCGTTCTCTCCGCATTGTGGTGACGCCTGGTGACCGCGAGTGCGGCGGCGCCCGCCGGGCGTTGGGCCGGCCGGGTCGGGAGGCCGCCGGGCGGCGGTTCGCGCTGCCGCGCGTGCCCGACTACCCTGGCTGAGTCGTTTCCGGTCGGCCCGCCTGCGGGGGCAGCATGATGACAGTCCCGATGTTCGCGCACGGCGACCGTCTCACCCGTCGGGACCTGGAGACGATCTCGGATGAACGCCGCCGGTACGAGCTGGTGGACGGGACGCTTCTGGTGAGCCCGTCCCCGCGTCCGCTGCATCAGCGGGTGGTCGCGCGCCTCCTGGCCGCGCTCGCCCCGGTGTGCCCTGCCGGCTGCGAGGTCCTCCCCGCGCCGGTGGACGTGGTGCTCGACGAGTTCACGGTGATGATCCCGGACGTGGTGGTCGGCCGGCGCGAGACGTTCACCGAACGCGCCCTGGTCGGCGTCCCGGTGCTGGCGGTCGAGGTGGTGTCGCCGTCGAGCCGGCACATCGACCGGTTCCTCAAACCGGCCCGGCTGGCCGCGGCGGGCTGCCCGTACTACTGGGTGGTCGAGCCGGCCGAGCCGACGCTGAGCTGTTTCCGGCTGGAAGACGGCGAGTACGTCCTGGACGCCGAGGCGACCGGCGACGACCTGGTCCGGCTGGAAGTGCCGTACCGGCTGGAAATCCGGCCGGCCGATCTGGTTTCGGCTTACTGAGCGCGCCGGGCCTGGATCAGCCAGTGCGCCGCGTTGTAGTGCACGCCTTCGTCGGTCAGATGGTCGGCGAGGCTGGCACGGAGCGCGTCGAGGGCGCGGGCCCGGGCATCGGCGTCGAGCTGGTCGAACGACGAGGCGAAGTTGCCGGTGAGGAAACCGAATGCGTCCTCGACGTCCCGGCCGTAGTACATCGGGACGGTCAGGCTCGTCAGTTCGACGTCGGTGAAACCGGTTTCACGCATCAGCCGGTGTACGCGGTCCGGGTCGCTCATCGAGAACGGCGTCGGTGCGTCGGGCGGTGGCGGCGGCAGCTCGCGGCCGCCGGACGCGATGGTGCGGAAGGTGCTGATGCCCTCGTTGCGATCGAGCGGTTGCCAGGTCAGCTGCACGAACCGGCCGCCGGGCCGCAGGGCGCGGGCGATGTTGGCGAACGCCGCCTGCCGGTCGCCGAAGAACATCGTGCCGTGCCGGCTGACCGCGACGTCGAAGCGTGCCTCGCCGAAATCGTGGACTTGCGCGTCGGCGTGCACGAACGTCGCGTTGGCCAGCCCCTCTTCGGCGGCCCGGGTGCGGGCGAGGTCCAGCAGCGGCGAGGACAGGTCGACGCCCAGCGCTGAGCCGTCCGGTGCAGTGCGGGCCGCGTCGCGGGTCACCTGGCCGCTGCCGCAGCCGATGTCCAAGATCGCGGAATCCGGCTGGATGCCGGCGGCGGCCAGCAGTGTGCCGTGGTATCCGGCCATGCCCTGGTCGAAGCGGTCGGCGTACTGGGTCCAGAACGTTCCGCTGTCGCCGTCCCAGGAACGGAACTGCTCGTTGTTGGCCGCGTTGACGATCGGCGTTTCAGGCATAATTGCTTCCCCCCGGAGTCAGCCGATCACCATACCTGACGTCGTCACGCCGAGTCGGCGATTTCCCCGGGCGTCTTCCGCTGACCCGAAATCGCCGCCTGCACCGAAGTGCAGGCCGCCATCAGCGCCGCGACGAACTGGTCCGCCGCGAACACGCACGCGGTGTGCCCGGCCGTGATCTCGTAGGTCGCCGCGCCGGCGATCCGGCGGGCCAGGGTCCGCTGGTGCGCCGGGGCGATGAAGCCGTCCCGAGCGGTCACCACGACCGCCGCCGGCAAGTCCAGGGTGTGCAGCCACGGCGTCGAATCGAACCGGCCGATCTCGTCCAGCGCGACCGCGATCGCCCACGGGCTGGTGGACCGGAACTCCTCCAGCGCCCACCGGTGGTCCTCCAGCCGGGCCAGCCGCTCGCGCCGGGGCTCGCCCGGGACCAGGCCGATCCGGGCCTGGTCCCGCAGCAGGTGCAGGGTACGGCCGAACACGTCGAGCGCGACCCGCTGGCGCAGGCCGCGGCGGAAATTGCTGGCGGTCGAGCACAGCACCAGGCCGCTGACCCGATCCGGGGCGCGGTGCGCGGCGAGCTGGCCGACCATGCCGCCCATCGAGTAGCCGGCCACCAGGAACCGGTCGATGCCCAGCGCGTCCGCGACCGCGACGACGTCGTCGGCGCAGTCCTCCAGGCTGAACTCGTGCGAGCGGATGCCCTGGCCGTGCCAGCGCTGGTCGAACACCACCACCCGGTGGTTCGCGGACAGCCGGTTCAGCGCCGGGTACCAGGTGAGCAGGCCGGTGCAGGCCACCGAGTGCAGCAGGATCACCGCGGGCGCGTGGCGCGGGCCGATGTCGACCACCACGGTCTGGCCGCGTCCGGGCAGCGATAGCGGCCGCGGGTCCGGGACGCCGGCCGTGGACGGGATGGTGGCGAGCTTGCGGGTGGCCTGCCAGCCGACGTCGCCCAGTGCTGATTTGAGAACCTGTTCCGCACCCACGTCGGCGTCCCGCCCCTCTCCGTCTGCTCGGCCAATCTCCAGCACCGCATCGGCATCCGGGGGTTGCCGAGCGAGCCTCTTCCGGCTAAGACTAGAACGTGTTCCACTTAGCTGCAGGGAGGCCGGCGTGGACTTCACCCCCGACGATACGCAGGCCGAGATCACCGCGCTCGCCGCGCAGGTGCTCGGGAAGAGCGACGAGCCGGCGGAGCAATGGCGCGCGCTCGCCGAAGCGGGCTTGCTGGCATTGCCGCTGCCCGAGGACCTAGGCGGCGACGGGCTCGGCGTTCAGCACGTGGCTCCGGTGCTGACCGAAGTCGGCCGGGTCGCGGCGGCCGTGCCCGCGTACGCGGTGCTCGCGCTCGGCATCCTGCCGATCGAAGCGCTCGGCACTCCGCAGCAGCGGGCTGAGTTCCTGCCCCCGGCCGCGGCGGGCGAAACCGTCCTCACTGCGGCCCTGCACGAGCCGTCCGCACCGCTGACCTCCATCCCCGGGACCAGCGGTGCGGCGGCCGACGGCGCGTGGGCAGTGACCGGCGTCAAGACACAGGTGCCGTACGCGGCGGAAGCGGCGCGGATTCTGGTGCCGGTGGCATTGCCCACCGGAACCGGTGTCGCGCTGGTCGATCCGCACGCCGACGGTGTGGAAGTGCTGCCGGTGCACAACGCGAGCGGGACACCGGAGTACACCGTGCGGCTCGACGGCGTACGCGTGACGGAGGCGGATTTCCTTCAGGACCACACTTCCGGACAGGCGCTCCAGGCGTTGCACCGCTTCGCGTTGGCGGGTGCGCTCGCGCTGGGCGACGGACTCCTTGCCGGAGCCTTGGCGTTGACCGCGAAGCACGTCGCCGAACGTACTCAGTTCGGCCGTCCGCTCGCGACGTTCCAGGCGGTGGCGCAACAGATCGCGGACGTCTACGTCGCGTCCCGCACCGTGCACCTGGCCGCGCTCTCGGCGGTCTGGCGGCTCGCGTCCGGGCTCGACGCGGACACCGAACTGGACGTCGCGGCGTACTGGCTGGCCCAGGAAACCCCGCCCGCGCTGGCGATCTGCCATCACCTGCACGGCGGGGTCGGGGTGGACCGCAGCTATCCGCTGCACCGGTACTCCTCGGCGGTGAAAGACCTCGGCCGTGCGGCCGGGGGAGCGGCGCACCGGCTCGGCCGGCTGGGCGAACGAGTGGCGGGATGACCATGCACATCGAACTGACTGCCGCGCAACAGGAACTGCGGGCGCAGCTGCGCGAGTACTTCGCCGGGCTGCTGACCGCCGAGGAACGCAAAGCGTTGCTGCGCGAACGGCACGGGCCGGTGTACCGCGACGTGGTGCGCCGGATGGGCCGGGACGGGAAGCTCGGCGTCGGCTGGCCGAAGGAGTACGGCGGCGGCGGGTTCGGCGAGATCGAACAGCACATTTTCGTCGACGAAGCGTCGCGGGCGGACGTGCAGCTGCCGTCGGTGACCCTGCAGACGGTCGGCCCGACGCTCCAGGCGTTCGGCACCGAAGAGCAGAAAGCCCGGTTCCTGCCGCAGATTCTCGCCGGGGAAGTGCACTTCGCGATCGGCTACACCGAGCCGGAAGCGGGCACCGACCTTGCCGCGCTGCGCACCCGTGCGGTCCGCGACGGCGATCATTACCTGGTCAACGGCCAGAAGATCTTCACCACCGGCGGCCACGACGCGGACTACATCTGGCTCGCCGTGCGCACCGATCCGGACGCGCCGAAGCATCGCGGCATCTCCATTCTCATCGTGGACACCCGCGACCCCGGCTATTCGTGGACGCCGATCATCACCTGCGACGGCGCGCACCACGTCAACGCGACCTTCTACGAGAACGTCCGGGTGCCGGCCGACATGCTGGTCGGCGAAGAGAACCGGGGCTGGCGGCTGATCACCACACAGCTCAACCACGAGCGCGTGATGCTCGGCCCGGCCGGGCGGATCGGCGGCCTGCACGACCGCGTGTGGGCGTGGGCGGCCGCACGCCGGACCCCGGACGGCATGCCGTTGCTGGACCTGCCGGACGTGCGGGCGGTGCTGGCCGAGACGTTCGCCGTCGCGCGGATCAACGAACTGCTGAACTGGCAGGTCGCGGCCGCGGCGGCGGAGGGCGCGGTGGAGATCGCGGACGCCTCGGCGACGAAGGTGTTCTCGTCCGAGCGGATCCAGCGGATCGCCCGGCTGCTGGAGGAACTTCTCGGCCGGCACGGCGATCTCGCCGACCCGGACACCGCGGACCTCGCCGAATGGCTCGACGTGCTGGCGAAACGGAATCTGGTGCTGACCTTCGGCGGCGGCGTCAGCGAAATCCAGCGCGAACTGATCGCTTCCGCCGGACTGAACCTGCCGAGGGTGCCGCGATGACGATCGAGGAAGCCGCCGCCAAGATCGCCGCGTCCGGGGCGAGCGCGCCGCGATTCGCGCGCGACCCGGTGAACCAGGCGATGGTGAACAACTGGGTCGAGGCGATCGGCGACGCCAACCCGGTCTACACCGACCCGTCGTACGCCGCCGGCAGCGTCCACAACGGACTGGTCGCGCCGCCGGCGATGGCGCAGGTGTGGACGATGCCCGGGCTGCACGGCGTACGCGGGGACGACGATCCGCTCGGTGCGATCCTGAACGTGCTGGACGAGGCCGGGTTCACCTCCATCGTGGCGACGAACTCCGAACAGACTTACCACCGCTACCTGCGGCCCGGCGAACGGGTTTCCACCACGAACCTGCTGGAGGACGTCACCGGCCCGAAGCGGACCGGGCTCGGCGAAGGCTGGTTCGTCACCACCCGGACCAATTGGTACGTCGACGGGGAACTGGTGGCGGACATGGTGTTCCGCGTGCTCAAGTTCCGTCCGCGCGAACCGGAACCGCCGCCGTCGCCGGTGCTGCGGCCGGTGATCAGCCACGACACCGCGTTCTTCTGGGACGGTTTGAAGGAAGGCGAACTGCGGATCCAGCGGTGGGGCGAGGTGCTGCGGCATCCGCCCGGCCCGATGCCGCCGGACGGCTCGCTGGACACGGTGCCGGATTACGTCGTGGCCAGCGGCCGGGGGACGGTCTACAGCTTCGTCGTGCACCATCATCCGGCGGTGCCGGGCAAGCGGCTGCCGTTCGTGGTCGCGCTGGTGGAGCTGGCGGAAGGCGTGCGGGTGATGGCGGAGCTGCTGGATGCCGATCCGGAAGAAGTCCACATTGGACTCCCGGTGGTCGCCGCGTTCGTGCGGATCGACGATGACCTGACTCTGCCCGCGTGGAAGGTGGCGCGATGACTGTCGTGGTGGGGACCGAACTGCCGCCGTTGGTGCTCGCGGCGACGCCCACGTTCGTGATCAGCACGGCGCTGGCTACCCGGGATTTCCAGGACGTGCACCACGACCGGGACGCGGCGGTGGCGCGTGGGTCGAAGGACATCTTTCTCAATATTCTCACTGACACCGGGCTGGTGCAGCGATATGTGACCGAATGGGCCGGTCCGCAGGCGATCGTCCGGTCGATCAAGATCCGGCTTGGGGTTCCCTGTTATGCCGGTGACACGCTCACCTTTTCCGGGCGGGTGATCGCCCGGGACGGGGACGATGTCGAGCTGGAAGTGTCCGCCGTGGACAGTCTGGGGACGCATGTGACCGGGACGGTTTCGCTGACGTTGGCGGGGGAGGGGGCATGACGTTCGCTGGGACTACCGCTATCGCCGGAATCGGCGCGACCGAGTTCTCCAAGGACTCCGGGCGCAGTGAGTTGCGGCTGGCCGCGGAGTGCGTGAGTCATGCGCTGGCGGATGCCGGGCTTTCGGCGTCGGAGGTGGACGGGATGGTTTCGTTCACGATGGACGGGAATGCGGAGATCGCGCTTGCTCGTGAGCTGGGGATTCCGGAGCTGACGTTTTTCAGCCGGGTGCATTACGGGGGCGGGGCGGCGGCGGCGACCGTGCAGCAGGCGGCGATGGCGGTCGCGTCCGGGATCGCGGATGTGGTGGTGGCGTACCGGGCGTTCAACGAGCGGTCGGGGATGCGGTTCGGGCGGGTTTCCGCGGCTGCGGCCCAGCAGGTCAATACGTCCGGTGTGGACAATGCGTTCCACTATCCGATGGGGATTGCGACACCGGCCGCTACGGTGGCGATGGTCGCGCGGCGGTATATGCACGAATACGGGGCCACCAGCGAGGATTTCGGCAAGATCGCGGTGATCGACCGGGCGCATGCGGCTGCCAATCCTCATGCCTGGTTTTATGGCCGGCCGATCACGTTGGAGGAACATCAGTCTTCGCGGTGGGTGGCGGAGCCGTTGCATCTGCTGGATTGCTGTCAGGAGAGTGATGGCGGGGTCGCGGTGGTGGTGACCAGTCTCGAACGCGCTCGCGACCTGCGGCAGACGCCGGTGGTGGTCTCGGCGGCGGCGCAGGGGAGCGGGCCGGACCAGTACGTGATGACCAGCTATTACCGGGACGATCTTGCCGCGCTGCCGGAGATGGGCGTGGTGGGGCGGCAGTTGTGGGGGCAGTCCGGGATCGGGCCGTCCGATGTGGACGTTGCGGTGCTGTACGACCACTTCACCCCGTATGTGTTGATGCAGCTGGAGGAATTGGGGTTTTGCGGTCGGGGGGAGGCTAAGGACTTCATCGCGGGGGACACGCTGACTCTCGACGGGAAGCTGCCGCTCAACCCGCACGGCGGCCAGCTCGGCGAGGCCTATATCCACGGCATGAACGGAATCGCGGAGGCGGTTCGGCAGGTGCGGGGGAGTGCGGTCAATCAGGTTTCCGGGGCGGGGGTCGCGGTGGTTACGGCGGGGACTGGAGTGCCTACCAGCGGGCTGGTTCTGACCCGGGCTTGAGGGGGTGTTGGTGAAAAGCCGTGAGGGGAACCCTGAGGGACTCAGAGTCCCTCAGGGTTCCCCTCACGGACTCCCTGCGGTTAGGGGGTGCGGCGGGTGTAGCGGAGGGCGACGGCGCCGGAGGCGTATTCCAGGCGGTCGGTCAGGCGCAGGTCTCGTGCTACGCCTGCGAAGGGGGTGGGGCCGTGGCCGGCGAGGCGGGGGTGTACGACGAACTCGTATTCGTCGATCAGGTCCAGTGCGGCCAGTGCGCGCGGTAGTTGCACGCCGCCCGTGAACAGGCCGTTGCCGGGTTGGTCTTTGAGGGCTTGGACGGCTTCGCGCAGGTCGCCGGACAGCAGGGTGGCGTTCCAGTCGATGGTGTCCAGGGTGCTGGACACGACGTACTTCTCAGCGGCGTCGATGGTCTGGGCGAACGGCTCCATCCACGCCGGGCGGTCGGCTGGGCCGCGCCAGGCGGATTCCATCATTTCGTAGGTCACCCGGCCGAACAGCAGGGCGTCGGCTCGGGCGATGTTTTCCGCGGCGTGCCGGTGCAGTTCCTCGTCCGGAGTGATGCCGGACCGGTGGTCGCAGCAGCCGTCCAGGGTGACGTTGATGGAGTAGCGGAGTGGGCGCATCGCCGGAGGATAACCGCTTGTCAGCGTGCGCATGACCCTTGTGGGTCAACGCGGGTCACCGCATTGACGGCTGGTGCGCGGGGGCGAGGGCGTGGCACCGTGGTCAAGCTGGCGAAAGCGGACGGGAAAGAGCGAGGTGGCGAACGGTGACCTCCCTTGCGGTCCGGCGATGAGCGTGCCGGTGGCGTGGCTGCTCACCGCGCTGTTCGTGGTGCTGGCGTTGCCGTGTGTGCTCCGGCTGGTGCGGCTCGACTACGTCCGCCTCGGGAATCGGGTGCGGGACGGGGATCTGGCCGAACTGCTGCTGGTGGTCGCGATGGTGGCGATGCTGTCGCCGGTCGGCGGGCCGATTCCGGCGGCCGGTTGGCAGGCGATCTTGTTGCTGACGGCGGGCTGGTTCGGCTACGCGGCCTGGCGGCACCGGTCGCACGGGTGCGCGCACCATGCGTTGTCCGCGGCGGCCATGCTGTACATGGTCACCGCGATGCCGCACGGCGGGATGGTGCACGGTCCGTGGCTCACCATGTCCACAATGGACACCCGGCTGGCCTGGCCGGTGGTCGGGGTGGTGGCGGTCGGCTATTTCGCGGCGGACGCGGTTCGCTCGGGGGTGGTGGCGACGCGGCTGCGCGGGGCCACCGTGCCGGGACAGGTGTCGCGGACCTGGTGCCGGGCCGCGATGGGGGCCGGGATGGGCTGGATGTTGCTGGCTGCGGTCTGACGGGGTCAGCTCGGGCGACGTGTGTTGCTGGCTGCGGTCTGAGGCCAGTTCGGGTGCTGCTGGCCGCTGTCTGACGGATCAGCTCGGGGTGCCGCGTGTTGCTGTCTGAGAGGTCAGCTCGGGCGACGTATGTGCTGCCGTCCGACGAGGGTCAGCTCAGGTGCCGTACTTCGCCGTCCGGCGGGGGTTCGGGCAGGGCGGGCAGGCCGTCGGCGGGGTGCGCGGCGACCCATTCGCGGGCGGCGGCGACATCTCGGCCCAGCGCTTCGATCAGCTCCGCCGAGGAACCGTATGCCTGCTGGTTGCGCAGGTGCTTGCCGAGCCACACGGTGAGCCGTTCGCCGTACAGGTCGCCCTCGAAGTCGAGCAGGAAAGCCTCGACCAGCCGGTAGCCGTCGGCCCCGTAGTAGGTCGGGCGGCGGCCGACCGACACCGCGGCGGCCACCCGGGTGCCGTCCGCTCGCTCCGCCCAGCCGGCCCATACTCCGTCGCCCAGTTCGCCGCGTTGGTCGCGCAGTGCGATGTTCGCGGTGGGGAAACCCAGCTCCCGGCCGCGTTTGTCGCCCGGCTCGACCAGGCCGCGCACCACGAAGTAGGTGCCGTCTCGCTTGTCCGCCATGAGACAACCGTATAACGGCCCCGGCGGTCAGCGGGGGGTGAGCACTGTGTCGGCCAGCACAGGCGCGTCGTCGCGGTCCGGTGCGGTGGTCGTGACCAGCAGACGTCCGGTTTCCCGCCAGATCCGGACCCGCAACCGCTCGCCGGGGAACACCACGCCGGCGAATTTCGTCCCGAATGCCGAGACACGGTCCGGATCGCCGTCCAGGAACGCGTCCACCACCGCCTTCGCCACCACGCCGTAGGTGCACAGGCCGTGCAGGATCGGCCGGTCGAAGCCGGCCGCGGCGGCGAACGCCGGGTCGGCGTGCAGCGGATTGCGGTCGCCGCACAGCCGGTACAACAGGGCTTGCTGCGGCAAGGTCGGCACTTCCAGAACCGCATCCGGTTCGCGGTCCGGCCACTCGATCCGGTCCGACGGGCCGCGTTCGCCGCCGAAACCGCCTTCGCCGCGGGCGAAGATGCTGGACCGGGCGGTCCACAGCGGAACGCCGGACCCGTCGGCCACCTCGGTCTGCTGCACCAGCACGGCGGCCTTGCCCTTGTCGAACACGTCCACGATCCGGGTCCGCGCCACCGCCTTGCCCTCGACCGGGATCGGCCGGTGCAGTTCGACCTCCTGCTTGCCGTGCAGCACCTTAGCCAGGTCGATGTCCACGCCGGGGAAACTCAGCGCGGGCGGGTCGAAGGTGCGCAGGTTCGCCGCCACCGTGGCGAAGGTCGGCAGCACGCGCAGGTCGCGTTCGTAGGCGTAGCGCAGCTCGCGTTCGCTCACCGGGTCCGCGCCGGCCCCGACCGCCAGGTGGTAGAGCAGCACGTCGGACGAGGTCCAGGCGAACCGCACCTCGCCGAGATCGGCGCCGATCGCGATCGCGGGATCGATGGGCACAAGCGCTCCCTCATTCGTAGCTGACCGACACCTCGTCCGTCACCGGCACCGACTGGCAGGCCAGCACGATCCCGTCGGCGAGGTCTTCGGCGTCCAGCACCTCGTTGTTCAGCATCTTCACCTCGCCGGACACGATCCGGCAAGCGCACGCGCTGCACTGGCCTTCGCGGCACGAGTACGGCGCGTCCAGCCCCTCGGCGAGCAGGTGGTCGAGCAGCTTCCGTTGTCGCGGCCAGGCGAGCTGCCGGGTCTCGCCGTCCAGGTCGACGGTGAGCGCGGCGGTCTCGCCGGACTCCTCCTGCTCCGGTTCCGGCTGATCCTCGAACGGATTCCCGGTCAGCGAGTGGAACTTCTCGACATGCACTCGCTCGCGTGGCACGCCCAAGCCGCGTAACGCGTCCTGTGCGGCGGCCATGAACGGGGCCGGGCCGCAGAGGAACGATTCGTGCTCACGGCACGGCGCGGCCAGCGCTTGCAAGGTGGCGACGGAAGGCAAGCCCTGCAAGCTTTCCAGCCAATGCACGACGGTCAGCCGGTCGCCGAACCTCGCCGTCAGCTCACGCAGTTCGGCGGCGAAGATCACCGACTGCTCGTCGCGGTTGGCGTACACCAGCACGACCCGGCCGGTGCCTTTTTCCAGCGCGGACTTGAGGATCGACATCACCGGGGTGATCCCGCTGCCCGCCGCGAACAGCA
>Ga0335075_10012685_pt1 | contig 12729 bp, 11 predicted proteins | sample Lox_Sample_24_FD_206723 | JGI IMG/M metagenome (GOLD analysis project Ga0335075, IMG submission 206723) | Soil microbial communities from Loxahatchee National Wildlife Refuge, Florida, United States - Lox_Sample_2.4 | ecosystem: Environmental > Terrestrial > Soil > Wetlands | place: USA... | reverse complement strand
CGCTGTCCGCCGAGTCTAGTCGCGGCGCGCCGCCGACGACGGCGAACTCCGCCGGGCGCGCCGCCGCACCCCCACCGGGGACCCGCGAACCTGGCCCCCGGCATGCTGCACAGCCTGAATCTTTGCCGACTTCCAATGGCGGACTTATCGGTTATGTAGTCAAGAAAGCTTCAGGCTGTGTGCTGCGGACCCGGTGCCCTGCCCCGCACCCGGCGCCTGCCCCCGGCACCTCCCCCGCACCCGGCGCACTATCCCGCGCCCGCCACCCTGCCCCGGACCCCGCGACCTGCCCCGCACCCGCCAGCGCGCCCGGACCCGGCGCACGATCCCGCGCCCGCCACCCCGCGCCCGCCACCCCGCCGCAGACCCTGCGCCCTGCCGCAGATCCGCTGTGTTCCTGGTACGGTCAGGCGTGCCTCCGTTGCTTGTGCTCTGGGACGTCGACTACACGCTCGTTGCCGCCGGCCGGGCCGGCTGGCATGTTTACGAGATCGTGCTGGCTGAGCTCTACGGACTCGCGATGCCGGACGGACTCGGCTCGATGGGCGGGCGGACGGATACTTCGATCGCGCTGGAAGTGCTGGCAGCTGCCGGAGTTGGCGATCCAGCCGCTGAACTGCCAAGGTTCCAGCAGCGCATGGCCGACCGCGCGCCGGAGCTCGAAGGCATGGTGCGCGAGTACGGCCGGGCGTTGCCCGGTGCCGAACAGGCCCTGGCTGCCGTGTCCGCGCTAGCCCAGCGGGATGATGGCCAGCTGGTGGTCCAGTCGCTGCTCACCGGCAACATCCCGGCGCTGGCCAGGGTGAAACTTGGCGCCTTCGGTCTGGCAGGACACGTTGACCTGACCATCGGCGCGTACGGCGACATAAGTGAAGTCCGCGCCGACCTGGTGCCGGTCGCCCGGCAGAATGCGGCGCGCCGCTACCAGGCCGACTTCTCCGGAACCGCGACGGTGCTTATCGGCGACACGCCCAAAGACGTCGAGGCAGCCGTAGTCTCCGGCGCTCGCGCGGTTGCCGTGGCCAGCGGCAGCTTCACGATAGAGCAGCTCCGCGATGCAGGAGCCGAGGTCGTCCTGCCCGACCTGACCGATACCGCCGCCGTAGTCGGCGCTGTCTGCAGTGTCGAGGCCGCCGGCTAAGGCGTCACCAGCGTGTGGGTCAGATCGTCATAGGCAAGCTCGGGCCGGTTCGCCCACAGTTCCCAGTGCATCGCGCCTGCCTCTACCGGGTCCACGCCGTAGTCGTAGCCAGACAGGTCGCTGACTTGCGCCAGCTCTAGCTGGTCAATGCCGATCCCGCAGGCGTGCACGATCACGTACACATCCTCGTAAGCCACGCTGAAGCCGGACTGCCAGCTCGCCAGCTGCGTCATGGACGCGACCTCGTCGCCCCAGAACGCGCTCGGCCACTCGCTGTACCTGTCGGCTTGCTCGCTGGCGTACCTGACGAGCGAACCGATCAGCCCCTCCGGCCGCGCGCCCGACGTCCTGATCTGATGGAGCGCAAGGTTGACCTGCGTGTAAGTGGTCTCGAACGCGACCTCGCGGATTGGGTCGAGCCCCGTCGCGGCCACCTCTTCTCCCAGCCGGCCGCGCGGGTAGGTGCATGTCAGAATCATGGCTGAATTGCTCGCATGACCGAGCCGAACGCCACGGACGGGCTCGCCACGGCGACCGTGAATCAGCTCCAGCCAGCGCCGGGATGGCCAGTCGGCGTCGAGACCCCAAGGGCTGAAGTCGATGGCGGCAGTTTCCATGCGTGACACCATCTCACGCTCGGTAGCCGCCGCATCCGCGCCGCGCGGTACCGTTCACCACCACCAAGTCTGGCCTGGTGCCGCGCCGTCGGGTCTGGTGCCGCGCTGCAGACCGCAGCTCCGTCCCGACCCTCCGCTCTTCAAGCTTGATGCTTGCGCTCGCAGCCACTGCCGCGGCCACACCGGCAGCGCGATCCGCCAGTGATTCAGGTTGAGCGAACCAGCTGCGGTCGTTGGTTATCGGGCAAGCTCCGGTTCGACCAGGTCGGCCCGTTCTCTCGCCGCCGGGACATCGACCTTGCTCAGGTACCGGTCGCGTTGCGGCCCACCGGGACAGGCGCGCGACGGGACCACCCCGCTGCCGACGGCAATCTGGGTCACCCAGGAGGCAGCGGCTCCGCGACCGCCAGCAGCGACCGGCGGCCATAGGAGACGTCCGTGGCCGCCATCGGAGACCATTCCGTCGAGGTGACGGTCCAGCCAGCTTGCTCGACCAGCGCCAGGTGCTCCGCGACGGGCAGGATGGTCTGCCAGGGCTCCGCATCGGCCGCACGCCGCCTCGCGTTAGCCGCGCTGGCAACCTCGCGAGAATCTAGCCCGTCCGCGTGCGTGGCCAGGCTGACCACTAGCGCGCTACCCGTCGCCGCCCGCCGGGCCAGGGCGGCAAGCAGCGCCTCGCAGGTACCGCGATCGAGATAGACGAGCAGCCCCTCGCAAATGAACAGGGTTGGCAGGCCGGCGTCGTGGCCCGCACGGTGAAGAACCGCGCCGACGTCATCGCTGCGAAAGTCAGCCTCAACCAGCGTGACACCGGGCGCTGCGGCGCCGATCGACCGCAGCAGCCTTGCCTTGTCGCCCTGAGTCGCCGGGTGATCCAGTTCGAAGAACCGGACGCCTGAAGTCCGGAAGCGGAGCGCCCTGTCGTCGTACCCCGCGCCGCAGATCACGATCTGACGCGTGCCAGTCGACATGGCCCTGACTACCTGATCGTCGACAAACCTGGTCCGTGCCTCGATGCTCGGCAGCAGCCAGTCCGGTGCGCCGAAAGTCATGTCCTCGCACAGTCTGCGCTGCGCATCGGGGTCGCCCTCAGGGCTATGCGGCCGGTCGAGCCTGGCTCTGGTAAGCGCGACTGCCTGACTCGTCCGGGACGGCATATTCATACGCATGAGCTTACTAGCTTTCACTGCAGTTCGGCGCCACCTTCTCGCTAGGCCATCGAAACTGCTCGGCCAACCGACGCTTGCGGCAGAGTTTCGCTTTCTGTTAGTAAGCGCTAGCGTATGATAGTGCCTGACGATAGTGCCGGGCTGCGGGTGACAGCAGCCGCTGAGGTCCGCCGGGGCGTTATCAGCCTCGCCCGCAGGCTGCGGCTGGAGCGCAACGAGGCCGGCCTCACCGCACTGGAACTCAGCGTCCTCGGACACCTGCACCGCAGCGGCCCGCTGACGCCGGGCGAGCTGGCCACGGCTGAGCGAGTGCAGCCGCAGTCACTGACCAGGACGCTGGCCGCGCTAGCAGAGGCCGGCCTGGCATCCCGCCAGCCGGATCCGGCCGACGGCCGCCGGTCGCTACTGGCGATCACTGAGCACGGGCTAGCTGGGCTGCGTACCGAGATGGAGCAACGGGACAACTGGCTGGCGGCAGCGATGGCAGCGGAGCTCAGCGCTACCGAAATCGGACTTTTGCGACTTGCCGGGAGCCTGCTAGAGCGGATTGCGGAAGCCAATCCATGATCACGAAGCATTTTCGTCGTCTGGGAGCCACCTAAGAGCCGCGCCGGCCAGACCTAGGCCGCGCCGACATCCGGTGCTGTGCGATCCCTGAGTTCCCTGACTGCGCGCTTCGGACCCTGGCAGCTTGTCGTGTTTGCCGGAAGTTACTGGAGATGCCCGCCTGACTGCAGACCAGCGAGGCGAGAAGGAGCAGGCCGGTTCCGGTCAGGCTAGCAACGCGCCTCGCATGCAGCTCTGCGCCGAACGGGAAGACCACCTGCACCAAGAGCGCGGCGAACATCAGTGCTCCGCTGAGCAACATCAAGCGAATACCTGGGCGGTTCCTCCCAGGGGGTCTCGAGGCGAGCGCGGCGAACACGACGAACGGGATTCCCACCATGATCCCGAAGACAACTCTGATCATCGCGCCTCTGTCCCGTCATGACCGGTCGTGCCGAGACGTTAACGGCGTTAGTGATGTCCCGTCCAGAGCAAACAGCTGCGAGACGCCCCGTCAGGTGCCTGAGCACCGCAGCCGGTGGTGCCAGGCCACGGCCGAAGTGTCGGTCAGCGATGCGATCTGGTCCACAACCACACGCAGGCGAGCGCGGTCGTCTTCCGCTGCCTCAAATTCCGGCCTGAAGATCGGATCCAGCGTCACCGGCGCTCCGGCCAGCACAGAGTCGGCCAGTTCCGCGATCACCTCGCGCTCGCGTGCCTGCGCGGCGGCCACACCGGCCCTGGTCATCACGTAGTGCGCGGTGACGCCCTTGAGCAATGCGCATTCCAGCCGCTGCTGCCTGGGCACCGCCAGGTCAGCCGCGTACCGGCGCAGTGACGGGTGGCCAGTTGGCCTGGTTGCCTGCTCGGCTGCGCTGCACAGCCGCTCGATTAGGACGCTAGTGAGGTTCTTCACGGAGGCCACCGCGGCGAGGCTGCCGTCGAAGTCGCGCGGCCACCAGCCGAGACCGAGCAGCCGGCCAAAGGTGTCGGTAAGTTCGCCGAGGCTCGTGAATCCCGGCGGGCAGTAGGCCGCCAGGGTCAGTTCGGCGACAGCCTGCTGCTCCGCCGGATCGCGAAGCTGGCCCAGCGTCACCAGACCAGCGTGCAGGCCGTCCTCCAGGTCATGGACCGAGTAGGCCACGTCGTCGGCCCAGTCCATGACCTGAGCCTCCAGGCAGGGCCGGCCGGCCGGGGAGCCCTCCCTGATCCACGTGAACACGGCGATGTCGTCGGTATAAGCGCCGTACTTGCTCGCGGCACGTGCGGGCAGCGTCTCATCCGGTTGCACGCCTACCGCGCCTGCCGCTCCCGGCGCCGGGCCGACCCACGGGTACTTCAGCGTTGCATCCAGCGTGGCCCTGGTCAGGTTCAGGCCGGCCGAAGGCACCTTCGCCTCGAGACGGGTGACTAGCCGGAGACTCTGGGCGTTCCCCTCAAATCCTCCGCAGCCGGCCGCGAGGTCGGCAAGCGCGGCCTCGCCGTTGTGACCGAACGGCGGGTGGCCGATGTCGTGCGCCAGGCAAGCGGCATCGACCAGGTCAGGATCGCAGCCGAGCGCCGCGCCGAGTTCACGGCCGATCTGGGCGCACTCCAGCGAGTGAGTCAGGCGGGTGCGCGGGAAGTCGCCCGATCCCACCGCCACGACCTGCGTCTTGGCGGCAAGCCTGCGCAGCGCCGCACTGTGCAGCACCCGGGCGCGATCCCGGAGGAAGGGACCGCGCCCGCTGCCAGCACCGGGCTTCGGCGGCTCCGCCGCCCATCGGGCGGTGGCCCAGCCGTCGTAGCCGTCAGGGTCGGCGGCTGCGGTCACCTGCTGTCGCTGCCCCCCGCGGTCTCCATCACAGCCGCCCGGCCAGCCTCGAGGCGGGCGACCGGCACCCGGAACGGCGAGCACGAGACGTAGTCCAGGCCTACCGAGTGGAAGAAGTGCACAGAGTCCGGGTCGCCGCCGTGCTCGCCGCAGACGCCGAGGTGCAGGTCAGGGCGGGCGGCCCGGCCTTCCTCAGTCGCGATCCTGACCAGCCGCCCGACCCCGTCACGGTCGATCGTCTCGAACGGCGACACACCGAAGACGCCCAGGTCGATGTACCGGCTGAAGAACGCGCCTTCCACGTCGTCCCTGGAGAAGCCCCAGGTCATCTGCGTCAGGTCGTTCGTGCCGAAGGAGAAGAACTCGGCTGACTGCGCGATATCCCCGGCCAGCAGAGCGGCCCGCGGGACCTCGATCATGGTGCCGATCAGCGTGTGCACGCTGACCCCGGTCTCCTCCACAACCTCGGCTAGGACCTTCTCGGCCTGCGCCCGTGCGATCTCCATCTCCTGCACTGACGCCGTCAGCGGGATCATGACCTCGGGCTGAGGGTCACCGCCTGCCTTGGCACGGTCGGCGGCCGCCTCGGCGATCGCCCGCACCTGCATGTTGACCAGGCCGGGGATCACCAGGCCGAGCCGCACACCGCGCAGGCCCAGCATGGGGTTCTCCTCGTGCAGGCGGCGTACCGCGTCCAGCAGCTTGCGGTCCTGCGCGCTGGCAGCATCCCCGGCCAGCGCAACCTTCACAGTCAGCTCAGTCAGGTCCGGCAGGAACTCGTGCAGTGGCGGGTCGATCAGCCTGATCGTGACCGGCAGGCCGTCCATCGCCTCAAGGATCTCCACGAAGTCGCCGCGCTGCAGCGGCTCGAGCGCATCGAGCGCGGCCTTCCTGGTCTCGTCGTCCTCGGCCAGGATGAGCCGCTCGACCAGCTGCCGCCGCTCACCCAGGAACATGTGCTCGGTGCGGACCAGCCCGACTCCGCCGGCGCCGAACCGCCGCGCCCTGGCGCAGTCCGGGCCGTTGTCAGCGTTCGCGTGCACGCCGAGGCGCCGCCGGGCGTCGGCGTGCGTGATCAGCCGGTTCACCGCGGCGACCAGTTCGTCCGACTGCGGGTCTAGCGAGCCCTCGAAGTACTCCACCACCGGGGAGGGCACGACGTCGACCTCGCCCAGATAGACCTGGCCAGACGTGCCGTCGATGGAAATCAGGTCGCCCTCAGCCACTGTGATCCCGCTAGCTGCGGTGAACTTCCGGCCGGCTAGGTCGACTTCAAGCTCGTCCGCGCCGCAGACGCAGGTCTTCCCCATCCCTCTCGCGACCACCGCCGCGTGGCTGGTCTTGCCGCCTCGGCTGGTCAGGATGCCCTGCGCCGCGATCATGCCGTGCAGGTCATCGGGGTTAGTCTCGCGCCTGACCAGGATCACCCGCTCGCCGCGGCCGGCCCACTCCACCGCCGCGGCCGAGTCGAAGACTGCCTTGCCCACTGCCGCGCCAGGCGAGGCGCTGACACCGGTGGTGATCTTCGTAACGCCTGAGCCCGCGTCGAACCGCGGGAACATCAGCTGGGCCAGCTGGCTGCCGGTGACCCTGGTGAGCGCCTCGTCCATGTCGATCAGGCCCTGGTCCACCAGCTGGGTGGCGATCCGGAAGGCAGCCGCGGCCGTGCGCTTGCCGACCCGGGTCTGCAGCATCCACAGCTTGCCCCGCTCGATCGTGAACTCGATGTCGCACAAGTCCTTGTAGTGGTTCTCGAGCTTGGACATGATCTCCATCAGCTCGCGGTAAGACTTGGCGTCGATCTGCTCCAGGTCCTGCAGCGGCACCGTGTTACGGATGCCCGCGACCACGTCCTCGCCCTGCGCGTTCTGCAGGTAGTCGCCGTAAACACCCTGCTGGCCGGTGCCGGGGTCGCGGGTGAACGCGACGCCGGTGCCAGAGTCCATGCCAAGGTTGCCGAACACCATAGCGACGATATTCACCGCCGTGCCGAGGTCGGCGGGGATCCGCTCCTGGCGCCGGTAAAGGATCGCCCGGTCGGCGTTCCAGGAGTTGAACACGGCCTGGACCGCCAGGTCCATCTGCTCCCGCGGGTCCTGCGGGAAGTCCCTGCCGGTCTTGTCCTTGACGATGGCCTTGAAGCTGTCGACCAGCGCCCTCAGGTCCCCGGCGTCCAGGTCCAGGTCGTTCTTAGTGCCCTTGGCCTGCTTCGCGGCGTCGATGGCCTGCTCGAACTCGTGGCCCTCGATGTCCAGCACGGTCTTGCCGAACATCTGGATCAGCCTGCGGTAGGAGTCCCAGGCGAACCGCTCGCTGCCTGCCTGCTTGGCCAGGCCGTGCACGGACTCATCGGACAGGCCGATGTTCAGCACCGTCTCCATCATGCCCGGCATCGAGAACTTGGCCCCGGACCGCACGCTGACCAGCAGCGGGTCGACGGGGTCGCCGAGCTTGCGGCCCATCTTCTGCTCAAGCTGGCTCAGGTGCTCACTGACCTCGGCGGCCAGGCCGTCGGGCACACTGCCGTTTTGCAAGTAGTAGCGGCAGGCGTCGGTCGTAATGATGAAGCCAGGGGGAACGGGCAGCCCCAGGTTAGTCATCTCCGCCAGGTTGGCGCCCTTGCCGCCCAGCAGGTCTTTCAGGTCCTTGTTGCCCTCGGTGAAGTCGTAGACGAGCTTCGGCACTGCTTGCACTCCTCGCGATTGCCGTCCCGCCCGGCTCGTGCACGCCCTGGCGGATACGCGGCTGTGTGATTGCGGCTGGTAATCCTGCGGCCTGGCGGCCCTGTCCTGAGCCTATCGCCCGCTCACACCGGCGGTGGAATTCCGCCACGGCTAGGCAACTGGGCGACGACATTGGCGTCTGCGGTACGTGGAGCTAGGCAGAGCAAGCAAGGGTAGGCGGCCGCCCTGTCCGCGTCGCACCACGCCCATGATGCAAGACTGGCCAGGCCAGCACGGGCCAAGCGGAGGGGAGATGCCGTGTCAGTGACGATGAGCTCTGCGGAGCGGGAGGCGTTCCTTGCTGAGGTGCACGTCGGGGTGCTGACCGTGGCTGCCGACGCGGGCCGGGGACCGCTGGCCACCCCGGTCTGGTACAGCTATCAGCCTGGCGGGGCCGTCACCGTCACCACGGGCGGAGGCAGCGGCAAAGCCAGGGCGATCGCTGCGGCTGGCCGGTTCACCCTGTGTGCTCAGGACGAGGCGCCGCCGTACAAGTACGTGACGGTGGAGGGCCCGGCCGTGATCGAGCCGGCCGACCTGGCCGAGCGAACGGCTATCGCTCGCCGGTACCTCGGCCGCGAAGGCGGCGACGCCTTCATGGCCGCTAACCCGGATGCCGACAGTGTGGCCATCCGGATGACGCCGGAGCACTGGCAGGCCGCGGACTTCGGCAAGGCCGCCAGCTAGCTGACCCCGCCGCAGCCGCAGCGGCGGCTGGCACGCGCGGCCCTTCTTCTGACCGGGCCGGCCTCGCCGGGTCGCCGACCCGGCGTGCACCGGACGACGGCCAAACAATTTGGCCTTCCCAAGCAGCGAAACGCGCTGATATTCGTCTCTGTGACATGGACGCCGATGCCGCCGCCGCGCGGCCGCTACCGCAGGCCGCCATCGCCGGGCCAGGCCCGACCGACGCCGGGGCGGAAGCCGCGGTCACCGAGCTTTACCTGAGGAACGCACTCGGCCTGGTGCGACTCGCGCACATCATGGTCGGCAGCCGGGAACTCGCCGAAGACGTGGTTCAGGACGCGTTCTACGGCTTGTACCAGCGCTGGGGCAAGCTCAACGACCCGGCCAAGGCCCTGGGCTACGTCCGCTCCAGCGTCCTGAACGGGTGCCGGTCGGCGCTGCGCCGCCGAGGCCGGCCCGAGGCGCTCGAGCCACCGCCCGAGCCGGTCGCCTCTGCCGAGGCAGCCGCGCTGACCGAGCATGAACGGCGGGAGGTCATCGGCGCACTGCGGCAGCTGCCGGCCCGGCAGCGCGAGGCGCTAGTGCTTCGCTATTACCTCGGCTTGTCCCCCGCCGAGATCGGCCTGGTTATGGGCATCAGCGAGGGCAGCGTCAGGTCCGCAACGCACCGAGGGCTCGCAGCCCTGGGCCGGATTCTCGGGGAGGACGCATGAACACCGTCGAGGACAAGCTCCAGCAGGCACTCGAAGCGACGGCCAGCGAGATCCCCGCGACGCAGTTGCCGGCGCTGAGCCTGGCGCCGCGAGCGGGTCGCGGCCGCATCGGCGGATCGCTCTGGCACGCGGCGATCTGGATTCGATCGCGGCGTGGCCGCTGGGTGGCAGCAGTGGCCGCGACCGCTGCCGTGGCGGTCGTGATCGGGCTGGCCACCGCTATCGGCGGGCAGCCGCGTGCACCGCGTCCGGTACTCGGCCTTCCCGTGCACTTCCCCGCCGGCAGTCATGGGGGCACCGGATCGAGCATGCTGACTCACCTCGGTCCCGCCACTACGGTCCCGTTGCAAATTGCCCCCGCAGTTGACGGCGGCGCCGTGCCTGCCTATTACGTCGTGATCCACGGCCCGTCGGTTGAGGTGCTGGCAACCGCCACCGGAAAGGTACTCGCGACGTTCATGCCGGCAGCCGCCTTCGTCGCTGTGTCCGGGGCTGCGGATGACCGCACATTCGTGCTGGCAGCCGCGGCGAAGGGGCGGATCGCGCTGTACCTGCTGCGGTTGAATCCGCAGGCGGGCACGGCCTGGCTCGCCCCCCTGCGCACCGCCGTGGCGACTGGTGGCAGCCTCCGTTTCGCCGGCCTGGCGGCGTCTCCGGACGTCAGCAAAATCGCCGTCGCCGTCAACAACTCGTCGCATACCAGCACGTACGGCGCGGGAATCTGGGTTTACGACCTGGCCACCGGATCGCGCCGGGAGTGGCGAGGCGCTGGCGAGGTGAGCGACACGGGAATGGCACCGGGCACGGGCTGGCTGTCGTGGGCTGCAGACGACAAGACCCTTGCATTCGACATCGAGACCGGCGTCCTCGAGGGTTTCATTGCAGTGCGCCTGCTTGACACGGCTCTGCCTGGCACAAATCTCAGCAGCAGCCGCGTCGTCCTCAGGGAGGTAGAGATAAGGGCAACTGCGCAGCCGCAGCTCGAGTCTCCGCTGCTCACGGCCGACGGCAGCACTATCGTTCTCGGGCAGTGCGAGGTCGCCGGCGCCGGGGGTCCCGGTTGCCCGAGCATCAGTGGCAGTCAGGGCCGCTTCGTGCCGGAGACGCTCAGCATCGATGAGTACTCCGCGCGCACCGGCCACCGGATCGCGATCGTCTACCGGCGGCGGTACAACGTGCCGCAGGCTCAGAGCGGGAACCCGGGTCCGCCACCCAGCGTCCTGTGGGCGAACGCCTCCGGAACGGTGCTGATCGTCTCCACTGGCGCGCCGGTGGCAGGGCATTCAGTCGACCTCGGCATAGTGCGCGATGGCACCTTCACCGCGCTGCGCGTCCAGGGCACTGCCCTGAGCGGGACTGCCGCCTGGTAACCAAAAACTTGGCGACAGCACGCAGCACTCTGCCAGGCTCATCGCGTCTTCAGTGCAGGAGCCGAGGCACGGAGGCCGCATGACGTTCGAGGAGTTCGCGCAGACGCGACTGCCCGCACTGCTGGCCTTCGCCACGGTGCTGACCGGTCAGCGCGCGACCGCGGAGGACGTGACCCAGGAGGTCCTCATCCGCGCGCACAGCAAATGGGATCAGATCGCGCGTCTGGACCAGCCTGAGTTGTACGTGCGCAAGATGGTGCTGAACGAGTTCCTCTCCTGGCGGCGCCGGTCCTGGCGAACAGTCCCCGCTGCAAACCCCGTTCCCGTCCAGAGCCTCACCGCCGATCACGCGGCCGGTCACGCGGACCAGGCGGCCATGCTCGCGCAGATCGCCAAGCTGCCACGCAGGCAGCGCGCGGTGCTGGCCCTGCGCTACTACGAGGACCGCAGCGACGCCGAGATCGCCGAGCTGCTCGGCTGCGCACCATCCACGGTCCGGGCCTACGCCTCGCGCGCGCTCGCCGCGCTGCGCGTCGAACTGCAGCCCGGCCTGTCCGACTTCGCAACACCAGTGTCAGGGGGAATCTGATGCGCACCGAGGATGACATCCGGGCGGCGTTCCGCACGCTGGCCCGACAGGCGCCAGACGCCGACGCCGTACTGACCGCAGTCCAGGAGCAGCGAGACAAGCCGAGCGCTGGCCAACTGCGGGCCGGACAGACCGGAGCGAGAGTCGTTCGCCGGCCGCTGGCTGCGCTTGCCTCGGCCGTCGCGGTAATGGCAGTCATCGGCGGGTCGATCGCACTCGCCGCCGGCGGTCACGCGCCCCACCGGGCCGCCGCGAGTCCCCCGGCCCAGGTTCCGGACGTCCAGCCCGGACCTCCCGGCACGGCGCCGCCGTATTACATGATCGTGCTGAACAACGGCATGGGACCGGATGTCGCCGTCGTGGATACGGCCACTGGCGCGAGGCTCGCCACCGTGCGGCCGCCCAAGCCCTACCGCATCTTCGGCTACATCATCGGTGCCAGGGACGACCGCACTTTCGTGCTCGCCGCGTCGCGGCACGTCCTCGGTGGTGCCGCCACCCTGTTCCGGGCACGGTTTGACCCTAGCCGCCGCGCGGTCACGCTGACAGCACTGCCCATCCCGCCGACTCAGGCGAACCCGCAGGATATGGCTCTCTCGCCCGACGGGAGCAGACTGGCCATCTTGACGGCGCAGGCGCGGTCTGCGCAGCTCAGCGTCTACTCGATGACGACCGGCGCAGTCAAGGTGTGGCGGCAGGTGTGGCGGCAGCCCAGCGGTGGCGTGGCGTACGAGCTGTCCTGGGGCCGCGGCGGAGTGCTGGCCTATAACTGGGACTCCGGCGTCTGGCTGCTCAACACCGCGACTGCAGGAGGCGGCCTCATCGCCGATAGCCGGCTCGCCGTCTCCGCGCCGCACGGCTGGACCTTCGGCCTCGGAGCGTTGCTGACTCCCGACGGCAGGACAGTGGTCGCAGGCCAGGAGCGGTTCCGGCACGGGGAGCGGCTTATGCGCCGGGGCACCAACTCTGAGTTCGCCGAGTACTCCGCTAAGACAGGCAGACAGATTGGGGCGCTCTGGCCGGAACACGACGCGATCGAAGACCTGGGCTGGACCAGCTCGTCCGGCAACGTCCTGATCGTGGAGGTTACGTATCTGGCGAAGAACCGGCAGGGTCGCAATCTTCCGGGCCGCTACGTGCTTGGCACGCTGAGCGGCGGCCGGCTGACGCCGATCCGGTCGCAGGCCATGCCGACCAGCGGAGATTGGATCCTATTTGCCGCAGGGTCTATAGCGTTCTAGCCCTGGCCGAACTAGGCGGCCGGCCGTGCCGCTGTCCGTGCGACACTCTGCCCATGGATCTTCAGAGCGGGAACGTGGTCGGCCTGCTGCATCCGGGCGAGATGGGCGCGGCCGTCGGGC
>Ga0335075_10012684_pt1 | contig 12729 bp, 17 predicted proteins | sample Lox_Sample_24_FD_206723 | JGI IMG/M metagenome (GOLD analysis project Ga0335075, IMG submission 206723) | Soil microbial communities from Loxahatchee National Wildlife Refuge, Florida, United States - Lox_Sample_2.4 | ecosystem: Environmental > Terrestrial > Soil > Wetlands | place: USA... | reverse complement strand
TCACAATCAACTACACGGCTGCGGATGGCGAAGCGCCACCACCCACAACGATTACAGGTGCGGTAGAAGTCACGATTGCTGTCAGCATCAACGCGACCCCTACTCCACCTACTCTCTCGTTGAATGCTCTTTCGGCGACTATTACGACCGGTGATCAGGTGATTGACACAATTCTCAACGATTCTGTAGTCAGATACTACCTCAATGACTTGAACACGACTATCCTAAAACCCATTGTAATCCCGACTCTACAATTTGCCGGTCTTCAAGTCAGCCTCCCGAGTAAGCTCAAATTCTACAGAATCTCTCCGTTCTTCTGCTTACTTTTAACCTAGCCCTGGCTATTGAGGATGGTTTCCTCGCCGCGTATACGTCGCTAGGCACTGTTTCGCCAACAGTTCCAACCCCTTATGGTGGTTGGCCTGTAACAGGTGCTTTCGTCGCAGTAGATGCAAAGCTCATTGCGGCTGCTGGCAACATAGCTATTGGTACCGCTAACCTTCCATCCGCCAGCTTCAACTGGGAAATTCTTTCTGGTAGCTATCAAGTGACTTTGAGCAACCTCTACAATGTCAATGTTGATCAAGATGGTTCGGGCAACTTGGTACGTTCTTCTTGTCAACCCATATCCTATATGATGCCTAATGAAATGCAGCGTGCCTCGATTTCCGCCGGCGCTAATGTGAATCTCACCATTGGACTCCCTTGGCCCCTTCCAAATATATCCTTCTCCCCGGGCGTTGCTGGTAGCGTCAGCGTGACCTTGCACGCCGCCGTCGTCAATGGGGAACTCGGTGTTACTGTTGTAAACATTGACTCTATCGATCTCAATCTCACCTGGGGTGGGCTTCCCGGCTGGGTCGCATCTATCATCAACGGTCTTCTCAGCCCATTTGAAGACTTCCTTATCAACCATACGATAACACCGGTTATCAATGATTTCCTCGCCGGCTATACGTTCAATGTTTATCAAATCCCGACAATCTCTATCCCGCTAGGCCCAGGATACACTATCTCAGTCAATTCCGTGCAGACTGGAGAATTGCAGCCGACTGGAGAGGCTGCCCTTATAGTCGCTCATGGTACTCCTGTGATTTCTTGAACAGTCAAACGGTCAAAGCCTCCAAGGTTCGGATATGAGTTCGGTGATTAGCTGTTGTGAGAGCCGTGCCCATATGCTCCGTGCACCCATGTATATAGTCTCCTTCCCCTGAGTAGATCAATCCATCATCATCATCCACCACAACATTAGCTCGTAAGCAAACCTAATAAACAAGGCCTCAACACCTTGCTCCATTGGTATACCCTATTACATGCCTATATATCTTCAATTACTCGTAGAGAGCTGGCTCTGTGTGGCTACAACGTCCATCTCCCCACCTTGGCACTCCGATGAACTACTCCAAGCTTATGACGGGACCAGAAATGAATCCTTCCGCGCTGCCATTGCGCCATTGTGACCTTGAATCGCTTCATTTGTTGACTGAACACTGACCGAGGCGATGGCGGCACCAAAGATAAAGCTATACGTGGATGTGGTTTCGCACTTTTCGTACATGAGCTTTTATGCGGTGAAGGTGAGCTGCCTTGCTTTGCTGCTCAAAAGAGATACGACTGAGCCAATGCCGGAGCTTCAATTAGAGTACTTGCATTTGAACCTCTCAATGGATTTTTCAATCAGCCGTTCCTTGCAGTGGATGCTCTCACCGTCATGGCCTCCTTCATTTTCTACCCTACAATAAAACTAAAAGTAACCGCTGTTCCTAGCATTGGCCAATATTCAAATCATACCAAGTCACCTACGTCCCGATCTTCCTGGGCGGCTTGATGCGCTCATGCAACAACATCGCACCGATAATGATCAAAAGTGAGCTCCTCTCTTACCCGCAGTTCTCTGCAAACCTACTAACAGCGCATGACCGCAGATAAGGATCGATGGATCGACGTGGAGCGCCTGCGCTGGGCGCGCGACTGTTCAGCATCCCGTGGCCACGCAGCCGCCGGACAACTTTCCACCCAACGCGGTCACCGTCCAGCGGGCGCTCACGGTGCTGACGCTCTCGCGCAACGCAGACAAGCTGGGTGACTTTGGGTGCTCGCTTGTTAGATAAGCTGATCGACTGGCGGTCGCTGTTCCGGTTTGGTGCGAGTTTTGAGGGTAAAACAACAGGAGAGAAATAATTAATTGCATTTCTGTTACGGCCTGGCACAGATCGAACGGACACAAGCGAGAAGCGAGTGAAAAGTGATCAATTTGGTGGCTAAACTAAGAATCGTAAAGCTAAAGAGAAGAAAGAAAGAAAGAAAAGAGAGAAAGGGTTTGACGCGTCGAGTCATAAACAAGAAGTGTTGCCCGCGGCTTCGCCGCGGCGAAGTATGCCCGGCGTTACCCATAGGTTTCCGCGAAGTGTGATCCCGTTGCCAGAAACCGTTGGAAGAGGACAGGCTCGTAACACTGTGGCTGGAAGGACTGGTAAGAGAGCAAGGGATACTTGATGCTTAACAACCTTAGCCGTACACTTGCAGAGGTTATGGTCTCGTACAGCCCGTTCACGATTCTTCTCTGTAAATATTCCCGTTTCGGCAGTGGCATATTTATAGTCCTTCTCCTTAATATTATGTTTCCAAACACACTCAATATGGTGGACATTGGCACGGTCCCGCTTCCGTTCTCGCTTTTTCTGATACTTCCACACGATACTGACGCAGGGCCAATAGGTATCGAACTCCTCCTGTGTCAATGGTAAAGGGGCGGCTTCGTCAGCCAGCGAGATCCGGAGGGTTATCAAGGCAGTGGTTGACGCCGGGTTTGTATGGAGCGCGTTCTTTGCGAACACGAGGCATGGCGAGAGTAACTCCAGGGTTCTATCGCATATGCCTAAAATGGGTAATTTGTACGGCTTTAATTGAGGACTCAAACAGGCAGCAACGTTGGTAGACAAGTTTCAGTGAAAGCGACAACTTTGCCGTAGAATTTGTTAGCAATTTCTGCTGCTTAGCCGTCAGGCATTCATGGTCCAAGCGGGCCCTTAGTCAGCTTTGGGTTGTAGGTATTTGAAACGCACCTCACATAGCGTACGCTCTCCACAGCCTCCAGCATACAGAGCGGCAAACAGCGCACGCTCTACAGCAATTCCAGCAGAAAGAGCACATCCTCCCCGGCCTCCAGCACACAGAAGCACACAGAGCACGACTTCCACCTCATACAGCACACAAAGCATGCCGTCCACTACCTTCAGCGCATGTAGCATAGCCTCTACCACCTCCAGCACACAAAGCATATCCTCTACCACTTCCACATGTTGCGTGCTTCCCAGCGCTTCCAACACTACTCCACACGTTGAATGCATTTCTAGCATATGGAGCACAGCATCTAGCACCTCCGGCACACACGTCGCAAGCCCTCCACCACCTCTGGCACATTGCTGTATCACATTTGGCACCTCCAGCACATACCGCACAATCTCCAGCATCTCCAGCACATGTCATATGTCCTCTCCCACTTCCACCACACATCGCATCCTCTCCAACACCTTCGGTATATGTCGCATGCCCTCCGGTGCTTCTGCCGCATATACCACGGCATCCACCACCTCCACCAACCTCCAGCATACACTTGACGGAGCAGGTGCTGGCACAATTGTCAACGGCATGCCCTAGGGTCTTCCGGTGGCTGTCGCTGCATGCTTTTTCTGCCTCTGCCCTTCTCAACTCCGGCATGCCGTTGGGTCTTCCAGCGCAGCCGATGCCTACTTCTTCCGCCACTACCCTTCCCCACTCTGGCATGCCATCAAGGCGAGAGGCGACTATCGCTACCATTGGGCAAAAACCTTTTTGGCCAAGCGAGCCACCTCGACTTCGTGGACGACCTCACAGTAGTTCAGCTGCTACTGCCGCTGTTGCTCTTCCTGCCACCGTTGCTGCTTTTGTTGCCACCGCCGCCACTCTACCTGTCGCTACTCCTGCCGCTACCACCGCTGATGCCGTAACTTCTACTGCGTCCAGCTGATGCTGCTGCCCGCTTGCTTCCGTTCACGAAGTTGTCGCTGGAAGCGGCGGAGGATGTGTTCTATTTGATGAGATAGCGTGCGCTGTGTGCTGCTCTGTACGCCGGAGGGCGTACACTATGTGCTGGAGGTGTAGGTTGCCCAAAAGGGTAATGCTCCCGTCTATTTAGCTCCACCTGGGGTCTTACCTTTGCAAGAGCAAGGATCCGCCATGATACGACTTGCCATCACCTATGGATGTGGGATATGGGCGGCCAGAGAAAAGGGTGAAGGCCTACAGGCGAGCACCCTTCGACGCATTTCCGGGCCCTACAAACGTACAGCGGTGGCCCGCACTTGAAAGGGACTCCGATATCCCGCCAATCCAGTTGTATACCAAGGTCCAAGCACATAGTCAAGCCCTCATCACCGATCAGTCCACAGCAATGGTGGCTATACGGCAATGATGCGAGCAGATTGACTCCATTAGCCACGGCCCACGGAGGGCAGGGCGCTGCAACAACCACCGCGACAACCATCACGACCTCGAGAAGCACATCGGGCTCAAGCCGCCGAAAACAGCAGCAACGAAAGGCAAGGCTACACCGAGAGAGGTTGAAGTGTGGGAAGAGGAGGCTATGGAGACAAATCAACAGCAGAAACGCCAGTAGGCGCATGGCCAGGTAACCGACCAAACCAGACGCAACAACGATAGACAGCAAACCAGAACGCTAGCACAGTAAGCTGTGTAGAAAACGCTGTGAGAAAGCTGGCAGAGGAAAGACCGAGCCCAACTGTCGCACGCCGTGGGAGACATGAGGCAAACAGCTATTCGACGGCCTCACTCGCCCAGAAAGCACTGTTGCCACCCTTCTGCAAACAGAGGCGATAGGCCCAAATGCCTTCCTATCGAAGGTAGGAGTCCCCGACGTACGACCATCCTGACCGTGCGGAGCAGTAACTTGTAAGACAAACCCCAAAACATGTACTAGTCTTATGCCTAAATCACCATCAAATTCAAGGGCGTCCAGAACGACAGCTGGAGGCAGGCACGACGGACTATGTCGAACTCCTCCCCACGCAGCAAGGGCTCAAGGCTGTCACCAAGTGGTTCCTACAACGGGACATCCTGTCACAGTTCAAATGGGCGAAGGAAGCAGCCCAACGCCCGGCGCGCACGCATACCTGGAGGGAGCTGGCACCGTTGTCCGAATAGCCGGCCACAAAAACTGCGGATGAACTAATCAGACCGATGCCTTCCTCCCGGGGGCTGAGAGAGCATATGGCAGAACCGCTAGATTTCCCTTAGAAAGTTGGGATGTTCATAGAACCTGTCTGAATAGAGCAAAAAGGTCCTGGTTACTATCTGTGCCGATCCCTGACACTGAACCAACTTATCAAGTGTGAGTATTTGCGTTGAAAGTCCTCTTGTGTGCGTACATTGTGTAAAAATCATCCTAGCACCGAAAGGTCGTCAGTAATGGTAACCTCTAGGTCGGTAAATGAGACTTCTTCTGCCTCTTGTCATAGCGGAAGGATGCGGCTTTTCGAATTCCAGCCATACGCTTGAGTATTTGACATCTGTATTTCATCTTGTTAGCTTTTGGACGGATCCCTTCTAGCATGTCCTCCAGCGAGACGCAATTGCGCGAAATATCATATTAGGCTAATTTTCCATACCTTTGTACTCAAACTCCACCTTCACACTGGCCGAGTAGAACGTCATGTGGAGCAAATACTCTATCACATAATACTCCCCAAAATCCTTCCCAGTGCGCTTGTCGAATTTGAACTTGGGCACAACGTTTAAATCGGTCTTGATGACACCGAGCTTCTCGCAATTTTCTGTTCACACTAACATTAATAATCCGAAGGCGAAAACTGACACAAAAAGACGAGAATATTTACCTGTGCAATATGTCGGAGTTTCATCAGCAAAGGATTGGTATATTTCGTCTTCGAAGATGAAACATTTATCTCCAGAAGAGACAAGGACGTGCCGACTAAACTCATGCTTGATGGAAACGGCTTCTTGAAGGGTGTCTCCCTATCAAAGCAGTCAGAACAATTGAAGATTTAAAAATTTGGGTTTTTAGTTGGGCGTATATGCTTTCCTTACCCTATAGACCATCCAATCAACCAAATAATGACACCTATATTCTCCATGGAAGGCGTCCCAATACCTGCGAAAGCGTTTCTATTAACACATGGATCCTTGAGGGAAGGGAGTAGAAACTGGACTAGAGAATATACGAACTTGTAACTCTCCCGGTGAACATCATGTTTAAAGCGATTAGTGATATGGATCCCGAAGAATGCCTGCGATTTTCTGCTCTCAACCTTCCACGTCGAAGTGACATCGGAGGCAGCCAGGGCTTTCATTACGGCACCGCGAGCGACGGCAGTCCATCTGAATTCAATCAGTTTCGATGGTCCAAATAGTGAATCTTGCCTCGTTCCTAACTTACGAATTTGGTGGTCGGAGGACCTGAAGGGTTTCACTTTCGACTGCCGCCTTAAGTCGTTTCATCAAGTAGTAGGACTCTCCAAATCCGCCGACAAGCAGGACCGCAGCGATTGACCGTTCATTTACACTGCCGCTGACATTCTTTATTTGACCTTTGACCAGCGTTATGACCTCATCGATCACAATGTCAAAGATGCTCTTCATCTCCGCAGGAGTGATCCGGAGTCTCCCTCCAATTACTCCTGCGGAGGCGTTATTGGGGACTCCGTTGACTGGCATTTGTTGGTCGAGTTTGCAAAAGGTATGTGGGCTGAGTGGAGATGCTTACCGGGCACAAATATGGCGTCCTCGTCCTCATCGGAAAACTCTCTCTTAGACTGCGGCCATAACCAGTTAGCCGTCTGGGAGCAATTTCTTTTTTATAATAACGCCACCTGAACTAAAAAGGAATTTACGGATGCTTACGAAGAGTTCAAATTGTCTTATCATCTCCGCCCTCGAATCGGCTGACAAACTTGCTACACTCTTTCCTAGTTTATTATCTATCCAATCCTCAAATATTCTGTTGAGGAAAACGCTCCCGCACTTCCCCCCACTGGGGATTCCACTTTCCTCGACCTCAAGGGTAGGTGGCAGTCTCTTGATGCGATAGGTAATCAAGTCGACAGTTCCGCCACCAGCGTCACAGATGACGATATTGTCATTCACTCTCAGGTTATGAGGCTCAAGCTTGCGGAGAGTATATGCTGCTGCTGCTTCCGGTTCAGAGGTCATCTGCAACGTCGGACCTTTGCCCATCCCTGCGGCCTCTGCACACGCGCGGGTAGTGTCTTTGGCTTGTAGTGACCAAACAGCGGGTACGGTGATGATCCATTCCTGTTGGAGAGCTTTGAATGCCTGACTGCCAAATTTGTCGGAGAGCGTGCTGACAACGTGTTTTCGAAGACTGGTCAAGTAGTCGATAGCAAAGTCTTTTGCTTTCTTGCTGTAATGAGGTGCTTCATCCAGCCTGCTGGGGTACTTGATGGAAAGATCGACAGATGTGGTGGCTTTGTGCTGCATGTCGTCAAGGCCACTGCGATTGAATCATGAATCAGATACCGACACTTGCGCTCTTGAAATCAAGCTACTTACAGCTTGAACCATTCATGTCGTCTCTCGTTCGATTTCACTTCCTGGCCCCATTTGTAACCTGCAAGGCCTCGAATCCTGTCCGACACGTTATATCTGACGACACTTCATGTTCAGAAATGGACGTTAGTAATGATGTTCACTGTAGCGCAGGCCTTGACTAACGTTGGGACCTTGTCCACAGATATTCGACCCCATTCAGTGAGTAAAATTGGGTCGGCGACAGGCTAAAGTTCCATCAATATGTCTTTAGCACGGTAATTCGTCGGATCGAGGGAGACAGCCTTTTCATACATTACCAGGATCACTATACGCAACCCCAGAATACGTAGTGCCAAAGTCAACACTGATGATAATCTTTCGAGACATGTTGGTGATAACGATATTCACCTGAATCGTTCACTGATACTCCCCTACTGTACAAATATACTTTAGGCAACCATGAGGCTTGTCCATTTCCGACCCCGCTTCGTGAAAATCCATGGAATATGCCTTGATCACCAATATCGAGTGCTCATGCAGATACGATCCTTTGCATCCAAATAGCCCAATAACATGCAGACACGGATCCTGCCTCGTCTCATGACCAGGAATTGCAAGGCTCTCTCGAGGCAGATTCTGAGATTCACTGTCGTTTAGCGCAAAGGCCCCGTCCAATATTCCCGTGGTTCGTGCCCACTAAAATACCTAGACCGGTGTGACTGCGACATTTTTGGTTGTGGCCTGTAGGAGGGGTGACATTAAAACATCATCAGACTTCTTGCACTTCGTCATGTCACAACGGATCTGAAAATACCCTCTTCGCGTACCACTGAAGACGAAATGAATGGAGGCTCTGCCCACGGAATAGAAGTGGATAGGGAGCTTTTGGACCCAAGGCAAGGTCAAGTGGGCATTTTGCACTCGTCAGGCTGCTAAAGTTTGAGTAATCAGTCAAGCGGAAAATGGAGCCTACACAATGTGTAATGATAACTGTCAGGTCGCGCCTGGTGGGTATGATGAGGATGGGCCGGGTCCTATCTGGTAGCACTCCCAAAGTTTGGTTACGTTGATTGCGCCTGACTATATGTTAGTACCCAGAAGAAGCACATAGCTCCAGATGAAAACCGTGTTGTGAGACAGAAGGAACCAAGACATATTACAAGTGAGAAGCTTCAACAGCAGGAGCCAGAAGCATACGCGCAGAAGTTGGCACATGTCAATAAAATGCTGTCGGATCGGATCCAAAAAAAAGAAGCAGAGCTCAACCAATTGCGTGCGGACTACGATTCATACTACGTTAATAAGCTACGTAGTCTCGAGGGAAAAGTTTTTCAACTCGCCGGCGGCATCGAGTATGCCTCTGATGGCGCACTGAGGGAAATGCACAAACGAGCTCTCTCGGTGATTAGCAATAAAGTACCAACCTTATTTGGAATACCAAAGCTAGAGAATTCCTTTCAGATGAAAGCCATCGAGGAGTACAGCAGTTCCGATTTTGAGGTGCTCGAAAAGCATGGTTTAGACATATACTACTCCATGTGTGAATCGTGGACGTTTCGCTGCATTTGGACACATATTCAACATCGGTTCTGCCTCGGCCTCGAGGATGGACTCGGAAAACTTCATCCAAGCTTTCGCTCATGCGGTGAGGACCTTGGAAAGGCAATTATCGCCCTTGGGGAAATCATTCAGGAAAGAGGCAATTCACATGCCGGTAAGCGGACCTATAATCGAGCATTTAACGTCTGACTCATGTTTCTCTATAGATGTTCGGAATATAATGGACGTATGGCGCTCCTATACGGTCCGTATAGTCCTCGGACTTGTGGGAGTGAACGTTGGGAAGATTGCAGAGAGAAATGCGAGAGACGACATCTGTACAGAGTCACCCACCTTAACAACAGCCATCAATGTGATCACCTCAAAGGTATACGACAAACTGAGGCCATTGACATTTCCGGAATCTCTCTTGGATTATGGACAGCCGAAAAGCCAAAACAAACACATGAGTGATGTGAAGAGAATCTTCCAGCAGTGTGTGAAGGAATTGGTCTTTCTCGACCTGAACATTCGATTGTCTAGATCACGATACGAGATCAGGTTACCCGAAGCCGGTCAGATAGTTAACGACTCCTGGATGGAGCCCTCGTGGTATTTACCAGATGTTGTAACCGACCGCAAAGACCAACGGACGCGTAAGAAGAGCGATATTCCTGTTGTGATTCTTCCGATATTCCCTGCTCTTATCAAAATTGATGGGGAGGATCAGATTCTTCTCGCCAAAGCAAAAGCTGTCGCCATATTCGTTCCGGCACGTAATGATATCTTCAGCAGTATTCGCGGGCTAGTAGCTAGGAGATAGTTAAAATTTATGACTGGTCATAGACGGCTACGTCTCTTCCCTGCAGAGATTGAATTCTTTCACGTTGTGACGTTGTAGTGTGCGGTGAATTGTGTCGCATGCAGTGTATCGCTTCTCGATTTGTCGGTTGGAGAAGCCGGCTTCGTGCACGCCAATGATTTTTGCCAAGTGGCCGTAGCACAGAATGAGCTACGAAAATCGAATTCAAGCGCGCTAATTCTAGACGGCTGATCACACGGAGTGCCCAGACTGGGAGTGGAGGTATATCGTGGACTTTGATTCGGGGACCAAGAATTTCAAGTTCGAGAATCTGACTGAGGAGGCGCTGCTTAGCTGGGTTGAGGAGATGAGCAATCTTTGAGAAGAATCTGTATCTGTTTGATTGTGAATTCCTTGACAGGGGAACAGAGCAAGATTGGCGACAGGCAAAATGGGTGGTTTGGTCACAGGTCAGAAAGGTGGCTTCACCCAACACCCCACGATCGACTTTGATGGCTTGAGCTGGCTAAGTAGGTAGATCTGCTGGCGTGAGACTACAGGCTAAATAACAGATCCAAGGTCGAGGAACGCTCCAGAGGAAGGAGGCGACCGAGAAGGAAAAGAAAGAACGCCTGGCCAAGCTGTCGGGCGCTGTAAAGACGATCCTGGAATGCGTGGGCGAGGACCCCAACCGAGAGGGCCTGCTTGATACCCCAGAGCGCTATGCGAAGGCCATGCTCTTCTTCACAAAAGGCTACGAAGAGAACCTGGGCGCTATCGTGAACGGCGCCGTGTTTCACGAAGATCACGATGAGATGGTAATGGTGAAAGACATTGAGTTCTGTTCGCTTTGCGAGCACCACCTCGTGCCATTATCTGGGACAGTATGATTAGTGACTTCTTTCCTAGTCTATTGCAGACTAACAACGCCAGATGCACATCGGATACATCCCCAACCGCCGAGTAATTGGTCTCTCCAAGATCGCTAGAATAGTCGAAATGTTCTCGCGGCGGCTTCAAGTCCAGGAACGGCTCACAAAGCAGGTCGCACTTGCCCTCTCCGAAATGCTCCAGCCGCAAGGCGTCGCCATCGTTGTAGAGTCCAGCCATCTCTGCATGGTGATGCGTGGGGTGCAGAAGACTGGAGCAATTACCACCACCAGTTGCATGCTCGGCCGCTTGAGGTCGACTGCTAAAACGAGAGAGGAATTTTGAACCTCATCAGCCGAAAGTAAAACTGCGCATTTGAGGGTGTCCCCTTCGCGAAATCCTTTGGATCTCGCGATCCTGATGAAGTTGCCCCACAGCGCAGAGAGGAGCGGCGCGCTCGCGCAAAGGAGGACGGCGGCGAATTCGAGGACGGAGCGGCTGCAGGCGTACAGAGAGTGACTATCGCATGCTGCGAATCGTTTGCAGTCGCAGGAGGATGGAGGAGACGCTTTGCATCGGCTGTGGTGGCCGTCGTCGGTGTACTGCGAGCTGGCTCGACTAAGAGTGGGATTTCGCTGTCAGTTTCAGATCAATGGATCATCGGAGGGTTGAACGATACCAGCTATCTCATCCAACTGCCGTCACAAGCGTTAACTCAGAACACCTTGGCGCTGGTCCGGCGTTCTCGTCGGAGGCTCAGCGTTTTCCGGCACACAGGGATAACTGCGTGCGCAGAAAGGAAGGCATCGCTTATCCACAGGCTTCATCAGCCACACGCCTGACCAGCCACATAAGCGAAGAGTGTGGTCACATTACGAATTTCCTAACCAAATAATTAGTAATCACAATTCGATTAACAGTTTGGGGTTGACTTACCTATTCTACACTTCTGCTCATCTCCACCTTCAGCCTAACTCTCACCGCCAACCTCAGGCCCTGTAGAATCAAAAGAACCCTTTTCAGGGCGACCATACCATGACCGCAGACACTCATTCGCTTCAATTATATCCATCTTAAGGCGGGAGCGGCGATCTGTAAGGAGGAGCTTGGCGCTGCTGAAGACAAGCTCAATTTCATCAGACATTGGGGGAACAGCAAGAATATCAAGCGCCATGCGGGCCAGATCGGGTTGTGAGTGGTAACGTTCATTCCAATATGCAATAGGGTCGAAGTCTTCATCCTCGAGCTGGATAACATCTGTAGCAGTACCAAAACTTCTTTTCTGGCTCCTTCAATTGGAATATCCTCGCCAAATTTCCAGATGATCAATGTCCTTTTCTTGATGTGCTTTGGTGGCTTTGCAATGGCATTGCAGCGGACATACTGCTTCCCATACAGCTTGAAATCCTTGAATTCATCGGGCTGTATAACAATATTTGGATTATCATGAACAGTAGAGCGCATCGACTCAGGGGCAACAAAATCATCGGAATCTTGTCTTGCTGTGGTCCGCGTGGTAGTGAAAAAATTGGCAATTGAGGCTGCCATAGTTATTGTTGGTGGTGAATATGGTAAGGAAGGTGAGGCTATGGGAACGTGTTTGTCCCAGCCAGGACTTGAATAAACTGAGAAATATACGCGACGCGTAGATCTGCACATTCTCTGGCCTCCTGGATTGCTAGTGCGACAAGTGCTAACGTAGTTACTGCCTGATAAGGTTAAACCATTGGAGCTCCAGGAGCTTCAGACCAATCGATCCAATCCAATCCAAATAAATAATTTGCCCGATCTATTGTGAGGGGCTCGGTATTGATGCTAATCAAGCTCACTGGGGGCGTTCACATGACTATACACGTGATAAGTACATCTTGGGATTCCAGGTGTCCGCCATTGCGGAGCAATCAAGTCGATTCCTAGGAGACCATTGAAAAGTCTTCCAGCAGCAGGCCATT
>Ga0335075_10012683_pt1 | contig 12729 bp, 15 predicted proteins | sample Lox_Sample_24_FD_206723 | JGI IMG/M metagenome (GOLD analysis project Ga0335075, IMG submission 206723) | Soil microbial communities from Loxahatchee National Wildlife Refuge, Florida, United States - Lox_Sample_2.4 | ecosystem: Environmental > Terrestrial > Soil > Wetlands | place: USA... | reverse complement strand
GTGTTGATTGTTGTAGGAGTCGAAGAGCGCTTGAGCAGCGTATGGTAATACATTGAGAGGGTCCTCTGCTGCTGAATGGTGCAATCAGCATCTCTACCACGCCCCTGCGCTTTCTTGCAGAAGCCTACCGAAATTGTTCACATTCCCCACCCGTAAGCCCCGCCCGTCATCCCCGACTTCGGCCCCCAAAAGAACGTCATGCCACTTCCGTGCGGCGTCGGAGCTTTGTAACTGGCCACTTTCTACCTCCACTGATGCAATGGTGGATTCGAAGAAGACAATCGGAAACTGCATTTGGACGACTCGAATATATAAGACTGACCCCACCTTCTTACCTCCGTATGCGTCTCAATCCAATCCTGAGAACAGCCATCAGACCACACCCAGTCCCGCCAATTCACAGAATTAAAAGCCCCCTCTACAACAAGTTCAAATATCCCACCATGTCGAAACATAGCGAAGCTTGCTGCCAGTAAGATTCACTGCATCCTCCTCCGACTTATGTTGTAGCAAAGCTGATCATTTATACCTTCGCAGAATCCCACCCGTCATTGCCAAGGGTTACGAGCCCAAGGGCAAATACATCACTCTCAATGGCATGAAGACATGTATGGACTGGCAAAAACATACCTGCTGCACATAGGTGCTTACATTCCCTCACGCAGACGTTACGGGACCATCAAATGCATCTCAGGCAGTCCTCGCGGTCTACGATATATTCGGCTTCTTCCCTCAAACCATCCAGGGTGCTGACATCCTCGCCCACTCCGACAAAGAGCGCCCATACCAAGTCTTTGTCCCAGACTTTTTTGATAATGAACCTGCAGATATTTCATGGTACCCACCCGACACGAAGGAGAAGGGAGAGAAACTCGGAAACTTCTTCCAAACGAAGGCTGGCCCACCGTTGCATCTACCAAAGATCAAGGATATCGTCAAGGAAGCGTCTGAGAGCAACTCGAACATCTCCAGCTGGGGCATCATCGGCTACTGCTGGGGTGGTAAGATTGCCTCCCTGGTAGCAGGGCAGCAGACCAAGTTCAAGGCCGCCGTCCAATGCCATCCAGCCATGCTCGATCCATCCGATGCGGAGAAGGTTCAGATACCCATGTGCGTGCTTGCGTCCAAGGACGAGAATGTAGACGACGTCAAAAAATACGAGGCCAACCTCAAGGTCACGAAACACGTCGAGATCTTCTCCGACCAGATCCATGGCTGGATGGCCGCACGAGCAGACCTGGACGACCCCACAGTCCTCAAGGAATACGAGCGGGGATACAAGATCGCCCTTACTTTCTTCCACGATAATTTGTAAGGTGGGCTGCCTCCCAACCACATGGTCCCAGTAGCATCTGAGGCCGTTACTGATAATTTCCATGAGCAGAGATGATCCCACGTCTAACGCCAAACTATGAGATGTGAAGCCATCCAGGACTTTAAGTGCCATAGCGCACTCAGTAGCTCACCTAACTGTATGCTTACAGAAAATCAAACTAGCCTATGGAACGCGGAATTCACCGAAACATCCAGTCGAACTTTTTGTTCTCATTCTTGCTGAGCCAGTCTCCGCCAATGCGTGGACTTCGCTGCACCCTGACTAAATCACCGCTCGGTCCTCCACCTAACCACAAGTGAAAAGCTGTATCTGGACCCTCTTCGACTATCCCATCCTTCTCCGCTAGCGACATAAATCGCTCTTCCCTTCAGCCCCTTGCTCTGGTCATCCCAATTCGTCCATCCAGCATTCCTGCCCCATCTGTCGTGCCGCTGACTGACTCTCATCATACTTGATCGCCTCCCTCCCCGGCCCGCTCACGGCCATCCCCCGCAATGACCTTGGCGATGCCAATTGACTGATTGACCGGTGCGCCTATCGCTCTCCAGCCGTCCTTGATGCCAGCCATCATTCCTGTTAAAGTCACCGAAGGACAGACCGCTTTAAGCCTCAGCCCTGGATACGCGTGCGGCACGGACAATCGCAACGATCTCACTAGTCCGAGAACTCCGTGCTTAGCAGCTTGATACACCGGCCTGCCCGGCGCCTCCTTGAACCCCGCCATCGAACTCAGAAACGTCAGGCTCCCGTCTGTCGACGCATTTGGGTCCTGCCCGTGCGCGAGGTACGCACACGCAATGCGCGTAAAGTACATGACCCCTTCAGGTTGACGTTTAGCATATCTATACTGGGCCCCTTCTCAACGCCCTTCAGCCCACCCTTTTGGCTCAAACCAGAGCCCTGGTTCTATGATTCCCGCATTCGCGACCGCGTGGTCGATATGACCGTATTTCTGTAGTGCCGTCTTGAACAAGGCAAGATTATCACCGTAGCCGCTCGCGTCGCATTTTCTGGAAATGGACTATTTCGGACGACGTTTGTTTGATCACCTCTTCGGCTCCAGCAGCATCGACGTCGCCGAAGATGACTTTGGCGCCTTTAGAGTGGAAGGGTTTGACAGTGGCTGCCCCGATGCTGTTAGTGCCGCCTGTGAGGACAACCACTTTACCGCTCAGGCTGTCGAGCCAGGTTGGATCTGGTAGGAAGCGAGCCACAGTTGGTTGGATGATGGGAGCTGATCTGACTTGATGAAGTGCTCACTGAATTGAAATTGCCACCTTTGGTTCTCTCATCGATGACTAGTATCGTCATTGGATCCAAATCGGCCATCATCATCGACCCACCCTTTCTCAACAGTGGACGATTTATTCCAGATCTTTAAGAACGCCTTCCCAGTAGCAAGCATGAGCAAACATCGCTGATCATAGATGTTAAATGGGGAGAAAACAAACATCATGATGTAGGAAATAGAAGACGGGACACGCTTGAAGGGTTCTTGCTGGGTGTTGGCGCTTCGAAGTAGGCCGTTAGAAATGACATTGAGCGGAGAATTGGCATGCTCTGGCGAGCTCCTGACAACAGTCCTCCCAATTCAGATCCAATGAAACTGTTATTAATCTTCCACGAGCTGATTTTCAAAAAGAAGCTGATGATATTGGCTGAAGTATCAAAACAACAAAAAGTCCGATCGAGCGACCTCCCACGCACATGACATGCCACGCCAGAGGCTCTGAGCAACCTATCGCGGAAATTAATTCGATTCGGCTGGTCAATGTTTTGACTCTCAAGTCATGGGTGCCCCGGATAAGATGCCCATCTACTAGATCATGGGTTGGCGAGAATTAGTGATTTGTAGTTGATTTGTGGTGGTCGTCAGACACTTATGGTTGTCGGTCGTTAAAGTAGTGATGATTCAATTGCACCCAATACCTAACGACTGAGGGATGTTTTGGCTGTGATACAAATCTTGGTTGAGAACACCAATCCAAGCAAGTGTCCACGTTGATCAGTCGTTCTTGGGCAGCGTTCTATCATTTGTTACATCCTACCTTGTCCCGTATTCCGCAAGTCATGGAATTATGGTTCATGCTGACATTAATCTACTGATGTCTGGGATCAGTCCTAGGATTGGCTCGTGACATTTTTGTTCCGGCCGATGACAAAACGCACATGCTGACAATGTCTGTTCTCAACAACAGGGGGACTCGTCACTCCCGCCGGGATATTCAGGTACCTTGCATTTCCGATGCCTTGAATCCTTTCATGTCCCCAAAGGGCGTGTTCAGGCCCTTCCTCTTCGATGGAACATGATGTACAACTCTTTAGAGGCAAGCGCCCCTCACCGCCTCAATTCCAATACGATGGTTTCTACAGAGACTCTCGACAGCGACCCAGCGCTCCAGATACGCTCAACGGATAATCCTCCTGATCCGGTCGCGTCTTCGGGCAGAACACTTCTTCCGGGACCGTTCGCAGCGTTCGTCAGTACAATCACTGGGGTGTCCTCTTTGTCCATTAAAGTTGGAACAAGTGTGGGTGGATTGTGGATCGCAGGTGCTCGAGAGGCAACTTTGACTGGTTTGGAGTTGACGAGGGCTGCTGTTGAGACCGTGTTGACGAAAGCTGGACGAGACGTTTCGCAGCGAAGGAATGGTGAGCTTGGAAGAGCAGAGGCGGCAAGCATACTGGAGAAAAGCGTCTGTTCCCCCCTACTCGCTCTTCAATTCTTTGTGGACTGACTCACTCACGTTGCAGATTTCAGCGCTTCATTCTGCTATAGCGTCCGTGTCGTTCTTCGCCTCCTCAAGTTTCTACCTCTCTGCTGCTGGGCTGGACTCTGCCTCATCCCTATCCCTTCAAGGCCTGTCGACCTTAAACGCAATTCTTGGATCCACAGAGTCCTCCCGAGCAGTCGCTGCAATTGCTACGTTGATAAGGGAGGAGCTGAACAAACCAGAGGCTGGTAGTCCAGGCGAAATAGTGGGCTACGTAGACCTAATCAGCGGTATCATAGGGTTTGTGCTCCTGCAGCGATGGGGCCGACGCAAGACCGAACTCGACTTTCGCGGGAATGGCGGTGAAGAGGTCATATGGGACACGGTCATAGACGACAAAGGTTTCAGGGCTGATGTTGTTGGGACAAGGAGGAGAGGATACTTCGACCTGCAGCACACACCTGCCGAAGCGCCTCGAAAGGGTCGTTCTCTATCATTTGTCTCGCCAACGGGAGATGAAGAAATCGAGGCGCTTGAAAGAGGAACTATACGAGAAGCTACAAATATAGCAATATCGCCTCACGATCAAACTCGATTGTCGGACGAAGAGATTCGAGAGTATATCATGGGCCAATTGCCTGAAGGTGCTCACGCCGTCATCACCTCAGAAACTATCACGGCAAAGACTATCAAAGTTGATATCTACAACAATCCAATGACAGATGTCTCAGCACCGCCAGGCACTATCATGATTGCAGAACGGTTTCCTCATGCCGAGACTCCAGAGTCCGAAGGTCTCCCACACCAGACCGTGATTTTCCGAACCGCTTTGAAAAGGGCCAGTAGCGCTGAGATTGAGCCTACCGGAAAGCTGCGCCTGACGCCTAGTTCCCATGCAAACCTCGACCCTTCTGACAGCGAAGATGTGGTCATGATGGTCAGATCACCAGATCACGGAAACGACAAAGAAAACGGCGAAAAAGAAAACGATACGCTTGCTACCACGGTTGTGCGGTCAGATCCGATACAAATGGAAACGGCTACTGCGATTTCGGCGACCTCGTCCCCAACACCTGCGCCAACGGACCGGATTGCAAATCAAAAGAAGAGCCGCATTCCTGTCGGACTCGGTACCGACGTCACCAATGGGCCAAAGGATTCCTTTGGCAAGTCGGCTCGCAAGCGCTTTACAAGCAAAACAAGAACAGTCAATGGCGAAAAGTCTGAAAAAGATGGGCCACTGAAAAAGGCGCTGAAGTCATTAAGTCCAACTCAATCATCCACTGCAATTAAAGACCTTCCCAAGCGGCCGACCTGGGCTTTGTCCAACAACACCACCTCGAACCAGAATCCTGCCAAAAAAGTTTCAGCTATGCCTTTACCACGTAGGACAGTAAACCAAGCGTCCGGGCCAATACTATCAAAGTCTCCGTCGCCGCAGCGTGAAAGGCGGAACTATGTCTCGGTGGCAAGTACAAATGTCACACCCATAAGTACAGTTCGTCCTACATCCAGGCAAAGCTACTACTCGGTACACGAAAAGCGACAGGACTCAGTTGTCTCAGAGACATACTCTACGCACACAATCGAGAGTCAACCAGGATCTCCAACACTGGCTCGGACACACGCTAGAAGCACGAGCGGTCTTAGTAAGACTCTCTCCAATGTTGATATTGCAGTTTGGGATGGTGCTGAGAATGAGCGTCCAACTTCTGTGCTGAAGCACCACCAACGCTCGAAGTCATTTGTACCAAGTCTCTACTCTATGGGGACTAAGGGATCCGATGATGCTCTCATTCTTGCTCCAAAGGTACCAGTTCATCAGAATAGTATGTATGATGACCAGGAGACATTGGATGCTCTGTTTCAGGAGGGGAAATTCCCTGGCATCTTTCCAGACGAACATATTGTCCGCAATGTTAGACGCTTCGCTCGATTCTCGTCTGCCTCATACGGATCAAACTTCCTGCGCGTTATGGGTCTTACTTCATCGCAGCCAAGCACGTCAAATTCCATGCAAGCAAAAGACATTCACCATGAGCATCACTCCTTCTCAAGCCACACTGGCCTACCTGCAGACACTATCCTTCTGTCATCCTTCGTCGATCCACAAGGCGTCGGTACAGCAACCTCGTCTTCAATGGCCATCTCGCCACTTGTTCACTTTGTATCCATTGATCACGATTCACGTGCTGTTGTCCTCACCTGTCGTGGTACGCTAGGGTTTGAAGATGTCCTCACAGACATGCTTTGCGACTACGATGATCTGTACTGGCAAGGTGAGGCATATCAAGTACACAAAGGCATCCACGCTTCTGCTAGGAGACTGCTTGCCGGTCTTGGCAGCCGCGTTATGGCCACACTGAAAGCGGCCCTTGAAGAGTATCCAAACTATGGTTTAGTGCTATGTGGTCATAGTCTGGGAGGAGCTGTTGCTTCCGTGTTAGCGATACTCATTTCGGAACCCTCTACTGTCCAAGCCACAGGGGCTCTATTTGTCACGGCGCCCTCCCCCAAGTTGATCTCTCATCCCAACCATCACCCAGCTTCCTCGACAGCTCCTCCCCTTACTCTTCCCGCAGGTCGAACTATACATGCATACGCATATGGCACGCCAGCGACTCTCTCGCCACCACTCCGCCTCGCAACTCGAGGTCTTATTACCACAATTGTCAATTCTGCCGATATCGTTCCGTCGCTGTCGTTGGGCATGCTTCATGATTTTCGCTCCGTTGCTCTCAGCCTCAAGACTGATACCACAGGCGCGATAAATGCCCTCAAGACGCGAGTCTGGCAGCGGATCACACATGCTTTACAAAATGTTTTCTATGTCGAAAGGGGCCCACCTCCTCCAGAACACATTGGCGGGGACGGCATTGGCGAAGATACCTGGGCTTGGGCCGCCTTGAAGACTCTTCGAGCTGGTATGCACAGTCAAAAGCTAGTGCCGCCAGGTGAGATTTTTGTCGTGGAGACTTCGCGTGTGTTTGATCGACAGAGTGCGGGCTCGGCAGCGGCTGTGCCGGACACTGCTACCGAACGGGTCTTCAGGAGTCTTGGCCGACCAGCGACAAGAGTACAGTTGAAGCTTATTCGAGACGTGGAAGCGCGGTTTGGAGAGCTGAGGTTCGGGAGTAACATGTTCAGTGATCACAGCCCAGGAAGATATGAAGCGAGTTTGGCGGCATTGGAGAAAGGTATACTTGAATGTTAGAATGACGGAAGTTTTGTCAGGTTCGGAGTACAAAAAATGATGAGATACACACAAGAGCTCGGAATAATGCATCGATGAGCGGTAGATGGAATCAGCGTATGAAGATAATGCACCAAGGTGTTGGAATTTGCGTTAGGATACCCAAAAGCCTTAGACTGGCATATGTTTCGCTTCATTCTGCACATCGTACATATGCTAGACAAGAGAATGGACGGCTTTGTCCTTTCCTTTAGCAGGACAGTCTACTCGAAAAGTGAAGATGCCGAAGAAATGTCTCGCTACCACTCTCCGCTTCATGCTTGGCAACATATGTGGAGGCCCAACCAGGCGGATATGGACAAGATCGCTCCCTTTGTACCAGAAACATGAACGGAGCCTTCCTCAACGCGTGGCGAGAGTACGGAAGGCATGAAGAGCCCAGTTCAACTCATTCAACAATCAGCTGAAGGCGCTGAAGGGCCTTTGTAGTGGCTGAGGAACTCTCTGAACATACATGAATCGGATCTGCGTGGCTTTTAAGCGGTCTGCGTAACCTCCAAAGGCATTCGAGTGGCTTCTGAAGCATTTAAGTGATCTCTGAGAATGCTTAAAATGTTTCCAAATAAACTCGGGTGGCTCTTGACAGCTCTAGGGCCATCTGGATATCCCTCAAACGACTCCGAAATGTGTCTGAGTGGATTCTATATGAACGGTAATCATTTCCAAAGCCGTTCCATTCGTTTGCGAGTGCGAAAGATCCTCTCTGCAGAGCCATAGGCTGCTTCTCCAGTATATGAGATCCGTAAATGGTCGGCTTCGTCCGTTGACGTGTATGGGGTCCTCGGCTCTCCATCACCACAAGCAAGCCAGACGTGGTAAGCAATAACCGACCTATCTTCCTGCTCTCGAACTGTCTCTGAGGTTTGTGCGACTGGCTCGCCCCCCATCAATGGACTCTGGAGTATAGGAGGCCGTTTGCATCCATGCTGTGCGAGACTGACTCCTCAACGCACTGTGGCGTTAGATCTTGGGAGCATAGATAGTCTCATGGCGCTGGCATCATCGTATCATCCAGTCCGGCCTCCAAGCTTCGTGGTATTCAAGCAAACCAAGCCTTCATCTCCCCACACCTCTACCAGCTCCTGCCATCAGCCTTGCTCTTTCATTGTCTGACTCGACCTTTCTCCTCTGCCTCTCTCTAAGACCGCCGATTTTCTCCTCCAATTGCATTTTTTGTGTCAATAGCTCGCCACGTGTAGCCTCCAGTAAAGCGATTTGATCTGCCTTATTCACTTCCGCGCGCTGTCGGATTTTCTATGATAACGTTAGAATATGTTCTCTGACAGGAGGTAACCCTGTGGTATAGCTGCGCTATTCATACCTGCTTCTCTTCAACCTGCTCTTTTGACTTGAGTGTCGCACCGATGAGCGTGCCGGCAACAGTGATAAATGCAACAGCACCGGTAAGGATGAGGGTACGACGCTTGGCGATTGGTGTACTTGGAATCGCGCTTGATGGTGGCCGCGAAACAGTTGATCTGGCTGGCCCTTTCAGCTTGGATGACATGTCTCATCCATCAATCATGGAGGAAGTGGTAGTGACATTGCCAATGCTGAATCGCTACTGTCGAGATCTGCGGAAAACTTTTGCCAAGAATTTTAAACCTCCAACCTCATGGCGTTCTATCTAATTGGATATCCTCTTCGCCGCTTTGCTAACTATTGATGAGTCCGCCCAGAATTCAGGCCACTGCCTGGGCCAAAGGGCGATGCCGCCCTGAACATGGGTACTATGTAACACGGATTTGGGTGAGCCGAAGTGAGAAAGGGCCAAGTCAGGGTGAAACGAATCCTTGAAGACCCGTCTGGCAGTATTGCTTTTTACGTGACCGACTCAGCCCTGAAGAGTTGTCAGGCATCAGGCTGCTGCCTATTTGGCAAGCCTAACATAATCCGAAGTCCTGTAAATCTAGCTTAAGAGCTTGGGATACGGGAAAAGTGGCGACTTCGAATTGCTGTCTCTAGCCTAGAACTTTCTAGCCAATAGCGAAGCGGGTCGTCTCTCCAACTAACTGCGGAAAGACTGGCCCCAACGATGCAGTTGTCTACCGTCGTCAGGCTTTCACGATATTCTCTCCTTTTACATCGCTGCCCACCTTCTCTGCATCTAAAACCTATCACGCAGGAATGTGAAGCTCGTGTGTATTTCCTGGCCGCCGCTCTTCGCCTCTCCTATCACTCGTCCCTTGTTGCTGACTAATCGCCGCTCCGTTTTATTTACGATGGAGGAAACCTCTAAGGTGCATACTCCTCATGTGAGTTGGGCACACAAAGCATACTACACTTTCAAGTTGTTGTGGAAGACTCTACCAGCGACAGAGGCCCCTGGTCGTAATGCCCCACAACCTGTTTCAAACACGTCTTGCGCTCATGGACAGTGTTGCCAAGGGTTGCAGCGTCCTGACTTAGTATCTGACTATCGCGACTTGTTAGGCTAATTAATGTTCCAGCTTTAGTTCACCGACCTGTCGTCCGGTCGTTGACCCGTGACCGACGTCTCTACTGCCATGCCCAGTGAACGGTAACCGGCATTATGATAGAGGATGTCGAGTTTATGGTCTGTTTCTTTGCTGATTTGGGCATGTGCGGCAAGCAGAGATTCTCTAGAGGTCACGTCGAGTGCTAGGAGGGTGATGTTGGGAACAGAATCAAGATCACCCATGGTTTGGATACGGCGCGTTGTTGCATAAACGTGGTAGTTACGGGCGGCAAATTCTTTGGCGAGTGAGTAGCCAATGCTGCCTTTGGTGCATCCGGTGATGAGGACAGTGAGATTTCCCCTGATGGATAAAAGGCGGTATGATGCCGATAGAGGTGAGAATGATAAAGGAATATGACGCCTAGGATACTACTAATTATGCACAATCAAGGGATTGAATTCCATCTCTCTGTGAGGAAGCGAGTACTTAAATAGCAGTGAGCTAATTTTCAGTATTCATACACGAAGATCCGCGGACACGGAGATGGTGAGAGAGATGCAGAGAGACGGTGGGAGAGAGAAGGCAATTACGGAGCTGAATTGCGCCAGCGGGTCGGAATCGCTCCGAGATGCCCGATCAGTCGACAACTATCGCTAAGATACCGAGAGAGCTTCTCAAGAAAAGATTAAGTGACTTACTTGAGGTGTTTGATGTTTGTCAGGTACCAGCATGAAGAATTCACTCGAGAAAGCGTTTGTCAGTCGCAAAGCGCCATGGAAATGGGGCTAGCAATGGGCCGTCGGTCGGCGGAACTCCTATGATGAGGCTTCGCATTTCGTTATAAGCTTGCATATCTGTCGCAAGAACAGATTGGAAAACAGTCTATGAAACGTAAACAAGCATTCACATTTCAGTACTCTGCTACAGTTTTACCGAAGGGCCTACTATCATGGTTTCCTCAGACCCCACTTATCGAGCGCTCGTCTTTGGTGCTTCTGGCATTACTGGATGGGCCGTGGTCCGAGAAGCGCTGCAATATCCTACGTCAACCACCTTCGATCGAATTATCGGGCTCACAAATCGCCCTTTGGAAAAATCAGAGGCGATCCTCCCTGAGGATGAAAGGCTTGTGCTGCACAGTAATGTTGATCTCAGCGCTGGAGTATCGGCTGTAGAGGCAAGACTAAAACAAATTGACGGGATTGAGGGTGTGACCCATGTCTATTTTTCCTGTAAGTAAGAAAGGCGGTGCTAGATTTCATTGCTTTGTGGTTGCTGACTCCTCTCTAAGCCTACGTCGGGCACGGAACAGGCTTCGAAGGGATAAAGAGATCAAATGTCGAGATCCGCAAAAACGCCGTTCAAGCCGTCGAGGACCTGTGTCCCAATCTACAATTCTGGACATTTCAAACGGGTGGAAAGGTAAAACACCCTAGAATTTCTAATTTCTGTGGTGGCTAATGCTAACTATGTTGTCCACTCTAGTGGTATGGTTTCCAGTTTGTCGAACAGGTCGGATTGCCAGAAACCCCAATCAAGGAATTCAACCCCCGAATACCAGAACCCTATGCTTCAAATATCATGTACTACGCCCAATACGATTTGCTAGAGGGTCTCTCCAAAGGAAAGAAATGGTCAGTCATATCTCCTCTTACCGATCACTTTTCATCTGGCGCAGATCTAACACAGCTCCCAACAGTCCGGCTTCGTTCCCTCCAATAACGCCATGAACCTCGCCCAAGCGCTTGGTCTTTTCCTCAGCTTCTTTGCGTACCGCGAAGGCCCTGGTGTCAAGGTTGCCTATCCCGGCCCCCAAGCCGCCTACACCGCCCTCCACACCGACGTCTCCCAATCGCTCCTCGCCCGTTTCCATATCTATGCTTCACTTCATCCAGACCTCACCGCTGGACAAGCCTTGAACATCAGCGACGACCCCGCAGGCGTCAGCTGGATGGCAGTCTGGCCGCGGATTTGTGCCTACTTCGGCTTTGTGGGAACCGGGCCGACAGACGAGGACGCACCCAAAGAACCCTTGCGCACCCAAAGAACCCTTCGATATTGACGTGTACATGCAAGGGCATCGTGCGGAATGGGCGGCGTGGGTGGCGAAGCACGGGTTGAAGGAAGGTGCGCTCGAGGGCACAGATTTCACGTTTTTGACGATGATGATGGGAATGGCGGTTTTTGGGCGGGAGTATGATCCGAGTAAGACGCAAGAAATCGGGTTTACGGAGACGAGGGATACGGTGGATGGGTATTTGGCAGCCTTTGACTTGATGAGGGCGGCAAGGATTATTCCGTGATTCTTGTATCTACCTGCTTGTTTTGAATGATATTGCAAGTAAAATGCTTCAGATCCACCGAAAATGGACCATGCCTTCGGCAACGAGCCATCCACAATAATGTGATGAGGCCAATGGACGCCTCGTCGCCCGCCCGTACACTTGCTCCACCTCTGCCATTTTACCTTGCCTAGCATAAAGCAGGCCGAGATGATTGACTGTACCTAGTGTCGATGTATGCTCCGCTCCCCACCCCTTCTCGTATTCTCGCAGTGCCCACACGTACATCTGCTCCGCCTCCGCTCTCTTGCCTTGCTTAAGGCAGAGGTTACTGAGGTTGTGAACCACATCCAGTGCCGACGTGTGCTCCACTCCTCACGCCCTCTCATATCTTTACAGCGCTCGTATATACATCTCTTCAGTTTCCGCTTTCTTGTCTAATTGGCAGCAAAAGTACTCGATGCTGGACAAATACGTTAGGTTTATGCTACTCCAGTTAATCAACCATTTTACTCGACTGTGATTAGGTCGTTGCACATGTTGGAGCAATCGACAATTGATCACCCAGTAATCTTCTTCGGTCTTCCACTTCACACTGTTCGCGACGTAGTGCACTATTATCTGGCATATCTCGTCGTCCAAGTCACGGTTCAGGCATTCCAGCGTCAGTCGTGTACGCACGTATGTAGGCTGTAGCTTCCCGTACTCGTTTTCATCAGTGAAT
>Ga0335075_10012682_pt1 | contig 12731 bp, 10 predicted proteins | sample Lox_Sample_24_FD_206723 | JGI IMG/M metagenome (GOLD analysis project Ga0335075, IMG submission 206723) | Soil microbial communities from Loxahatchee National Wildlife Refuge, Florida, United States - Lox_Sample_2.4 | ecosystem: Environmental > Terrestrial > Soil > Wetlands | place: USA... | reverse complement strand
CGGCAGCGGCATCCTCTATCTGTCCATCTGGGCGGCCTTCTCGCTCTTTCATCTCATCCCTTCATCTATCGCCTTCGCCGCCATGATCGCCGTCACCGCCTTCAACGGATTCATAGCCTGGTCCCAGAGCTCCGAGCTGCTCGCCCTTTACGCCATCGTCGGCGGCTACTCCACACCTCTGCTCCTTTCCACCGGAATCAACCGCGAACTCGCGCTCTTCTCCTATCTGCTCCTGCTCAATCTCGCCACGCTGGCGCTCATAGCTCTGCGCCCCTGGTCGCGTCTCCTCATCGCCTCCTTCGCGGGCGTCGTCTTTTTCTTCGCGGAATGGTCGTTCCGCTTTTACTCCAGCTCCGAATTCGGCATCACCGCCTTCTTCCTTTCCGTCTTCTTCCTGCTCTTCGCCCTCGCGCCGCACCTCGTCCGCCTCAGCACGCAGAGCAACGCTACCGCGCTCTCTCCCCGCGACGCCTTCGCACACTTCATCCTCCCGCTCGCCAACGCCGCGCTCGGCTTCCTCGGGTTCTATCTTCTCGTCGAGAGCACAGGCTCATCCGACGCAAAGCCCTGGATCGCGCTCGCCTTTGCCGCCTTCTACTTGCTGCTGCTCCGCGCGCCCATCCCCGCGGACCGCATCATCCCCGCCGGCCTCAAATCCATCGATCTCATCATCGCCGTCATCTTCATCACCCTCGCCATCCCGCTCCAGACCCACGGACGCTGGCTCACCATCGGCTGGCTCGTTGAAGGCGCCGCCCTCCTCTGGCTCACCCGCATCGTTCCGCAGCGCATGCTGCGCGCCCTCGCGCTCATCGCGCTCGTCCTTGGACTCTTCGCTCTACTCGTCATCAATCCCCCCGCCGCGCCAACCCTCTTCTTCAACCAGCGATTCGGAACCTACCTCGTCGCCATCGCAGTCTTCGCCGTTGCCGCATGGCTCGCGTCACGCTCTACCGAGTCCGAAGGCCCGCCCTTCCCCATTACCTGGCGGGTCACCGCCGCCATCGCCGCTCTCACCGTCAGCATCCTCATCCTCATCGCCGTCAGCCTTGAGATTCACAGCTACTGGACCAACCTCCGCGTCGCCGGCGGCGATGTCTTCCTGCGCGACTACGGCGTGTACGAGCAGTTCTCCTACTCCGCCTTCTTCATGCTCTACGGAGCAGTCCTCCTCCTCCTCGGATTCATGCAACGCTCCGCCTTACTGCGCTGGCAGGCGCTCGTGCTGCTCGCTGTCTCCATCGGCAAGGTCTTCCTCATCGATATGAACCAGCTCAGCGAGGGCTACCGCATCCTCAGCTTCCTCGGCCTCGGAGCCCTCCTACTCGCCGTCAGCTTTGCATATCAGCGCGATTGGCTCAACCTCCGCGGACAGCACAAAACCCAATGAAGCTTCGCATCGCCGCACTCCTGCTTTTCACCGCTGCCACGCCCGGCTTGCGCTATTTCCACTACGACCGCGCCGTCTTCAACACGCCCGCGCAGCCCGGTCAAACCTGCGTCACCCTCGACCCTGAAGTCTTCGCCCAGTCCGGCCCGCGCCTGGCCAGCCTTCGTCTCTATCAGGGCAACGCCCTCCTGCCTTACGCCATCAGCACCGCCGCCACCCTCCAGTCCAGCCCGCAAACTATCACCCTGCTCAATCTCGGCCTTCGCAACGGCTCCGATGTCTTTGACGCCGCCATGCCCGCTGGCTCTTACAGCGACCTCGATCTCTCCATCAACGCGCACGACTTCATCGCCACCGTCCGCGTCTCCGGCAGCCAGATGCCGTCCGGCCAGGCCACCAGCCTCGGCTCCTATACCGTCTTCGACTTCACCCGGCAGAAGCTCGGACGCAGCACCATCCTCCATCTCCCGCCATCCGACTTCCGCTACCTGCACTTCTCTGTCAGCGGTCCGCTTCGGCCCGCGCAAATCACCGCGCTCACTGCCCACCGCCAGTTCGCCGGCGCGCCGCCTTACGTCACCGTCGCCGCCACACCCGACGTCGCGCAGCAAGGCCGCGACTCCGTAATCAACTTCGCCATCCCTCCCCACGTCCCCATCGACCGAATCCGCTTCTCCATCGGCCCTCGCCCCATCAACTTCAGCCGTCAGGTCAGTGTCGTCATCCGTCCCTCATCGCCCTCCGCGCAGAACGAGCAACCCGCCGCTCCCATCCCCAGCTACGGCAATCTCCTCCGCCTCCACACCACGCGCGACGGCCACAAGATCGACGAGGAACACCTCGCCATCCCCGCATCTTGGTCGGCCTCGTCGTTTAGCTCCCCGACCGGAACCAGCTGGACCATCACCATCCACAATCAGGACGACCCGCCGCTCGACATCCGTGCCGTCAGCCTGCAAATGATCGCGCGCGACCTCTGCTTCGACGCCGCGCCCAACGCCATCTACACCCTTTATTACGGAGACCCCGCGCTCAGCCCGCCGCGCTACGACTACGCCACGCTCTTCGCGCTCAACAAAAACGCCGCCCGCGCCACCCTCGGGCCCGAGCAGCTCAACCCGCTCTACACGCCGCGTCCCGACACGCGTCCCTTCACCGAAAAGCACCCCGCGCTGCTCTGGATCGCGCTCCTCGCTGCCATCCTCATCCTCACCCTCATCGCTCTCCGCTCAGCCAAACGCCTCAAGCCGTCCGCATAGGTGTGCAGTTCGAATCAGAGCATTGGAAACAACTCCAATTCGCGAATCGATTTAAAGTCCTTGTGATTCTCGGTCATCAAAATTGACCTGCTCTCCAGAGCCGTGGCCGCAACGATCATGTCCGCAAGCGAAAACGTGTGCCCCTTCCGGCTCCACTCGTTCTTGATCCTGCCTGCACGCCGCGCAATCAGCGCCGTCAAAGGAAAGCATTCCAGGCTGGAAAGCAGCACCTCCGTCTTCGCCTCTTCGCCGGCGCGCATTCCCGCGTACACCTCGCCGATATTCATTGCCGAGGTCGCCAGTGTGTGACCACCCTCAACCAGCTTCGCCAGCAGCGCCCTGCGGTCGTTGCGTGCGCGCAACGTATCAATCAGCACTGTGGTATCCAGCAGATAGATCACTTTGCCCGCTTCCCCGCCCGAATACGCTTCTCATTCTCCTTGCGCAGACGCTTCACCCACGCGCCCGCCCCGGACGCCAGTTCAGGATGGTCCTTCGCCCTCCATGCAGGTCCTTCCTCGCGCAGGAATGAAAGCAGCCGCCGCCGTCTTAGCTCTGCCCGCGCAGTCTCTGCAAGAAATGCGCTCCTCCCGCGGGGCCCAACCAGCGAGTCGATCTCTTCAATCAGATCTTCCGGTAATAGAATGTGTGCTCTGTGTGTGCCCATATTAATATCCCACTCTTAGTGTGCCATAAGATGGGAAGATGTTCACGCCCAAAAGAAAAAAGCGCGGCCCGAACTTCCCTGAACCGCGCTCCAAAACTTTGCTCTCTATCTCAAACTCGTCTCCACCTCGTTCAACCAGTCCGGAGACTTCAAGATCTCCCTCGGCCGCGACCCATCCGCCGGGCCCACAATCCCGTCCCTCTCCATCAGGTCGATCAGATGGGCTGCGCGCCCATACCCAATCCGCAGCCTTCTCTGCAGCAGAGATGTTGAAGCCTTCCCGAACTCCAGCACCAGCCGCACCGCGTCCTGGAACAGCTCGTCGTTCTCGTCCTCTCCGCTTTCGGCCAGGTCCGCATCGCGTCCCGCAGCGTCCTTCGGCGTCTCAAGGAAGCCCTGCGCATACTCAGCTTCGCCCTGCTTCTTCCAGAACTCCGTCACCTTCGCAATCTCGTCTTCCGTCACAAACGGAGCATGCACCCGCTGCAGCCTCGACGTCCCCGGCGGAAGAAACAGCATGTCGCCCCGTCCGAGCAGCGCCTCTGCGCCGTTCGAGTCCAATATCGTGCGCGAATCCACCTTCGTCGCCAGCCTAAACGACATCCGCGTCGGCACATTCGCCTTGATCAGCCCCGTAATCACATCCACCGACGGCCGCTGCGTCGCCAGCACCAAATGGATCCCCACCGCCCGCGCCATCTGCGCCAACCGCGTAATCGCCTCTTCCACATTGGCCTTGTCCAGCATCATCAGGTCGGCCAGCTCGTCAATAATAATCACGATGTACGGCAGTGGCTCCTCATCCGCGTCATCGTCAAACAGGCTCGGCGTCCCCGTCTCAAACAGCCGGTTGTACTGGTCAATATTCCGCACGCTGCGCGACGCCAGCAGCTTCAGCCGCCGCTCCATCTCCCTCACTGCATTCCGCAGCGCATTCGCCGCCAGCTTAGGCTCCGTAATAATCGGCGTGAACAAATGAGGAATCCCCTCATACATCCCCAGCTCCACGCGCTTCGGGTCCACCAGAATCATCCGCACCTGCGCCGGACTCGCCTTGTACAGCATCGACATGATCATCGCGTTGATCGCCACCGACTTGCCGCTTCCGGTCGATCCCGCAATCAGCACGTGCGGCATCGTCGCCAGGTCCGCCGTCACAATCGACCCGTTGATGTCCTTGCCCATCGCCAACGTCAGCTTGCTCTTTGAGTTGCGGAAGTGCTCCGCCTCAATCACGTCCCGCAGCCAGATCGTCTCTCGGTTGTGGTTCGGAACCTGCATCCCCACCGTGCTCTTGCCCGCCATGCGCTCAATCAGAATGCTCTCCGCCCGCATCGCCAGGCACAGGTCTTCCGCCAGCCCCGTCACGCGGCTGTACTTCACCCCAGCCTCCGGCCTGAACTCAAACGTCGTCACCACCGGCCCGGGATTAATCCGCACCACTTGCCCGCGCACATCGAACTCCGCGCACTTCTCCACCAGCACTTGCGCTTCGCTGCGCAGCTCGTCCTCGCGCACAATCTGCGCCTCATCGCTCCTGTGCAGCAGCGTGCTCGGCGGCAGCTTGAACCCGCTCACCGACTTCGGAGTCACCGTCACTGCATGGTGCTCCGTATCCGCCCGCTCGCCCACCGCGATCGAACGGTCTTCCTTGGCCGGCCTGTTCTGCACGGGCTCCGCCTTCGTCACCGGCGCAGGCTTCGGCTCAGGGTCCGGAACCACCGCCCGCGGCATCTGCTCCCACAGCGTCTTTGGCGCGTGCTCCTCCGCAAACACCTCTGCAAAACCGCTGCGCCTCCGCACCGGCTCTGCATCATTTTCCTCATTCGAATTCGCCACCATCGCCAGAGCGGGTGCAGCGGCCGCAACCGGCTCGGCCTCTTCGTCTTCGCGACGCATCTTTCCCGCGGCCTTCGCCTCAGCTCTGCGCCGCTTCTCAAATTCCTTCTCGCGAATCCGCTCCGCCTTCGCCTCGGCCTTCAGCTCCTTCGCCCGCGCCCGCGCAAACCGCCAGTTCTGCCAGCGGTCGCGCCACGCCGCCACAAACGCAAACCGCACCGCCATCCACTCCCGAGCGGTTGTAAAGCTGAAGGTCGTCGAAAGATACAGCGCAATCGCCAGCCCGCAGAGCGCCACTACGCACGCGCCCGGATAATTCAGCCACCGCGCCAGCGCATCGGCTGCCAGCAGGCCCACCACGCCGCTCACCGGCAGCCCGCCCATCATACGCAAATGCCCCGGCAGCAATCCCACCACCGCCGGACCAAACACCAGGCACAACACCACGCCCGCCAGCTTCGCGCCCGCCGACCCCGCCGGACGCGACCTTAACCACGCCCATCCCAGACCGCTCAGCAGCAGCGGAAGCAAAAACGCCGACAAGCCCTCCACCTGCAGCAGCAAATCGGCAATCACCGCGCCCGTCGGCCCAATCCAGTTGTGCGCCGGCCGAGTCCCCGGCCCAAATCCGCCAACAGTATTTAAGGATGGGTCCGTCGCCCGGTACGAAACCAGCGAGAGGAAAAGGAGAATCGCAGCCGTCAGCACGAGCAACCCGATCAGCTCATTCAGCCGCCGGTTGCGCGTCGGAGTCGTTACCAATTGAACAGGTTTCATCAGGACGCGAAGCACCACCGCCGCACCTGCATCCGCGCGCACCACAACCGCGCGCCCGATTCAGGCAGCAAACACGTCAACACACCAGAGCACTTCCATTATCCCAAACCCGCCCCGCCCGCCACCACAAATTCCCCCGGGGGAACCCAACTCGGAAACGCACATTATTTCGCGAAATGATGCTCTGAACGCCGCGCTCCACACACCACTCGCCCCATCCACCCTCCACCTCTCCGATATAGTGTTGGTGTGATCCGCCCCGGCATCCGCGCAGCCATGGCTCTCCGCACCTTTCCCATGCTCAATACGATTCATCTTCCAAATCCGACAGGTGAACCATTTTGAAAGAACGCGACACCACCCTGACCCGCCGCAAATTTCTTGAGCTCTCCGGAACCGCCGCTCTCGCCGCAGCAATGCTTCGCCCGGACGCGCATTCCACCGTCATTCCCGGCGCACACACCGCGCATGAGGCAGCCCTCGCCGGCGCGGTCGAACGCCTGCTCGGCCCGCATGCAAAGCAAATCCATATCCGCCTCGCGCCTGCATCCGACGCAGAAGACTTCCATATCTCCGGCACGCCTGGCCGAATTTTCATTCACGCAACCTCGCCCTCCGCCGCCATGATGGGCGTCAACTGGTACCTGAAATATGTTGCCGGGGTAAGCATCAGTTGGAACGGAGACTGCCTTGACCAGCTTCCGGCGACGCTCCCCGCGCCCGCAGCGCCCATTGCGCAACGGGCCGTCGTCCGGCACCGCTTCGCGCTCAACGACACCAACGACGGCTACACCGGGCCGTACTGGACATGGGAGCAGTGGGAGCATCTCATCGACGTGCTCGCTCTGCACGGCATCAATGAAGTGCTGGTCTACATGGGCGCGGAGGCTGTCTATCAGCAAACCTTCCGCACCTTCGGATACTCCGCTGAAGAGCTGCGCAGGTGGTTTCCCACGCCCGCGCACCAGCCCTGGTGGCTGCTTCAAAATCTTTCCAGCTGGGTCGGACCTTCGGTCTCCCAGCATCTCATCGACGCGCGCCTCGCGCTCGCCGCAAAGATCACCCATCGCCTGCGCGACCTCGGCATGACGCCCGTTCTGCCCGGCTACTACGGCATGGTCCCGGATGGATTCGCCGCAAAGCATCCCGGCGCTTCTGTTGTTCCGCAGGGCACCTGGCAGGGGCTCAAGCGCCCGGACTGGCTCGATCCAACCTGCGGGATGTTCGCCGACGTGGCCCGCGAGTATTATCGCGCACAGCAAAAACTCCTCGGCCCGGCAACCATGTTCAAGATGGACCCGCTGCACGAAGGCGGCCGGGTCGGCAACATCAATATTGGGAAAGCCGCGGCCAACATCGAAGCGCAGTTGCAGTCCGCACATCCCGGCGCGGCCTGGGCCATTCTTGGATGGCAGAAGAATCCCAAACCCGAACTCCTGGCCGGCATCAAGGACAAAAGCCACGCCCTCATACTCGATGGACAATCCGACCGCTTTGCCTACGAGGACCGCGATGTTGAATGGGATCACACGCCCTACGCCTTTGGAGTGATCTGGAACTTCGGCGGGCACACTACCATCGGCGCGAACATCGGCGTATGGAATGACCGCTACTTCAAGCAGCTCACAAAGCCCGGCAGCAGCTTGAACGGCATCGCTGTCATGCCTGAGGCCAGCTGCAACAACCCGGCCGCATTCGCCTTCCTTACCGAGATGGCGTGGCGGCAGCAGCGGCTCGATTTGCCATCCTGGTTCGCACAATGGGCTGCCTGCCGCTACGGAGGCAAGGACGAAAATGCCGCCCGTGCCTGGGACATCCTGCGCAGCACCGCCTACGACGAAAAAAGCGGCAAGTGGAGCGAGTCCCATGACAACCTGTTCTCGGCCCAGCCCGGCCTCACCATAACGTCCGCCTGCACCTGGAGTCCGCACCACCCGCGATACGACCTTGCAACCTTCAAGCCAGCCGTCGGATACCTGTTGAATGTTCGCCCATCGCTGCGCACAAGCTCTGCCTATCGCTACGATCTGGTGGATGTCGCTCGGCAGACCCTCGCCAATCAAAGCCGCGTTCTTCTGCCAAAAATCAACGCCGCCTATATCGCACGCGACACGCACCAATTCCGTCAACTCACGCAACAATGGCTCGAACGCATCTCTATGCTCAATCGAATTGTCGCCTGCGACCAGGCGTTTCTGCTCGGCCCGTGGATTGCTTCCGCAAGAGCCGCGGGCCAAAGCCCGGCAGAGCAGCACCAACTGGAGTTCGACGCCCGCAGCCTGCTGCTTGAATGGGGGCCGGAGGCTTCGCGCGATTCCGGCGTGCACGACTATGCCAATCGCGAATGGAACGGACTGCTGGAGTTCTATCGCCAACGTTGGTCAATCTATTTTTCCGCATTACAGGAATCGCTCAATAACAACGAGCCCGTGAAGGAAATCGACTGGTTCACCATCGATCAAAACTGGGCTAGACAAACGAACGCCTACCCAGTGCATCCGGCAGAAGATTTTTACCAGACAATCTCGGGCTTCCGGCACGAGCTTTCTGAGTAGGTAGCGAGATCTGCGCGGGTGCACTAAACGCCTCACCCCACCATCCCCATCGTCTTTTGATCCCTTACCCCGCCAAAATACTTCGCCAGCACATCCACAAATACCCGCTCATCCCCGCTCGCCGCCGCAAACAACGTCATCGACGACCGCAGCTTCGCATCATCCGGCCATCCAAAAATCTCCTCCACCGTCCGCCCTTCTATCGCCAGCGCAATCCCGCTAATCTCCCTCAGCCGCGGCCCCAAAATCGAATGTCCCAAATACGCCCGCGCCTCCGCCAGCGACCCAATCCCGTACCGCTCGCTCATCGCGCTCATCCCCAGCCCCTTCATCTGCGGAAAGATGAACCATATCCAATGCCCCGTCTTCCACCCGCGCCGCAGCTCCGCGCACGCCTGCTCATAGGTGCCGCGCTGCGCCTCCACAAACCGCGCCAGATCATAAGGATCATCCATCGCCATCATCCTAACTCTCCCTGCATCCCCCGCCCACTCCCGGTACTCTAAAGCGCTATGCAAACCAAAACTCTCGGCCACTTCGGCCCTCAGGTAGCGCCCGTCATGCTCGGCGGCAATGTCTTCGGTTGGAACATCGACGCCGCCCAGAGCTTCGCCATCCTCGACGCATTCGTTGGCGCCGGCTTCAATTTCATCGACACCGCCGACGTCTACTCCCGCTGGAAACCCGGCAACCACGGCGGCGAATCCGAATCCATCATCGGCCAGTGGTTCGCCCGCTCCGGAAAGCGCGACAAAGTCATCCTCGCCACCAAGGTCGGCATGGACCTCGGCGACGGCAAAAAAGGGCTCGCCCGCAAGTACATCCTCCAGGCCGTCGAAGATTCGCTCCGCCGCCTCCAGACCGACTACATCGACCTCTACCAGTCACATCAGGACGACGAGTCCACGCCCATCGAGGAAACCCTCGCCGCCTACCAGCAGCTCATCCAGCAGGGCAAGGTCCGCATCATCGGAGCATCCAACTACAAAGCTCCACGCCTGCGCGAGGCCATCGAAATCGCGAAGCGTGAAAGCCTTCCCGTCTACCAGACACTTCAGCCCGAGTACAACCTCTACGACCGCGCCGACTTTGAAACCAATCTCCAGCCCGTTGCCAAAGAGTTCGGCCTCGGCGTCATTCCCTACTTCTCGCTCGCCAGCGGATTCCTCACCGGCAAATACAAAACCAAAGAAGACTCTAAAGGGGCTAACCGCGAAGCCCGCGTTGTCAAATACTTCGACGCGCGTGGCCTCCGCATTCTCAAGGCTCTTGACGAAGTCGCTGCCGAAACCGGAGCCTCGCAAGCCACCATCTCTCTCGCATGGCTTCTCGCGCAGCCCACCATACTCGCGCCCATCGCCAGCGCCACCACCGTAAAGCAACTCGAATCGCTGATCGCCGCGCCCAGCCTCACTCTCATCGCCGGCGCGCTCAACAAACTCACCACTGCCAGCTCATACTGATCGCGTTTTTTCTGCTGTCGCAAATTGCTCATTTCACTGCGGCAGCGAAAGATTGACCTCTCAGGCAACCTTGCTTTGCGCAACCTTTTGCTTGTGGTATTGTTCCTACTTATCACGAGGTAAGACACCATGCGCGTTTTGAAATATTTCAGTTTGATCGCTCTGGCTGGCTGTCTTTTTCTTGTCAGCCCATCCCGCTCACAGGCTCAGGTAGCATTCAGCGTCAACATAGGCCCCGCGCCTGTTTGCCCTTACGGATACTATGCGTTCCCGCCCTACTACTGTGCGCCCTATGGCTATTACGGCCCCACATGGTTTGTGAACGGAATCTTCATCGGGGCTGGCCCCTGGTTCCATGGCCCACATGGCTTTCACGGGTACATTAACCACTATTATGATCCACGCTACGGGTACCACGGCCCCTATCCGGCGCGCGGCTCGAACCCTGATTGGAACCGCCACCCTAACTTCCGTCAGAACTTCCACGGCAACGAGCAGTTTGACGGACGCGGCCCTGCCGTTCACACCCAGCCCCACTACTCTGCTCCGCACGGCAGTCCGTATGGCGGCGAGGCACACAACAGCGGCCACCCTGCTCCGCACGGCAGTCCGCATGGCGGCGGCGGTCACGGCAACGATCACGGCCACTAATCGGGTGAGCGCCTAAGCTCCTCTCTAACCCGGGCCCTCCCTCGTGGAGGGCCTTTTACTTCGCCGCTTCCATACACTTCCCCGCGCCGCCGCGTGCGAGCGCTCCCTCAATGTCCTTCTTCCAATACGGCCCATTCGCGCGATCGCTCTTTCCCATCGCCATCACATCATCATTCGCTGCTGTATCCAGGGCCGTCCTCGTGTACGTCACATCCACCTTTGTCACTGACGAGCTCGCCGCCGACAGCCTTACGTCCACCGTAAACGTCATCGCGCCCGGAACCACCGCCACATACTGCATCCGCCCCGCGCCCGGATCAAACACTGTATCCACCCACACACTAGTATGCTCGCCGTGCTGCACCGTGAACACCGCGCCCTCGACATCCTTCGCCGGTTGCGGCCACACAAATACCGGGTCCCAGTGCTTGCCCGCCCAGCATCGCTCGCCCTCGGGCCCAAACAGAGGCGCAACGTCTCGAAGCGGCGCACGCACCTCGAACTCAAAGCTGTTCTTCACCTGCACCGGCGCCGCCGATGCCTTCTCCGTTCCCTGCTGCGCCATCCCCGGAAACAATCCCGCTGCCAGCACCAATACCATCGCCCTCATCTCCGCTCCTTCAGCTTGTGGCTGTCATTCGCCCGCAGCGTCAGCCCGTAAATATTCCGGATCTGCTCAATCTCCTTGAGCGTCTGGGCGGAGAACGCCGCCTTCCCCTCAAATGCGTGCAACACAATCCCCTCCAGCAGATCGCCCAACGTCATGTCCTTCAACTCCGCAACCGCCTTCAGCACCTTCACCAGACGCTTCTCCATCCGCACGCCTGTCTGCACCCGCTCCACTTCAATCGTCTGCTTTGCCTCTCTCATATGTACCAATGTACCAAATTATATGAGTACTGAAAACTGCCGACCTCAACCCGCAGCCAGCGGAGCGGCCACGCGAAGCCGCATGCCTGGACGGTCAGTCCAAAATCCGCCGCTCCGCCGCTTCCGAAATGCCGTACTATGGCATGCATGCCCGCACGAGTCCCACTTCGCGCTCTCCTCTTGGCCGCGCTCTTGCCGCTTTCGCTCCCCGGCCAGAACCTCCCGCCTCGGCCCTTGCCGCGGCCTCCGGTAACCGGAGCCGAAACCGTCCTCCATGCCGCCCACCTGCTCAACGTTGAGCAGGGCACGCTCACTTCGCCCGGAGAAATCCTCGTCCGTGACCACCACATCATCGCCGTCGGCGCTGCCGTCCCGCACCCCGCCGGAGCGCGCATCATCGACCTCGGCCCGCTCACCCTCATGCCCGGACTCATCGACGCCCACGTCCACCTCTTCCTGCATCCCGGCCTCGATGAAAACCTTCAGACCGTCGAAGAGTCCGTCCCGCAGCGCACCATCATGGCTACCCTCAATGCCCGCGCCGACCTCATGGCCGGCTTCACCGCCGAGCGCGACATGGGCACCGAGGGAGCCGGCTCCGCCAGCACCGCCGTCCGCAACGCCATCAACGCCGAACTCATCCCCGGTCCGCGCCTGCGCATCACCGGCAACGCCATCAGCATCACCGGAGGCCACGAGGACGCCATCGGCTACAACCCCGCCCTGCACATCCCCTCCAACGCCACCTACGCCGACTCCACTGATCAGCTCATCTACGACATTCGCGACCAGGTCAAGCAGGGCGCGGACATGGTCAAGATCTACCAGACCGGCCGCGACACCCTCGTCAACGGCATGCTCGTCGCGCCCTATCAATTTACTGAGGCGCAGCTCGCCGCCGCCGTCGCCGAAGCCCACCGCCTCGGCACCAAGGTCGGCGTCCACTGCACCACCGAGCCCGCCGCGCTCTACGCCGCTCAGGCCGGAGTCGCCTCCATCGAACACGCCCTCTACCTCGGCCCGCAGACCGAAGCCATCATGCGCCAGAAGCAGATCTACGCCGTCCCAACCCTCACCGTCTTCGAGTACTTCGCCGACCACCCCGACAATCCCTCTGAAGGCAGGTTCATGCGCGACCTCTACAACTTCCACACCGCGCAGTTCACCAAACAGGTCGCCGCGCACGTCCCCATGGTCGTCGGGTCAGACGTTGGCCCATTCCCGCACGGCACCCAGGCCCGCGAGCTCGTCCTCATGAAC
>Ga0335075_10012681_pt1 | contig 12732 bp, 10 predicted proteins | sample Lox_Sample_24_FD_206723 | JGI IMG/M metagenome (GOLD analysis project Ga0335075, IMG submission 206723) | Soil microbial communities from Loxahatchee National Wildlife Refuge, Florida, United States - Lox_Sample_2.4 | ecosystem: Environmental > Terrestrial > Soil > Wetlands | place: USA... | reverse complement strand
GGTGAAGCCGAACGGGAACAAGGCGGGCCGGCTGGCGGCGAGCCCGCGAAGCTCGCGCTCGACGCGCGCGTTCCGGCCGGCGACGGCGAGGACGTGCACCCCCGCGTCGGCGAGCCGGGCCGCGGCGGCGGCCAGCGGCGCGAAGCCCCAGCCACTGTCGATGAGGAGCGCGCACGGCGCGGTCGCGGTGAGGCCGAGCCGCTGCCTGGCGACCGCCCGGCCCGGCGCGTCGTAGAACGCGGCCCGTACCGGGGACGGGACAAGCGCTATCGGCGCCCTGGGCAGGAACCGCCGCACCGACGCGGCCGCGGCCGGCGAGCTGACGAGGAACAGGTCGGTGCCCTCGTGCACCCACAGCTTGTGCGCGGCGACGTCCGGGCAGTAGACGACGGCACGGAACCCCGGCGCACCGCGCCCGCCTTGCCCGCGCAGTTCCGCGGCGGCGAGCGCGCCGGTGGCGAAGACGCTCAGCACCAGGTCGGCCGGGTCGCGGTCAAGCTCGGCCCGCAGCCTCGGCACCGCGGGCCGCGCGGCGAGGCGCTCGACGACCCGCGCGACCGGTCCCCCGGTGCGGAACTGCGCGAAGTGCAGGCCGTCGTAGACGCCGGGCACCGTCATGAGCCGGTCGAACACCCGCTGCCCGGCCCGGCCGCCGCCGTCGCCGAGCAGGGACATGCTGTCCCGCGACCTGACCCGCCACCCCGCCTTGGTGAGCACGCCGGTAAAGCTACGCACCGGCATTTCGTGGCCAAGGCCGAGCGGTCCCGACAGCAGGAGCGCGCTTCCCTCCATGCCACCTCCTTCCGTCGTGGTCAAGCCGGCTCTCAAGCATGCGGTAGAGGCCGGGCAGGCCGGCCCTCAGCCGGGCAGGCCACGCCAGCCAGGCCGGCACGACGACCGTCTCCCGCTGGTACTCCACGGCCTCCACGATCGCGGCGGCCATGACCCGTGCGGCCATGGGGCGCGGGTAACGCCGCTGGTAGGGCACTTTGCGCCGGTCGAAATAGGGGGTGTCGACCACGCCAGGGATGATCAGCGTGACCCCGATGCCGTGCGCGCGCAGCTCGGCCCGCAGCACGTCGGCCAGCATGCCGACGCCGGACTTGGTCGCCGAGTACCAGGCCTCGCCCGGCACGCCGAGCAGGCCGGCGATCGACCCGACGAAGGCCAGGTGGCCGGCTCCCGGCCGCAGGTACCCGAGCGCGGCGCGGGCCACGTGCGCCGTCGCGCGCAGGTTGACGTCGAGCAGCGTGTCGATGTCTTCGTCGGTCATCGCGCCGAATGACCCGGCCCAGCCGACCCCGGCGTTGGACACGACCACGTCAAGCCCGCCGAGCGCCAGGGCGGCGGCATCGACGACCCGCCGCGGGCAGCCGGGTTCTCGCAGGTCTCCCTGGATGGGCACGCCGCCCGTCTCGCGCGCGACCCGGTCGAGCGCGGCCTTGTCCTGCCCCGCCACCGCCACGACGTAGCCGCGGCGCGCGAACGCGCGGGCGGTCTCGGCGCCGATGCCGCTTGACCCGCCGGTGATCAGCACCCTGGCCGTCCGGTCACCGTCCCCGGGCGGGCCCGCCGTCGAGGTGAAGCCCTGGGGCCTGGCCACGCCCCCGGGACGACTTTGCCCCCCCGGGGGCAGCCGCTGCCCAGGGACGTAGCTCTCCTGCTCGCTCGACGACGGGATATGGTTCACCGTGATCTCCGGATCAGTTCCTGAAGTGCCGGCCAGGCCGGCCGACTGGCCGGCGGGAAAAGGAGCAGGGGGTCGAGGCCGCGCACCCGGTGGCCGTCGTCGCGCTCAAGGCGCCGCGCGCCGAGCCGCTGGCAGTTCGAGGCGTGCCGGTACACAGACTCGCGGCCAGTGACAGGACGATCGCAAGTTCCATCCGCGCGCAGCTCTGCTTTCCAGACACGTGCGGCTCCGAAGTCCCCCAGTGGGCCACCGGCTACCGCAGCCACATACCGATCATGTCACGGTGCCTACATTCGCCAGACCCGCCCCCCGTTAACGGTGTATGGCGACTACTTGTCTAGCCGGGATTGCAGGTCATCGAGGCGGGCGTGCAAAAGCGCGATCTCCGCGGCAAGCACCGCGAGCGGCGGCTCGCCCGCGCTGACCGGCAGGTCGCGGGCCCCGGGCGTTTTCCTGGCGCTTGGTGCCAGCGGCGTGCCCGCCGGCTGGGTCGTGACGCGGACGGTGCCGTCGAGGCGCGCGGTGAACTCCCCCAGCGTGAGCGCCGGCCGTCCCGCCGTGCACGCGTCACAGACCGGGGCCAGGTGGCGCCAGCCGATGAGGCCGCTGCCCGCGTCCGCGAGCGCCGGGCCGGCCCGGCCGCACGCGCACTGGGCGTCGAGTATCGCGCGGACCCGCTGCCGGCTGTAGCGCAGGCCGCGTTCGTAGCGGATGTACCGGCCGGACGCGGTCACCTCGAGGAGCAGGGCCGAGCGGTTCTCTGTCGCGCAGGCCAGCGACCGGGCGTCGGCCAGGTCGTGCAGGCAGTAGAACCCGCAGCCGCACCAGCGGCGCGGCGGTGCGTGCCTGCGGTTCCACACGCAGCACGCGTCCCCGACCGTGCCGTAGACGTTGGTCGCGCCAAGCGTGAGGCCCGCGAAGCCGGCCGTGGCCCCGTCCGCTGACAGCACGGCGTGCGCCAGCTTGTAGCCCGTGAAGGGCCGGTCGGGGTGCTCGCCCTTGGCTGGTCCCGACGACCACGGCGACAGGCGGGTCATCGCTGCTCGCTGTCCCGCGGCAAGGTCAGCTAACGGTCAGCGAGGGCTCGTCGGCGGCGGCCGGCGGCATCCCGTCGGCCGCGCCGATCGCTGGCTCCCGGACCGGGGGCGAGTCGGCCATGGTGCCTTCCACGCGACCAGTGCCTTCAACGCGACCAGTGCCTTCCTCGTAACCAGTGTCTTCCACGTAACCCACGGCTTGTTCCTTGCCAAGACGCATGCTCAGCACCTCCTTACTAGTCCTTTACCCCGGGGCGGCGCACCGCCACACCTGCCGGATCAGATCGGGCCGGATCAGATCGGGCCGGATCAGATCGGGCCGGATCAGATCGGGGAGGCTAGCTGCCGTCGGGGTAGCCGCCGCGGTGCAGGGTCATCGGGTAGTGCGGGAGCGTGGCCCGGGCCGGCACCCGGGCCCGCCAGCCGTCCGGGTAAGGCTCGAGGCCGGCGAAGAGCCACGGCGGATCGCCCGCCGCGAGCGGCTCAAGTGCCCGCCGCAGCGCCGTGACCGTGGCGTCGCCGAAACGGGCGCGCCAGTCGCGCTCGATGTCGGCCGTCAGCGCGGGGTACTCGTCGCGCAGGGCGGCGCCGTCGTGGGTGAGCCGGACCACCTTGAACCGGCCGCCCGCCGGGTCGGCGCCCTCGGCCGCCGCGCCCGACTTCCGCAGCACCCCCATGGCCATCGCCACCGACTCCCTGGAGACGCCGCCCCGGGCGGGGACGTCCTTGGTCCGCACGCCCTCGGTGGTCAGCACGCGCAGCACGTTGGCGCTGATCGCGAGCGACGGTCCCGGCTCGGCCTCGTACTGCTCGGCGAAGGCGCGCAGCGGCCGGGACAGCAGCGCCCACAAGGGCAGGCCCGCGATCGCTGCCGAACCCGCGGTGGGGGTGGCGGCCATCGCGGCGGCCCGCCCGCCGCCCGCCTTGCCGCGCCGGTCTTCCCTGGTGAACAGGCCGTACCCAAGGACCGGGAGGCAGTCGGGCAGCAGCGGGTCCAGGTGCGTCACCACACCCGCGAGCGCGGCGCGGAGCGCGTCGAACGCCTCGGCGCCCATGCGGTCGCGCCAGCGGGACTCGACCTCCGCGGTCACGGCCTGCCAGGTGTCGCGGGCCTCGATGCCCCAGGACGTCGGGCGGATGACGGCGTCCGGCCGCGGGCGCTTACCGGGCCCAGGCCCGGGGGTAATGCTGACGTAGCGCCAGCGGCGCATGCCGTCCAGGTTCGTCCCGGTCCTCGCGCGGTCGTGCAACTCCGCGAGCGTGATCCCCGCGTCGGGCAGGTGACGCAGGCAGTTGGCGTACATCAGCAGCGACGTGAGCCAGGGGCCGCGCGGCGCCTGGTCGTGCCGGGTGTTGTGGCCAGACGTGCGGTGCGGCAGGCGGTGCTCGGTCTCGTTGTCGGCCTCGACCGTGAAGGCGACGAGCGCCTGGGAAAGCAGCGCGGACAACGGGAGGGCAGCGGACGGCCCGGACGGTCCCGGCGGCACCGGGCGAGGAAGGGGCGGTGCGGGAGTCAGCCGCTTACGTTCTGGATAATCCCGGCGGACGGCGGCATGGGCCAGCAGCAGGCCCGCCGAGCGCTGCCGGTCGCTCGGGTCCCTGATCTTCCAGCCGGCGGACGACAGGAGATCGGTGGCCTCCTCGAAGGTCAGCACGGTGCGGGCCGGCTCACCGAGCTCGGCCACCCGGCGCTGGAAGGCGGCGCGCGCGTCGGAGGTCGCGCCGCCGACGGAAACGCTGATCGCGAGGAGGCTGCCGACTGGCGTGACCGCGCGGAACTCCGCGAGCACGCGTTCGTTGTCCGGCCGTTCCAGGTAGACGGCGACGCCTTCGAAAAGGAACAAGGCCAGGCGCGCCGGGTCGAGGCCCGCCGCGAGGAGCGGCTCGGCGACCGGGTCCGCGGTGAAGTCGGCCGGCAGGTAGCTGATCCCGGGCGTCGCGAGGCCGAGGCGGCCGATCCGGTCGAGCTTGTCCGCCTGGGTAGCCGGGTGGTCGACCTCGAACCACCGGACACCAGGCTTGGCGTAGCGCAGCGCACGCCCGTCGTAGCCGGCGCCGCCGATCACGACCTGCTTGATGCCGTGGTCGATCGCGTTCACCACGACCCGGTCGAAGAAGGCGGTGCGGGCGCGGATGTACTCGTGCATCCGGTTGTGGGCGGGGGTCAGGCCGTCCGCGACGTCGCTGGTCAGGGCCTCGTCGGCGGACGCATCGCCGTACTCCGCCGCGACCCGCTCGTACTCCAGGCGGCGGGCGGCCACGCTGCGCGCGGTGTGCGAGGCGGTTCCTTCCCTCATCCGAGTTCCCTCCCGAACCCTGCTGTGGCCTGCAACCGGAGGCTACCGCGCGGGTACGACAGTGCCGCATCGCGGTCCGGTCGTGAATGGCGGTTTAATGGGATTCCATGAGCGAGCCCGAGCTGACACTGCGCCCGATGACGCGCGCCGAGTTCGAAGAATGGCTGCCGCGGCAGGCGGCCGGGTACGCCGAGCTGATCGCGGCGTCGGGCGCGATGCCCGCGCAGGCCGCGCGGGAGAAGGCGGAGCGGGACACCGCGCGGTACTTCGGCGACGGCGAGGTCACGCCGGGCCAGCTCGTCTTCCGTATCATGGCCGGGCCCGTCGCCGTTGGCTGGCTATGGCTTGGCGTGCCCGGGCCCGATCCTGACCCGCGGATGGCCTGGGTGTTCGAGATCGAGATCGAGGCGCCGTTCCGCGGGCGCGGGTACGGGCGGACCGCGATGCGGCTCGCCGAGGATGAGGCGCGCGCGCGTGGCATGACCTCGCTGGGGCTGAACGTGCACGGGCAGAACATGGTCGCCAGGTCGCTGTACGAGAGCCTCGGGTACGAGGTGACGGCGATGCAGATGAAAAAGCTCGTGTGAGCCGGGCGCGCCCGGTCGACCAGAGATTCGCATAGAGTTATGACACCTAGAACAGACGTTTGACAAACGAACAGGTTTACGGCTAGGTTGGCCATTGTCGGCGAGTCTCAATAAGAGCGTTCGGATAGGGGTCGAGTCATGGGTCAGAAGACTGTCCGGTTTAGCGACCTGAGTGGGCAGCTCATCATGCGGGAGGACGCGCTCGCGCGCATCGTGATCCACGAGCACCCGGAACTCGGTGAGGGCCCCGTGGAGATCGAGGCCCTGGCGGACGAGGCCCTGGCGATGGAGAAGGACGCGCTCCGGGTCGCGGTGCTCGACCTCTACCTGCCGGGAGAAGACCTTCCGCGGCGGGTGACGATGGACGCCGAGGTCTTCGGCACCCTGGTCACGGAAAAGACCGCCGGCGAGATGCTGGCGGGCGCACGGCCGGTCAAGCGGGCCGGCCGGCCGCGGCGCGCCGCGTCCTGAGCGCGGCGGCCGCCAGGAGGATGAGCAGGGCCACGCCGGTCAGCACGAAGGCGTTGCCCGACAGGTTCTGCAGGCCGCGCCAGTGGTACTCGAGGAACCCCGGGTTATCGCCGAACAGGGTGTACTTGGTGACGCGGCTGTTCGGGCCGGCCCAGATGAGGCCGTTGGTGAAGTCGCCCGGTCCGGTGATGGGGACGCTCCACAGGGCCCCCGGCCACGCCGCGAAGATCAGCAGCAGCGCGCCGGCCAGGGCGGCGCACCACCGCGCGGCGCTGCGCCGGCCGGCCCGCCAGGCGCGCGACCCGTAGTGGGCGGCGGCCATCATGCCGGGCACGACCCACACCCAGTGATGGTCCCAGCTGATCGGCGAGTCGAGCAGGCCGACGAGTGCGGTCGCCAGGATGGCGAGCATGGCATGCCCGGCCCGGTCGAGCAGGACCGCGCTGGCCAGGCCGATCGCGGCGGTGAGGAGCGCGGCCATCACCCAGACGTGCGTCGCGCCGTGGATCGAGCCGGCGTACCGGGTAAGGATGGCGCGCAGCGACTGGTTGCCGCCCCAGCCGACGAAGCCGGTGCGGCCGTCGGCGAAGAACAGGCCGCGCAGCCACCAGTCGGTCGAGTCGCCGGGCACGACGAGGAAGCCGAGGACCACCGTGGCGGCGAACGCGGCCACGGCCGTGGCGGCCGCACGGAACCGCCTGGTCAGCAGCAGGTACGGGATGAAGACGAGCGGGACGAGCTTGATCCCGGCGGCGATGCCCACCGCCACGCCCTTGAGCCGACGGTCGTCGGGCCGGCCGAGGTCGCCGATGACCAGCGCCATCAGCAGCAGGTTGACCTGGCCGAGGTACATGGTGCGGAACACGGGTTCGGTCAGCAGCGCGACGGCGGCGCCGAGCAGCGCGCCGCCGAGCCTGGCGCGCCGGTCGCGGTGCTTGGCGGAGCGTACGGGGGCCAGGGGGAACGGGAGGCGGGAGCCCCCGGTGCTTGGCAGCGGTCCCCCCGGGGAATTACCGAGCACGCCCATCGTGAACCAGCAGGCGGCGACCAGGAACAGCAAGTTGGCCGCCTGCGACAGCCGCGGCAGCACCGACCAGGGAATGTAGGAGATGACCGCGAAAGTGAGCGCGGCGAAGGGCGTGTAGGTGAACTTCAGCGCGACCTTGCTCTTCGGCCAGTCGTACAGCGGGTACCGGAAGCGCGCGTCATACGGCGGGCTGACGTGCCGGATGATGAGCCCGCCGTTGTTGTATACCTGGAGGTCCGCCGGGTCGAGCGTGTAGGTCGTCGCGTGGGTGAGGGCATAGCCCAGCCAGCCGGCGAGCACGACAGCGAAGGAAATCCCGCCAATGAGCAGCAGACGCGATTTCGTCGCCTGATTACGAGGCGTGGCTGATTCGCGACGCTCAAGCACCGAACTCACCCGCGTCACCTTACCGGGCGTTAACTCTCGTCGCGGGTGCCACGCCACGATTTCCATTATTTAGTTCGCAGGCCAGCAAGGGAAAATGCGGCTTTATCGCACAGCGGCATGATTATTCGCCGCCATTAGCCTCAGGCGGCGAGCTTTCGGTACAGAGAGGGGAAATCCGCCAGCGAGGAGAGGACGTCGGCCGCTCCGGCGGCGAGTCGATGAGCGTCATGTCGAGGTCGAACACGACGGGTGCCTGGCTCACGCGGTCCCCCCGGTCTCGGTCGCCTGCTCTTCCAGTCCGTTCTTTTCCAACGCCTCGTTGTCCGACGCCTCTTTTTCCGGCACGGTGGGCAGCATGCGCGGGCGGGCGGCGAGCAGGCCGGCGACCAGCATGACGCCGCTGAGCGCGAACAGCACCATGACCGGCGCCGTCCAACTGCCGGTCGCGGAGTGCAGCAGGCCCACCTCCAGGGGGCCGGCGCTCGCGAGCAGGTAGCCGACCGCCTGGGCGAGCGACGACAGCGACGCGGCCGCCGCCGCGTGCGGCGCGCGGGCCGCCGTGAAGAAGATCGCGAGGGCCAGCGCCGCGTTCTGGCCGGCGCCGAGGATCAGCGCCCAGGCGACCGCGCCGCCAAGCGGCAGGTACAGCAGGCCGGCCAGGCCGCCCGCCACCGCGATCACGGTCGGCACCACGAGCACGACCTGCGAGCGCATGCGCTGCGCGGCCATCGGGATGAACATGGAGACCGCCAGGTTGCCGACGCCCATCAGCGCGAGCAGGTCGCCCGCCGCCGCGGCGCTCTCCCCCCGGTCGCGCAGCATCGTCGGGAGCCAGGAGAGCGTCGCGTAGTACAGCAGCGACTGCATGCCCATGAAGATCGTCACGTGCCAGGTGAGCGAGTGCCGGTGCACCGCGACCCGCGCGGGCCTGGCCGGTGCCGTGTGATCAGGCAGGGTGGCGCCGGCCCGCGGTCCCGGCCTCGCCCGCGCCCACGACCTGGCCCCCGACCGGGCCTGCGGCAGCCAGAGCAGGACGGCGAGGGCGGCGGGGGCCGCCAGCCAGCCGAGTGTCAGCGCGACCGAGCCGCCCGTGTCCTGCCAGAGCGGGACGCTGACCAGCGAGGCGACGATCGCGCCGGCCGACAGCGCGGTGATGTAGAGGCCGATGAGCAGGCCGGCGCGCTCCGGCCAGCGCCGCTTGATCAGGCTGGACAGCAGCACGTTCATGATCGCGATCGCGCCGCTGCACAGGATCGTGCCGGGAAAGAGCAGCACACCGGGCGCGGCGCCGCGCGCGACCAGCCCGATCACCAAGGCGATGCTCGCGCCGAGCAGGACCCGCTCCTCCCCCGCGCGCCGGGCGAGGCCGGCCGCGAAGCCAGAGACGACGCCGAAGCAGATGACCGGGGTGGCCGCGAGGATGGAGATCGTCGCGCTTGACAGCCGGAGGCTGGACTGCAGTTCCGGGAAGACGGGCGGCAGGCTGGTGATCGCGCCGCGCAGGTTGTAGCCGAGGGCGAGCACGCCGACGACCAGCAGCGTTCGCTCCAGCCGGACATGCCCGTGACCGGAAACGGCCGGCGGCGACTGGATTCGACTCACGAGAATGTAACCGTACCGCACCGGGGGATATCGGCCCAGGCCGTGACCTATCCTGTCGGCGTGAGCCATAGCCGACGCGATCTGGACCGGCGGATCGCGCGGCTAGCGGTTCCCGCCCTTGGCGCGATCCTGGCCGAGCCGCTTTACAACATCGCGGACACGGCGATCGTGGGGCACCTCGGCCGCGCGCCGCTTGACTCCCTGGCCATCGCCACCTCCGCGCTGTCGATCGTGGGGTGGCTGGCCATCTTCCTGTCGACCGCCACGACGACCGAGGTGTCGCGGAACGCGGCGGTCGGCGAGCACCGTGCGGCCGGGCGCGCGGTCGGCGCCGCCTACTCGGTCGCCGCCGGCTGGGGCGCCGTCACGTCGATCGTGGTCATGCTCATCGCCCCGGTGCTCGTCGACCTGCTCGGCGGGCACGCCGGCATCGGGTCCGGTGCGACCGTGTACATCAGGATCGCGGCGCTCGGCATGCCCTTCCTCTACCTCTCCTACGCAGGCAACGGTCACCTCATCGGCCTGGAGAACACCCGCACGCCGCTGGTGATCGCGGTCACCGCGAACGTCGTGAACGTGCTCCTCGAGGTCTGGTTCGTGTTCGGGCTGCACGCGGGGCTGGTGGGTTCGGCCTGGGGCACGGTCGTCGCGCAGGCGTGCGCGGCCGCGGCGTACGGCGTCGCGTCGCGCCGTTCGCCGTATCCGCCCCTGCGACCGGCGCGCGGCGACCTCTCCGCGGTGCTGCGCGACGGGCACCGGCTGTCCGTGCGGACGGTCGCGCTCGGCGTGGTGCCGCTGGCCGCGACCGCGGTCACCGCGCGGCTTGGCCCCATCCCGCTGGCCGGCCAGCAGATCGCCTACCGCCTGTGGGGAATGCTCTCGCTGGCCACGGACGCGCTCGCGGTGCCCGCGCAGGTCTTCATCAGCGCCGGGCTTGGCCGCGGCGACCGGCCCGCGGCCGAGCGCGCGGCGCAGCGCACGCTCGCGCTCGGCCTCGCCTTCGGGTGCGCGCTTGGCCTGGTGACCGCCGCGCTCGCGTTGTTCGCGCCCGCGGTGTTCACCACCGACCCGACGGTGCGGCACGCCGCGGTCGTCGGGCTGCTGTGCTCCGCCCTCACCCAGCCGCTCGCCGCGCTCGCGTTCGTCTACGACGGCGTCATCCTCGGCCTCGGCGACTACACCGCCATGCGCCGCGCGATGCTGATCGCGATCGGCGCTTTCGCGCCGCTCGCGATCTTGGTGCTGCGCTTCCACTGGCTCGGCCTGCCGGGCGTGTGGGCCGCCCTCGGCTGCTGGCTGGCGGCCAGGGCGGTGCTGCTCTGGAGGCGCTGGACTAGGTCCGGGGCGCGCTCCCGTTCGTGCCCCGGCTCGGTCCCCGGTTCATGAAGACCCGGACGCCGAGCCGGTCCTTCCGCCCGGACCCGCCGCACTTACGGCACCGGCGGTGCGCGTACGTGTAAACCGTGCCGAAATGCCTGCCGCGCCCGTTGCACATCCTGCATTTCGTGTACGGGTGTGCCTTGAGCGACACGTAATAACCGATGATGGCGATGATTGCCATGATAATGATGAAACCCATGTGACACCGCTCCCGCCGATGCCGCAACGGATGCACGTGGCGCGAAAGGCACGTGCCCAAATAACTGCTACCAGCGCCTCCTGCGGCGACCGCGGCTTTCGCGCCGCGCGTTACAGGAGTGCGCCGGCCCCCGATAATTGCCGCCAGCGGACCCGTACGCTGGCTGATACAAAAACCATAGCGTATTGACAAATGGTTGCGCTCATATTTTTGCGAATCGTGAGAATCGCGGGGCCGGGCGAATTCCCGTGCGTCGCAGATCTCTCACCGGTAGGCAGTAATACCAGCCCCGGCGCCCGTTGTGCCCGGAACATCCCCGCAGCGGCTGCCTCCGGGGGAGGTTTACCGACTTGAACGCGAGAACCGTTGCGACGCCCGATTCCGGCGTCGCGGGCTGGCGGCGCTTCGGCCGCGGGGCCGTACTCGGCCGCGCGGGGACCGGGAGCGGGGCGAGAATGTGGCGGCGCTTTCAGACACTCGACGTGGTTGTTCGATTACTTGTGGTGAAATAGCGGCGTGCGATCATCGGGAGGGTCCCCATCGGCCGGCGGCCGGGCGCGCGGCGCGGCGGCCGCGGGCGGCGCCTGGGCGGCGGGCGCGGTCGCCGCCTTCGCGGCCTACCTGCGGCTCGCGCAGACCCGTGCGGTCAACTCCGACGGCGCGTCGCAGGCACTGCAGGCCTGGGACATGCTGCACGGCAACCCGCTGCTGCGCGGCTGGACCCTGTCTGACGTCTCCTTCTACCCGACTGAGCTGCCACAGTACGCGCTCATCGAGCTCGTGCGGGGCCTGCACGCGGACGTGGTCGACATCGCCGCGGCGGTGACCTACACACTGGTCGTGCTGCTCGCGGCGCTGCTCGCCAAGGGAACCGCGACGGGGCGCGAGGCCCTGCTGCGCGTCGCCCTGGCCGTGGGCATCATGCTCGCACCGCAACTCGGCGCCGGGACCAACGTGCTGCTGTCCTCGCCCGACCACATCGGCACGTCGGTGCCGCTGCTGCTGACCTGGCTGGTGCTCGACCGGGGCGGGCGCCGCTGGTACGTGCCGCTGGTCGTCGCGGCGCTGCTCGCCTGGGGGGAGGTCGCGGACTCGATCGTGCTGGTCGCCGGGATCATCCCGCTGGCGCTGGTGTGCCTGGCGCGGGCGGCGAGCCCCGTGTTGGCAAGCCCCGTGTTGGCAAGCCCCGTGTTGGCAAGCCCCGTGTTGGCGAGACCAGCGGTGGGCCGCACGGGGCCGGCGGGCGCCGGACGCCGCGACGTCCGCTACGAGCTGGCCCTGGCGTTCTGCGCCCTGGCCGCGGCCGCGGCGGCGCGGCTGGCGCTGCGGGCCATCGCCGCCGCCGGGGGCTTCACGGTGCGGCCGCTGAGCGCCGGGCTGGCGCCGTTCGGTGAGCTCGTGCGGCACAACCTGGGGGTCGCGGCGCAGTGCGTGCTCGTGCTGTTCGGTGCGGACACCGCGGGGCCGCGCACCGCCCAGGCAACGTTCTTCCTCCTGCCGCACCTCGCGGGGGTCGCGCTGGCCGCCGGCGGCGTCGGGCTGGCGGCGTCGCGGCTGCGCGGCCGCGTCGCCGCCGGCGACCTGGCCGGCCAGGTGCTGCTCGCCGCGATCGCGGTCAACCTCGGCGCGTTCCTCGTGACCGACCGGGTCTTCGACGCCGCCTCCGCGCGGGAGATCGCGCCGGTCCTGCCGTTCGCGGCGGCGCTCGCCGCCCGGGAGCTCGGCCCCGCGCTCGCCCGCGCCTGCCCCCGCCCGGCGGGCTGCCTGCTGATCCTGACCGGGCTCGGCTACGCCGCTGGGCTCGGCCTCGAGCTCACCGCGCCGTCCGCGCCGCCGCAAAACGCGCCCCTCACCGCCTGGCTGGAAGGCCACCGGCTGCCGGGTGCCGGACTCGGCGGCTACTGGCAGGCGAGCGTCGTCACGCTGGCGAGCGGAGGCACCGTCGCGATCCGGCCGATCGCGGACGCCGACGGGGGGATCGCCGTGCACCCGGGTGAGGTCAATGACGCCTGGTTCGACCCGCGGCGCTCCGTGGCGCGGTGGTTCGTGCTGAGC
>Ga0335075_10012680_pt1 | contig 12732 bp, 10 predicted proteins | sample Lox_Sample_24_FD_206723 | JGI IMG/M metagenome (GOLD analysis project Ga0335075, IMG submission 206723) | Soil microbial communities from Loxahatchee National Wildlife Refuge, Florida, United States - Lox_Sample_2.4 | ecosystem: Environmental > Terrestrial > Soil > Wetlands | place: USA... | reverse complement strand
CCTATATCGCCACCTTTGTACTGTTCGTCATTTATCCGCTGATGTACGGGTTGTGGATGGGCAGCGACCCGGATCTTTACACGCAGTTGTTCAGCGATCCGATCTATCAGGAAACGGCGATCAATACCCTGATCTATGTGCTGGTGGGCGTGAACCTGCGCATGGTCATGGCGCTGGGACTGTCCGGCTTCTTCATGCGCAAGAACTGGTGGACCAAGCCGCTGCTGGTTTTGTTCATCCTGCCCTGGGCGGTGCCGGCGCTGCCCACATTCCTGTCGATCCACTGGATGCTGAATGGCAACTGGGGCCTGATCAACAACCTGGTCTGGGACGTGACCGGCTTGAACGCGCCGTCCTGGCTGGATCAACGCTGGTACGCGCTCGCCTCCAACATCCTCGCCTATGTGTGGAAATGGCTGCCGTTCTGGACCGTGATCCTGCTGGCCGGCCGGATGGCGATTCCGCGCGAGTTGTATGAGGCCGCAGACGTCGACGGCGCCACGGGTGCGAGGCGCTTCCGCCACGTGACGTTCCCGCTGATGGCCAATCTCTACCTCGTGTGCACGCTGCTCGGCCTGCTGTTCACCATGGGCGACTTCGCCACCGTCTACTTCGTCTCGGGCGGTGGCCCGGCGAACTCCACGCAGGTGCTGGCGACTTTGGGCGTTCGCGACGCCTTCGTGATGTCGGAACCGCGGCTCGGGGTTGCGGCCATGATGTCGGCGATTCCGGTGCTGGTGCCGCTGGTCGTGCTGCTGATGCGGCGGGTCCGTGCCTCGGCGGTCGAGCGATGAGCGCGACCGCTCTTGAAGGCGCCGTGACGGCCGGGGGCGGCCGTGCCAGCCGCAGGCCGAACTATCGCCGGCGCCATTTCTGGCGCGAGGCCGCGGCCATCGCATTCGCCATCGTGCTGGTGATCTGGACGGTCGGCCCGGTCTACAACATGGTGATGGTGGCGCTGGACCGGCACGACGACGTGTTCAGCAGCCATGTGTTTCCGCCGGACCCGTCGCTGAACAGCTTCTGGATCGTGGTCAGCGAGGGTTACTGGTATCTCGAGTATTTCTGGCACCAGTTCGCCAACAGCTTCTATGTCGGCTTCGGCACCACGTTCTTCACGTTGTTCATCGGCTCGCTCACCAGCTACGTGATCGGCCGCATGCGCATCAACGGCGGCTGGATCATCAGCAACCTGGCGCTCATGACCTACATGATTCCCGCCTCGTTCCTGGCGATCCCGTTCTACCTGGTGATGCAGTATTACGACATGTCGAATTCGTTGTGGGCGTGCATCGCCGCCTACGTCGTGTTTGCAACGCCCTATGCGATTATCGTGTTTCAGCAGTACTCGGTGTCGATCCCGATCGAGATCGATGAATCGGCACGCATCGACGGCGCCTCGCCCTGGCAGATCTATCTGCGGCTCTATTTGCCGCTGATGGCGCCCGCCCTGGTCGCGGTCGGGACATTTGCGCTGCTGCTGTCCTGGAACGACTTCCTGTATCAGTTCCTGCTGCTGTCGTCGAAGAGGGACATGACCGTTTCGGTGGCGCTGGCACAGTTCCTGAACAGCGACGAAGCGCCATGGAATTACATGATGGCTGCGGCGATCATCTATTCGATCCCGCCGATCGTCGCATACTATGCGTTCCGGAACCGCATGACCTCCGGCCTGACGATGGGTGGCGTCAAGGGCTAAGCCGTCCGTCCTAACGTCCTAACGGCAGTCACGTCCCCACCTCCCGCGCCCGCCGCAGGGAGGTGGGGCTTTGCCGAAAATCAGGTGGCCGGCGCACGCTCCACTTGACAGACCACCAAAACTCCCGGCTGAATTGGCAATGTGCAACAACGTGCCCCGGCTGAACCGGGAACGCGCGGCCCAGGGTGTGGCCGGTAGGGAGAACGAAAGATGAAAAATCTGAGCAGGCGGTCCGTGGTCCGAGGAGCTGTGACGCTGGCAGCGACCAGCGCGCTGGCGCGTCCGTATATCGCCAATGCCCAGGCAAAGACGGCGGTCTGCTGGATCAACCAGGGCTTCGTCCCGCAAGAGGACGAAGCGATGAAGAAAGTCTGTGAAGACTACATGAAGATGAGCGGCAACAAGCTGGATTACAGCATCATGCCGTTCCAGGCGCAGAACCAGAAGACGATCTCCGCCCTCACGAGCGGCGACGTTCCCGACCTGATTTTTATGGATGCTCCCGAAACAATCTTGCCGCAGAACGCCTGGGACGACAAAATCGTCGACGTGTCGGACATCGTCCTGCCGGTCGAACCGAAGCTTTCCGAGACCGCGAAGCTGTGCTCGACCTTCTATAACAAGGCGACGAAGAAGCGCAGCTACTACCTGGCCCCGGTCAAGCAGGGCGCCACGCCGTTCCACATCTGGGGCGATCTGGTCGAGAAGGCCGGCCTGAAGATGTCGGAAATCCCCAGCAACTGGGATGGCGTATGGACCTATCTCAAGCAGGCGCAGAAGCCGCTGCGCGCCAAGGGAATGCGCCACGTCTATGCCTGCGGCCTGCAGATCACCACCGTCGGACCGAACGACGGCAACAACGTGTTCCGGCATTTCCTGATCGCCAATGGGGGTGAGGGCATCGTCACCCCGGATGGCAAGCTGCACACCGACGACCCGAAGGTCCGCGAAGCGGCGATCAAGTCGGTCGAGTTCATGACCAACCTTTACAAGGAAGGCGTGGTGCCGCCCGAGGCATTGAGCTGGAACGATGCGGACGACAACAATGGCTTCCACGAAAAGCTGTTCGTGATGGACTTCGACGGCACGCTGTCGACCGAACTGGCGATGATCAAGGACAAGCAGGCTTTCTATCACGACATGCAGACCCTGGCGCCGGTGAACAAGAATGACGGCACGCCGATGAAGACCCAGATCAACGCCGGCGGCGGCTTCGTTCCCAAGGGTGCGAGAAACGTAGAGGTCGCCAAGGACTTCATGAAATATTTCATGCAGCCGGCTGTGATGAACGAAAACCTGAAGGGTGGGCTGGGCCGCTGGTTCCCCACCATCCCGCAGGTCGTGAAGGACGACCCGTGGTGGCTGACCAGCGGCGAGCCATGCCTGAAGCCGTATATCGAGGAAGGTGTGCTGCACCCGACCCTGCCATTGTTCAACGGGTATTCCCCCGCCTGGGGCCAGTTCGAAGCCGAGCAAGTCTGGGGACTGGCGCATGCCGACGTGATCAAGAACGGCATGAAGGTATCCGACGCGATCGACAAAGCGTTCAAGCGCTGCAACGAGATCTTCGCACGAGTGGTCATGTAATCCGGGCGAGGGCGGCATGAGCGTCACACAGCAGGCACTGACCGCCGGGCGCGCCGTGGTCGCGCGTCCGGCCCGCCGCGCGTTGTACGGCGGCGTGGTGGGTTCGGAATACATCTGGGCAATCGCCTTTGCCCTGCCGTACGTTGCCGTGTTCTTCGCCTTCGTCGTCTACCCGATCTGCTACGGCATCTATCTTGGCGACCAACCGGCTCTGTATGCGCAATTGTTCGCCGATCCCCGCTACTTCACAGCGGTGATCAACACGCTGATCTATGTCGGCGTCGGCGTGAACGTGAAGATGTTCCTGGCCTTCCTGCTGTCGGGCTTCTTCATGCGAAAGCGGTGGTGGGTGAAGGCACTGCTGGTGCTGTACATCCTGCCGTGGGCGACGCCGGCCTTGCCGGCCTACATGTCGATCCATTGGTTCGTGAACGGCCAGTGGGGCATGTTGAACAACCTGCTCTACTACCTTTTCGGCATCGACGGGCCGATTTACCTGAACGATCACTGGATGGGGCTGGCGTGCAATATCGGCGCCTACATCTGGAAGAACATGCCGTTCTGGACGATCATCCTGTTGGCCGGCCGGATGGCGATCCCGCAAGAACTGTATGAAGCCGCCGCGGTAGACGGCGCGACCGGCATGCGCCGGTTCCTGCACGTGACCTATCCGCTGATGGCAAACTTATACCTTGTTTGCATTCTGCTGGACACCGTGTTCGCCCTCGGCGACTTCAATGCCACATTTTTCGTTTCGGGCGGCGGGCCGGCGATGCAGACCGAGGTTCTCGCCACTCTTGGTTTCCGCTACGCCTTCACGGTGGCTCTGCCGCGGCTGGGCGTTGCCACGGTGATGACGGCCCTGCCAGTGCTGATTCCGCTTGTCGTCATCCTGATGCGCAAGCTGCGCCCGTCGGAGGGCCAACTATGAGCATGACCATGTCCGGCCGGCAGTTTGGCTCGCCGCTGTTCTATCGATTGCAACGGTGGGGGATAGAGGCGCTGTGCCTGTTGCTCGGCGCCGTGCTCGTCGTGTGGACGATTGCGCCGATCTACAATATGTGGGAGATCGCGCTCGACAGCCACGACGACATCTTCGCCGGCGCGCTATGGCCGGCGCACCCGTCGCTTGAAAGTTTCCGCGTGGTGGTGACCCAGGATTTCTGGTACCTGGCGCATTTCTGGCACCAGTTCGGCAACAGCTTCATCGTCGGCCTGTGGACGACGTTTTTGACCCTGCTGATCGGTTCGCTCGCCAGCTTCACCGTCGGCCGCATGCACCTGCGCAACGGCTGGATGCTGACCAACGCGGCACTGATGACCTACGTGATCCCGGCCTCGTTCCTGGCGATCCCGTTCTACCGGATCATGCAGATCTATGGCCTGGCGAACCACCTGACGGCGGTGATCCTGTCGCTGACCACCTTTGCCACGCCGTACGCAATCTTCATATTTTCGCAATACGGCAAATCGATCCCGATGGAGCTCGACGAATCGGCGCGTATCGATGGGGCCAACCCGTTCCAGATCTATTGGAAGATCTACCTGCCGTTGATGTCCCCGGCCCTGGTGGCAGTTGGCACCTATGCTTTGCTGCTGGCATGGAATGAATATCTGTACAACTTCCTGATGCTCTCCACGCCGCAGAGCATGACGGTCGCGGTCGCCCTCGCGCAGTTCCTCAACAGCGACGAATCGCCGTGGAATTTCATGATGGCCACGGCGATCCTGTACGCACTGCCACCGATCATCCTGTACTACGGGTTCCGCCGCTACATGGCCGCGGGCCTGACGATGGGCGGGGTGAAGGGATAAGCGTCGTCCTCGCGCGGCGGACATCGACAGTGCCGGCGGTCAACACTGCCTGCTGACCGTGTGCTGCCGTCAGTCCTTCAGCGTCACCAAGGCGTCCGCGATTGTCAGCCCCGATCCATCCGCGTGCAGGATCACAGGGTTGAACTCCATCTCGGCGATGCGGTCCGCATAGGCGAGCGCCGCGTCGGACAGCCGCGCGATCAGCGATGCCGCGGGCGCGAGATCGATCGGCTGGCTGCCACGGAAGCCGGTCAACAGGGGCGCCGAGCGCAGCGAACGAATCATGCGCTCCGCTTCCGCGACATCGACCGGCGCCGGGCTGTGTGCCACGTCGCCGAACAATTCGACGGTGACACCGCCGTATCCCACCATCATGACCGGACCGAACGTTGGGTCATTGACCATGCCGATCACCAGCTCATGGCCTTTCGGTGCCATCTTCTGCACCGCCACGCCATCGATGCGTGCCTCCGGTTTGAATGCCAGCACGTCGCGCATCATCGCGTCGTAGGCGGCGCGCACGGACGCCGCGTCCGCAAGGTTCAGGCGCACGCCGCCCGCTTCGGTTTTGTGTGGCAGATCGGGGGACTGGATTTTCAGCGCGACGGGAAAGCCCAGCGCGGCCGCTGCGTCGACGGCTTCCGCGGCAGTGGTGGCGAGTTGCTCCGAAGATCGCGGCAGGAATGCCGATAACGCGTGCTTGGCGGCGTATTCGGGCAACACGCGCGGCAGGCCGGGAGACAGCGGCGCGATGCCGGTTAAATCGGGCGGTTCCGGGATCGGCCGCGCCAGCGACTCGGCATAGCCGGCCAGCTTGCTCATCGCGATGCCGACATTGCGCAGGTCGCTGTGTACGAACAGACCGCAGCCTGCGGCACCGGCGCGTCCGAATTCCGAGGGCAGCGTGTAGGTCCAAACCGTCATTGGCTTGCGGCAGCGTTCTGCGGTGGCGCGCACGCGCGGGCCGTCGAGCGAAATCCGTGTCACGCTGGTCAGCGACGTGATCAACACCAGCATGTCGATCTCGTCACTTTGCGCGAGTTGCTCCATGGCGGTCATCGTTGCGGGGCCGGTCTGCGAGCCTTGTGCGGTGACATCGACCGGGTTGCCCGATGCACCATAGGACGGCATGACCGGGCGCAACCTCGCCTGCATGCCGGCGGACAGCGGCGGCACCAGCAGGCCGTGGGCCGAGAGCGTGTCGGCCATCCACACGCCGCCGCCCCCGGACGGAGTCACGATGCCCACACGCCGGCCGCGCGGCAACGGACAGGTCACCAGAACGCCGGCGATGGCGACGGCTTCGTCGGCGTCTTCCGCCTCGATCACGCCGTAGCGTTCGAAGATCGCGTGATAGGCGGTATAGGATCCGGACAGCGACGCGGTGTGCGATGCGGATGCGCGGCTGCCGGCGCTGGAACGGCCGACCTTGATCGCGATGATCGGCTTGCCGATGCGCCGTGCCTTGTCCAGTGCTGCGACGAAGCTGGGGCCGTTGCGCACCGCCTCGCAGAACAGCATCACGGCGTGCGTGTTGGGATCTTCCACCATGTAGTCGAGGAAATCAGCCATGTTCAGATCGGCCTCATTTCCGGTGGAGATCACGTAGGAAAAGCCGATGCCGGCGGCGTTGCCGCGGTTGAACAGGGCAAAGCCGATGCCGCCGGATTGGGCGATGACGCCGACGCGACGGTCGGAGACCAGGACCGTGTGTTCGTCCTCTTTCACCTCGACGGTCGGGCTGAACGTGGTGGCAACCTTGCCGAGCGCGTTGAAATAGCCCTCGCAATTTGGGCCGCAGGCGCGGATGCCGGTGCGCTGCGTCACGTCGACCAACGCGGCCTGCATGTCGCCGGCGGCGCCACCTTCCTCGGCGAAACCGGAGCTGATGATCAGGGCGTTCCTTACGCCGGCCCGCGCGCATTCTTCCAGGGCCGGGGCGACACCGGCGGCGGGAATGGCGACCAGAGCGAGGTCGACCGGCGCGCCGACCGCGGCGATGGAGCTGTAGCAGGGAAGGCCGGCGATTTCCTGGTAGCTGGGATTGATCGGCAGGATGCGGCCGGGGAATCCATTCTCGCGCAACTGATGCAGCAGGCGGCCGCGGATGCGGTGCAGGTCGGGCGATGCGCCCAGGACCGCAATGGATTCGGGCCAGAAAAAGCTGTGAAGCGGATGGGTCACCGGCGTTTCCTCGTAGCGTTCGGTCCGAGAGTATCGCGGGGGTGCGGCGGATCGCCAATATCCGCCGCTGCCTTCCAGCGAGCGGTGGTCTTCGCTATGATCCGTTGCAGACATCCTTGAGGAAAGGATCATGTCGAATACGCTCTATGATCAGGATTTCTACGCGTGGGCGAACGAGCAAGCTGCGCTGCTGCGCGCGGGCCGGTTTGCCGACATCGATGTCGAGAACGTCGCGGAAGAGATCGAGAGCATGGGCAGGAGCCAGAAGAGCGAGATGGTCAACCGGCTCGCGGTGCTGTTGATGCATCTTTTGAAGTGGCGGTATCAGCCGGGGTTTCGCAGTAATAGCTGGCGTCTGACGATTGAGGAGCAGCGTCGGCGGCTGGCAGACCACCTTGCTGATAATCCGAGCCTCAACTCGCAAGTCGACTCGGCGCTGCAACGCGCCTATCGGTTGGCGCGGCTGCAAGCGGCACGGGAAACCGGCCTAGGGCGGGAAGTGTTCCCTGCGGATTGCCCGTTCGCCTTCAACCACGTGATGGCCGACGACTTCTGGCCGGAGTGAACGTGCACCCTAGCGCAGGGTCGCCAGGAACGACTCCACCGCCAGATTGAACGCCGCCGGCTGATGCAAATTCAACGCATGGCCCGCACCCGCGATCACCACCTTCGTCGCGCCCGCGATCTTCGTTGCCATGTAATCGGTGGCCGCCAGAAAATTCGTATCGTTCGCACCGACCAGCACCAGCGTCGGCACGCGGATCGTCTCAAGCGAGCGGATCACCGCATCGTCCTGCTGCGTCAGCATGCCGCGCGCTGCACCCGCCAGACCCGCGGCGGACCGGTGCTGGCTCGTGCGCACCTCGTCACTGCTGCCCAATGCCGCGAACCCGCGCGCGTCGAGATCGTCGGCGCGCTGCCGTGCCCGCGCGTTCCACGCGCCGCGCGCCGAGTCATTGCGGAAGCCAGGCCCGGTATCGAACAGCATCAGCGCACGTGTGCAGGCGGGATGGCGCAGATGGAAGGCCAGCGACATGTACCCGCCCAGGGACAGCCCGGCGATCACGGCAGTCTGTACCCCGCACGCGTCCAGCAGCGCCGCCATGTCGCCCACCGTTGCGGCTTCGGAATACGCCGCGGGGTCGGCCGGCACGTCGCTCCGGCCGTGGCCGCGCATGTCCCACACGATCAGCTTGTAACGGTCCTGCAACGCCGCGATCTGCCCGTCCCACATGCGGCATGTCGCGCTGTAGCCGTGGCTCAGCAGAATGGCCGGGCCTTCGCCGTGCACCTCGTACCAGATGCCGACGCCGTCGCGATCCAGCATGGGCATGCGCATTTCCTCCTTGGAATGGCCCCTCTCCCGCACGCGGGACAGGCGGCGTAGGCTGGCAGACGGGACCAGCGAATGAAAGGGCAGGAAAGCGCCATGCAAAGCTTCGAGCACATCGCCGCCAGCCATGACGGCATGATCGGCACCATCGAGATCCGGCGCGGGCCGAATAATTTCGTCGATACCGACATGGTGGCGGAAATCGCCGACGTCCTGGAGGAGTGGGATCGCACGCCCGAGGTGCGCGCCGTCGTGCTGTGCGCGGAAGGCAAGCATTTCTGTGCCGGCGCGGATTTCGGCAGCCGCGGACCGGACGGCGTGAACGTCGGAGCCAGGCGCGGGCGGCATCTCTATAAGGAGGCGCAACGGCTATGGCGCACCGGCAAGCCGATCGTTGCTGCCGTGCATGGCGCGGCTGTGGGCGCCGGTGTCGGGCTCGCGGTGATGGCAGATTTCCGAGTCACCTGTCCCGAGGCGCGCTTCGCGGTCAATTTCACGCGGCTTGGCTTCCATCCCGGCTTCGGCCTGACCTGCACGCTGCCGCGATTGATCGGGCTGCAGAAGGCGAGTGCCCTGATGTACAGCGGCCGACGCATCACCGGCGAGGAAGCGCTGGTGCTGGGTCTCGCGGATTACTGCGTGCCGCAGGACCAGGTGCGCGCGAAGGCGAATGACGTGGCGATGGAGATCTCCCAATCCGCGCCGCTTGCCATCGTTTCGACGCGCGAGACGCTGCGGCGCGGGCTGGCCGATGCCGTCGCCGCCGCCACCGAACGCGAATATGAAGAGCAGAACTGGCTGCGCAATACCGAGGATTTCCGGGAAGGCGTGAAGGCGATGGCGGATCGCCGACTGCCGGAGTTCAAGGGGCGGTAAGCAACGCGCCTCTGCGCGGCAAGAGGTCCGCGCTCAGTCCGAATGTACTGTTAAGCATCGCTTAACCAGTGGCCGCTAGGAGGGAGGTCGCGCCCTCCGACCGGTCAATTGCGTTTCGGGCACGAGGGCTCCTCGACCGGCGGAGGTCCTCGTGAGTGACACGCAACGTCTGTGGGTTAGCCTGCGTGGCGCGCGGCTCTCCGGCTTGCTGGCCGATGCCGCCGATGCGCTGATCTCGGGTTGTCTGTCGCGGGCGCGGGTGTTGCGTGCGACGCATCCCGTGGCGGCTGGCCTATTGCGCCGTGGCGTATTGATTGTCTGGTGGACCTGCACGGGACAGGTGCACCGGCAGCTTCCGCTGTGGTGGCGCGCGCGCCGCATGCGTCGGGCTACGCCGCCGTCTGCCGTCGTGCCGCTGATCGAAACCGTACAAGCAGACCGGATCCAGGTCCCGGGCTCAGATGAACCGTTGGTGTCCGTCATCATCCCCAGCTATGGCCGCACGGGCTACACGCTGCGCTGCCTGGCTTCGATCGCTGCCCATCCGCCCACGATGCCGTTCGAGGTCATCGTCGTGGACGATGCCTTCCCAGGGGAGGAAACCGCTTGCCTGGCGTGCGTTCAAGGCATTCGGCTGCAACGCAATGCCGACAACCTTGGCTATCTGCGCGCCTGCAATGCCGCGGCCGCCACCGCACGCGGGGCATTTCTGCTTTTCCTCAACAACGACACGCAGGTGATGAGCGGCTGGGCGGACGCGATGCTGGCGCTGTTTTTGTGCCGCAATGACGCCGGCGCCGTGGGCTCGAAACTGATCTATCCGGACGGGCGTTTGCAGGAGGCAGGCGGCGTCATCTGGAACGACGGATCGGGCTGGAACTTTGGCCGCCTCGATGATCCGAACAAGCCGATCTACAACTACGTGCGTGAAGTGGACTATTGTTCCGGTGCGTCCCTCATGGTTCGACGTGCCGTATTCGAACGGCTGCGTGGGTTCGACGAACGCTATGCCCCGGCCTATTTCGAAGATACCGATCTCTGCTTTCGCCTGCGCGCGATCGGGTTGAAAACGCTGTACCAGCCGCGGTCGGTCGTGGTCCATCATGAAGGCGTGTCGCACGGCCGCGACCTGACTGTCGGCATCAAGTCGTGCCAGACGGTGAACCGGCGCCGCTTCGTCGCCGTATGGGCAAATGAGTTGGCGCGCGACTGCTACGGCAACGGCCAGCATGTGCTCCGCGCCCGCGAGAAGGCGCGGCATCGCCGCGTCGCGCTCGTGGTGGATCACGAGGTGCCGACCGCAGACCGTGACGCCGGTTCGCGTACCATCCTGTCCATGGTTCACGCTCTGCTCGGCGAGAATATGGTCGTCAAGTTCTGGCCGCAGAACCTGATTTATAAGCCGGGCTATGTCGAGGCGCTGCAGGACATGGGCGTGGAAGTACTGCACGGTCCGAGTCAGGTGACATTTGCCGCGTGGATGCACGAGTACGGCGCCGAACTGGATTTGATACTGGTGAGCCGGCCGGAGGTGGCGGAAGGCTGCCTGACGACGATCAGGGCGCACAGTGCGGCGCATGTTGTCTATTACGGCCACGATCTGCATTTCAACCGGATGCGCATGCAGGGAGCGCTGCTGCAGGACGAACCATTGCTGCATGCGGCGGATCGCATGGAAGAGCGAGAGCGTTCGGTGTGGCGCGATGTCGATGCGGTGCTGTATCCGTCGGAAGAGGAAGCGGCCGCGGTGCGTGGCATCGCACCCGGCACGGTTGCGCATGCCGTGCTGCCGTATTGCTTCAATCGCTTCGGAGCGGAACGGCCGCCGCCTGCCGGTCGCGGGATCATCTTCGTCGCCGGCTTTGCCCATCCACCGAACGAGGATGCCGCGTGCTGGTTTGTCGCGAACGTGTTTCCCCTTGTGCGTGCGCGGGTGCCGGATGCCACGTTCTCCATTGTCGGTTCGAATCCGACGGCGCGCGTGCATGCCCTGACAGGAGCCGGCTTGCAGGTGGTGGCGGACGTGAGCGAAGAGGCCTTGCAGGCATGTTATCAGCAGGCCCGGGTCGCGGTGGTGCCGTTACGCTGCGGCGCCGGCGTCAAGCTGAAAGTGGTGGAGGCGCTGAAGGAAGGCGTACCGCTGGTCACCACGGTGGTTGGGGCGCAGGGCCTTCCCGGCGTCGGAACTGTCGCAAGCGTCCGCGACGACGCGGCCGGATTTGCCGATGCGGTCTGTGCGCTGCTGCGGAACGATACGTTGTGGCGGCAGTGTAGCTCCGCACAGCTCGCTTACGCGCGACAGCGCTTCAACGCGGCGGCGTATCGCCAGTCGCTGCTGGGTGCAATCGGGCTGCCGCCGTAACGGTACAGAGATGCGCCGCCAGACGGTCGTACCATTGCGTCTGCTGTGCCGGGGTAAAATGCGCATTGGCCGGACTTGGACTTGGGACCACGAAAACCTGAGCGCGGCCCAGGTTTGATGGCTGCAGGCCCAATGCCAGATCGCGGCCGGTCATCCCGAGCACGGCGGCGACCGGTCGATATCCCATCATGCCCTGGAAGCACACGACACGCGGCTGATAGCGCTGGAGCTTTGCGACCAACGCAGTGGCGCCGGCTGCGAATTCGTCGCGCCCGAGCTCCACGGCCTTCGCGGTTGGGCGTTTGACCACGTCGGTGAAACCGATGCCATGGTTCGGGAGAATCTGGTCATGGATCGGCAGCAGGGCCTCCACGCCCAGAGCTTGTCGCACCGGAAGGCTGAGTACTGATCGCGACAGGCATGGCCAGAACCGGTTGGTCTTGCGTGCAAAGTAATGGCCCTGTGCCACGGAATAAAGCGACGGGTTGATGCCGACGAACACCAACTCCATGCCTTCATGCAGCAGATCGGGTAGCGTGTGCATTGCGCGAGGCTCTCATTGCGGGACGCATAACGACGAAGCAAACCGGGTCGTGCGGTGCCGTTTGTGACCGAGATCGCTTCATCGCGGCGCTGCTGTATGCCCCAGTTTCATTCGGCCGCGGGTCGGCCGCCATGGCCGGTGGGCAACTCGCAAGAAACAACCCGTCATGGCCGGGCTTGGCCCGTTCCCACACTGATAGGGCACGGCTTGTGCAACGCGACCCGATCGATCTTGCGCAATAGGGGTAGGGAGCGCCGGTTGTCCCGACACCCCCTCCCTCCGAACCGGACTGGCAGATCTCCCGCATCCGGCTCTCCGGTCGGTGGTCTCAC
>Ga0335075_10012679_pt1 | contig 12732 bp, 16 predicted proteins | sample Lox_Sample_24_FD_206723 | JGI IMG/M metagenome (GOLD analysis project Ga0335075, IMG submission 206723) | Soil microbial communities from Loxahatchee National Wildlife Refuge, Florida, United States - Lox_Sample_2.4 | ecosystem: Environmental > Terrestrial > Soil > Wetlands | place: USA... | reverse complement strand
GCTGCTCGTAGGGGAAGGCCGCCTGCGGGTAGTGGTACCGCCACCGGTTCCAGGCGTGGCTGGGCAGCGCGTCGAGGTACCACCAGTGTTCCTTGACGTCCTCGCCGTGGTTGCCCTCATGGCCGGTCAGGCCGAACAGCCGTTCCTTCAGGAACGGGTCGCGCCCGTTCCACAGCGCGAGCCCGAGGCAGAGCAGCTGGTGGACGTCGCAGAACCCGGCGAGCCCGTCCTCTCCCCAGCGGTACGCCCGGGACCGCGCCTGGTCGTGCGGCAGGTAGCTCCAGGCGTCGCCGTCGTCGCTGTAGTCCTCGCGGACCGTGCCCCACTGCCGCTCGCTGACGTAGGGGCCCCAGGTGTACCAGGGACCGGCCTCCTGCAGCCCGTCCTCGGGCCTCCCGAAGGAGGCGACACGCTCACCCTCGACCGTCATGCCGCGCCCTCCCCGGCCCGTAGGCGTCCGATTACTCCGTGGGCACGGATCACCCTATCTCCGCCGCTTCGTCGGACCAGAAGTGGACCTGTCGATTGCGCAATCGACCCGCTCTATCGGGTCGTGCCAATACACCAACCCGCCACCTCACGATCGAAGCGACGTACGACCTCTAGTCACGGCAGGGCTGCCCCGTAAGCCCCGCACTCCCCAGGGTTAACACGACCGGGTCAGGGGTCCATGATCACGAAGGGAAATGGTCGTCATGGCAGCCCAGATGCTTCGTGATCATGAAATTACGGCTGGCGGCCAGGCGCGGCGCGGGAACGCCCGCAACTGCCGCCGCGCCAGTCACTCCGGACGCACGGCCGACCGGGCCCGGCCTATCCCGACCCTGTCGATTGCGCAATCTGTCAAGCGAAAACCTCGACTGTCCGCGAGACCCATGGTCAGAACGCCGCTACCTAGTGAAGGATCGTGATTCGAACGAACGAGCGGACCATGTCATGAACGGGTTTTGTCCAGCTTCGGCGGTTGCGGCTGCCTACAACCCTGACTTTCCCATGACTTGCGCGGCGCGGTCTCTTGCCTGTCACCACCATTGGACATCGAGGCCATGTTAGCTGATGTAGGTCCCCGGGAGTCGCATGGCGAACCCCCTTGTTTATCAAGGCGTTTGCGGCGCATCCGCACTGTAGAGTCGGTGCATGGAGGTGGTGATTATGCCGTCTCTGCGTGACGACGCCTGGATTACCCGGGAGTCGTAAAACGCCCGTGAAGCGAACGTTAGGTCCTGTCGGGCCGTCGCCGTCGAGTGGGAAGTCGGCACCCGCGCCACCAGGCCGGGGTGAGAAACCGGCAGTCCTGGCGGCCAACTGCCAGGCATCCCAAAACTATTGGGATGAGGGGACATACAGGGCGAAGCCAAGCCCAACTTATGCCGGGCGACGGAAGACAGCGATCTTCCGTCGCCGGGTCTAATCCGCTACAACGCGGCGTACCGGACTTCGGTGGTGATATATGGCATCTGTGAGCAGAGAAACGATACTTGCTGCCATTGGGCGCACAGCTATAGACAATGGCGGCAAGCCTCTTGGACGAGAGCGATTCGAGCGTGAGACCGGCATTCAGCCCAGTGATTGGCTGGGCCGGTACTGGGCGCGCTGGGGTGATGCCCTTGTCGAAGCCGGATTTGAGCCGAACGAACTTCAGGACCGCTACGATGACACAAGCGTGCTGGCAATGCTAATCGACGAAGTTCGGCGACTTGGCCATATGCCGACAGGCGCAGAACTTAAACTGCGGCGACATCAAGATCATAGATTCCCGAGCCATACTGTGTTCGCGCGGTTCGGCACCAAAACCCAGCTCGTGAGTCGTCTGTTGGAGTATTGCCAAGACCACCCCGGGTATGAAGATATTGAGCAGCTACTCAAGAGCCTTCCGCTAAGCTCTGTCGAGCTTCGGCAAGATGATCCCGACATTGATAAAGAGGTAGGAAGTTTCGGTTTCGTATACTTGCTAAAATCTGGCCGATTTTTCAAGATCGGCCGCACTAATTCAGTCGGGCGTCGTGAGCGTGAACTGGCAATTCAACTGCCACAACCCGTGGCGCAAGTTCACGTAATCGAGACAGACGATCCTGCCGGAATTGAGCGGTACTGGCATCTGCGCTTCGCTGATCGCCGCAAGAACGGTGAGTGGTTCGAGCTGTCACCAGAGGATATTAAAGCGTTTAAACGACGCAGGTTTATGTTAGGCTTGCGGCATGGCTGACTTCATGCAGGTTGTGACCGCGATAGACAGCGAAGATGCGGCCGAGCGGCTAGCGCGCGGCATCACTGGCGCGCGCCTCGCCGCTTGCGTTCAGATCATCGGCTCTATTAGGTCCCTTTACTGGTGGCGAGGCGAGCTAGAGGATGCGCGGGAATGGCAACTGGTTATAAAGACGACCTCGGATCGCCTCTCTGAGCTAGAAGCATACATCAAGGCGAACCATAGCTACGAAACCCCTGAGATCACAGCCACAGAGATCCCTTGGGGTAGCCGCGAATATCTCGACTGGATTAGTGCTGAGACGCAAAGTGACGCTTCGTCATAGCGAACTCTTCGAGGTATGAGCGAACGGCCGGTACTCTATTATGGTTCCTTAGCGCTTGCGTTATAACTTCGTACCGCGGCAGTCGCATGGAGAACTCAGCCTCCCGCATAATCGCAAGCCCGCTTTTCGCCAGCTTAGACGCTTCGACCACGGAGCCGCGCGAGAGATGCACCATCGCCATGTCTTCGAAGATATACACCGCCTTTTTCCTGTCAGGATGCTCTAGACGCGCAAGCACCGTGTTAGCGACTTCTTGCGCCTCGTCGAGTCGGCCTACGTTGGCTAGCGTCAATATTCGGCATGAGTCGAATCTGTTCTGATCCAGGAATCGTGTCCAGACACGATCGTCTTCGGTGTCGGCCACACTGTACGCTTCCTCGGCACGCTCCCACGACATAAGCGCTTGTGCGCTATCACCAAGCTGCGCGCTTTCCTCGGCATGTCGCGCGGCTATCCACGCGACCGTTCCGGGAGAGGAATTCTCGGGAAGTATTTCTAGCGCTTGAGTCAGCAGAACGCGGGCACGTCCATTCGCTCCGTTAATGCTCGGGATGTAGCTTCGGTACCCTAGTGCGCACGCTATAATTTCAGGGTCTTTCGCTTCCTGTGCGGCCGTGACCGCTGTGTCGTAGAAACTCCGTGCGGGAGCAGAATCCCCCATGTCGCTGGCTGCCCAGCCGGCAAGGACACTGCTCTCGCCGGCCACTACCAATAGGCGCTTGCGAAGTTGGTCCTTCGGGTCGCTTGCCGTTCCGCCGAGAAGCGTCGTTACCTCCCGGAGTTGCACCGTAAGCCCTTTAAGGAGCTGCGGCGCAGAAACGATCTCTTCGAGCCGATGGAATCCAGCCGAACGTGCTTCCATCTCTCTAACTACCGCATCATTCGTTGACGTGCTGTTAGTGAGAGCGTAAGCGAGGCGTTCCCAAACTTCGCTTTGCGCGATTGCTGCCGATCCGCCGAGTACAGCGGCAAGCGACAGCATTTCGCGTCGCTTCACGTTAGTTCCGTTCCTTCCTATTACCTCCGCGAGTTGTATTAGGTCGAACGTGTCGGTCGGCACTCCCGCCACGACGCTGTTCGCCATACCTCCAGACTTGCCGGGCGAACTCTCACCCGTCAAGCCGAGTGCTTGGCGTAGCCGTTGCGGCATTCCCAAACCGTCAGCGATCTTCTCGAATGTTGACGTCCAGGCAGCCTGATGTCCACCTGTTTTGTACTGGCTTAGGGTGCTTTGCGCGAGACCAGTCATCGCGCCCACCTGCACCTGACTGATTCCGTGTGCCCCGAGGATGCGCACGATGGCGCCGACGTCGCGTCGCTTGCATGCCTCAAAGAAGTCCTGACGTGCGAAAACCCTGGTCAATCGCTCTCGCAACGTAGCTTCGTCTATGGCCATGTCCGGCTTCCCGTTCCCAAGGTTGCCTAGCTGCGGCGCCCCCGCCAAGTCAATCACACATTGCTATAGCACGTTGTAATTCCCCCCACGGTTCAACAGCGGAAAGATCATCTACTGAACTTGGGGGCAGTCAACGTCCCATAGGTACCTTGAATCCCATCGGACGAACGGAACCTCATGAGAGAGCGTGAACTAGACCCTGGCGCCTCACCTGCGGCGTTCTTCGGCAACGAGGTACGCGAGGCGAGGACCAGGGCGAGGATGTCACAGGCGGATCTAGGCGCGGCTGTCGGCTATGACGCCACGTACGTATCCAAGGTAGAAACGGGGTCGATAGTCCCTGATGACGCATTCGTCAGCGCGCTAGACGACGTATTCCCGCAAATGAACGGATGGTTCGATCGGTTCAAGCGCAATTCCCGCAAATGGGAAGGACGATATCGGGCATGGTTTAACGACTGGGTAGACGCGGAAGAACGCGCCAAGGTTATCCGCTGGTGGGAGCCGTTGCTCATTCCCGGCCTGCTGCAAACCGAAGATTACGCGCGGGAACTTTTCCGCGCATGGCAAACTGTCGCGGATTCCGACATGCTCGATGGTGATGTTGCCGCGCGGCTAGACAGACAAGCAATCTTTGACCGTCCCAGTCCGCCAACGCTGCTAGCTGTTATCGATGAGCCCGCGCTATGGCGACGCATCGGCGACTCGGAAATAATGCGAAGCCAACTAGAATATCTCATCGATATGAGCATGCGGCCGAATATCGCGGTTCACATCGTGCCTGCCGAGGTGGGCGCGCATACCGGCTTGCTCGGAGCGTTCATCGTGGCTGAACTCGATGGAGAGTCCGGTAGGGTCGTCTACCTTGAGACGCCAGACCAGGGACTCATTAGCGATGCCCCAAGTCTGGCGACCAAGATCCAAGGGGCGTTCGAACGGGTACGATCAGAAGCACTCCCCAAGGGGGCATCACACGACCTGATCCGAAGAGTGGTGAACGAACGATGGACACCCTAGACCCCCGCTGGCGCAAGGCCAGCTACAGCGGCGGTAACGGTGGTGCGTGCGTCGAGGTTGGCCAGCATGACGGACGTGTCCTCGTGCGCGACTCCAAGACGGACACCAGCCCAGAGCTACCGTTCAAGTCCGCAGCGTGGAGAGATTTTCTAGCCACGCTCAAATAAGGGCACAAACCGCACCAAAAGACCGAACTCGTAAGGGTCCTCAACGCAATCTGCGTTGAGGACCCTTTTGTTTACCAGCGACGTTGACTCATCTTGAATGGCACCGCGGCAACCCTGAACGATCTTGGTCGTTGTCCATCCGATATTGAGGATCGCTGGTTCAACATGGCAGCAGCTCACGCGATATGCAATCGTTGCGATCAGGGACCGCGCTTCTCAAAGTCGGTTGGTGCGGCAGAGCGGCTAACGCACCGAAAGGCCTGCTAGGCGCGGTCCTCTGTCCCAAGATTCCAGAATGCAGCCTAGGGCGGTAGAGATGACAGCCGCAAGCCCACCTAGCCCGACCTCAGCTCTACGCGGGTGTGAGACACGATGACAGCAACGATAATGAACGCGCCGCGCGGATCGATTGTGTTCTCACGCCAATCAGACGCACCATCTCCGGACGCGAAAGACTACATAGAGTTTGCCGTGATGGATTCGACCCCACGGTGGGCGCGTGAGTTTAGCGTAAGGTTCCTGAAAGCCATACACGGTTTCCCCCCGGAGGCAACCGACACAGCGGTTTTGCTCATATCCGAACTAGTCACCAATGCCATGCAAGCGGCTAGATGTTTGGATTATCGTTCCACAGTCGGACTGAGCTTGCGCTTGTTTCATGACCATCTGATAGCCGAAGTGGTGGACAGCTCGCCAGCGGTTCCCGTACTGCTTCCGGAGACGGACGTCATTGCCGAACATGGACGCGGCCTGCACCTAGTCGACGCGCTGACCGATGGCCGTTGGGGATGGTTCCGCTGGGAGTCGTCGGGACGCAAGATCGTCTGGTGCCGGGTGGTGATCTGATGGCCAAGGTGCGACTGTCGCTAGACCAGTCCGTCGCCGTCGCGGCGAATATCCGTGCCCTGCGGCAAGCCCGAGGCTGGACCCAGCGCCAAGTTAGCGACCTGATGGAGTGGGGACATCCCGCAGTCGCATGCAGGGCGGAGGGACGGAACAGCAAGCGTCCGCAGCGCATCTTCACCGAGCGCGAGGTTCGCCGACTAGCGAGGATCTTCGGTGTCACCCCGGAGCAACTGACGATGCGGACATGCGCGCACTGCCACGGGCTACCGCCAGCGGGTTTCGCGTGCCTGTCATGCGGCGTTAAAGGCTAGCAGCCTCGGCTCACGTCCGCGCTGACGCCGACGCGAGCCGACCCCCACGCCCCCGACAGGGCCGACGTGCTCCCAGCCGAGCACTGTTCCCCGGCCCTGTCGGGGGTCTTTTTTCGCGCGTACCGTTCCGCTCTGTCTATCGCAGAGTGCTAATAGCACGTTTGAATAATCCCAAGATAAGTCGCTGTTGCCCACGCCGACAATAGGCCAGCCTTTCATCGCATCGTGCTATGCGACATCGCTATATAGCACGGTCCTATCGCATCGTGTTATTGGTTTCGGCTTCCGCGCTGCCTACCTTCGTGGCTACCGAAAGGTACCCAACCGAAAGGAGGCGATGCCGAATGTCGGACTACGCGAACACCATCGACCGCGAACGGTTTATCGCCGGGCTCCGCGCACTGGCTGAATACCTTGAATCCACGCCTGACGTGCCGGCTCCGCCACATGGGACAACTATTCATGTCTTCCCTCTGCATGGCAGCAACGAGGAACAGCGCGCGGAAATCGACGTTATCGCCGCACGCATCAACGCCGAACCGTGCGAGATCGTAAGCGGTCACTACGGCGTGTCTCGCTTCTTCGGCCCTGTCGAATATCGCGCTGTTGCCATCGACCACGACACCAACCGTCCGGATGGGGAGTGAACGAAATGTCAACCCCACTTCTGGTTCTAGTCGGCGTGACTCTTCTCGCCGGCATCGGTCTCGGAATCCTCGCATTGCTCATCATCGGAATCCGCCGAGGCGACCGGGCTCACCTAACCAACGCCCCCGATTCGCACCCAGACGCACTCGCTCGCCGGCTTCTCGTCGGTGTCCGTTACCCCAGCGAAAGCAACGAGGGAGAAGACCAGTGAGCCGAACGAGCGAACTTCTCGCAATCGCAGTCATCGCCTCACACTGCACCGATCCGCAATGCCGGAAGTGCAGCGCGCGCCGCCGCTGGGATCGCCGCAAGGCATGGCACACCAGCAAATCACTCATCCGCAAGACCAGTGAAAGGAAGTGATGCACCAATGACCGTCACATTTCCGCTCGTCGCCATCGCCGGACTAGTCGTCTTCATCGCTTACCGCTACATGGGCTTGCGTGTCTGGCACGCGCTCATCTCGCTCGTCTTCGGTTTCCTGCTCGCCGCTACCAGCGCAGCGCCGGAAATCAGCCGCGTACTCGCGGCAATCGTCCAATGGTTCCAGCGGCCATGAATACCCCATCAACCGAAAGGGGTGGTGCCCACATGTCCAACGCTCGCCGGTATTCCAGCATCGACATTCCGGAGGTCATCAACCGTAATTCCGCCGCACGCGATATCGTCGCCGGATTCGCCACCGCGACGCCGACCCTGTCGCCGGCATGGCAGACCGTCGCAACGGCTCTCGCCGACGTCCGCGACCTGGCGGCCGAGGTCGCGCAACTGTCCGCCGAACTCGCGGCCGCACGCCTCGACCTCGCCAACGCCCTAGCCGCGATGCGCGCCACGCTCGCCGCTGAGAGCGACGGAGAGACCGACCCCCTGTACTACCTCCGCGATGAGCTGCAAACCGCTCAGAACGCCTCTCAGACGCGCGGAAGAGGCAACCGTGGCTAGCTACCGCCGACTCCGCCGGCAAGCCCGCCAGATCCGCCGCAGCGGCATGCAGCCCATGATGTTCATCAACGCCGACTCAGACCAGTTCCCAACTCCCCTCGGCGTGCTGCTGGCACGGTGGGCGTGGCACTACCGCTCCGAGCTCGCTCCCCTCGGCGTTGCTGCCGCGATGATGGGCGCCTGCTGGTGGGCACACGCCCGATTCCCCCACTGGTGGGGACTCGCTCTAGCCGGCTTCTCGGTGGCCGCGTGGCTACTCGCCACGTTCGGCGCGAGGCTGGGATTCGCCTCTCTCACAGAACGCGCCTACGCAGCAACCACCACAATGACGGCCGGCGTATGGCTGACCGTCGCTACCGCAATTGGCCCGTTCACATCACCACTGCCCCAAGTATTGGCTATCGGCGCGGTAATTCTCTCCGTGCCGTGGTGGGCGCACCGACGTCGGCGCGCGAAAGTTCGCGTAGAACGTAAACTCGCGGCGTGGCCGGATATCTCCCGGGCGATAGGGCTAATCGGCTCCGAGGTCATGTCCGCGACCGTGGATGTGTGGGGGTGGCGCGCGAGATTCCGCCTCGCACGCGGCCAGACAATCACCGATGTCACCGCACGGATTCCCGCAATCGAATCCGGTCTCGGCACATTCCGCGGTGCCGTCCGCGTAATGCCAACACCCGACAATCTCGCCAACCGTTTCGAATTGCGGGTACTCGACACCGACCCCCACGCGGACGCCATTCCATGGCCCGGCCCGTCCGCTAGGTCGATTACCGATCCTATCGACCTTGGGCCATTCGAGGATGCGACGCCATGCCGAGTCCTCTTCCTCCGTCGGCACGCGCTATTCGCAGGCACGACAGGATCAGGGAAAAGCGGCGGACTGAATGTGATGCTCGCCAATCTGAGCGCGTGCCCGGACGTGGTCATCTGGGCGATAGACCTCAAGCGCGGAATGGAACTCGGCCCATGGCAATCATGCATCGGCCGGCTTGCCACCACGCCCGAGCAAGCAACCGCGCTATTGCGCGACGCGGTAGCGATTATGGAAGCACGCGCCGAATTCCTCGCCTCGCGCGGCCGGCGCACCTGGGAGCCAACGCCGCAAATGCCGGCGCTGGTAATCATCATCGACGAATACGCTGAGCTTGCCGAGCAAGCACCCGAGGCAATGGCGCACACCGATTCAATATCCCGTATCGGGCGTGCCGTAGCCGTGACGATAGTCGCCGCGACCCAGCGGCCGACGCAAAAAGCGATGGGCCAAGGTGCCGTCCGCTCGCAAATGGACCTCCGGATTTGCTTCCGCGTCCGCGAACAGCGAGACGTGGACCTGGTCCTCGGACAGGGAATGCTCAAAGCGGGATGGAATGCCCACAAGCTAGACGCCCCAGGTAAATTCCTAATCTCTGCGCCAGAGCATGACATACCGCGCCGCGCACGCGCCTACCTTGTGACAGACGGAATGGTTAGCGTGACTTCGGCGCGGCACGCGCAAATCCGCCCTGACCTCGACCACGTATCGCGAAACGCGATGCTCGCGGCCGAGCCTCCCATTACCGAATATCGGACACCCGACGACTACCGTGAGGACGATGCCGACGAGCCAACTGCCGAGGTGCCCGCGACCCCCGAGAGCACTCTATGGCTCGCGCTATGCGCCGCTCCCGATGAAGGATGGGAAATCGGCGAACTCATCCGATTTACCGGAATGGCACGCGCGACCCTTTACCGGCACCTACGGGAATTCGCGCAACAGGGCCACGCCTACCAGGTGAGCCGTGGTCACTGGCGCGCACGCACCACCGGCGAGCCTAACCATGAGTGATCGTCTCACCGATCGTCTCGTCTCACCTCCCGCGCGCGCGTCTGCACGTAAACGCGCGAACGCAGCCGATGAGACGAGACGTGAGACAAGCACCGAACGCAACCGGACGCGACCGGGAGGGAGGGACGCCCCAATGCCACGTGACCTTTCCCCGAGAAAAGGCACTCTAGGCGGTTCCAATCGCCTACTCTCGTCGCGCGACGTGGCCGCGATACTCGCTGTCCCTGAACGCACCGTCCGCGACAAATGGCGGGAATGGGGACTTCCCGCCTACCGCATAGGAAGACACCTCAGATGGAAAGAACGCGACGTCTACGCATGGATAGACAGGCAAGCTGCCTAACACGCAACATAAGACCCTCGCCTGAAATAACGGGCGAGGGTCTTTCTGTCTTACTCCGTGCATTCTTACTTCTTCGCCGGCTTGCTCCATTCCGCGTATTCTTCATCCAGCACCGCGATAGCGCGGGCCGCAGCAGACGGCACCAGGTGACCATAAATCCGGTACGTCACCCGTACGTCACGATGCCCTAGCCACTGCGCCACATCTGTAATCGGAACGCCCTTGCCCAGCATCGCCGACGCGAACGCATGCCGCAAAGAATGCGGTGTGAAACCCGCCGGAATCCCTGCCTTCTCCGCCGCATTCACGAACCGGTCATAGACGGTTCCGTAAAGCTGGAATTTCCGGTCACCGTTACCGGGCATAAGCGGGCCGTCCGGAAGGTCCTTAACCATCTCCCATAGCCAGGTGGGGACGGGAATGTCCCGGTATTCGTCTTTCTTGCGCTTCTTGAGCGGTAGCTTTTCCTTTCCGTCGCGAGATGCCTGCCCGGTAAGCCGCAGCAGGTTGCCGCCATCGCGGAATTCTTCCTTTTCCACGCCCAGCGCCTCTTCAATGCGCAGGCCACATCCGCGCATCAGCCACACACAGATGCCTGCGCTGAGCGTTTCCTTGTTTCCGTCCGCGACGAACTTTACTTGCGTGTGAGCGGGGAACACGAAATCCGTCCGGTCGTGCTTGGTTCCGTTATCCGCTAGCTCAATATCGGCTAGCCTGTGCTCGCGGATCTTGCCTGCCTTTACTGCCTCGTCGCATGTCCCCGTGATGACCATCCGCGCGTTGCGGCGAACGGAAATGCTCAGGTCTTTCATCGTGACCGTGAGAAGATCCAGCACGCCGTCACGGTCGTTCGCGACGCGGGCCAGCGTGCTGGTGCCGTACACCGGCTTGACGTGCGTCCGGTACGCGCTCAGGTACGAACTACGTGACCGCTCGTTGACCGGAAGCCGCATGATGAACGCCTCAGCGGCATCCCCGAAGTTCGCCTTGCCTGCTTTCGAGTAGTCCGCGAACGTCTTGTCGCCGGCGCGTTTGTCCACCGTCAGCTTGAGCTGCGCATCCTGCGCCAGCTTCCGCCCGCTGCCGTAGACCGTCCGCCCGTTGCGGACCTCGTCTTTGAAGCTGCGTTCCCGCTGCCTGCCATCAGCCCAGTAGCGCAGCGTCCAGGCGTGCGAGCACCGTTCCACGTCGGAACACGTGTGCTGGCAGGTACCAGCCGCGCACCCCTTGTTAGAGTCGGCCCTGTGGTTAGCGCGATCGCACTTCTTGAAGACCACGCCGGTACGGTTCAGAGCAAGCGCCATGTCTGCCACTCCCTGACTTTACGATGACTGTTATCAAGATCGCAAGCGATCTACCTGCTATAACAGCCACCGTAAGTCAGATTGCGCAATCGACCCGCTCTATTGGTGTCAATTGCGCAATCGACAGGACGGCGGGTGAGCCGAGTCGGTGTCGGAGGTGCTTGTTGGGTCAGGTGGTGATGTCGGGGTAGGGGAGCTTAAAGTGAGATAGGCACTGAGCGTAGTAGAGCTGGTAGCCGAGCGGTTCCGGGTAATCCCGCTCGAACATGGCGATGCACAGGGTCAGCGTCAGGAACGGGTGGGCACCCAGCTCGAACAGCTTCGGAACGTCGTGGGTGGCGAGCGCTTCCCGTTCGGTGTCGTCGAACTTGAGCCAGGTGGACTTCTCGGCACCGTGCACGTTGAGGATCTGGTTGGCCCGCTCGGCTTCCCACCACTCGACGGTGCCCCTGGGGTCCTCGCGGTACCGCTCGACCAGTTCGGGGTCGCGGTCGACGGTGTAGAGGAACTTGTCCAGCAGGTACTTGCTCACTTGCCCGCCCCCTTCGGGTACCACGTGAAATAGGCCTCCATGGTGTGGAAGAGGTCGAGGGTGTCCACGTAGTCGGCCTTCTCACCGGCGCCTGCGGTGCCCATCATCAGCATGAAGTCGAGGAAGCCGTGCGTGGCGTTGCCGGGCTCCCACAGGCTGTCGAGCGACACCTCGCCGAGCGCCTTCTCGATGTCGCCGTTGGCGATCCACTCGACGGCCTTGGCGTCGAACTCGGGGTCAGGGCCGTGCGGGCCGAACTGGCGGGGGCCGCCGAGCTCGAGCGACAGGTGACCGGTCCCGATGATCGCGACGCGCAGGTCGCTCGGCCAGGACTCTACGATCTCCCTGATCGCCTGGCCGAGCTGCACGTACCGTTTCGGCTGCGGCAGCGGCGGCGCGAAGATGTTCGTGTAGATGGGCACGATCGGCAGGTCGGCTTCCGGCCGCAGCGTGATCATCGGGCAGGTGACGCTGTGGTCGATCCGCAGCTCGTTGCTGAACGCCAGGTCGAAGCCCGCGTCCAGGCCGGTGCGCAGGATGTGCGACGACAGGTTCTCGTCGCCCTTGAAGAACATCCGCGGCAGCCCGAACTCGCGTTCCTCGTTGTACCAGTTCGCGTCGTAGAACGGCGCCTTGCCGACGAGGAACTGCGGCATGTTATCCAGCCAGATCTGGTGGAAATGGTCGCTGCCCACCAGCACGAGGACGTCCGGGTTGGCCCGGGTGAGGGTTTCGCGGAACGCGGTGATCTTCGCGACCCACTCGTCCGCGAACGGCGGGCGGTCGTCGCCGGCGGAGGTGCTGGCGCGGTAGTAGAACGGGTGGTGCGTCGAGGCGATGACCGCTGCGATAGTTGCCATGGCGGCTCCC
>Ga0335075_10012678_pt1 | contig 12733 bp, 6 predicted proteins | sample Lox_Sample_24_FD_206723 | JGI IMG/M metagenome (GOLD analysis project Ga0335075, IMG submission 206723) | Soil microbial communities from Loxahatchee National Wildlife Refuge, Florida, United States - Lox_Sample_2.4 | ecosystem: Environmental > Terrestrial > Soil > Wetlands | place: USA: Florida... | reverse complement strand
CATGCGGTCGGCGTTGAAGCGCCACCCCAGCGTACGGATGGTTCGCTTCATCCGCTTGATCCATCCCCGCGGCAGTCCGTCCTGGTCGCGCTGGTAATAAAGCGGAATCAGCTCCTCATGCAGCACCCGATAGAGATCGTCGCCATCCCGGCTGTCATGCACCTGCATGTTGGAGTGCGTCCTGCCTTTGCCGATTGCAAAACCATTCAGGCCGTCGTAAGCTTCCGCCCACCAGCCATCGAGAACTGAAAGATTCAGCCCTCCGTTCAGCACGACTTTCTGCCCGCTCGTGCCCGAAGCCTCCAGCGGACGGCGCGGATTGTTCAGCCACACGTCGACACCCTGAACCAGATAGCGCCCCACGTTGATGTCATAGTCCTCGATGAACACCAGCTTGTCGGCGAACTTCGAGTCGCGCATTTTCTCCGCGATCTCCTGCAGCACCCGCTTGCCCGGCTCGTCATGCGGATGCGCCTTGCCCGCAAACAGAAACTGCACCGGCCGTTTGGGATCGTTCACCAGCGACGCCAGCCGCTCGATATCAGCCAGAATCAGATTCGCCCGCTTGTACGTCGCAAACCGCCGCGCAAACCCGATCGTCAGGGCATCCAGCGAGAGCACCTTGCTCAGCCGCTGCAGCGCCTCTGGAGACTCGCGACGCCGTTCCGCTTGCTCGCACGCCCGCCTCCGCGCAAAGTCGAGCAGTTGCGACTTGAGGCTCTGGTGTGTTTCCCACAGCTCGCCATCATCGACGTTTTCGATGTCCTCCCAGGTCCGTGCCACTCCGCTGCGGTGCTGCCATCCCACTCCCAGATGGCGGTCATACAGACGGCACATCTGTGGAGCGAGCCACGAAGGCACGTGAACGCCATTCGTAATATGGCCGATAGGTATCGCATCTTCAGGGGTGCGCGGATACAGCTTCTTCCACATCGCCCGCGAAACCTCGCCGTGCAAAGAAGAGACCGCGTTCGCCCGGCGTGAAAGCTTGAGTCCGAGAACGGTCATGCAGAATGTCTCCTGCGGATCGGTTGGATATTCCCGGCCGAAGCCCATCAGGTTCTCCTCGGTAAGACCCAGCTGCTTGCGCAGCGGTCCCAGGTGCTCCTCAATCAGGTCGGCATCGAAACGGTCATGCCCGGCGGGTACGGGAGTGTGGGTGGTGAAGACGACTTCGCGGGTGACCTGGCTCGCCGCCGCGGCAAAGTCCATCCCCTCTTCTTCCATTCCTGTACGAATCGCCTCGAACACCGCAAACGCGCTGTGTCCTTCGTTCAGATGAAGCACACCCGGCGTGATGCCCATCGCTCTCAGCGCGCGATATCCGCCCACGCCCAGCAGCAGCTCCTGGCGGATGCGCGTCCGTCCGTCCCCTCCGTAAAGCCGCGACGTCAGTTCGAGGTCCTCCGGCGCATTCCCCGCTACATTCGAGTCAAGCAGCAGCAGGTCGCACCGGCCCACCTTCACCCGCCACACCTTCGCCCTGAGCGACCCGCCGCGCGTCTGGATCTCCACCACCACCGGTTCGCCATTTATGCCGATCGCCGGCTGCATGGGCAGTTGATTGATATCCGTCTCGAGATACTCCTCCCGCTGCCATCCCTTCTGGTCCAGGCGCTGCAGAAAATATCCCTGCCCGTAAAACAGCCCGATGCCCACCAGCGGAATATCCAGATCCGATGCGCTCTTGATGTGATCGCCGGCCAGCACCCCCAGGCCGCCCGAGTAAATCGGCAGCGATTCATGCAGTCCGAACTCCGCCGAGAAATATGCCACCGGACGGGGACGCAGCACTCCCGCATTCGTCGCGCCCCAGGTGCGGTCTGCGTTCAGATACTCCTTCTGCCGCCGATAGACATAGTTGATCCGGCTGTGCAGCACCAGCTCCGTCGAGCGCCGCTCAATTTCTTCCAGCGGAATCTCGCTCAGCATCGCCACCGGATTCTGATTCAACTGCCTCCACCGCGTAGGATTCAGATCCCGGAACAGGCTCACGCAATCGTGGTCCCAGCTCCACCACAGGTTCCGCGCCAGCGACCACAGCTTCTCCTGCGCCGGAGCGATAAACCGGTCCAGCGTGCGCGCCTCGCTCACCACCGGCGCGACCTCATTCGCCGCCTCCACCAGCATGCGAATCTCCCCCTCGCTGAACACCCGGGGGTCCTTGGTCTGCACAATCAGCACACCCTGCAGAATCCCGCGATCGATCAGCGGCACGCCGAGGAAGGAGTGATACGCCTCCTCGCCCGATTCCTTGAAGTACTTGAAGCGCGGATGACTGCTCACATCCTCGACCGCCACCGGCAGCACTTGCTCTGCCACCAGGCCCGCCAGGCCTTCGCTCAATGGCATGCGCAGTGTGCCGATGCACTTCGGATGCAGCCCCAGCGTCGCCGCCAGCACCAGGTTCGACCGGTCGGGCTCGAGCAGATACGCCGAGCACACATCCGTCCGGAAGCGCGTCGCGATCAGCGCGACCACGTTCATCAGCGTGTCAATCGGTTTGCCGCCCTCTTCGGTAAGGTTGGTAATCTCCTCCAGCGTCAAAACCTGATTCATCTCCGAACTGGTTTCGTAAGATTGCGCCATCGACTGCACTCACCTTTCCATCAATATCCGGGAGCCTGATAACTCCGCCGAGCCTCAAAAAGAGGAATACCCGGCCCAAACTTCCGCATCAAGTGACTGCCTGCGGAAAAGACCGGAATAAACACCCAGATTGTCGTTCGCGGATCGGGAGATGCCATGATACCTTTTCACGCTCTGCCCCTGCGACAGAATTCTTTGTTTGGCTGAAACTGCGCACTGCGCCTGCTGGCTTTTTGGCTTCAAACAGTGCTAGGATTCTGCACGCATTCGACCCCGGCGACCGTTCAGGGGCCATCTAACATAGGGGACGGGCAGGGAGGAACCAGCCATGATTCGCCTGATTACAGTAGAGCGGGAGTACGGCAGCCGGGGCGCGGAGTTCGCCCACCACCTTGCCAAGCATCTGGGCTGGAAGCTCATCGACGAATGCCTCATCGAGGAGATCGCTCAGAAGGCCGGCATCAGCAAAAAGCTCGCTCAGCGCTGCGACGAGCGCCTCGATCCCTGGTACTACCGCTACGGCAAGGCATTCTGGCACGGCTCACTCGAACGTCTTCCCGCGCTTCCTGAATCCGAGGTCTTCGACAGCGAGAGCATGGTCGAGTTCGTTCGCGAGTATCTGTTGAAGGTCGCCGAAGAGGGACACGCCGTAGTCGTCGGACGCGGCGCGGCCTGCGTGCTCGCTAGGGCCCCGTATTGTTTCCACGTCTTCGTCTACGCCTCGCAATGGCGCAAGGTGAAATGGTTCGAGGAGCACTTCCCCGAGCACGCGAAAGAAGCCGAGCAGGAGTTATCTGCAACCGACAAGCGCCGCGCCGAGTACATCCGAAGCTACTACGACCATGACTGGACCGATCGCCGCCTCTACCACATGATGATCAACTCCTGCATGGGCTTCGAGGCCATGATCCGGGCCACCCTCGACGGAGCCGGGTTGCAACTGCCCCAGGCAATCGCCTCCTGACCAGATCCGCCACAGCATTTCGGTCCTAATGCGGGACAACCAATTCCCGCGCTGTACCTTCTATGCTTCTGTCGCGTAAGTCCTCTGTGCAGATTCGAATCGGCAAAAGCTGAGCACAGAGGGTCCTGCCGCAGGAGACAACTATGCTTCTCGTTATTCTGATTGTGCTGCTCTTGCTTTTTGGATTTGGCGGCTACCGTATGGGCCCGGGCATCGGCTATTACGGCGGTGGCGGCATCAGCCTGATTTTGCTCATTCTCATCATCCTGCTGCTCCTCCGCGTAATTTAACGTCGCCGTCAGATTCGAAACTGTTTCTCCGCGCGTAAGGGGCCGGCGCCAGATGCGCCGGCCTTTTCTCTTCGCGGAGCTTGATCTTCAGACGGGCTGAGCGAAGGGATCTGACCGTGAAAAAGGTACCGGTCGAAGTTCAGGTGCGGACAACGAACGACTGGTTCGGACGCTTTGCCGCGCGAGCGTCGGCCTGGCTGGGGTCTAGATGGGCATTCGCTGGCGCCGCATTGGTGATCGTGATCTGGGCGGTAACCGGACCCATCTTTCACTTTTCCGACACCTGGCAGCTGGTGATTAATACCGGCACAACCATCGTTACGTTTCTGATGGTCTTCCTCATTCAGAACACGCAGAACCGCGACGCGCGCGCCATCAATCTCAAGCTGAACGAACTGATCCGGGCCGTCGACAAGGCGCACGATCAGATGATCGATATCGAGAACCTCAGCGATCTCGAACTCGATGAGCTGCAGGCAAGGTACGAGCGGATAAAGGCCGCGTACGTGGAACGCCAGGGCAAGGCGGGACGGAAACGTGTCTGAAGCATCGCCGGCGAGAGAGCAGACAAAGCCTCTTCACAAGCTCAACTTCTTGGGATAGTGTCGTTCGTCTGGGAAAAACACCTCCAAGCTGAGCTTTCCAAAGGAGTCCCGCCTTGCCCTCCCGCACCGCTCCAAAATTCTCCCTTTCTCGTCTGTTCGCCTGCGCCCTTGCGCTCCCGCTCGTGTGTGGCCTCCATGCATCCTCGGGTGCCGCGGCACAGCAGCCGCAGGTGCCCTTCGCCGCGCAGGATGCGGAAGCTCGCGCCCACGCCCGCGCCGTTGCTCTGCTCCAGCAGATGACGCTCGAAGAGAAAATCGGACAGCTCAGCCAGCAATTCGTGTTCGGCAAGCCCGACGAAGTTGAGGACGCCGTCGCCAAGGGCCAGCTCGGTTCTCTTCTTTTTGTCACCGACCCGGCCGTCATCAATCAGCTCCAGCACATCGCCGTCGAGAAAACCCGCCTGCACATTCCGTTGATCTTCGGCTTCGATGTCATACACGGCTTCCGCACCATCTTCCCCGTACCCATCGCCATGGCCGCATCCTGGGACCCTTCAGTTGAAGAAAAAGCTCAGACCATCGCCGCGCAGGAAGCCAGCGCCGTCGGCATCAACTGGGCCTTCGCGCCCATGCTCGACATCGCCCGCGATCCCCGCTGGGGACGCATCGTTGAAGGCGCGGGCGAAGATCCCTACCTCGGCTCCGCCATGGCTGTCGCACAGGTTCACGGCTTTCAGGGCCCCTATATCGGAGCGCCCGAACACATTCTCGCCTGCATGAAGCATTTCGCCGGATACGGCGCCGCCGAAGGCGGACGCGACTACGACGCCTCATACATCCCCGAGGATCAGCTGTGGAACGTCTACCTGCCGCCCTTCCACGCCGCGGTCAAAGCCGGCGTTGGCTCCGCCATGTCCGCCTACATGGACCTCAACGATGTGCCCGCCACCGGCAATCGCTGGCTATTGCATGATGTGCTTCGACAGGACTGGGGTTTCAAAGGCTTCGTTGTCAGCGACGCCGACGCGGTGAAGAATCTGAAGACCCACGGCTACGCCAAAGACCTCGCCGACGCCGCAGTGCGCGGTCTCAACGCCGGCGTCGATATGGAGATGTCCCTCGGCCCCGGCGCATACCGTCAGACCCTTGCCGCCGCCGTTGCCAGCGGTAAGGTCACCATCGAACAGATCGACGAAGCCGCCACGCGCATTCTCGCCATGAAGATCCGCCTCGGCCTCTTCGAGCATCCTTACGTCGACGTGGCCCGCTCCGCGCAGATCCTCGCCACACCCGAGCACCGCGTTGCCGCGCGCGAGGCCGCCGAGCGCTCTGCCGTGCTGCTGCGTAACGAGGGCCACCTGCTTCCGCTCAAATCTGGCGCCTATCACTCCATCGCCGTCATCGGTCCCACCGCCGACTCTCAGCGCGACACGCTCGGCCCCTGGACCTTTCAGCAGAACCTCGAAGAGACCGTCACCCTCTTCAGCGGCATCCGCAGCAAGGCCGGCTCAGGCACGCCGGTGAGCTACGCACAGGGCGTCCAGATCAAGCGCAAGATTCCCTCCATGTTCGACGAGATCTTCCACGTGCCGCCCGTTGTGCTCTGGAGTCCCACCCAGGCCGCGCAGCAAATGCAGAAAGCTGTCGACCTCGCCAAAAACTCCGACCTCACCATCCTGGTCCTCGGCGAAGCTCAGAACATGTCCGGTGAGCGCGCCTCACGCGATTCGCTCGACCTGCCCGGCAAAGAAGAGCAACTACTCGAAGCCGTCGCCGCTACCGGCAAGCCAATCGTCCTTGTCCTTATGAACGGCCGTCCGCTCAACATCACCTGGGCATCCACGCACATTCCCGCCATCCTCGAAGCCTGGTACCCGGGCACGCAGGGTGGCAATGCCATCGCCGATGTGCTCTTCGGAGACGTGGTTCCCGGCGGCAAGCTGCCGATCGCCTGGCCGCGCAACGTCGGGCAGATCCCCATGAATTACGCGCACAACACCACCTTTCAGCCCGAGGAGCAGGGCCGCCGCTACTGGGACGAGGAGAGTACGCCGCTCTATCCCTTCGGCTACGGCCTCAGCTACTCCACTTTCCGCTTCTCCGATATCAAGGTCAGCCAGTCTTCCATCCGCGTGGGGCAATCTCTCGACGTCACCGCCCAGGTTGAGAACACCGGAGACACCACCGCCGACGAAGTCGCCCAGCTCTACATCCACCAGCAATACGGCAGCACTTCCCGCCCCGTCCGCGAGCTCAAGGGATTCACGCGCATCACCATCCCCGCGCACGAGAAGAAGACCGTGCACTTCACCATCACTCCCGACGATCTCCGCTACTGGAGCACCGCGACACGAGGCTGGGTACAGGACCCATCCGACTTTGACGTCTGGGTCGGCGGAGACTCAACAGCCGAGTTGCACGCGGCCTTTACCGTGACGCCCTGAGTAGCAAACAATCAAAATTGTCATCCCTACCGAGGTCTCTCGCGCCGCGGGCAGACGAAGCGGAGGACCTGCAGTTCAACGTGGTCAGATGCCGATCCTGTTGTCGACCGGCGAGAACTCTACACCCTACACCCTGCTCCCTATACCTTGACCCCTGAGCCCTATACCCTGAGCCCTGTGCCCTGTTCCCTGAGCCCTGTCTTACTCCGTCCTCAGCGCCTTCATCGGGTCAATCGACGCCGCCCGCCGCGCCGGCACCCACGCCGCCAGCAGCGCGAGCAACATCATCAGCAGAGGCACCATAACAAACGTAACCGGATCAAGCGGGCTCACTTCGAAAAGGAATTGCTTCAGCAATCGGCCTGAAACCGCCGCCACAAACAGCCCGGCAACCGACCCGCCCAGCGCCAGCACGAAACTCTGCCGCACGATCATCATCACCACATCGCGCCTGCGCGCACCCAGCGCCAGGCGGATACCGATTTCCCGGGTCCGCCAGCTCACCGTATACGCAATCAGGCTGTAGACGCCGACCGCGCCCACGCTCACGGCAAGGAATCCAAATCCCAGCAGCAGCAGCGTCAGCGAGCGCGAATCCGAAGTCGAAGCCGCCACCACTTCGTCCATTGTCCGCACCCGCGTGACGGGAATCAGCGGATCGATCTCCGCGACGACTCGACGCAGATTTGCGGCTGTCTCGGTTGCGGTGGTCTGCGAGCGGAGCAGAATCGTCATCACCGGCCTCTCGTTCTTCGTGGTCATCGGCAGATAGACCTCGTCGTCGAAGTCGCTGCTCAGCCCATCATGGTGCGTGTTGCTCACCACGCCGACAATCACCGAGGCGACATTGGGATCGAGCAGAGCTGGCGACGGCTCATCGGCCACTTCCTCAATGTGCTTTCCGATAGGATCCTGGTGCGGCCACAGAGTTTCAGCCATCTTCTGATTAATGACCGCCGCGCGGCTTGCGCCAGACTGGTCGGAGTCGGTCAGAAGCCGTCCGCGAATCAGCCTTAGTCCAGCAGTATCGAAATAGCCGGTAGATACCGTGCGTCCCGCCGCCTGCGGCGCGATCTGAGTCGGTTGGCGCGGATGATCCTCCGAGTCGAAGACATAGTTCAGGTCGTAACCGCCCGACAAGGGAAGCGAATCGACCAGTGCCACATTCTCCACGCCCGCGATTCCCCTGGCTTTGTCCAGCAGTTCGCGAAAGAAATTCTGGCAGCGGCCCGCCTGCCTGCACGCCGTTGAATCCAGCGCCACCTCCGCCGTCACCATGCGATCCGTCCGAAAGCCCGGATTGACCCGCGACAGGCTGTACAGGCTATGCAGCATCAGCCCCGCCGCCGTAATCACCAGCACCGACAACCCGATCTGCCCCATCACCAGTAGCGTCGAGAGCCGCGCCTGCGACGCGTTGCCCGCGATGTTCTTGCTCCCCGACCTCAAACCCTCCTGCAGATCAGGCGATGCCATCCGTATCGCCGGCACGAGTCCGAACAGGATCCCCGTCAGCACCGATGCACCCGCCGCAAAGAGAAAGACAGGCCAATGCAACGCAATATCTGCGATGCGCGGCGTATCCGCCGGCAGCAATCCGGTAAGCGCTCGCAAACTCACCCCCGCCAGCACCAGTCCGACCACTCCCGCGACCGCTCCGAGCAGAACGCTTTCCACCAGAAGCTGCCGGATAATCCTGTTCGCCGATGCTCCCAGCGCGCCGCGAATCGCCATCTCCCGCTCCCGCGATGTCGCCCGCGCCAGCATCAGATTCGCCACATTCGCGCACGCAATTAGCAGGATCAGCCCGACTGCCCCGAACAGCAGCAGCAGCCTTGGCCGGGTGTCGCCCACGACAGATTCAAGCAGCGGAGCGACAATGGTGTTGGCTTCCCAGCTGTCGGGCATCGTCCACGGAAAAAGCTTCAGCAGCGGGGCGTGCAGACGCCGGAGCTCGGCTTGTGCCGCCGTGGGGGACACTCCATCTTTCAGCCGCCCGATGGCGCGATTGCCGAAGTCCTTCCAGGCATCGATGGGATCGCCCCCCTTGTACGAAATCGGAGTCACGAACTGCGTATCTGCGTATGGAAACCGAATGCCCGGCGGCATCACCCCGATAATCCTGCGCGAGATCCCGTCGATGCGCACAGTCTCGCCGATCACGCTCGGATTCCCCGCAAAATGCTGGCGCCAGTATCCATAACTCAGCACAACCGCAAGATCCTGCCCACTGACCGCATTTTCCGGCGAGAAGAAGCTGCCGATCGCAGGATGAATGCCGAGAGTATCGAAAGTATTGACCGTCACCGCCGAGCCGAACACGCGCTCCGACTGGTCATTGCCGTTGACATTTGATTCCGTGTTTGGCGCATACGCGGAGATCGAAGCGAACGACTGCGAATGCTCTTGCCAGGCCCGAATCCAGCCCTTGGGGAAAAGGCCGGCACGCTGCCCGTTGGCTATGGAATAAATGCTCACCAGCCGTTCCTGCTGCGGATAAGGAAGCGGACGCAGCATGATCGAGTCCACCAGCGTAAAGATCGCCGTGTTCGCTCCAATACCCAGCGCCAGCGTCAGAATCGCCGTCACCGCAAATCCCGGCGACCTGCGCAGTTGCCGCAGCGCGAACTTCGCATCCGCCAGCAGGCTCTCCAGCCGCGGCCACTGCCACGCCTCGCGTCCCCGCTCTTCGATCAGCGTCGCATTCCCGAAGGCCCGCCTCGCGGCTCTCACCGCATCTTCGCGGCTCATGCCTTCGCGCATGAACTGCTCCGTTTTTTCTTCGATGTGCTCGCGCATCTCCGCTGCGAGATCGTTATAGAGGTTGTGGCGGCGAAACAGACGTGTGAACCAGCTCATGAAAATCTCCTATTCCGAACGGAGTGCCTGCATGGGATCGATCTTTGCCGCGCGACGGGCGGGCTTCCATGCTGCGATCAGCCCTACCGAACACATCAGGCCGGCTACGGCAAACAGGACGCCAGCGTCGCCGGGCGCCACACCGTAGATGAATCCCTTCAGTACACGGCTCATGACCGCTGCGCCGGCAAGACCCGTGACCGTGCCCCCTGCAAGAAGAACCCCAGCTTGTCTAAGAACTATCCAGACGACCGATGCGCGTCCCGCGCCGAGCGCCATGCGAATTCCGATCTCATGGGTTCGCTGGGCAACCGTGTAGGAAATGACTCCATAGATGCCGACGGTGGCTAGTACCAGCGCGATGCCTGCGAATGCGCCCAAAAGCAGCATGTTGAAGCGCCAGCGGACGAGCGAATCGGAGAGCAGGTCGCGCATGGTTCTGGCCTCCGCAATGGGTTCTTCGGAGTCGACGCCGAGCACGGCATCTCCAATCTGGTTCACCATGCCCGCCGGATCGGACTTTGTCCGAACGATCCAACGGAGAGGAATGGTGCCCAGCAGAACCGCAGACATATGTGGCGATACTTGCGCGAACGGTGTGTACATCGAAGGAGGCGCCGGTTCTTCGAGCGAATCGGTCTTTACGTCGCCCGCGATTCCGACAACTTCGCGTGCCTCGTCTACCCAATCCGGACCGAGGTTCTTCGCGATGACGATGCGCTTGCCGATCGGATCTTCGTTGGGCCAGTACTTCCGCGCCATCGCCTGGTTGATAACCACGACGCCTGGCGAGTGCTCCGTATCGGATTCTGTCAGCGCTCGGCCTTTGAGCATGGGGATGCGCATTGCCCGAAAATATTCGGAGCTGACAATGAGGTAGTCGCTTTCGCCGGAAGGCTGACCTGGTGAAGGCGTTGGACCGCCTTCGATTGTGAACGGGAAGTTGAGCGTGGGCTCCGTGGGGAGGCTGCTGGCGCTCGCTGCGCTGTCCACGCCGGGCAGCGCCTGAATGCGCTGGGTCACCTGTTGAACGAACCGTTGCAACTCGGTTGGGTTTCCGTATTTGGCCACGGACAAGGTGGTCTCGAAGGTCGAAAGCCGATCGTAATTAAAGCCCGGATTCACCTGCTGCAATTTCAGAAAACTCTCGATCAGCAGTCCGGCCGCGATCAGTAGCATCAGGGACAACGCCGTCTCCGCCATCACGAGCGCTCCGGAGAGCCGCCGGTGGCTTCTGCCGGCAGTTGCGCGGCGCGATAAGCCGTCGCGCAGCGCGTCAATGGCTCCAATCTTCGGGACGCGTAACGCGGGTATTAATCCGAACACGATTCCGGTGGCTAAGGAAGCGGCAAGGGCAAAGAGCAGCACCTGCCAGTCAATGTTGATCGCGCCTGTCCGTGAAATCGCGAGCGGAGCGGACGCAACCAGGATTCGGTTGCTCAGCCAGGCGACGAGCAGGCCCAGGATTCCACCCATACCCGCGAGCAGCAGGCTCTCCGTCAGGATCTGCCGGATGATGCGAAGCCGGCTGGCTCCCAGAGCGGCGCGAACGCCGATTTCCCTCGCCCGGTCGCCCATGCGTGCGAGGAGCAGATTGGCCACATTGCCACAGGCGATGAGCAGAACAAAGCCTACTGCGCCAAATAGCAACAGAAGGGCCGGGCGCGTCTCACCGGTAATGCGTTGTTGCAATGGAAGCAGGTTAATTGTTCCGGATGTCGGGAAGACCGCGGACGACCCGAGGGCGAGCTGGCGGCTTAGCGAAGTCATTTCCAGTGCGGCTTGTTGCCGGGTGACTCCGCCCTTCAGTCTCCCAATGCACTCCAATGTGCTGCTGGGATCGCGACTCGCTGCAGGAAGCTGGAGCGGCGTCCAGGCCTCGATGGCGCTCGATGTGGGCATCGTGGCAAGAAATTGAAACCCCAGCGGCAGGACGCCAATAACGGTGTAGGCCTGGCCGTCAATCGTAATCGACTTGCCGACCAGGCCAGGGTCGCTGTTATAGCGTCGATGCCACAGACTATTTCCAAGAATGACGACGTGTTGCGAACCCGGCCGATCGTCATCGACTGTGAAGTTTCGACCCAATTGTGGCGCGATTCCGAGCACACGAAAAAAATCTGCGCTTACGCGGAGTCCGGGGACGCGTTCCGGCCTTCCTCGTTGCGCAAGATTGAAGCCAACCGGCAGAACAGAGTATGCCGCTACGTGTTCAAACACCCGATTATGCTCCCGCCATTGCAGAAAGAGCGGGATCGAAGCCGTATAGCTGGACTCCGTTGCGTTAATCTTCTCGATCTGAAAAATTCGATCCGGCTGAGGAAACGAGAGCGGGCGTAACAAGACGGCGTTAATCAGGCTGAAGACAGCCGTGTTCGCTCCGATGCCGAGAGCGAGCGTCAGTACAGCGGTGGTGGTAAATCCCGGCGATTTGCGCAACTGCCGCAGCGCATATTTCACATCCGCCCAAATCGACTCCAGCCGGGGCCACTGCCACACCTCACGTCCGCGCTCCTCAATCACCGTCGCATTGCCGAACGCCCGCCTGGCCGCTCTTGTCGCCTCTTCGCGGCCCATGCCCTCGCGCATCAACTGCTCCGCCTTCTCTGCGATGTGCTCCCGCATCTCCTCGGCAAGATCGCCATAAAGTTTGCGGCGACGAAAAAGGCGTGCAAACCAGCTCATGGAATCTCCTACTCCGACCGCAACGCCTGCATCGGTTCAATCGCAACCGCTCGCCGCGCCGGCAACATCGCCGCCGCAAATCCCGCGGCCGCCAGAATCAAAGCCGCCCCGGCAAAGATCGCCGGATTGCCCGCGTTCACATCGAATAGAAACGCCTTGATCGAGTGCGCCGCAAAAACGGCGAGACACCCACCCGCAAGCGTCCCCAGCAACAGCAGCACCGCCACCTTGCGCATCACCAGCGCAAAGATTCTTCCCCGCGTCGCGCCCAGTGCGATGCGCACCCCAATCTCCGTCGTTCGCCGTGCGACATACGACGCCATCAGCCCGTAAATCCCGATGCCGCTCAACAGCAGC
>Ga0335075_10012677_pt1 | contig 12733 bp, 10 predicted proteins | sample Lox_Sample_24_FD_206723 | JGI IMG/M metagenome (GOLD analysis project Ga0335075, IMG submission 206723) | Soil microbial communities from Loxahatchee National Wildlife Refuge, Florida, United States - Lox_Sample_2.4 | ecosystem: Environmental > Terrestrial > Soil > Wetlands | place: USA... | reverse complement strand
AAGGATCAGCGAGCGGCCGTTCATGATTCTGGCCCAGCCCAGCCTCTTCGATCCCACGCGGGCGCCGGCAGGAAAGCATACTGTCTGGGTCTATTGTCACGTTCCCAACGGCTGCACCGCCGACATGACACAGATCATTGAAGACCAGATCGAGCGCTTCGCCCCTGGCTTCCGGGAGTGCGTCCTGGCCCGCCGGGTTTCTTCCCCGGCAACGCTGGAGGCCGGTGACGCCAACCTGCTCGGCGGCGACGTGAGCGGCGGGGCGATGACCATCGGACAGACCATCTTCAGGCCCAGCCTGCGCCAATATGCAACTTCAAACCCCGGCATCTATCTGTGCTCCGCCTCCACGCCTCCGGGCGGCGGGGTTCACGGCATGTGCGGCTATCACGCCGCCCGGATGGCGATCCGGAACAGCAGGGAATAGAGATTGGCCGTGAAACGGGGCTAGTCCGATTTCCTGCAGAAATTTACAGGCTTTCCGCGTAACGGAAGGGCCTGACTCCGGAGCTCTTCCAGAAGTAGGCCAGGATGATGATGCTGGCGACGGCTGCATAGGCGCACCAGACGGAGGTAAATGCGTAGCGCTTGATCACCATCACCACCAGCAGAATGGCAAGGTTCGCGGCGCCGAAGATCACCATTGCCCTGATTTTGGAGAAGAACAGGGAGCCGCAGGTTGCAATCACATAGAGCACCGCGACCACGGTATTGTTCGTCGCCTGGTTGATGTAGACGATGCTGTTCTGTCTGATAAACACCTGCAGCGGGTATGCGGCCAGAGCCCACAGGATGTAAAGCGCCGTTCCGGTCCCGATGGCGAGAAAGGGGAGCATTCTTCGGCGGCTGCGGGCGTCCGGCTCGAATAGCAGAACGCTGAGGGGCAGCAGAAACGGCAGCAGTCCCTGCGCGTACAGCACGAACGCGGCAGCCATATCATGCGTCACCGCCGGCGCGAGGACGCCATCCAGCCCCAGCCAGACGAATCCCTCGGTAAACTGGTGAACGGCGAAAAGCGTAGGCAGGGATGCGAAGAGCAACTCGCGCCGATGCTTCACCTTGGTCAAAGTGAGCACGCCCAATGTCCCCAAAACGCCGCTGCCGACAAAGTTCGCTGCCGCCGAAAAGCACACGGGCTAATCCCTCCGTACTTTCATGGAATCATAAGCCTCTCACATTGACCGGCTTTGGATCACAATCTGTCGACCCCGGCGAAAGTGGCCTTCGGGCTCGAATCTTCACACTGCCAATAGACGTCTAAAATGGAGCGATGGCCGATCAACTCTATTTGAGCCTGTGGTATCCAAACTTTCGACTCGCAGCCCTCCCCGCTACTCTGGAGAAGGTGATGGAGCAGTTCGCCGTCGTCTCCGGATCCTCGCGGGTCAAGGCGGTTACCGCCTACCCGATCTCATGGAACGAGCCTCCCGTTTATCAGCGTGTCTACGACGAGGAGCATGAACCGGATCTGGCGGCATCCGAACCCCGGCAGGCAATCGCCGCGGCAATGGAGCTGCTGCACGACGACTTTGCTTATGAGTTCGAGCTGGTCTGGGAGCTGTGGGTGCCGGAGGTTGGCGGCGGCCTGAACCCGGTTTGGAAGAAGGAACCCAGGACCGTGCGTGTCGTAGGTTACGGTCCGGAATTCGATGAAGGGGCTTACGAGCAGAACGGACACATCCGGGTTGACTTCGGACCGGATACGCCATTCTTGCAGGAAGAAGTCGAGCTCGACGAAGAAGCGGCCGTTCACGTCAAACAAAACGTACAGATGCTGGTGGATTTCACGAACGGGGTGCAGCAGCAGGGAGGGATTTCCAGCCGGTTGCTGTGGTCGGAATCGGGGGAGAGCCTGGCACAGAAATTGATCGCGCGGCTGCAGAGTGTCAATTAGCTGGGAGGCGCTTTTGAGCGATCCGCCTCCCCGCTTGGGCTTTTGAGAAAATATCTTTTATGCGCATAACGGTGGCGAGGCTTCGCCAGGGTATTGTGGTGCTGGCTTGCCTGCTGTTCCTGGTTCTCGCGGGGTTCTTCGTCTATGCGCGCTATCGTTTTCGCCATTTTGAGAAGGACCTGCCGGGAAAGCTGGGGATAAACATTCAGCAGACGGCGGATGGTTTTACCTATTCCCAGTCCAGCCAGGGACACACGCTCTACACCATCCACGCGTCCAAGCTTTTCCAGTACAAGACCGGCGGCCGCGCCACGCTGCACGACGTGGAAATTACCCTCTACGGCGCGCCGGGCTCCAACCGGACCGACAAAATCTATGGCTCGGACTTCGACTATGACAAGGCTGCAGGGGTAGTTAGCGCCAAAGGCGAGGTGCAGATTGATCTTTCCGGCCTCGGAACAGGGAATGGGAACTCGCCGGTCGCAGGGAATGTCCCGGCCACGGCTGCGGCGAACCAGGACGACGGCGGCTCGCCGCAAAGCACCATCCACATTAAGACCAGCGGGCTGGTCTTCAACCAGAAGACCGGGGACGCTGTCACCAGCGAGCACACCGAGTTTGCGCTGCCCCGGGCCGCGGGCAGCTCGACCGGCGCCAGCTACAACTCGAAGACCGGACTGCTGGTGCTGGATAAGGACGTGGTGCTGACCACCAGCAATAACGGCAATCTGGCCACCGTGCGAGCCACCCACGCGACGCTGCTGCGCGATTCCAAGCAGGCCTTTCTGCTCAACCCCTCAACCGAGTACGAGTCGGAAAAGAGCTCGTCCGACCAGGCCATCGTCTATTTCCGCAAGGATGGCTCGGCGTCGCGCGTGGAGGCTCAGGGCCACGTGCGGGTGACCACCGACAGCGGCGCCGTGTTGACGGCGGCGAATTCGCAGACCCAGCTGGACGAGAAGAGTCAGCCCGTCCAGACGGACGCGGGCGGCGGCGTGAACTTCGTCTCGAATGGCGACAACGAGAGCATGCACGGAACCGCCGTCAGCTGCACGCTCAATTTCGGCGCGAATTCGATGCTGAAGCATGCTCAGTGCCGCGATGCGGTGAGTTTTGTCGAGCAGATATTCAAGCTGGCGAACGATCCCAAGGGTACAGCTTCGCGGCAGATGCAGGCCTCGAAGCTTGACGTGGATTTTGTGCCCGGCCCCAACGGGAAGAAGAGCGTCGCCCGGAAGGCGCTGGCCACCGGAAACGCCGAGGTGAATCTGCATACCGTCCCATCCAAAGGGGGACAGGAGCTGACCAATATCCGGGGAGATCAGCTGCTGGCGACGCTCGATGACGACGGGACCGCCATCCGGCAGTTGGACGGCTCGGGATCGACCAGGATTGTTTCTCTCACCCAGGATGGGGCGACCAACACCAGCAGCGGAGACCGGCTGCACATGACCTTTACTCAGCAGCCCAGGCAGGCCAAGGAGAGTGGAGCGGCGGTGGCAGCGGCGAAGACCCCGGCAAAGGCGGAGAAGCCGGACAGGAAAGCCGGCGACTCGGAAACCTCGCAGATCGACGAGGCCATCCAGGACGGGCATGTGGTGATGACCCAGACGCCGGCGAAGAAACCGGACGCGAAGACCAGTCCGGTGACGCTCACGGCCTGGGCCAATCATGCTGAATACCATTCTTCAGACCAGGTATTGCACCTGACCGGAAGTCCACGGATGAAGGATGGCGAGGCGCTGCAGATGTCGGCGCAACTCATCGACTATCATCGCGACTCCGGGGACGCGACGGCGCGGGGGACGGTGAAGGCCACCTACAAGCAGCAGGCTGCTTCCGCGAACACGCAGCCGGCCGCGATCGCAGCTCCGGATTTGGGCGGATCGGGTCCCGTTTTTATCACCGCCGACCGGGGTGAGTTGCACCACGCGACCAATGTGGCCTTTTTCTACGGATCGCCGTCAATCCCGGCACGCATGTGGCAAAGCGATCATTCCATTGCCGCTCCGGTGCTGGAGATCACGCAGAATCCCCAATCCCTGAAGGCCTACGGACCGGAGGGGACAACGGCTGCGGTGGTGAGCGCCAATCTCACTTCGAACCTGGGCGCGAAGCACCAGCAGAGCGTGGTGCGCATCCACAGCCGGACCCTCGACTACTCCGACGCGGAAAGGCTGGGTAATTTCCGCGGTGCAGTGGTGGCCGAGGACCCGGATGGGGTGATCCGCGCCGATGAAACACAGGTGTTTCTGACCCCCAAGGCGGGAGCAGGCCAGAGAGCGGCGAAGGCAGGGCTGGCATCGCAGGATTCAAGCCAGATCGACCACATTGTCGCCATCGGCAATGTGGTCATGACGCAACCCGGCCGGAAGGCGACCGGCGAGAAGCTGGTGTATACCGCAGACGACGGAAAATACGTGCTGACGGGCACCCCGAAAGACCTGCCGCATGTTTACGATCAAGTAAAGGGAACGACCACTGGGGCGCGATTGATTTTCAATAGTCAGGATGATAGCGTCGTGGTGAGTGGGGGGCAGTCGAGCGCCGTCACGGAGACGCGCACTCCGAAGTAAATGCAGAAGCTTTCGACCGATGAGATAGGCAAGTCCTACAAAGGACGCCAGGTAGTTCGTGGTGTCTCCGTTCAGGTAAGCCAGGGTGAAGTGGTGGGTCTGCTGGGGCCGAATGGAGCCGGCAAGACCACCAGCTTTTACATGATTGTCGGACTCATCGTCCCGGATTCCGGACGTATTCTTGCCGATGGCAAGGACATCACCAGGGTACCGATGTACCTACGCGCCCGCCAGTATGGCATCAGCTATCTCCCCCAGGAACCCTCGGTCTTTCGTAAGCTTACCGTCGAGGAGAATATTCTCGCCGTGCTCGAGGTGCAGAACATCTCCCAGGAGATGCGGCGAGCCCGAACCGAAAAGCTGATCGAGCAGCTCAACCTGGGGACGATCCGCAAGACGCGCGGCTACGCTTTGTCCGGCGGGGAGCGGCGGCGAGTCGAAATTGCACGGTGCCTGTGCATCCAGCCTTCATTTATCCTGCTCGACGAACCCTTTTCAGGAATCGATCCCATAGCGGTCCTGGACTTGCAGGAAATCATCTTCGACCTTAAAGCCAGTGGCATCGGTGTCCTGATTACAGACCATAATGTTCGGGAGACTCTTTCGGTAACCGACCGGGCCTACGTGATCAACGAAGGCAAAATCTTCGCCGACGGCACTCCGGACGAGCTGGGAAACGACGCGGAGGTGCGAAGACTGTACCTGGGCGAGGGATTTTCGCTAAGCTGAACGGCTGGCGCCGCATGACGGGTTTCAGGCCGGCAGGCGGTTATCGAAAGATAGTCCCGCATATTGCCAGATACAGGTTACCGTTCAAGGGCGCATACTCTTCCATGTAAACTGGGAAGCAACTTCACGACATTTTTAACGGTTTAGGACGCAATGGCTCTTCTCCAACCCAAGCTGAGCTTGAAAGTAGCTCAACGACAGATTTTGACGCCTGGCCTCATGCAGATGGTCAGCGTGCTGGCGTTGAACAAGCTCGAGCTGAAGGAGATGATTAACGCCGAGATCACCGAGAATCCGATCCTCGAGGAGATCGACGAGAGCGTCCCGCTGCTCGACGAGGTCGCGGGGCAGGAGATTCAGCACGACCGGGCGACCGAGCTGCGGGCCGCCGAAAGCGAGCCAGAAAAGAAAACCGATCCCTTCGAGGAGATCGATTTCGGCTCGTATTTCCAGGATTACCTGGACCCTGGCTTCCGTACCCCGAACAGCTTCGAAATCACCGAGGCGCCGTCCCTGGAGAACTACCTATCCCAGCCCGGGACGCTCAGCGACCACATCTTCTGGCAGCTTGGATCGCTCAATCTCTTGCCGGCCGTGCGCGACGCCGCCGAATATATCATCGGCAACCTCAATGAAGATGGATATTTAACGGCTACCGACGGAGAGCTTCTTGAGGGCTATCTGCGTGAGCAGCTGGCTCCGCAATCAGCAGAACTGAACGCAGGCAGCTCGATTGCCGACCTCCCTCCAGCGATGCTCGAGAGGGCGCGGGCACATCTGGCGGCTGGATTGGCGGTGGTGCAGCAGCTGGACCCGGTGGGCATCGGGACCAGGGACCTCCGGGAGTGCCTTCTCGCCCAGGTACAGGCCAACCAGAAAGAGTTCGGCCTGATGTGCCAGAAGCAGGACTACCAGAATCATCGCGACGCCATCGAGGAAGCAGAGCGGAACGGCGGCCTGGAAAATCACCAGCCGCGAAGCGGGGAATCCGGACCGGCGAACGGAGCAAGCGGTATTGCCGGGCTCGACTTGGCAGCTGCCGTTGAGGGTGAAACAGCCGCGCCGGCGCACCTCAATGGGCACGGCTCAATCCCAGAGAGGCTTTTCGATGCCCGCTTGACGGGGTCGCTGACCGAGCCACTGCTGGAAAATGCGAGCGACGATCAGGCGGCGTGCGCGGCTGTCGATCCGCGCATCGAACTCTTTGAGACGGCAACGAAGATCATCGACAAGCATCTCCAGCTGCTGCAGAAGCGCGATCCCCGGGAGCTGGCCAAGGTGGTAGGGCGCCCGGTGGAGATGGTGCAGCAGGCGATCGAATTTATTCGCACGCTCGATCCGCGGCCAGGGCAGCGGTTCAACCGCTCGGATGCCCGGCTCATCGAGCCAGACGTGGCTTTCGTGAAGCGCGGCGACGAATATGTGGTGGTGATGAACGACGAGGACCTTCCCAACCTGCGATTGAACCAGGGATACCGGCGCATGCTTACCCAGGAGGGCGCGGAGAAAGAGGTAAAGGATTACGTGAAGGAGCGCTACCGTTCGGCGCTCCAGCTGATGAGGAATATTGAGCAGCGAAAAAATACCATTTTGCGGACTTGCGAAGCGATCGTACGGCGGCAGCAGGATTTCCTGGAGAAGGGAGTCGAGGCGCTGCGGCCTATGATGATCAAGGAGGTTGCCGAAGAGATAGGTGTGCATCCCTCGACGGTGAGCCGGGCGGTCTCGAATAAGTACGTACATACCTCCCAAGGTGTTTACGAGCTCAGATTTTTCTTTTCCGAGGGCGTCAATGGGCCAGAGGGCTCGGGCACTCCTCTTATGCTGTTGAAACGCAAGGTGAAGAAGCTGATCGAAGAAGAGGATCCGCGCAAGCCTCTGACCGACGATCATATCGCCGCGATGCTGCAAAGCCAGGGCATCGACGTGACGCGCCGGACGGTGGCCAAATATCGCGAGGATTTGCGCATTCCCAGCACGCACCAGCGGCGCGTGCGAGGATAATGGACTCCGGGCTCGGAATGAGTCCGAAAGGTACGGGAGATTTCCCCATCGCTCGTCTCAGCGCACGCTCCGTTCCGTTGTTTCTGATCCCACTCAAGCTACATTCGTGTTTTTCTGCACCTGCCGATTCCGGCGGGCGGTCTGAAAAGGGTATAGAATCGCCATCTTTAAAATTCATGTCTTTTTATGAAGGGAGCTTTGACCATGCAGGTTGAGTACACCGGCAGGCAGGTGACCGTGACCCGCGCGCTGCGGACCTTGGCCGAGGAGGGGGTGGAAAGAATCGCAAAACTCTTCCCCAGGATCAGCAGCGTGCATGTAATTCTGAGCGCCGAGAAGTATCGGCAGACCGCGGAAGTGACAATCAAGACGCGGCTGCACAACATTGTCGGTGTATCCGAATCGACGAACATGGAGACTGCGCTGCGCGAAGCGCTGGACAAGGCCGAGACGCAGGCGATCCGGTGCAAGAAGAAGCTGGAGGCGAAGAAACGCAAGCCGAAGGAAGAAAAGATTACCGCCGAGGCGCAGCTTCTGCGGCCGCGTCGGCGCACGGCCAAGCCGGCGGACGAAGCGGCGTCGGCCACCAGCAATGGCGCTGCCCCGCAGACCGTGGCGGCAAAAAGCAATGGTCACAGGGGAAATGGAAAAATGCGCGGCACTCCGGTGATTCCGGTAACCGTCCACAGCTTTCCGTCCAAGACGCCGATTTCCGAACCGCACATTGTGCGCTCGACCGATTCGGTGGCCCTGCGTCCGATGACGCTCGAAGAGGCGGTGAAGGAAGCCGAGTTCCGAGACCGCGAGGTGTTCATGTTTCGCGACAACCGCGGCAATGTAAAGGTGCTGCATCGCAAGCGCGACGGCAAGATGGAGCTGATTGAGGAGCCGTGAACAACACGGCTGCGGGTGTAGCGCTGAGGTTTCCTGCACCCTATGCCCGGTTCTCAAAATGCTAGGATGACCGCATGGCTCGACCGCCCAAGAAGATCGCCGCGCGACGCCCGTCGCGGCCGGTGAAAGAGTCTGAGGCTGCGGCGGTCACCGCGGTGCACGTCGATAGCAAACGGGAGCTGGTCATCCTCACCGGGCTCTCCGGTTCGGGTAAGGCCTCGGCGCTTAAGGCGTTTGAGGATCTTGGTTATTACGCGGTCGACAATCTGCCCGTGGAGTTGCTGCCGCGCTTCGCCGAACTGGTCGAGCAATCGACGGAGATCACCCGCGCCGCGCTGGTGGTTGATGTGCGCGAGGGACAGCGACTCGAACGCTTTCCGGCATTGCTCGAGGAATTGCGCCAGCGCCTCGATACGACCGTGGTCTACCTCGAGGCTTCAAAGGCCGTGCTGCTGCGGCGATTCTCCGAGACCCGCCGGCCTCATCCGCTGGGACGGGAGAAGATGGTGGGCGCGGCGATCCTGGCCGAACGCAAGCTGCTGGACCCGGTGCGCAATGTCGCCGATATTCTCATCGACACCTCTCGTTTCAACGTTCACGAGCTGCGCTCCTATATCCAGAATCAGTTCAAGCGGGAATCAGACGGCAAGAGCCTGCTGGTGTCGTCGATCAGCTTCGGTTACAAAAATGGCGTGCCGCTCGAGGCCGACCTGGTCTTCGATGTAAGGTTTCTGCCTAATCCTCATTTCATCCCGGAGTTTCGCAATCTTACCGGACGTCACCCCAAAGTTATCGGCTATGTGGGGAACTTTCCGCAAACGAGAGAGTTTCTGGATCGCGTTACCGACCTGTTACTTTTTTTGCTTCCTCACTATATTCACGAAGGCAAGAGCTACCTGACAGTGGCATTCGGCTGCACCGGCGGTCAGCACCGTTCGGTGATGATTGCTGAAGAGATCAAGAAGCGGCTCGCGAAGGAAGGTTATCGAGTAAAGACCGCGCATCGTGATATGCCGCGATAAAGTCACAGTGCTGAAACCAGGGTTGTGCGAAAATAGTCGAAGTCACCCCTCTTCCTACAGCGCATCAAGATACAACCTCCTCCCAGGCCACTTAGAGTTAGCAGTGCATTTCTGTGCCCAGGAGGCAGCAAGTTTCAAATGAACGTGTCCCTCGAGCAAGAATCTGAGCTGCAACCCGGCTCGCGCCGCGCGATTTCCCCCCTGAAATTAACTGTCTTCGGCGCGCTCGCCGCAGTTCTGCTCGCTTTCGTTCTGCGTGTTGACCATCAGAAGCAGACACGGGACGAAGTGGCGCGCGTGGCTTCGCCGGATGGCAAAGTCTCTGCATTGGTGTATGAGCTCAGTGGTGATGCAAAGTCCCCCTTCGACTATGAGGTGGACGTTGCGGACGACGGGCAGATGCAGGTGGCGGCCTACATCGCGGGCGCAAAGCGGAACGACCGGGCCTTTGGCGTGGATTTGCGCTGGCTGAGCAATGACCATCTGAGCGTGGAGTACCTCTCCGCGCAGAACGCCAGTGCGCCGTCGGGCAAGATCGTGGTCGGCGGATACGCGGTGCAAGTGTCGCTCCACCCCGGGGTGCAGAACGAAAAGGCTCTGCCGGGGGGAATGCTGTTCAATCTCCAGCACGCGCATGATGTAGGGTTTTAGCCGGCTCTTTCGGAGTAATCTGTTGCTTCTCCTGTCTTTGGGCGAGGAGGGAGCACCGAGACGGCATGTCCCCGAACAGCAATGAAATCAAATCGTCGCGGCTGGAGGCGTTCTCCGATGGCGTAATCGCCGTCATCATCACCATCATGGTGCTGGAACTGCACGTTCCCCATAAGGACGGCCTGGCCGGCCTTTGGTCGGTGGCGCCGCGGCTGGGTATTTATCTGCTCAGCTTCCTGATGGTGGGGATCTACTGGATCAATCACCACGAGCTGGTTCGGCGCACGGAAGTGGTCGACTACCGCGTCCTGTGGGCAAACCTGGCGTTTCTTTTCGTGCTGTCGTTGGTTCCTTACGCCGTCGATTACGTGGACGAGAAGCTGTTCGATCCTTTTGCGACGATTCTGTATGACTCCACGATGCTGCTCGGAGGCCTGGCATTTTTCGCCCTGCGCTGGACGGTCATGCGCCTGCAGTGGAAGGCTGGCTCACTACGCCATAGCGACGAGGCAGAGTTATCGAAGCACGCCATCAGCCTGGTGATCTACATCATTTCGATTGCCGTGGCGTTTTACCGGCCATGGTTGTCGCTGGCCATCACCAGCCTGGTGACCGTGGTGTGGATCGTGCCCGGAGCCAGCGTGAAGCGCAGGGAAGAGGACCCGACGGCTGCTGTTTCCACAGGAGACGGGCTAAAATAACAGGATGGCCCTGCACGATCGGCAATTGCCCGGGCGAACCCTGTCGCCTCACCGGGAGCGGGAATGAAGCGTGTCTGGCGCCTCCTGCACTATTCGCGCCGATATTGGCTTCAAGCGATCTCGTCCGTAGTTCTGGCTGCCGGCGTCGGGTTGTTTGACGCCTTCCGCGTTCTGCTGGTGGGGCCCATCTTCGACAATGTGCTGCACCCCGGGGTTCACAAGGACCTGATGGTCACCTCGGCGCTGGGCCCGCGCTTTCAGATCGATCTGCAGAAGCTGGTTCCGTCACATCTGCATAATCCGTGGAATGTAGTGGCCTTCGCGTTTGTGGGCTCGACGTTTCTGAAGGGCATCTGCGATTACACCGGAACTTATCTGGCTAACTATGCCGGCTTCGGCACCATCACCGACATGCGGGACGACCTCTACGAGGCCATCTTGCGGCGGTCGATTTCCTTCTTCCAGAAGCACGCCACCGGCACGCTGCTCTCGGCTTTGATCAACGACATCGAGCGCGTGCAGTACGCGATGTCGTCGGTGCTCTCAGATTTTCTCCAGCAGATCTTCACGCTGCTCTTCACCATGGCCGTGGTCATCATGCTGGGGGGCAAGCTGGCGTGGATCCTGCTGATCTTTGTGCCGGTGGTGATCGGATCGATACGCAAGATCGGACGCGGTGTTCGCCAGACGACGCGCAAGGGGCAGGACAAGCTGGCCGACATCCAGAACATACTTCACGAGACGATCACCGGCAACCGCATCGTGAAGGCGTTCAACATGGAGTTCTGGGAGCTGCTGCGCTTCCGGAAGGCGGCGCGGAAGCTGTTCCGCGCCAACCTCAGCTCGGTGCGGGCCCAGGCCATCAGCTCGCCGCTGATGGACCTGATCGGATCGGTGGCCATCGCGCTGCTGCTCCTGCTCGGCCGCGACGCGATTCGCGGCCAGGCGATGACGGTGGGCGTCTTCTTCGCCTTCATCGTGGCGCTGTTCAAGATGTACGACCCGGTGCGGCGCTTCTCCACCTACTACAACAGCTTTCAGCAGGCATTGGGCGCGTCACAGGCCATCTTCGATTTCATGGATGACCAGGACGAGGTGATCGAGAAGAAACATCCGTATCACCTGAAAGGATTCCGCGAGGGGATCAAGCTGGAGAACGTCGGGTTTGCCTACAACACCGCCGACGGCGAAGCCCAGGTGCTGCACGACATCAACCTGGAGATTCCGCGCGGCGAGGTGATCGCGCTCGTAGGTCCAAGCGGCGCCGGGAAGTCGACGCTGGTAAATCTCATTCCCCGATTTTTCGACGTGACCTCGGGACGGGTGCTGGTCGACGGACACGATATTCGCGATGTGAGCCTGCGCTCGTTGCGCGAACAGATCGGCAAGGTGACCCAGGAGACGATCCTGTTCAACGAGACCGTGCGCAACAACATCGCCTACGGCCAGCCCGATGTTCCATTTTCGAAAGTGGTGGACGCGGCCAAGGCGGCGCTGGCGCATGAGTTCATCCTGCGCATGCCGGATGGCTACAACACCATCATCGGAGAGAAGGGTTTCCGGTTGTCGGGCGGCGAGCGGCAGCGCCTGGCAATCGCACGGGCGATTTTGAAGGATGCGCCAATCCTGATCCTGGACGAGGCGACCTCAGCACTGGACTCGGAGAGCGAATCCCTGGTGCAGACGGCGCTGAGCAACCTGATGTCCGGGCGCACCAGCGTGGTGATCGCGCACCGGTTATCGACGGTGCGGAGGGCTTCGCGAATCGTAGTGCTGGAGCGAGGCCGGATTACGGCAATCGGTACCCACGAAGAGCTATTGCAAATTTCCCTGACTTACCAGAAACTCTACAAACTGCAGTTTATGCATGCTTCAGATCTGGACTCCCTCGAACCCGCATTGACCAGCAAGGCGGACGCATGAGTGCTGCGCCCGTCTCGGTGAAGAATCCCGCGGCCGAGAGCCGCCCTCCACAGCCGGTATTTTCAATGACCGGCTTCGCGCGCGTCTCCGGGCGGGTCTCCGACTCGCTCGGATTTACCTTGAGCATGAAGAGCGTCAACCACCGCTTTCTTGATCTGCACCTGCGTCTGCCCTCCGGAACCGACGCCCTGGAGATGGAATTGCGGCGCGTGCTCAAGGAGAAGCTCTCCCGCGGACACGTCGAGGTCACGCTCAACGTGGAGCGAAGCCAGAGCATGGATGCCGGCTACGACGCCGCGCAAGTAGCGCAGTACATCGCCGCGTTCCGGTCAGCAGCCG
>Ga0335075_10012676_pt1 | contig 12734 bp, 8 predicted proteins | sample Lox_Sample_24_FD_206723 | JGI IMG/M metagenome (GOLD analysis project Ga0335075, IMG submission 206723) | Soil microbial communities from Loxahatchee National Wildlife Refuge, Florida, United States - Lox_Sample_2.4 | ecosystem: Environmental > Terrestrial > Soil > Wetlands | place: USA: Florida... | reverse complement strand
ACGTTCATCTCGCGGGGGCATCCCGCGGTGCCGCCGGCGACGCTCGAAAGGCACCGCCGCGTCGAGCTACAGCTCGGCGACACGTTGCGGATTGGGACGGCGCTGCTCACGCTCGAACCGAGCGCAGCCAGCGCCGACGTCGCGCTGCGCGCGCTGGGAGGAGCGGGTGATACGTCGCCGCCCACGGCGCGCCGAGAAGAGGGGCGCGTCGTGCGGGACGCGGCCATGGCGAAAGCGTACGAGCTCGTCACGCGTGCGGCAGCGACCGATCTGCCCGTGCTCATCTTGGGCGAGACCGGGGTCGGCAAAGACGTGGTCGCCCGCACCGTGCACGAGCGCTCGCCGCGCTCGCACGGCCCCTTCACCGTGCTCAACTGCGCGGCGCTCGCGGAGACATTGATCGAGAGCGAGCTGTTCGGCCACGAGAAGGGCGCCTTCACGGGCGCCGCCGCGCTCAAGCAGGGCTTGCTCGAGGCGAGCGCGGGGGGCACCGTGTTTCTGGACGAGATCGGCGAGCTGCCGCTGGCCACCCAAGCCAAGCTGCTGCGGGCGCTGGAGGAGCGCAAGGTGCTGCGCGTCGGAGCGCTCTCGCCACACAGCGTCGACGTGCGCTTCGTCTCCGCCACCAACCGCGATCTCTTGCGCCGCGTGCGGGAGGGAAAGTTCCGGGGTGACCTTTATTATCGCATCAGCGGGGTGGTGGTGAGGGTGCCGCCGCTGCGCGAGCGCCCGCTCGAGATCGTGCCGCTCGCCCGTGTGTTCGTGCGGCGGTTCTGCGCCGAGCAAGGGCAACCGGAGCTAGCGCTCGAGCCGACCGCGATCGAGCGGCTCGAACGCCACCGCTGGCCCGGCAATGTGCGCGAGCTGAAGAACGTGGTCGAGCGCGCGGTGATCCTCGCCGATCGCGCGCCGATCGCGGCTCAGCACGTGCAGCTCGATGACGATCACGACGAGCGGCCGCCGCCAGCACCGGCCAAGGCGGCGCCGCCGCCCACGACGCCGGACGAGGCGGAGCGGGCTCGTGTCGTCGCCGCGCTCGAGCAGTGCGGCGGCAACCAGACCCGCGCAGCGCGCCTGCTCGGTATCTCGCGCAGCGCGCTCGTGCATCGTCTCGACCGCTTTCGCCTGCCGCGCCCCAAGAAGACTTGAGCGTCGGCTGGCGCACGAATCTGAGGGAAAGAGTGACGCACAAACGTCGACGCCCGCGGGCGGCGCCGGCGCCGCCTGCGGGATTGAATCGCGCCTCGTTTGGGGGATACTGCGCACGTGAGCGATCCTCTCGCTGCGCAGCCCGAACGGCGCTCGAACGGCACGATGCTCGATCCCGGCCCGGTGCGACCCTTCGTCGCCAACTGGGAGGCGGTGACGTTGTCCCTGTGTGCGCGCGTGCGCCGCGAGGCGCTCGGCGGTGTGCCCGACGACACGACGCGCCAGCTGCGCGCGACGATGACGGCTTTTCCCGGCGTATCCGAGCTGCTCTCGCGCGTCGAGCCCGGCGAGCCGCTGTTGCCTCGGGTCGGCACGGGCGGCGTCTCGGGCCCGGGCCCCCGCTCCGGAGGCGCGCCATGAGCGACCCAACGCCCTATCATCACTTTGTCCGCGAGCTCGAGCGCCTGCTGCACGCGGCGCGCGCGGAGCCGCTCGCCGCTCCGGCGCTCGCGGCCTCGCCACCGCTGCCTCGGCAGCCGCCGCGCCCCGACGCGCCGGTGTTGCTCGTGTTCTCGCCGCACCCGGACGACGAGGTCATCACCGGGGGCATCGGGCTGCGCCTGCTGCGCGAGGCGGGCTGGCGCGTCGTGAACGTGGCCGTCACGCTGGGCAGCGATCGCGCGCGCCGAGCGGAGCGTGACGCGGAGGGCGCGGCCTGTTGCGATTACATCGGGTTCGAGCGCGTGCTGGCGGCGCCGTCGGGGCTCGAGGGCGTAAACCTGGACGGCCGTCAGCGAGACGTGCGGCGCTGGGCGGCCGGCGTTCAGCGCATCGCCGATATCTTGGTGCAACACGCGCCGCGCGCCGTCTGCTTTCCCCACGCGGGCGACTGGAACCAGACTCACATGGGCACGCACCAGCTGCTGGTCGACGCGCTCGCCGCGCTCGGGCCCGGGCTGCGCGTGCTCACGCTGGAGACGGAGTTTTGGGGCGCGATGAGCGCTCCGAACCTGATGCTCGAGCTCGGGGCAGACGACGTGGCGAGCCTGGTGGCGGCGCTGGCGTGTCACGTCGGCGAGGTGCGGCGCAACCCCTATCACCTGTCGCTGCCCGCCTGGATGATCGACAACGTGCGACGCGGCTCGGAGCTCGTGCTCGGGCAGGGAGCGGCGGCGCCCGCCTTCACGTTCGCGACGTTGTATCGCCTGCGCCGCTGGGAAAACGGCGCATTCGCGCCGCTGCTGGCACGTGGCTGCGCGCTCTCGGTGCATGACGATGTCGATGCCCTGATTCGGTGAGACGTCATCCTGCGAGCGTGCAACTCATGCACACTGGCAGGACAGGAACGTCAGGCGCTGGCACACGCTGGCACAGCCATCGCGCCTTTCATTTTCCGCTGATTCGAGGTTTTTCCCAGCCACGCCAGCGTCGGATGGGCGCCAGCGGCGTTCGGCGCGCGACGGGCCTGGAGCTTGCAGGGCGCGCCTCCATGCACATGCGTCGTCATGGGGGAGGGTGCGCTCTGCTACTCCTCGTCGTCTCTGCTGCCGGGCTCGCTTGCACGAGCGATTCAGCCCGGGACTACCCGAGCGGTTTCGACGACGTCCCGACGGCGGACGATCTGCGCCCGTCGATTCCAGACACGGGATCGTCGGGCGGCGACGGGGCCGCTGGCAATGGCCCGTCCGCAGGCAACGGCAACTCGCCGGGCGAGGCACCCGAAGTCGAGATCGAGAGCAGCTTCCAGGCGCCGGTGGTGAGCGGTCGCTTTATCTGGAGCGCCAACCCCGACAGCGGGCGGGTCGCCCTGGTCGACGCGCTCACGCACGAGGTGAGCACCGTCCCCGCGGGGCTTTCGCCGACGTATCTCGCGGCGATCGCGGGCGATGGGGAAAACCGTGCGATCGTGCTCAACACGGGCAGCGCGGACGCGACGCTGTTCCGTCAAGGCAGCGACGGCGCGCTGAGTCAGCTCGACATTCCGACGCACCAGAACGCGACGGCCTGGGCCATGAGCGGCGGCGGGCGCTGGGCGATCGCGTGGTCTGACGCGACGCTGATGGGCCCGCTCGACCCGACCGAGGGCCTGCAGGACATCACGGTGATCGATCTCGCCGCCGATCCGCCCGAGCCTTCGCGCTTCAGCGTCGGCTATCGGCCGGTGCAGCTGATGATCGACGCCGGCGAGGCGCGAGCCTACGCCGTCACGCGCGACGGCATCAGCGTGATCGAGCTCGGCACCGCGCCGCGCGTGCTCGACGACGTCATCCTCGTCAGCACCGAAGAGGCGCTGGCGGGCACGCTCGGCGAGCCGGTGCTGGACGACGTGCCGCTCACGAGCGACGGTCGCTTCGCGCTGGTGCGCTTTCAGGGCGCACCGAAGCTGAAGATCATCGAGCTCGCCACCAATCGCAGCCAGGTGCTGGAGCTGCCCGGCGAGGTGAGCGACGTCGACATCGCCGGCGACAGCCAGCGCGCCGTCGCCGTCGTGCGCAGCACGGGCCAGGTCGCCGTGTTCGATCTCGCCGCTGCGCTCGACGACCCGGGCGCCGTGGTGCTGCATGCCTTCGCGGGCGAGACGATCGGCAGCGCCGCGCTGCCCGACGCGGGCGACGCGGCCCTGTTCTTCACCAATGCCAGCGACAGCGATCGGCTCGCGATCCTCGACACCGCGGCAGACGCCTCTGCTCCGGGAGCGCAGCGCGTGGTGTCGCTCAAGGCGCCGATCACCGCGGTGTTCGCCAGCCCCGAAGGCAGCCACGCCGTCGCCTTGCTCGAGCCCGAGCCGGGCAGCGATCGCAAGGGCGCGTTCAGCGTGGTGCCGGTGGCGAACGCGCTGCCCGCGAAGATCCAGGGCACCGACGCGCCGCCCTTCCGCGTCACGCTGGCGAACACGGCGCAGGGCGTGCGCGGCCTGGTCACGGTGCGCGACGATGCGAGCGGCGTGCACGGCGCCTACGTCGTGCGTATGCCGAGCCTGCAGGTGGACTTCGTTCCGCTCTCCAGCCCGGCGATCGCCGCGGGCGTGCTGGCCGACAACGACCTCGCGTTCGTGGCCCAGCAGCACCCGGAGGGCCGCATCACCTTCATCGACCTGGAGACGGGCGAAGCCGAGACGTTGACGGGCTTCGAGCTGTCGGATCGGGTCATCGACGGAGCGACGCCATGAGAAGCTCGGGAAAGATGCGGCGACTCCTGTCGCCGGCTGGATGGTTGCTGCCCGCGCTCGCTGGAACCGGTCTGTTCTCGGCCTGCGACATGGGTTCGGTCGACAACGACGCCGCGGTCACCAACGGCGAGCAATCGACGCCACCGTCCTTCGGCGAAGGGTCGCAGGCGCCGAGCGACCCAGACATCGACGGCCAACCGATCGCCGGCAACGACGAGCCCCCGCCCGAGGTCGAGCGCGAAGCCACCTTCCGCGCCCCCGTGGTGACGGGTCCCTATGTGTGGGCGGCCAACCCCGAGAGCGGCCGGGTCGCAGTGATCGATGCCACGAGCTTCGAGATCCGTTCGGGCCAGGCCGGCAATCGGCCCACCTACGTAACGGGCCTCGACCTTCCCACGGGCGCCCGCCGGGCGCTGGTGATCAACGCCGGAGCCGACGACGCGAGCTTGCTCGAGCTGTCGGGCGACGGCATCTCGGCCTCGCACGTGGCGCTGCACCAGGGCGCCGACACCTGGAGCGTCAGCCCCGACCGACGCTTCGCCATCGCCTGGACGGATCGCGGCAAGGCCGAGCAGCTCGACCCGACCGACGGCTTCCAAGACATCACCGTGCTCGAGCTCGGCGAGCAGGCCGCGCCGAAGGCGACGCGCCTGACCGTCGGTTATCGGCCGAGCGAGTTCACGTTCGACGCGCAGAGCCAGCGCGCCTTCGGCATCACGGAAGACGGCATCAGCATCGTCGAGCTCACGCCCGGCGCCATCCGGCTCAGCCAGCTGGTGTCGCTGCCGAGCGCACGCGGCGTCCAGCCGGATGTCTCGATCACGGCCGACGGCTCGCGCGCGCTCGCCCGCATCGAGGGCTCGTCGATCCTGTACGACATCGATCTGCAGAGCGGGCAGACGCGCGAGCTCGACCTCGGCGGCAACATCACCGATCTCGATCTGAGCGCCGACGGCACACGCGCGGTCGCGGTCATCCGCTCGCGCACGCTCGCTCCGCCGCCCGACGCGGGGCCGCCTCCCGCCGCCGACGCGGGCCCGGATGCGGGCGCCGCCGACGACGGTGCGCCGAGCCCCGTCCGGGTCTCGGAGGCGGTGTTTTTCCCGGTGCCCGCGGGGCTGGCCGACGCCTCGCAGCGCGAGTCGCTGCGCATCCCGAACGGTGGCTTCGGCAGCGTGTCGCTCTCGCCGGACGGAGCTCGCGCGGTGCTGTTCAGCAACGCGAACGGCTCGGGGCAGGTGACACTGGTCGGTCCCGATCTCAGCTACCGCAGCATCGACCTGATCGCGCCCGTGCGGGCCGTGTTCGTGACCGCTGACTCGAGCCACGCCATCGCCTTGCAAGACGCGCCCAGCGGCAGCCTCAAGAAGGGCGCGTTCAGTGTGCTCGCGCTCGAGGCCGTGCGCGCGCCGAAGCTCGTCGCGGCCGACGCACGCGCCGAGTTCGTGGCCCTCGACCCCCAGAACTCCGAGCGCGCGATCGTCACCGTCAGCGATCCCGACACGCAGACGTACGGCGCCTACTTCGTGCGCATGCCGAGCCTGCAGGTCGACTTCAGCGCGCTGTCGAGCCGCCCGCTGTCGAGCGGAACGGTGCCCGCGGCACAGAAGGGCTTCATCGCCCAGGAGCACCCCGAGGGGCGCATCACGTTCTTCGATCTCGGCGCCGGCCAGAGCCGCGAGATCACGGGTTTCGAACTGTCAGCGAAAGTGGTGAACGAATGATCGGCGATAGACACGACCGCGCGCGGAGGGGCCGCGCCGTCCTGGGCGTGATCGGGGTGATGGCGCTCGCCGTTGCCACCGGCTGCGGCGGGCGCGACGACGACCTCGACGCCTTCATCGAGAGCGGCGACGCGGTAGGCCTGAACCGCGCGGTGGCGATCGGCGACGCCGCCCGCAACCGGGTCGTGCTGCTCAGCAGCGAGTCGCCGAGCGAGCTCGCGGTCACCCCGCTGCCCGTCGGCGAGAATCGGCTCGCGATGCTGCCGAGCGTCGATGGCGATGGCCTGCTGGTGCTGTCGAGCGGCGAGCGCCCCCGCCGCAACGCCGACGACGAGCTGCCGAGCCTCACGCTGATCGACGCCAGTGCCGAACCGCGCATCCAGGCGCGCTATCCGCTGCCGGACGCCTTCTCCACGCTCACGCTCGATCCCACGGGGCGCTGGGTGGTGCTCTCTGGCGCGGGCGACAACTTCGTCAGTAACCCGAACCAGCTCGTCCTGGTCGACCTGCTCGATCCCGATTTCGACCCGATCACCAAGACGATCCGCAGCTTCGGCGCAGCTCCCGAGCGGTTTCAGTTCACCGAGCCGCTCGACGTGCCGGGCGGCGAGCGCCGCTTCTTGATCGTCGAGAGCCGGCAAGACATCACGCTGGTCGATCTCGACGATCCGGAGCGTCCCGAGATCACCGTCGGGCTGCCGCTCACCCCGTCGGGCGCGCCGGGCCGCCCGCTGCAGGTGGTGGTGCACCCGGGCGAGCCCGACGTGCCCGAGGACGCGCAGATCGCGATCCGGCTCGAGAACGATCCCAACCTGGTGCTCGTCAACTTCACGCCGGCGGAAGACGCGGCGCTGGCCTTCAACCTCACGCTCAACCTGGTCGACGTGGGTGGGCCGCCCGCGGCGGTCGACTTCGTCACCACCGACGGAGGCCTGCGGCTGGCGGCGGTGGTGCCCGCGCGCACGGAAGCGAACCTGGTGCATCCGCTCACGACGGGCGTGGAGCATGTGTCGCTGCCGGCGCGCTTCGATCAGTTCCGGCGCGTGACCGAAGGCGCGCTCGCCGATGAACCGGGCGACGTGGCGCTGCTCTGGAGCCAGAACACCAGCATGGTCGGCTTCTGGTCGCTCGGGCGCACCGAGAACCAGGCCTTCCGCAGCGTCGACACCGTCAACCTGGAGACGAACGTCAACCAGCTGTTCGACGTGCCGGGCACCCAGCTCGGCCACCGCAAGCTGCTGCAGTCGCCCGACAACCGCTTCTTCGTGCTCGACCTGCGCACGCGCCAGAGCTTTCCGATGTTCGCGAGCGGCCGCAACCTGTCGCTGCGCGTCGCGCCCGACGGCTTGCGCGCCTGGGCGTTCGCCGCGGGCAGCCCGCTGCTCGCGAAGGTGGATCTGGAGACGCTCGAGCCCACCAGTCTGGAGATCGAGCGCGGCATCAGCCAGCTCTTCGACATCGAGACGCAGAGCGGCGCGGGCCGCGTCCTCATCGCGCTGCATCCGGGCGGCGGTCGCGGCGCGACCGTGCTCGACGCCATCGCCCCCGACACCGCGGACAGCCGCTTTTTCCCAGGCCTCCTGTTGCGAGCTCAATGATGCGATCTCTGGATATTCGACTTGCCGCCCTGCTGCTCACGCTCAGCCCAGCGCTCTACGCTCAGGCTCCCGCTGAGCCCACGCCGCCGCCAGCACCGGCGCCCGCGGCTGCTCCAGCCACCGCACCGGCGCCCGCCGAGGCCCCGACAGCCGCACCCGAGCCCCCCGCAGCGGCAGCTGCTCCCGAAGCCCCCGCAGCGGCAGCGACCGACACCCCCACGCCCCCGCGACGACCGCAGCACGCGGCCGCGCGCCGTCGCGTCGCACCCCAGCCGGTGACGGCGCAGACGCTGAACGAAGCGCCGTCGATCGCATCGAACGATCCCAGCATCGAGCTGCACGACGAGCCGAGCGAGCCGAGCGCACCGGCGCGCCCGATCCCGCTCGTCGCCGCCTGGCTCGGCTTTGGCAACCTGTGGATCCCGAGCGCGGGCCTCGATCCCTTCTCCGAAGACGACGCGCTCACGACCTTCAGCGCCGGGGCAGGCGTCTCGCTGGCACAGGCCGACGCGCTCGACATCGCCGCGGTGGCGGGCATCGACCTCACGGGCAGCGACGACGGCTTTCGTGGCGAAGCGACATCGCTCGCGCTGACACGCCTCAGCGTCGGCCCGGAGCTGCGCGGCTCGTGGCTCGATCGCCTGTACTGGCACGGGCGCATCGCCCCGACGCTGACGCGCCTGTCCGTCGAGCTCGACGAGAGCAGCACCGGCGCGACCCTGTCCGACAGCGAGTGGCTGTGGGGAGCCGAGGCCGCCCTCGGGCTCGATCTGCGCTTCGCCGAGGCGGGCAACACGCTGTCGCACGCGCTCGGCTTCTTCGCGCGCGTCGACGCCGGCTATGCCTGGACGCCCGGTACCGGGCTCGCGCTCGCCGCCGAGGGCTCTGGAGCCCCGGTGCGTACGCAGCCGATCGAGCTGCGCGAGCTCGCGCTGTCGGGGCCGTTTTTCCGGGCGAACCTCGGCATCGGCTTCTGACGACGTCGCCGCGGCGAGTCCGCGGCGGCGGGCCCCGCGGCGGCGAGCGCTCCGGCGCTCCGAATGGGGGCAGCGTCTCTCGCGCCGACGCGTGCTAGCGTGGCGCCATGCGAGCGCCTCCGCTGCTGGCGGGTTTCGTCGCGCTCCTCGCGTGCGCCTGTCGCGACGCGCCGCCGCTCGTCTCCTACGCCTACGATGCGACGTTGACGGAGCGGCTGACACCGCGCGACCCGGCGTGGCCGAGCGCCTGCGGGCGGGCGCCCGACGAGCGCATCGGTTTGCCCGAAGCGCTCACGCGCGAGCGGTCGCCGCTGCCGGTCTCGCCTGGTTTCGGCGCGGATTTGGCCGCCGCCATCGACAGCTTGCCGCGCCCGTTCGATCGTCTGTTCGAGCGTCACGTGTGTGCGGTGGTGCTGATGCATGGCGCGCCCATGAGCGGCACGCTGCGGACGATCGCCGGCGATCCGTCGCACGCGCTCGTCTTCTTCGACGTGAAAGCGCTCGATCGCAGCGCCAACGCCTGGATGGCCTTCAAGGAGTCGTCGGCATTTCAGCTCACCGAGGGCCGGAGCCTGCGCGGCGAGCTGATGGCTCCGCGCGACGACAGCCGGCGCGCATTGCTCGAGTTCGTGCTCGTGCACGAGCTCGCCCACGTTGCCGACTCGACGCACCTGTACGACGAGTGGATCGAGCCGTTTCGGCAGCTGAGCTGGCCGCGCGGCGACGCGCTGGCAAAGACACCCATCGTCCACTATCCCGAGCGCAAGTCGCTTCCGCCGCTGCCGGCGTCGCTGCTCGAGCCCTACTTCGAGCTGATGGCGACGGGCGCCTTCGCCTCGCCAGCCACGCTCTCGAACGCCGAGGAAGACTTCGCCGACAGCGTCGCCACCTACGTCCACACCGTGATTCGGGGCCGCCCCTGGCGGCTCGGTCTGTACCAGTCGGGTGAGCTCGTGCGGCAACTGAACACCTGCTGGGACGAGCCGCGCTGTGGCCCGAAGCGGGCGCTGATCGAGCGACTGTTGCGGCGCTGGGGCGGCAAAGACGGCGAATGAGGCCGAAATCTGCCGAGTGGCGGCGCGGCTCATGCTAGGCAGCCCGGCATGAGCCCCGAGAGCCCCGCCGAACCGACGCCCGCGCCGGCCGAGCGCCTCGCGTCGTCCGGCGCCGAGCGTCTCGCGCTGCAGGGCCTCACGCCGGAATCGCTCGCCGAGCGCGTGCCAGGCATGCTGCCCTCCGACGCGCGGCGGGTGGTGGCGCTCGTGCATCGCGGCGCCGACTTTCGCGCTCCCGACTCGAACCTCCGGCGCAGCGCGCGGCTGGCGGTGGAGGCGGTGGGGCACGTGCCCCAGCTGCGCGAGGTCGAGCGCGTGCAGAGCGACGTCGATGGCTTCCTCAAGTTGGTGCTGGCGACGCCCGACGAGCGGCTGATCGAGACGGTGCGCATCCCGCTCGAGCGGCCCGGGCGCTTCAGTGTGTGCGTCAGCTCGCAAGTGGGCTGCGCGCTCGCTTGTGCGTTCTGTGCCACGGGGCGCCTCGGCCTGCTGCGCAACCTGGAGTCGTGGGAGATCGTCGAGCAGGTGCGCCGGGTGCGCGCCACGCTCGACGCCGCGCGCGGCGAGCGCGTGCACGGGGTGGTGTTTCAGGGCATGGGCGAGCCGCTCTCTAACTTCGAGCGCGTGCTCGAAGCAGCGCGCGTGCTGAGCGACTCGAACGCACAGGCGATCGACGCGCGCAAGATCACGGTCAGCACCGTGGGGCTCGCGCCCGGCATCCGCCGCCTCGCGCGCGAGCTGCCGCGCGTGCGGCTGGCCTGGTCGATCGGCAGCGCGCTGCCCGGCGCGCGCCGGCGGCTGATGCCGATCGATCGCTCGCACCCGCTGGACGAGGCATTCGACGCGGTGGTGGAGCACGCGCGCGTGACGGGGCTCGCCCCGCTCTGGGCGGTCACGTTGCTCGCCGGCGTCAACGACTCGGAGGCAGACGCACGCGCCCTCGCCGCGATGGCCCGTCGCTTCGAGGCCGACACGGGTCGCCTGCCGCGCATCAGCATCATCCCATACAACCGCATCGCCGCCGACGACGACGACCCATTCCGGCGCGTCGACGTCGACGTGGAAGGGCGCTTCCGCGACGTGATGCGCGACGCGGGCGTCTTCACGCACAAGCGCTACAGCGGCGGCTCCGACGTTGCCGCCGCCTGCGGCCAACTCGCGGCCCACCGCGACCCGAGCCCGGCCTGAAGCGGGTCCGAGCCTCGCAGCCTCCCGCGAGCGGTGAAACCGCTCCGCTGACTCCGCACTGTTGCACGCTGACTGCGCCTGGCGTTCGGCGCAGCGGCGACGCAGACTCCAGGGACATGAGGAGCCAGCCAGGCCGAGCCGCGTCGACGCTCGAGCGTGACGATGCACAGCCGACCAGGCGCCGCCTGGGGCGTGTCTCGGGCGCCGCGCTGCTCGCGCTGCTGGCGCCGCTCGCTTGCGGCAACGACGACGCCTCGTCCGCGAGCGGGCCCCGCGAGAGCGACGGTGCGCAGCCCTCCGATGACGCCCGACAGGAGCCGTCGCCGCAGGAGCGCGAGCGGGCAGAGGTGGCGCTCGGCGGCCCCGCGCGCAACGACGTCGTCGCGCTCGCCGTCTCCGAGTTGCTCGCGACCTATTGCAGCGATTGCCACGCGAACGGCCAGAACGGGGCCGGCTTCGCGGGGGGCTTCGACGTCTCCGAGCTGATCGCGCGCGGCCTGATCGTGCCCGGCTCGAGCGCGGCGTCGCCCTTGCTCGAGAAGGTCTTCCACGGCGTCACCTCGCCCGAGCGCACGCCGTCGCCGTCGGTGGGCGACATCGCGCTGGTCTCCGCGTTCATCGATCGGCTGCGTGCCGAGCCGCCGCCGAGCTGCGCACCGCTCGCGTTTCTGAGCCTGGACGAGGCGTACGGCGCCATGCTGGCCGACCTCGCGATGCAGCCCGCAGCAGCGCAGCCGTTCGTGCGTTACCTCGGCGTCAGCTACGCCAGCAACGCCGGCCTGTGCGGCGCCGCGCTCGACGAGCAACGCCACGCCATCTTCAAGCTCGTCAACGCACTGTCGACGGAGCGCGAGATCCATCGGCCGGTGCCCGTCGATCCCGAGCAGCGGCTGTTTCGCATCGACGTGCGCGACTACGGCTGGGATCGCGCGCTCGATCTCGACGACGACGGCAGCTTCGACGTTGCCGACGGCTGGTCTGCCCTCGTCGCCGTCGCCGGCGCGTTTGCGCCCGAGCTGAGCGGCCCCGAGGCGAGCGCGCTGTCGAGCGCGACGGGCACCGGCGTGCCATTCTTGCCGGCGAACGCCTTCGTCAGCGCGGCGGGCCTTTCCGATGTCTACTACGCGCTCGTCGGCGTCAGCGCCAACCTCGGCGACGCGCAGCTCGAGCATGGCATCGACCTCGGCGTCACCCGCGACGAGGGCAGCGAGCGGCGCGCTGCGTTCGTCCGCGATCGTTTCGAGAGCGTGATGGTGACGCGAGCGCCGCAGCCGGGCCCGCCACCGATGGACTACTGGGTGCTCGATGCGCAGGACGCCAATCGAGGCGAGAGCATCTGGGACGCTCCGCTGGAGATCGGCTCGGGCGACTGGAGCAAGTCCATCTTTCGGCTGCCCAATGGCATGATGGCCTTCTCGGCCAACGCCGGCAGCGTCACGCGCCTTGGCCAGCTGCCGCGTGGCTGCATCGGCGATTGCGCGCAGCCGGCGAAGGACATCGCCATCGGCTGCCACGGCTGCCACGAGGGCGGGCTGCTGCCGATCGAGGACGCGATGCGCGAGGTGGTGGCTGGCCCCGACGTCTACCTCGACGCGCAGACGCTCGATCGAGTCGACGCGCTCTTCCCCGGCACGGAGGCGATCGCCGAGCTCATCAGCGAGGACAACGCGCGTTACCTCGCGGCGCTCGACGCCATCGGCATTCCGCGCGAGGCCAGCGATCCCATCTCGCGCGTGTATCTGCAATTTGCCAACGATCCGGTCGGCCTCGCGCGCGCGGCTGCCGAGCTCGGGGTGCCGACGGCGACCCTGCGCGAGCGCCTCGACCAGCTGCCGCCCGCGTTCGCCGCCTACGCCGACCCGGCCGCGACGCTC
>Ga0335075_10012675_pt1 | contig 12734 bp, 5 predicted proteins | sample Lox_Sample_24_FD_206723 | JGI IMG/M metagenome (GOLD analysis project Ga0335075, IMG submission 206723) | Soil microbial communities from Loxahatchee National Wildlife Refuge, Florida, United States - Lox_Sample_2.4 | ecosystem: Environmental > Terrestrial > Soil > Wetlands | place: USA: Florida... | reverse complement strand
CGGTCGATTGTCTGGGTGAGATGACATAATGGGCGATCACGGAAAGCTCTTGAGGTCGAGAATGAACGGGAAATGCGTGCGGGGAAAATGTCTGGAGCGATCAGTTCGTGGATGTTCCTGCGAAAATCGTTGCGAAGACGAACAGCCTTGGGCGAGTCCATTTCCGGCAATACCCATTTCAGAGCAACCGAGGCATCCAGAACGTACCTCATACTTCGTCGCGCACTTCACGAATAAGATCGACAGCCACATCCAATGTGCCTACCTTCCTCCGCAACTGCTGGCGCAAACGATCCATCTCCATGCAGGCTTTTTTCATCTCCTCCGGATCGCGGATGCCTTTTGCCGCGTTGTCAACGACTCGTTGCAACTCCGCCAGCAGTTCTTGAGGAACAGTGGTGGTTTTCCTGTCGATGCTCATAGCCATCATTCTCCACTGGGCTGCCGTTTTGTCAATGCTTGATGCCAATGAGGAGGCCTGGAAAGCAACTCAGCGGAAAGTCCTCGCCGGACGGAAGCCGAGATCGACGTCGTGGTGCGCCGGCACGTACCTGATGCGGCCGGCACAGCGGACGTTCGACGCAAGATAGTCGAACGAGCCGCCGCGCAACACGCGGGGTTCTTGGATATTTATAATATATGAGTCTTCTGTATCATCTTCAACCTCTTCTCTACTTAGTGGATAACTCTTGTATCTTTCCTGGCACCACGTATACACGTTCCCATGCGTATCGAACAGCCCAAAATCGTTGGGTTTCAGTCTGCCCACGGGCCAGGTTCTCTCTCCCGAATTCTGAAAAGTCCAGGCATATTTCGGCAGTAGCTCTTCCGTTTCCCCGTAGTGCCGGCTCGTCAACGCCCCCGCACGCGTCGCATATTCCATCTCCGCTTCCGTGGGCAACCGATAACCCGTCCGGCTCAAGTAGTTCGCCTTCAGTTTCGTCACTTGCCCATCTTTGATCTCGTAGCACCACTGATCTTCAGCGATTCCCTCTTGTTTGCTCAACCAATTGCAGTACGCCGCGGCCTCGTACCAGACCACGTTGCCAATGGGACAGCTTGTCTCCGGATAACGACGGAACTCGTTGTGCGAGAAACCCGGCCAGAACTTCAAGAATTGTTCCTTCGTCACTGCCGTGGCCGCGATAGCGAACGTTCGGCCGATCCGTTTTTTGTGCTGCGATTCGTCTGGCCTCCGCCCCGCCTCCGTGCCTGGCGAACCCATCAGGAACTCCACAGGGCCGGGAATCACCACCATCGTCTGTCCCTGACCGTTGACGTACCACTGCGGCGGCACTTCGGGGGCTGACGCCGCCCGGCTCGCCTTCAATTGCCCCCGAATGTTTTGCAGACGCTTCTCCCGCGTTACCTTGTCCTTGGCCCAATTGTCATTGACCTGCTTCAACCACGCTTGTTGTTGCCAGGTGCGCAGCAGCCATTCCGCCGCCGCATGAAGGCCCGGATCGGCGTCGGTGCGATAAACGTCCTGCAATCGGGGCAGCAGCGCTTGCCGTACCGCAGGCGGCAATTCCTTCTCACCAAACTCGCCCAGACTCAGAAGCAGGGCGCGGCGAATCGGTAGATCCGGTACTTCATCCAGACGCTCGATGATCGTCCTGCCATCCGCACCTAGCGGGCCGAGGCGATGTATCAGATAGCTCCGCGCTCTCGGATCGGAACTGTGTTTCAAGAGCGGCCAGACCTTTTCGGGCTGGTTCATCCTCAGCAGAGCCGCCGCAGCGTTCGCTTGCCGCTTGGCCAGGTGTTCCCGTTTGTCATCCGAGGACGGCAGGTCGGACGGCAACTTCTTGTCGATCGTGCCGGTCAGCAGCCGCAAGCCCCGCTCGCCTTGCTCCTTGAACTTCGGGAAGAGGACGGCGAATTGCTTGTCGTCGGCGTCCATCAGCAGATCGGCCAAGACTTGCGGCTTGTCCGCGGCATAGTCCGTCAGCAGGTTCGTGGCCAGCGATCGCTCGGCGGCTCGTTCCGGCCGTGGATCGCGGAAAATGTCGGCGAGCGGTTTCAGGAGCGCGTCTTTCACCGGCCGATATGCCTCGCTCCAGTAGAGCAGAAAGACAGGGTTTTCCTGAACCAGATCGCCGACGATGAGAGCGCTGCATTTGGCCCACTTTGCGCTGGCCGGGTCATAATTGGCCAATGCCGCCGCCGCCCGCAGGCGTTGCAGTTCCTTGCCCTTGTCCGGCGCTTCCGCCGCGGCCCAGAGTTTGTCGATCAACCCGTCCTTGTGCGGGGCCAGGGCGTCTCGAATCACCGGGACTTCTTTTGGCTCCGCATCGAGCAGCCGGCTGAAAAGGGACTCCAGCTGGGAAGCGTCCACCGGCAGCAAGGCGAGGCTGGCGTGCAAGTGCTCTTTCGACTCCGGAGGGAATTGCCTCAGGCACTTCCGCAGCATCGGATCGGCCCAGTAGCGAACGCCCTCCAATTGTTCGATGAACTGAGAAACTTCCGTCGTTTCCGACGCGACAATCGACTCTACCAACCCATCCGCCGCTTCTCTCAGGATGTACCAGCAGAGCGGCAGCAACACCATCACACAGAGAAGTAAGACAGCTCCCGTACGCACGACGCAAGAGCGGAGCGCCTTGCTCATCATCCGCCGCTGCGTGGGCGTCCAACGGCGCTGGCGCGTGAACAGGCGGATGCTCAGCCAATCCCACCAGCCCGGCAGAAGGCGATTCTCCGGGCGGGCGTCCCACACCGCCGCCCGATCCGCCAGTAACAGTTCGGCCCGCCCCCGGCGCGTTTCCTTCTGCTTGCGCGTCAGCCAGTCGCGCAGCGACGGCACAAGATAATCGTGCGTCAGCTGGTAGAATCGTGCGCCGGATGGCGTCGGGGACGGATCGGCGTCCTCTTTGCCCTCCGGGTCGGTCGGCGTGATGAGGCGAATTTCGCTGTCGAGAAGCTTAAGCAGATCCTCGAAATCCTTGGGCCGGTTGACATATCCCGACGCTTGCAGCAACTCTTGATGCGAGCGCATGTGGCCCTTGATGTCGGTCCCCGCTTCGGGCAACAGCGCTTTCAGCACGGCTCGCGCCGCTTTCTGGTGATAGCGATGTTCGGGCGGGGCCGTGGCCGCGCTAAACGTCTCTTCGAGAAAGACGACGCCGACTCCCTCCGCGCCGCCCACCGCTTTCAGGGAAGCCGGCGTCCACGCCTTGCCCTTCATCATCTCGGCAAACAGCGCCAGCCGTACAGAAATCACCTTGCCTTCCTGGGCCAAGCCGGACACCGCTTGTTCGAGGAAGTGCTTCTGATCGCTGCTTGTTTCACTGGAATTTTCCGGCAGCACGCCAAAGGCCCGGCCAAAAGCCGCCAGCACCTTCTCCGCGTGACGGATGGGAAACAGATCGACCGCCGCCGAGTTCTGGCCTTCAACGAGGCGAATCTCCAGCTCGCGCATAAAGCGGATAACTGTCATCCAAAAATCGTCGCGCACCATCACCAGGCACTGCAAGCGGCTGCCGTCGCACTGCCGCAACGCTTGCACGAGGTCCGTGTTCTCTTCTTCCTTCTTGGCGTGCAGCCATTGCTCGAATTGGTCGAGGACGATCAGCACCTTCTTGCCGGCCGGAATGCACTGGCCGCGACGCAACGCCGCCAGCGTCTCCTTAAGATCGAGGTTCGCCGGCAAGGCCGGACAGCGTTTGCGCAGACCGTTGAGCAACCGAGCCTCCGTCTCTGCCGCCGTCGCTTCGACGTACACCGCCAACACATCGCCGCACAGTCGCGGGAGCAAACCCGCCTTCATCAAGGACGACTTGCCGCAGCCCGAAGGCCCGCAGATCAATCCCACGGCAAACGTCTTTTCGGCGTCGGTTTCCTCGATGCGGGTCTTCCAAAAGCGGATGCTGTCGGGCAAGCCGTCGCGGTCCCGCGGCCCCGGCACCAGTTCGAGAAAGAAATCAGCATCGTGAGCGTCGAAGGAACGCAAGCCCTTGGGCACGATCTTAACGGGCTGATGGTCCGAGGTCGGCGTTGTGGCCGGAGACACCGCGGATCGACCGGAGCTTGGTGCGGTTGAGGGCGGCGGTGCGGCTGCTGGAGTTGAAGAGGCGGCGATTCCTTTTGCTTCGGGGCTGAATTGTTGGCGGATCGTTTGCTCGGCCAAGAAATGCCGCAGGTCGTCGGCCATGTCCTTGGCCGTGGAATAGCGCTCCGATGCTCGCTTGGCAAGGGCTTTGAGGCAGATGCGCTCCAACTCCTTGGGGATGCCGTCATCGATCTGGCGGGGGGGGCGCGGCTCGTATGTCGTCACCTGCTCCCTCAGTTCCGCTTGCGAATCCGCGCGGAAAGGCTGGCGTCCGACCAAAAGTTCGTAGAAGACCGCGCCCAAACTGAAAATATCGCTGCGGCCATCGACGCGATGCCCTTCGCCGCGCGCTTGTTCGGGACTCATGTAGGCGGGCGTGCCGGCGTAGCGCGGCCCTCGGCCCAAATCCTGTTCGCGCAAGGCCAGGCCGAAATCGGCGACGAACGGCTTGCCGGACTTGTCGAGCAGGATGTTGCCGGGTTTGATGTCTCGATGCACCAACGCTTGCTTGTGGGCGTGGTGCAGCGCCTCGGCCACCGTCGCCGCCAACTCGACGGATTCGAGGAGCGATAGCCGAGACTGCTTCAGCTTGGTGGCAAGGTCGGTGCCATCGATGAACTTGGAGACGATGAAACAGGGAAACTGTTCGGTGCTGCCGGCATCGTACACCGTCACGATGTTGGGATGATCGAGATTGGCCACGGTGCGTGCTTCGATCAAGTAGGCTTCGGCGTCTTCGGCGGCAGGAACGATCTTGCGATGCGGCACCTTGATCGCTACCAAGCGTTGCAACTGGCCGTCGTGAGCCAGGTAAACCAGACCGAAACCGCCTTTGCCCAAGACGCGCTCAACCCGATAGCGGCCGATGTGTTGGGGCGTGGACGGAGCAGGAATCGGCGCGGCGGGCTGCCGTTCCGGCTCATCGACGGTCTGCATCGGATCGTTCATACGAGCCTGTTTTCAAGGTTAGCCGCGACGCGCAGCGGAGCGCGGGGCCGTCGCGCTCCGCTGCGCGTCGCGGCTAACCGATATTACTTTGTGGACGCGCCCTTATTGTACGGAAAGCGGAAAACTCACGCCCGGTCGATCATTTGGATGAGGTTGCGCAACAACATGGGGGCGCGGTCGGTGAGCGTGGCCAGTTCGTGGCGCAAGCCGGAAATGTTCCAGCCGAGGCGGTAGAAATCGAACAGCGCCAAGAGCGACGCCGGGTCGGCCGGCAACAGGGCGGCGGTTCCGGGCACGGCCCGGTATTCCTTGAGAAACACAACTGCGGCCCAGCGCTGCCAGAAGCGCGCCCACGGCTCCAGGGCCGGCACATCTTCGCGGCGGACGCCGCCTTGCGCGAGCGCCGCCAAGGCCGCCTCCTGCAAGGAGCGGTGCAGGCTGGCCAAGTCGCGCACCGGCGAACGCTTGCGGCGACGGTGCGTCAGCGAACGATCCGGCTCGCCCTCCAGATCGATGACGAGGAAATCTTTGCCGGTGTAGAGCAAATGGCCCAAGTGCAAGTGGCCGTGGCAGCGGATACGCTGGGTCTCGATCATGCGCTCGAGGATGCGATGGGCCAGGCGCATGAGCTTGTCCTCGTTCTGAGCCACTCGTGCGGCCAAGTCGCGCAATGGCTCCGGCCAACGGTGCATGCGCTGGCGCAGCGCCGCCATAGTTTGACGGATGCGGCCGCGCATCGATTGATAGAGCGAACGTTGATAGGGTCCGGTGAACGGTTCCGGGGCGAAGTCGAGGTCGTCCGTCACCGAGGCCGAGGCGACGTGCAGCTCGCCGATGCGGCGGGCCAACAGATGGGCCGTTTCCAGGTAGGATCCGAGCAGCTCGCGCACCTGTCCGGGAATTTCCTGATCGCTCAGCTCGACCACGGAGCGCTGGCCGTCCAGCTGAGGCAAAGCGGCGGACCCGGACAGGATGCGATCGAAGAAGCGGTGCAGCGCGTCCAGGGTCAGCCGCCAGGCATCGCCCTCAGTGGGCACGAACTCCTGCACGATGCCCAGCGTGGCCGACTCGCCCTTTTCAGAGCGATAACGCAAAACGCCGAACATGGCCGGCAACTGCGTGAAAGTGGTTTTCGACAACAGGACGCGGTTCATCTCCTCTTCCGGCTGCACTCCCTCCTCGATAAGGCGATAGAACTTGAGCACCAGACGATCGCCCAGGATGACGACGGTATTGCTGGACTCCAGCACGCGCGGCTCGGCGGCCGGCACTTCGGTCGTGAAGTCGCGTTCCGGCTCGCCGCGCAGCTCGCCGACCTCCCCCTCGAAACGGCCGCGGCGGCCGAGCAGCTCGAGGGCCAGCGCCGCAAAGCCGCGGTCGCCGCTGGGATCGTAGAGAGAGCCAAACGCGACATCCGAGGGCTTTTCCGTTCCTCCCCTTTTCGGGCGAACCAGCAAACGCGCGATGACCGGACCCGGCGGCGCGGCGGCAGCGGTAGGGTCCGGCGGCGCTGGCGCGAACGCCAGCGGAAGCTGATAAACATCCGGCTCGCCCTCGTTGTACTCAGCCAGCACCAGCGCCAGACGCGGGCCGTCTTCGTCGCCGCCCAGCGGCAAGACATCGCGCAGAGTGACGTTCTTGAGGATGCGCAGCTTCTCCTGAAACCAGGGCCGGCTGGGCAGATAATCCAGGAGCGCCTCTTCCAGTTGCTGCCGCGCCCGGCCTCGGAACAACCCGGACCAGCCGTGTGTCCCGGCAACTGCGATAGCAGGCGGCGCCGGCGTGCCGGCAGGTGCGGACGGCTGCGGCTTGAGCAGAAAATAGTGGAACAAATACGGACCCAACGTCAAGAAATACGGCGCATCGCCGATTTCGGGCAGAGTAGTGCGGCCCATCAAATCAACCAGCGTCATGCCCTTGTAGGCCGACAGATCCAAACGCATCCCCTGGAGAAAGCGCGACAGGTTGGCCACTACCAGGATCGTTTCATCGTCTCCGTGGCGCAGGAAAGCCAGCGTCTTGAGATTGTCCGGGTTCAGCATCTCCAGCGTGCCGCGGCCAAACGCCTGATGCTGCTTGCGCAGGGCGAACAGGTGCTTCATCCACCACAGCAGCGAATAGACATTGGCCTGCTGCGCCTCGGCGTTGACGATCTGATAGTGAAATTCCGGATCGATAATGAGCGGTAAGTACAGGCGCTGCGGATTGGCCGACGAGAAGCCGGCGTTGCGCTCGCCGTCCCACTGCATGGGCGTGCGGACGCCGTTGCGATCGCCCAGGTAGATGTTGTCGCCCATGCCGATCTCGTCGCCGTAGTACACGATCGGCGTGCCCGGCAGCGACAGAAGCAGGCCGTTTATCAGCTCGATCTTGCGGCGATGATTTTGCAACAGCGGCGCCAGCCGCCGCCGGATGCCCAGGTTGATGCGCGCCTGCGGATCTTGGGCGTAGACGCGATACATGTAATCGCGGTCGTCTTCCGTGACCATTTCCAGCGTCAGCTCGTCGTGATTGCGCAAAAACAAGGCCCATTGAGCGTTGGGCGGGATGTCCGGCGTCTGTTGCAGAATGTCCACCAGAGGAAAGCGGTCCTCCATCTGGATGGACATGAACAAGCGCGGCATAACGGGGAAATGGAAGCACATGTGGCACTCGTCGCCGCCGTCGCCGCCGAAGTAGGCGGCGGTGTCCTCCGGCCACTGATTGGCCTCGGCGAGCAAGACGCGATTTTTGTGCTTGCCGTCGAGGTAGCCGCGCAGCTTCTTGAGATAAGCGTGCGTCTCCGGCAGGTTCTCGCAGCTGGTGCCGTCCCGCTCGTACAGGTAGGGAATGGCGTCCAGGCGCAGGCCGTCAACGCCGCGCTCCAGCCAGAAATCGAGGACGCGGAAGACGGCCTCATGGACGGCCAGACTGTCGTAATTAAGATCGGGCTGGTGCGAATAAAAGCGGTGCCAATAATAGCTGTTGGCGACCGGATCCCAGGTCCAGTTGGACAGCTCGAAGTCCTTAAAAATGATGCGGGCGTCCTTGAAGCGGTCGCGCGTGTCGCTCCAGACGTAGAAATCGCGTTCGGGGCTTCCCGGCGGCGAGCGGCGGGCGCGCTGGAACCAGGGATGCTGGTCCGAGGTATGGTTGACGACCAGCTCGGTGATGACGCGCAGGCCACGCCGATGGGCCTCGTCGAGCAGCCGTTGCAAGTCGTCGATGGTGCCGTAAATCGGATTGACGCTGGTGTAATCGGCAATGTCGTAGCCGTCGTCGCGCAGCGGCGAGGGATAGAAAGGCAACAGCCAAATGGCGGTGATGCCTAGATCCTGAAGATAATCGAGCTTGCTGACGACGCCCAGAAAATCGCCGATGCCGTCGCCGTTGCTGTCGCAAAAGGCGCGCACGTGCAGTTCGTAGATAATGGCGTCCTTGTACCAAAGTGGATCATCGTCTAGCGTGACGATTTCCGGCTTCCGTGTGCGGCCAATCACGGTTTCTCCTGGCAATGACTGCGCCCTAACTCAGCAACCGTTCCCCCCTCGCAATTTCTTACACAGGGCAGAACGCATGCCAAGGAGTGGTCCAAATGAATTTCGGTTAGCGACGCTTCGCAGAAGCGTCGTTGCATATGACGCTTCTGCGAAGCGTCGCTAACCGAAAACTCTGGCACTTTCTTTGCATTTCCTCGTGACATGAACCAGGAAGCTCATCGGCGTCTTCCCATCGGTGCGGAAGCACAACGGGATGGCCGAACTCATTTTCGCGTCTGGGCACCGCGGCGGCGAACAGTGGAGGTGGTCCTCGAAGGACCAAGCCGAGGCACGTTCGCGCTTCACGCGGAAGCGGGAAGCTATTTTCACGGTTTCGTGCCCGCCGCTGCCGGTACGCGCTATCGCTTTCGCCTGGACGGCGAAGACAAGCTCTATCCCGATCCCGCCTCGCGCTTTCAGCCGGAAGGACCGCATGGCCCATCGCAAATCGTCGATCCCGCGGCGTTCGCCTGGACGGATCACGGCTGGCGCGGCGCGAGCTTGCCGGGACAGGTGCTTTATGAAATGCACATCGGCACCTTCACGCCGGAGGGAACCTGGGAGGCGGCGGCGCGTCAGCTTGCGGAGTTGAAGGACGCCGGCATCACTGTCGTGGAAATCATGCCTCTGGCCGACTTCGCCGGCCATTTCGGTTGGGGCTACGACGGCGTCAACTTGTTCGCGCCGACGCGCCTGTACGGCGCGCCCGATGATGTGCGCGGTTTCATCGATCGCGCCCACTCGCTGGGGATGGGCGTCCTTCTGGACGTGGTTTACAACCACTTCGGTCCCGACGGCAACTATCTCGACCAATTTTCCACCAACTACACCACCGATCGCTACAAAACCGACTGGGGACCGGCCCTCAACTACGACGGACCCAACAGTGGCCCGGTACGCGAATACATCGCCGCTAACGCCCGTTACTGGATCGACGAGTTTCACTTCGACGGCCTGCGCCTGGACGCCACGCAGAACATCTACGACAACTCGAAGGAGCATATGCTGGCGCTGATTAGTCGCAATGTGCGACAAGCGGCGAACGGCCGCGCTACCATTGTCGTGGCCGAAAACGAGCCGCAACAGATTCGGCTGGTGCGGCCGCTGGAGGAGGGGGGATACGGCTTCGACGGCATGTGGAACGACGATTTCCACCACACTGCGCGCGTCGCACTCACCGGCCAAACCGAAGCCTATTTCAGCGATTACCGCGGCACGCCGCAGGAGCTGATTTCGACGGTGAAGCACGGCTTTCTCTACCAAGGCCAGCATTACCTTTGGCAGAAGCAGCGGCGCGGCACACGGACGCGCGGAACGCCGCCCTCGGCGTTCGTCATCTTCCTTGAGAATCACGATCAAGTCGCCAACACCGGCATGCGGCCGTGGCAGCTGGCCAGTCCCGGACGCTATCGGGCGCTGACGGCGCTGCTGCTGCTGAGTCCGGGAACGCCGATGCTCTTTCAAGGGCAAGAGTTTGCCTCTTCCAGTCCCTTCGTCTACTTCGCCGATCACAAGCCGGAGCTGGCTCGCCAAGTGCATGCGGGGCGCAAGAAGTTCCTGGCTCAGTTCCCCAGTCAAGCGAACCAGGCCGAGCAGCAACGCATTCCCGATCCAGCCGATCGAAACGTGTTTCTCGGCTGCAAGCTCGATTTTTCGGAGCGTCAACGCCACGCGGCCGCTTACGCCCTGCACCGCGATCTGCTGCGTCTGCGCCGCGAGGATGCGGTGTTTCGCGCCCAGCGTCCCGGCGGCGTCGATGGGGCCGTGCTTGGCCCGAGCGCTTTCGTGCTGCGCTATTTCGGCGAAGACGGCGACGACCGACTTTTACTAATTAATCTGAGTGCGGACCTGCTGCTAGCGCCGACGCCGGAGCCGCTGTTGGCGCCCGACGAGGAAAAGTGTTGGAAGGTGCTGTGGAACAGTGAAGATCCGCGTTATGGCGGCGATTCGGCCGCCGCCGCGGAGCGGCCAGATGGTTGGCGCTTGCCGGGCGAGTCGGCCGTGGTGATGAAGGCGAGCAGAGTTTGATCGGTTAGCCGCGACCCGCAGGGGAGCGCGAACGCGCTCCCCTGCGGGTCGCGGCTAAACAATGAGCGGGGTCTCATGAACGACCTGATACGACAGTTGCACTGGACGGGCGACGCCACGGACGTGGACCAATTGGTTCGCCGCGAATGGTTGGTGACGAACGGCCTGGGCGGCTATGCCTCGGCGACGCTGGCCGGCGTCTGCACGCGCCGTTATCACGGCTTGCTCGTTGCCGCTTTGCCGGCGCCGCATGGCCGAACGGTGATGCTCAATCATCTGATGGAACAGGTTCGACTGCCCAACGGGCGGACGGTGCGCCTGGGCGGCGAGCAGTGCGCCGACGGCCGGCTCGACCTGCACGGCTTGGAGTTTTTTCGAGAATTTCGCCTGGAGTTCGGCCTGCCGGTGTGGCGCTGGGAGATCGACGATTGGGCGCTGGAAAAACGTCTGCTGCTGCCGCACGAACAGAACACCGTCCACGTCGGCTATCGCTTGGCCGGCGGCGAGGGCACGCTGCGGCTGAAACTGCGGCTGGCCGTTCACTTTCGGCCGCACGATGCCAAGGTGACGACGACGTTCGAGGGTCCGTATGCGTTGACGGCCATCGGCGACCGCTACGAAATCGCCGACCCATCGGGCTTGCCGCTGCTGCGCTTCCGGATGCTGGGGCGGCGCGCGGCCTTCACGGTGGAGGGCCAGCAAACGCAACCGCTGCTGTACTGGGTGGAGGAAGATCGCGGCTACGACGCGCGGGGCGAGCTGTGGAGTCCGGGGCATTTTCGCATCGATCTGGCAGCCGATCACGATGTTACCCTGGCGGCCTCAACCGAGCGCTGGGAGACCATCGACGCACTGACGCCGGCTGAGGCGAGCAAGGCGGAACACGAACGGCGTCGCCGATTGCTGTGGATGACCGACCCCGCCGCGCAGTCGGGAGTGGGCGCCGAATGGACGTTGGCGGCTGATCAGTTCCTCATCTCACCGGCCGGCCGCGCCGAGGAAGCGGCTCGCGCCCGCGCCACCGGCGATGAGGTCCGCACCGTGATCGCCGGCTACCACTGGTTCACCGATTGGGGCCGCGATACCATGATTAGCCTGGAAGGGCTGACGTTGGCTACCGGAAGGCACGGCGATGCCCGCTCCATCCTGCGCACCTCCGCCAACTACGTCCGTGACGGACTCATTCCCAATCTGTTCCCCGAAGGCAGCAAGGAAGGGCTGTATCACACCGCCGACGCCACGCTCTGGTTCGTCCAAGCCATCGGCCGCTATTACGAAGTCAGCCGCGACCGCGAAACGCTGGAGTACCTCCTGCCGATCGTCCGCGACATCGTGGACCATCATCTGCGCGGCACCCATTTCGGCATCGGCGTCGATGAGTCCGACGGCCTGTTGCGGCAGGGCGCGGAAGGCTATCAGCTAACGTGGATGGATGCCAAGTGCGGCGATTGGGTGGTGACGCCGCGGCGCGGCAAGGCCGTCGAAATCAACGCCTTGTGGTACAACGCCCTGCGCTGGCTGGAGCGCTGGGAACAAGAGTTCGAGGAATCCGCACGGGCCAAGGCCGTCGCCGAACATGCCGACCGCGCTCGCTCCTCGTTTAACCAGCGCTTCTGGCACGCCAAGGGCGGCTACCTCTACGATGTGGTGGACGGCGAAACGGGCGACGATCCGTCGTGCCGTCCCAATCAGGTTTTCGCCATCGCGCTGTCGCACCCCGTCCTCGACGAGGAACGCTGGGGTCCGGTGATGGAAGTGGTGCGGCGGCGTCTGTTGACGCCGTTGGGACTGCGTTCGTTGGCGCCGGGCGAGCCGGACTACAAGCCGACCTATCACGGCGATCTACGTTCGCGCGACGCCGCCTATCATCAAGGGACGGTCTGGCCGTGGCTGATTGGGCCGTTCGTCGATGCCTGGTTGAAGCTGCATCCCAAGGACAAGGCGGGAGCGCGGCGTTTCTTGCATGGCTTGGCCGACCATCTCGGCGAGGCATGCATGGGATCGGTCAGCGAGATCGCCGACGCCGAGGAGCCGTTCATACCGCGCGGCTGCATCGCCCAGGCGTGGAGCGTCGCCGAGACGCTGCGCTCCTGGATCAACACGGCGGAATAATTTCGGTTAGCCGCGACGCGAAGGGGAGCGTTCCAGTAGGGCAGACACTCCTGTCTGCCGGGCAGACAGGAGTGTCT
>Ga0335075_10012674_pt1 | contig 12735 bp, 8 predicted proteins | sample Lox_Sample_24_FD_206723 | JGI IMG/M metagenome (GOLD analysis project Ga0335075, IMG submission 206723) | Soil microbial communities from Loxahatchee National Wildlife Refuge, Florida, United States - Lox_Sample_2.4 | ecosystem: Environmental > Terrestrial > Soil > Wetlands | place: USA: Florida... | reverse complement strand
AAAAGCAAAACGGGAAGGCTCTCGTCGAACCTTCCCGTTTCCGCTTTCTCGTCGCCGAGGTCGCTTACTCTTCGCCGACCGCGGCCAGCTCGGCTTGCGCCACGCGCACCGGAGCGGGCGGAGCGTAGGTCGGAGCCTTCTCGTCGAGGACGACAGACAGGCGCTTGTAGGGCGGCAGACCAGTGCCCGCCGGGATCAAGCGACCCATGATGACGTTCTCCTTGATACCGCGGAGATCGTCCGTCTTGCCGCAGATAGCGGCCTCGGTGAGCACCTTGGTGGTCTCTTGGAACGAGGAGGCGCTGATGAACGACTCCGTCGACAGAGACGCCTTGGTGATACCGAGCAGCATGGGCTCGGCCACAGACGGCTGACCACCGCGCTCGATCACGCGCGCATTGTCGCGCTCGAACACGTACTTCTCCACCTGCTCGTCGACCAAGAAGTTCGTGTCACCGACCTCCTTGATGCGCACGCGGCGGAGCATCTGCCGCACGATGGCTTCGATGTGCTTGTCGTTGATACCGACGCCCTGCAGGCGGTAAACCTGCTGGATTTCGTTCACGAGCCAAGCCGCCAGCTCCTTCTCGCCCTTCACGCGCAAGATGTCGTGCGGGTTCGCGGGGCCGTCCTGCAGCGGGTCGCCGGCGCGGACGTGATCGCCCGTCTGCACCTGCACGTGTTTGCCCTTGGGGATCAGGTACTCGCGTGACTGATCGCTCATGGGCTCGCCATCAGACCCGTAGGGCGTGATCACGATCTTGCGCTTGCCCTTGGTGTCCTTGCCGAAGCTCACGACGCCGTCGATCTCACTGATGATGGCGTGATCCTTCGGCTTGCGCGCTTCGAACAACTCGGCCACGCGGGGCAGACCACCCGTGATGTCCTGCACCTTCGTCTGGTCGCGCGGGATCTTGGCGATCGGACCACCGGGGTGGATCGTCTCGCCTTCCTGAGCGACGATGTTGGCGCCGACCGGGAGCAGATACCGAGCGTCGAGGTCGGTGTTGCCGAGCTTCATCGGCTCGCCCGTCTCGGGGTTGATGATGGTGATGCGCGGACGGAGCTCGGCCGCGCGCGACTCGATCACGATCTTGCGGGACAAGCCCGTGACCTCGTCCACCTTCTCGATCACGCTGACGCCTTCGACCAGGTCGTTGAAGGCGACGGTGCCGCCGACCTCGGTGAGGATCGGCATGGCGAATGGATCCCACTCGGCCACCACTGCGCCGGAGGGCACGCGCTGCCCTTCCTGCGCGAGCAGCGTCGCGCCGTACACCAAGCGATGGTGTTCGCGCTCGCGACCGGTGTCGTCCATGATCACCAGCTCGCCGTGGCGGTTCATCACCACCACGCTGCCGTCCTCGCGCTTGGCCAGGCTCGTGTTGTTCAGCCGCACGATGCCTTCGGTGCGCGTCTCGAGCGAGCTCTGCTCGATCTTGCCGCGCGCCGCCGCGCCACCGATGTGGAACGTGCGCATCGTGAGCTGCGTACCGGGCTCGCCGATCGACTGGGCCGCGATGATGCCGATGGCCTCGCCGATGTCGACCTTGTGCCCGCGCGCGAGATCGCGCCCGTAACACATGCCGCACACGCCGCGTTGCGTCTGGCAGGTCAGCACCGAACGAATCACGACCTCTTCGATGCCCGCCTCCTCGATGCGGCGCACGAGCGCCTCGTCGAGCAGCGTGTTGGCCTCCACCAGGCTCTCGCCGGTGAGCGGATCCACCACGTCTTCGAGCACCACGCGGCCGAGGATGCGGTCGCCGAGGGGCTGGATGACCTCGCCCGCTTCTTCGAGCTTGGTCACGCGGATACCGTCGAGCGTGCCGCAATCGAAGTCGCTGACGATGGCGTCCTGAGCCACGTCGACGAGACGGCGGGTGAGATAACCCGAGTTCGCCGTCTTGAGCGCCGTGTCGGCCAGGCCCTTACGAGCGCCGTGCGTCGACACGAAGTACTCGAGCACCGTGAGGCCCTCGCGGAAGTTCGCGGTGATGGGCGTCTCGATGATCTCGCCCGAGGGACGAGCCATCAGGCCGCGCATGGCCGCCAGCTGGCGCATCTGCTGCGTCGAACCGCGGGCACCCGAGTCGGCCATGATGTACACGGGGTTGAAGCTGGACTCGGCCAGATGCTCTCCCGTGCGGTCATCGATGACCGTCTCCTTGCCGATCACGTCCATCATCTCTTCCGTGACGCGATCCGCGACGCCGGCCCAGATGTCGACCACCTTGTTGTAGCGCTCGCCGTCCGTGATCAGGCCTTCCTGATACTGGTCGCTCACGCGCTGCAACTCTTCTTCCGCGGCGCCGATCAGCTCCTTCTTCTTCTCCGGGATGACCATGTCATCCATGCAGATGCTGATACCGGCGCGCGTGGCGTAGGTGAACCCGAGCGACCGCAGGCGGTCGGCCAGGAGCACCGTCTCCTTGTTCTTGTGCTTCCGGTAGCAGACGTCGATGAGCTGGCTCAGCGTCTTCTTGTTGAGCACCTTGTTGACGTAGTCGAACGGGATGCCCGGCGGCAGCACCTCGCCGATCAGCACGCGGCCGACGGTGGTGGCCAAGAGCCGTGTGCGCTGGTTGCCCTCGTCGTCCACGTCCGTGATGCGGCACTTGATGTTCGCGTGCAGGTCGACGACGCCGTTGTCGAACGCCATGTGCACGTCGTCCGGCGAGGCGTACACGCCCTCGACGAAACCCGTGAGCTGGTTCGAGCCCTTGTCGAGCTCGAGCCCCGTGCCCCGGTACGCGCCGCGGCCGTGGTGACGGCTGCGGGTGGCGTAATAGAGCCCGAGCACGATGTCCTGCGTCGGGTTGATGATGGGACGACCGCTCGCGGGCGAGAGGATGTTGTTCGTGCTCATCATGAGCACGCGCGCTTCCATCTGCGCCTCGACCGAGAGCGGGATGTGCACCGCCATCTGGTCGCCGTCGAAGTCGGCGTTGAACGCCGTGCAGACGAGCGGGTGCAGCTGGATGGCCTTACCCTCGATCAGCACGGGCTCGAACGCCTGGATGCCCAGGCGATGCAGCGTCGGCGCGCGGTTGAGCATGACCGGATGCTCCTGGATCACCTCGTCGAGGATGTCCCAGACCTCCGGACGCTCGCGCTCCACCATCTTCTTCGCGCTCTTGATGGTGTTGACGTAACCGCGCTCTTCCAGCTTGTTATAGATGAACGGCTTGAAGAGCTCGAGCGCCATCTTCTTGGGCAGGCCGCACTGGTGCAGCTTGAGCGTCGGGCCCACCACGATCACCGAGCGACCGGAGTAGTCCACGCGCTTGCCGAGCAGGTTCTGGCGGAACCGGCCCTGCTTGCCCTTGAGCATGTCGCTCAAGGACTTGAGCGGACGCTTGTTGGGGCCCGTGATGGTCTTGCCGCGGCGGCCGTTATCGAACAGCGCGTCGACGGCCTCCTGCAGCATGCGGCGCTCGTTGCGGATGATGATCTCCGGAGCGTTCAGCTCGAGCAGGCGCTTCAGGCGGTTGTTGCGGTTGATGACGCGACGATACAGGTCGTTGAGATCGCTGGTCGCGAAGCGGCCGCCGTCGAGCGGCACGAGCGGCCGCAGGTCGGGCGGGAGCACCGGCACCACCGTGAGCATCATCCACTCCGGACGGTTACCGCTGCCGCGGAAGGCTTCGAACACCTTCAGGCGCTTCGCGTACTTCTTGCGCTTGGCCTCGCTGGTCGCCTTGCGCATCTCGTCGCGCAGCTGCTCGGCGAGCGCGTGCACGTCGATGCGCTTGAGCATCTCGAGCACGGCTTCGCCGCCCATGCCGGCGGTGAAGCGGTCTTCGCCGTACTCGTCGTACAGCTCGCCGTAGCGCTCCTCGCTGAGCAGCTCACCGACCTCGAGCCCGGTGTCCTTCGGGTCGATGACGATGTACGCCTCGCAATAGAGCACGCGCTCGAGATCCTTGAGCGTGATGTCGAGGATGTTACCGATCCGCGACGGCAGGCTCTTCAGGAACCAGATGTGCGCGACGGGCGTGGCCAGGTTGATGTGGCCGAGACGCTCGCGGCGAACCTTGCTCTGGATCACCTCGACGCCGCACTTCTCGCACACGATGCCGCGGTGCTTCATGCGCTTGTACTTGCCGCAGATGCACTCGTAGTCCTTCACCGGGCCAAAGATCTTGGCGCAGAAGAGGCCGTCTCGCTCGGGCTTGAACGTGCGGTAGTTGATGGTCTCCGGCTTCTTCACCTCGCCGTTCGACCACTCGCGAATCTTCTCCGGGCTGGCCAGAGAGATGCGCATCGCCGAGAAAGTCAGTGGGTCTTTGGGCTTCTCAAAGAACGAGAAAATATCACGCATTGGGTCAGCTCCTTGTTTCCCGGCCTCAGTCCTCGGCGACGGCCGCCGTGGCCGTCTCCACCAGTTCCATATTCAAGCACAGCGACTGGAGCTCCTTGATCAGCACGTTGAAGCTCTCCGGCAGCCCCGCCTCGAGCACGTAGTCGCCCTTCACGATGGCCTCGTACATGCGCGTGCGGCCCTGCACGTCGTCGCTCTTCACGGTGAGGAACTCCTGCAGCGCGTAGGCCGCGCCGTAGGCTTCCATCGCCCAGACTTCCATTTCACCCAGACGCTGGCCGCCGAACTGCGCCTTGCCACCCAGCGGCTGCTGCGTGACGAGCGAGTACGGACCGATCGAACGAGCGTGGATCTTGTCGTCGACCAAGTGGTGCAGCTTGAGCATGTAGGTGATGCCCACGGTGACGTCCTGATCGAACGGCTCGCCCGTGCGGCCGTCGAACACGATCGTCTGGCCGCGCCGCTCGAGACCGGCGAGCTGCAGACCGTCCTTGATCTGCTCCTCTTCGGCGCCGTCGAACACCGGCGTCATGAAGCGCACGCCCTTGCTGAGCTTCTTGGCCAGAGTGACGACCTCTTCATCGTTCAAGCCGTCGACGAACTGAACGAACTTCTTGTCGTTCGACAGCTTGTAGATGTCGAGGATCTGCGCCTTGAGCTTCTTCGGCTCGCGCGCCTTCTCCAGCGCCTCGTTCAGCCGTCGACCGAGGCCGTGAGCGGCCCAGCCGAGGTGCGTCTCGAGGATCTGGCCGACGTTCATGCGGCTCGGCACGCCGAGCGGATTGAGCACGATGTCGACCGGGGTCCCGTCGGACAGGTACGGCATGTCCTCTTCCGGCATGATGCGGCTGACCACACCCTTGTTGCCGTGACGACCTGCCATCTTGTCGCCGACCTGCAGCTTGCGCTTGATGGCGATGTAGACCTTCACCATCTTGATCACGCCCGGCGGCAGCTCGTCGCCCCGGCTGAGGCGCTCGATCTTCTCCCGGAAGTGCTCCTCGCGCGCCGTGATCAGCGCCTCGAGGTCCTTCAGGAGCGTTCCGACCTTGTCCTGGAGCTCGTCCGTCGTCGGGATCTCGCCCCAGTACTTGCGCGGCACGTTGGCGAGGCCGTCGGCGCTGAGCTTCGAGCCCTTCTCGATCAACACGCTGCCCTTGTCGTCGACCAGCTTGCCCGTCGTCTCGCGACCGTCGAGGATCTCGCTGATCTTGCGGAAGAACGAGTCCCGCAGGATCTTGACCTCCTCGTCGCGCGTGCGCTCGAGGCGCGCGCGCTCGTGGTCTTCGATGGCGTGGGCGCGCTCGTCGCGCTCGGTGCCCTTGCGCGAGAAGATGCGCGCGTCGATCACGATACCGCCGACGCCCGGCGGCACCTTGAGCGAGCTGTCGCGCACGTCGCCGGCCTTCTCGCCGAAGATGGCTCGCAGGAGCTTCTCTTCGGGGGAGAGCTGGCTCTCGCCCTTCGGCGTGATCTTGCCGACCAGGATGTCGCCCGGCTTCACCTCGGCGCCGATGCGCACGATGCCGGACTCATCCAGGTCCTTGAGGGCCTCCTCGCCGACGTTCGGGATGTCGCGCGTGACCTCTTCCTTGCCGAGCTTGGTGTCGCGCGCGATGCACTCGAACTCCTCGATGTGAACCGAGGTGAACACGTCGTGCTTGCCGATGCGCTCGCTGAGCAGGATCGAGTCTTCGAAGTTGAAGCCCTGCCACGGCATGAACGCGACGATCACGTTCCGGCCCAGAGCGATCTCGCCCATGTCGCAGGCGGGGCCGTCGGCGAGCACGTCGCCGGCCTGCACCACCTCGCCGGGACGGACGATCGGCTTCTGGTTGTAGCAAGTGCTCTGGTTCGAGCGCTGGAACTTCATCATCGGGTAGATGTCCGGCACCTCGGAGCCCTCTCCGGAGTGCGGGCGCACCACGATGCGCGTCGCGTCGACGCTGGCCACCACGCCCGCGCGGCGCGCCACCGCGCACACGCCCGAGTCGACCGCCACGCAGCGTTCCATACCGGTGCCGACGAAGGGGGCCTCCGTCGAGATCAGCGGAACGGCCTGGCGTTGCATGTTCGCGCCCATGAGCGCGCGGTTCGCGTCGTCGTGCTCGAGGAACGGCACGAGCGCAGCGGCCACGCTCACCATCTGGTTCGGCGCGACGTCGAGCAACTCGATCTGCTCCGCGGCGGCCATGCGGTAGTCGCCGTTGAAGCGGGCCGCGACCAGCGAGTCCTTGAAGCTGCCGTCCTCGTTCTGGGCGTTGGACGCCTGAGCGATGAACTTCCCTTCCTCCTCGAGCGCGCTGTACCAGCTCACCTTGCGCTCGACCACGCCGTCCTTGACGGTGCGGTAGGGCGTCTCGACGAAGCCGTACTCGTTCACGCGAGCGTAGGTGGAGAGCGACGCGATCAGACCGATGTTCGGACCTTCAGGCGTCTCGATCGGGCAGATACGACCGTAATGGGTCGTGTGCACGTCGCGCACCTCGAAGCCGGCGCGCTCGCGGGTCAAGCCACCCGGGCCGAGCGCGGACAAGCGGCGCTTGTGCGTGACCTCGGAGAGCGGGTTCGTCTGATCCATGAACTGCGAGAGCTGCGAGGAGCCGAAGTACTCCTTCACCACAGCGCCGACCGGCTTGGCGTTGATCAGGTCGTGCGGCATCAGGGTGTCGATCTCTTGCGACACGCTCATGCGCTCCTTGATCGCGCGCGCCATGCGCACGAGGCCGATGCGGTACTGCACCTCCATCAACTCGCCCACCGCACGCACGCGGCGGTTGCCGAGGTGGTCGATATCGTCGACCGAGCCGCGACCGTTCTTCAGATCGATCAGGTGCTCGATGGTGTTGAGGATGTCCTCCGTCGTCAGCGTTCCCTGCTCCAGCGGGGGGCGCTGGTCTTCCGGGAGGTCGCGATAGAACTTGTAGTTCAGCTTGAGGCGACCGACCGCGGACAGGTCGTAGCGCTCCGGGTTGAAAAACAGGTTCCCGAACAGCGTCTTCGCCGTCTCGAGCGTGGGCGGATCACCGGGGCGCAGGCGCCGGTAGATTTCCATGATGGCGTCCTCGGTGGTCAGCACCTTGTCCGCGATCAGGGTGTCGCGCAGGTAGGAGCCGACGTTGAGGCCGTCGATGAAGAGGACCTTGAACTCCTTCACACCCGCGGCGCGGATGCGCTCGAGCGTCGTCTCGGTCACCTCTTCGTTGCACTCGAGCAGGACTTCGCCCGTCTCCTTGTCGATCACGTCCTCGGCGCTGACCTTGCCGATCAGCTCGACGGGCTCGATCGTGAGGCGCTCGAGCTTGCTCGCCTTGAGCTTCTTGATCGCGGCCCGCGTGAACTTGGTGTTCTTGCGGACGATCACCTCGTCGCCGATCTTGATGTCCTGCGTCGCGCGCTGGCCGCTCAAGAGGTCGAAGTCGACGCTCTTCTCGACGGCCTCGCCCTCGCCCAGGTACACCGTCTCGTTGGCGTAGAAGCGATCGAGGATCTGCTGCGTGCCAAAGCCGAGCGCGCGGATCAGCACGGTGGCGTGCATCTTCCGGCGGCGGTCGATGCGCACGTAGATGATGTCTTTGTGGTCGAACTCGAGGTCGAGCCACGAGCCCGAGTACGGGATGACGCGCGCCGAGTAGAGGAGCTTTCCGCTCGAGTGCGTCTTGCCCTTGTCGTGGTCGAAGAACACGCCGGGGCTGCGGTGCAGCTGGCTCACCACCACGCGCTCGGTGCCGTTGATGATGAACGTGGCGGTGTCCGTCATGAGCGGGATCTCGCCGAAGTAGACCTCCTGCTCCTTGATGTCGCGCACCACGCGCTGCCCGCCCTCGATGGTGTCGTAGACCATGAGCTGCGTGGTGACCTTGATCGGCGCGGCGTACGTCATGCCGCGCTGCCGGCACTCCTCGACGTCGTACTTCGGCTTATCGAGGTGGTAGGAGACGAACACGAGCTCGCTCGTGCCGTCGAAATCTCGGATCGGGAAAACGCTCTTGAAGACGCCCTGAAGCCCGATGTCCGTGCGCTCCGCCGTCGGTATGTCCGACTGCAGGAACTTTTCGTAACTGCTCTTCTGAATGTCGATCAGATCGGGAATGTCGACGACCGATTCGACTTTCCCCAGGTTTGTTCGATGCCGGAAGTTCGATTGAACCTTTGACGCCATCTGAGCTCCTCTACAAAACAACCAACGGGGCAGCCCCCCAAACGCTCGGCGAGACTCGCTACCGCCGGCGTGGGACTACCCGCCACTCTTCGGGTTGGGGTGCCCGAACCCCAAAACTGCGCTTCCCGCGAACGGCAAAACCCACGACGCGCTGACCAGGACGCGCCGCAGGCTCACCGTTTCGTGCCGCCCGCCGCGGGCTCCGCGGAGGGACGAGCACTGCTCGCGGGCCATCGAACCCACGAACCATCAAACAATATAGGCCGGCCCCGTGCTCGCCACCAGGGGCGAGCCGGTCAATGCATGAACGCCGGGGCCCGGCCTGTTCCAACTTCAGAGCCTCAATACCCATCACAGGATGGTTCTCAGGGCCCTCTTCACTTGACCTCGACGGTCGCTCCCGCTTCTTCCAGCTTCTTCTTGAGCTCGGCCGCCTGCTCCTTGTTCACGCCCTCGCGGAGCGGCTTCGGAGCGCCCTCGACCAGGTCCTTGGCTTCCTTGAGGCCCAGGCCCGTGATCTCGCGGACGACCTTGATGACCTGGATCTTCTGGGCGCCGGCGCCCGCGAGGATCACGTCGAACTCGGTCTGCTCTTCGACTTCAGCGGCAGCAGCGGCACCACCACCGCCAGCGCCTCCCGCGATCGCGACCGGTGCGGCGCTGACGCCCCACTTGGTCTCCAGTTCCTTGACGAGATTGGCGATCTCCAGCACCGGCAGCGCAGAGAGATAGTCGACAACCTGTTCTTTCGTAATTTCAGCCATTTGCTTGCTCCTTAAAACCTCACGCGGGAGGAAAATTCTTTGTACTTGGGGGTAACTTCTAGTGGGGGATGGCGAGGGGGATGTGGGGCCGTATCAGCCGCCACCCTTCGCCTTCTTGGCTTCCAGCAGGCGCACGAAGTTGCCTGCCGGCGTGTTGAGCAGCATCACGAAGCGCTGCGCCGGTGCCATGAGCGTGGCGAGCAGCATGGCGCGCGCCTCGTTCTTGCCCGGCAGAGTGGCGAGCTGGTTCTCGACGGTCTTCGCGTCGAGCACCTGCCCGTCGAGGAGGCCCGCCTTGATCTTGAGCTTCTCGTTGTCTTTGACGAAAGCCTTGACCACACGCGCCGCGGCGCCCGGCTCTTCGCCGCTGAACGCCACCGCCGTCATGCCCTTCAGCACCGGCTTCAGCTTCGCGACGTAGGGGGCATCGCCCAGAGCCCGCCGCACGAGCGAGTTCTTGAGCACCTTGTAGGTGACACCCTGAGCGCGGAACTGCGTGCGCAGGTTCGACACCTCCGCGACCGTCATCCCCGAGTAGTCGAGGAACACGGCGGCGGTGCCCTTGTCGAAGTGGCCTTTGATCTCTTCGACGGCCTGGATCTTCTCGGGGCGCATTAGCTCTCTTCCTCTCTGCTCGAGTCGACCGTCGCCGGATCGATCTTCACGCCGGGGCCCATCGTGCTCGAGAGGCCCACCGAGCGAACGTAGATGCCCTTCGCCGAAGCCGGCTTCTTCGCCAGCAGATCAGCGATCAGCGCCTTCCCGTTCTCGACCAGCTTCTCGGCGGTGAAGGACACGCGCCCGACGCGGCAGTGCACGACGCCCGCCTTGTCCACGCGGTACTCGACCTTACCGGCCTTGGCTTCCTGGACCGCCTTCGCGACGTCCATGGTGACCGTACCGACCTTCGGGTTCGGCATGAGGCCACGCGGACCGAGCACGCGACCCAGCTTGCCGACGATGCCCATCATGTCCGGGGTCGCGATCACGCGATCGAACTCGATGTTGCCTTCGTTGATCTTGGCCGCGAGATCCTCGCCGCCGACGATGTCGGCGCCCGCATCCTTGGCCGCCTTTTCCTTCTCGCCGCGCGCGAACACCGCGACGCGCACGCCCTTGCCGGTGCCGTGCGGGAGCACGAGCGCGCCGCGCACCATCTGGTCGGCGTGCTTGGGGTTGACGCCCAAGCGCACCGCCATGTCGACGCTCTCGTCGAACTTGGCGCTTGCCACCGACTTCACGACTCCAACCGCCTCCGCCAGCGTGTGCTGACGATCACGGTCGAACTTCGTGACGGCCGCCTTTCTTTTTTTGCTACTCTTTGCTGCCATTTCATCTCCTGGTGAAGCGGCCCCGTATCGGGTTTCTGGCCGATTGCTGAATCCGAGGATTCGAGTCAATCGTCCGCCGGCCCGAGGCCTCCCAGTTCTCCGACTCTTCCAAACCGCCACACCCGAACCGCGCGCGAGCGCGCCGTCCGGAGGAGCGGATCAATCCGTGACCTCGAGGCCCATGCTGCGCGCCGTGCCCGCGATGCTGCGCGCGGCGGCTTCGGCGGTGTGGGCGTTCATGTCCTCGAGCTTCGTCTTGGCGATCTCGAGGACCTGCGCCCTCGTGACCTTGCCAACCTTCTTGCGGTTCGGCTCTGGCGAGCCCGAACCGGGCTTGCCGCTCGTGGCGAGGCCCGCCGCCTTCTTGAGCAGGATGCTCGCGGGCGCCGACTTCATCACGAACGTGTAGGAGCGATCGGCGTACACGGTGATGATCACCGGCACGACCGTGTCGCCGAGCTTCGCGCTCTTGGCGTTGAAGTCTTTGCAGAAGCCCATGATGTTCACGCCGTGCTGACCCAGCGCGGGGCCGACGGGCGGAGCGGGGTTGGCTTTCCCCGCAGGCAACTGCAGCTTGATGTAACCCGTAACTTTCTTCTTGCTCGCGGCCACTTTCCGGTCCTCTCTAAAAATCTCGCCTGACTCGGCTCATCTCGCTCTTCGGGGAGCTTTGTTTCTGGATGCGGTGCTTTGGGATGCGGCCGCGCTTCTGGCGAGCCACACCGCCCTGCTCTCGGGGGTAACTGCTGGGTGAGATTGGGCGGGTTGGGTTGGGGTTTATCGAGGATGCGGCGTCAGCGCTTCTCGACGTGGCCAAAGTCCAGCTCGACGGGGGTGGGACGCCCGAAGATGCTGACCATGACCTTGAGTTTCTGCTTGTCCGGCCTGATTTCCTGCACAGTGCCGGAGAAGTTGGCGAACGCGCCCACGACCACCCGCACCTCGTCGCCTTCCTGGAACTGCTGCTTCGGCTTGGGCTTGACCGCGCCCTCGGTGATGCCCTTGCGCAGATCTTCGATGTGCGGCGGCTTGACCTCGCGCGGGCGCTGGTTGCCCACGAAACCGGTGACCTTCGGCGTGTCCTTGACGACGTGCCAGGCGTCTTCGCCCATCTCCATCTCGACGAAGATGTAGCCGGGGAACGTCGTCTTCGCGCGGACGCGGCTCTTGCCGTCTTTGCCGACGGCGGTGACCGTCTCGCTCGGGATCAGGATCTCGCCAAACTTGGCTTCCATGTGGTGTTGGCGGATGCGCTCCTGCAACGCCACCTTCACCTTGTTCTCGTAGGTCGAGTAGGTGGTGACCACGTACCACTTTTTGGAGGGCGCCTCGCCGCTGTCGAGCTCAGCCTCGCCCCGCTTCTTGGTCGGTTCTTCAGTCATGCCCCGTACACCAGCATCGTCACGAAACCCCAGAGTCGATCGAGCAGGCCAACGTAGATTGTCGCAAAAACCCCCGCCGCGATCACGACGATGGTGCCGTTCGTGACGGTTTCCTTCTTCGGCCAAGTGACCTTGGATAGCTCGAGGGCCACGTCGTCTGCCCAGCGCCGGATGCCCTCGTGGCGCAGGCAGAAGATGACGGCGATGACGCCCACGACGGCCCCGATCGCCGTCGTGTAAGTGGTCCGCTCATCTTCCGCGTAACGCAGCAACACCGGGAAGCTGCGCACCGCCCAGGGCCACTCCGTGAGGTGGCTCCAGCCCGAGGCGAGCATCTTGCCGGTCAACCACGCGGCGCCGATGCCAGCGCCGAAAAACGCCGCAAAGACGTACTTGAACACGCCGAGGTGCTCGACGACGCCGCCCTCGGCAGCCGACCCGGCGACGATGGACTCGCGCGACGCACCGGCCTCACTCGACCCGCGCACCTCGGTGTCTTCTTTTTCGTCAACGTCTGCCATGGGTTTGCCGACCTCAAAAACTCGATTGGAGCGCGCTCGCTCGAACGACTGCTCGGAGCTTCAAACGACCTGCCTTCAAACGACAAGGCGGCAGAAAAGCTGCCGCTCCGAATGACCGCAGCGGGGACGCTGCGGGGTGGCCGTCATCGGCACGGGCGGAAGGACTCGAACCTACGACCTGCGGATTTGGAATCCGCTGCTCTACCAACTGAGCTACGCCCGTATGAAACTTTGACTGGGCCTGTCCGGCT
>Ga0335075_10012673_pt1 | contig 12735 bp, 14 predicted proteins | sample Lox_Sample_24_FD_206723 | JGI IMG/M metagenome (GOLD analysis project Ga0335075, IMG submission 206723) | Soil microbial communities from Loxahatchee National Wildlife Refuge, Florida, United States - Lox_Sample_2.4 | ecosystem: Environmental > Terrestrial > Soil > Wetlands | place: USA... | reverse complement strand
CGCCGCCCTGGCTGCCGACGCCCTCGAGCCCGGCCGAACCCCAGGGGACCACGGCCCGCCGGAACCCCATCCGCTCCGCCTCGGCCAGGCGCCGCGGCAGGCCCGCGACCCGGCGCACCTCGCCGGCCAGGCCGACCTCGCCGATCGCCACGACGCCGTGCGGCACGCTCAGGCCCGCCACCGAACTGGCCAGCGCGATGGCAACGGCCAGGTCCACCGAGGGCTCGGTCAGCCGCACGCCGCCCACGGTGGCCGCGTACACGTCCTGCCTGCCGAGCTTGAGCCCGGCCCTGCGCTGCAGCACGGCGAGCACCAGGCCCACCCGCGCGCCGTCCAGTCCCGACGTGGTCCGGCGGGGCATCTCGAGCGCGGAGGGCGCGACCAGGGCCTGCACCTCGGCGGGAAGCGGCCGCCTGCCCTCCAGCGTGACCGTGACGCAGGTGCCCGGCACCGGCTCGCGGTGCTGCGAGAGGAACAGCCCGCTCGGATCGGGCAGCCCGATGAGGCCGTACTCGCCGAGGTCGAAGCAGCCCACCTCGTCGGTCGGCCCGAACCTGTTCTTCACCGCCCGCACCATGCGCAGCTGGGAGTGCCGGTCGCCGTCGAAATGCAGCACGACGTCGACGAGGTGCTCCAGTGCCCGCGGGCCCGCGACCGAACCGTCCTTGGTGACGTGGCCGACCAGGATGGTTGCCAGGGACCGTTGCTTCGCGACGCCGGTCAGGACGTTCGCCACCGCCCGCACCTGGGTGACACCGCCGGCCGCCCCGTCGACCCCGTCGGCGGTGATCGTCTGCACCGAGTCGATGATGAGCAGCCGGGGATTCACGTCGTCGACGTGCGCCAGCACCGCGTCGAGGTCGGTCTCGGCGGCCAGGAAGAGCCGTTCGCTGACCGCGCCGATCCGATCCGCCCGGGAGCGTACCTGGGCGGCGGATTCCTCCCCGGTGACATAGAGCACCGGCCCAGCCTCCGCGACCAGCGCCCCCGCCTCAAGCAGCAGGGTCGACTTGCCCACCCCGGGCTCGCCCGCCAGCAGCAGGACGGCGCCAGGTACCAGCCCGCCGCCGAGGACCCGGTCGAACTCGTCCAGGCCGGTGGGACGCGCGCGGGCGTCGGTCGCGTCCACCTGCCCGATCGGCACCGCCGCGGTGCTGGCCGGCACGGCCGCACGGTAGGACACGGCCTGGACGCTCGCGCGGGCCAGGCGCGGAGTTGCCGCCTGCTCGACCGTTCCCCAGGCCTGGCACTCGCCGCATCGCCCGGTCCACTTGGCCGTCTGCCAGCCACACTCGGTGCACCGGAAGCCCGCCGCCCCCGCCGATGACTTCGCCATGCCCGCACCATAACGGCGCCCACTGACAATCTCAGTAAGCTGGAACCCGAAGGCCACGGAGGGAGTGCGCGAGTGAGCAGCGATGCGAGAGCACACCGGACGCCCGTGGCCTTGTCCACCTCGTCCGTCTACCCGGAACGCACGCCGGACGCGTTCGAGATCGCCGCCCGCCTCGGCTACGACGGGATCGAGGTCATGGTCTACACCGACCCGGTGAGCCAGACCGCCAGCGCGCTGACCAGGCTCAGCGACTATCACCAGGTTCCCATCATGGCCGTGCACGCGCCGAACCTGCTGCTCACCCAGCGGGTGTGGGGCCGCGAGCCGTGGGAAAAGCTGCGGCGCGCGAAGGAGCTGGCCGAGCAGGTTGGTGCCCGGGTCGTCGTGGTGCACCCGCCGTTCGGCTGGCAGCAGGACTACGCCCGCGGCTTCGAGCAGGGCCTGGCGGCCATGGCCGCCGAGACCGATGTCGTCTTCGCGGTCGAGAACATGTACCCGCTCCGGGTCGGCAGCAGTGAGGTCGGGGGTTACGCCCCGCACTGGGACCCGACCAAACTCGATGTCGCCCACGTCACGCTGGACCTGTCGCACACCGCCGCCTCGCGGTCCGACGCCCTGGCCATGGCGGCAGAACTAGGCGGCCGCCTGGCCCACGTGCACCTGGCCGACGGCACCGGGGCGCCGTCCGGGCCGTTCCCCGACGAGCACCTGATGCCAGGCCGTGGCGGCCAGCCGTGCGCCGAACTTCTCGCCCTGCTCTCCGCGACCGGCTACCCGGGCGCGGTCGTGGTCGAGGTGAAAACGACCCGGGCGCCGACGCGGGAGGACCGGATCGCCGACCTGGCTCAGTCGCTGGCGTTCGCCCGGGAGTACCTGTCCCTCGCCGCGGGCCAGGCGACCCGGGGGTAATCTCCTGGCCATGGCAGCAGAGAGCACCCTCATCACCGTGGCGCCGACGGGCGCCGAGGCCGACAAGGCGGCGGTGCCCGCCCTCCCGGTGACCTTGACCGAGCTCGTCGTCACGGCCAAGGAGTGCGAGGCCGCCGGCGCTGCCGTCATCCATGTGCACATCAGGGATGAGGCGGCGCGGCCCACGCTGGACCGGGGCCGGCTGGCCGACACCGTGGCCGCGCTGCGCGAGGGCACCGGCCTCATCGTCCAGCTGTCCACCGGCGGCGCCGTCACCGACAGCTTCGCCGACCGGCTGGCCGTCCTGGACGCAGGACCCGACGCCTGCTCGCTGACCTGCGGCACGGTCAACTTCGGCGACGAGGTCTTCGCCAACCCGTGGCCGTTCATCAAGGACCTGTACCAGCTGACCCAGGAGCGCCAGGTGGTCCCGGAGTTCGAGTTGTTCGACCTCGGGCACGTGGCGACGCTGCACCGGCTGCTCGGCCAGTTCGGCCCGCCGGCGGGCGGGCACGTCCACTGCGACCTGGTGATGGGCGTGCCCGGCGGCATGCCGGGGGACGTGGCGACGCTGGCCGCTGCCGTGGCCGCGCTGCCGCCCGGCGCGACGTGGGCAGCGACCGGAATCGGCCGTACCACGCTGCCCGTGCTGTTCGCCGCGCTGGCGGCGGGCGGCCACCTGCGGGTAGGCATGGAAGACACGCTGTCCTTCGCCCGTGGCCGCCCGGTTGGCCGCAACGCTGAGCTGGTCGAACGGGCGTCCGAGCTGGCCAGGATCGCCCAACGGCCGCCGATGAGCCCGGCCGACGCCCGCCTCTTCCTTGGCATCCCGGACCGCCGCGCCTGAGCGCCGCTTGCTGTCCGCTTGCTCGCCGTTTGCAATTGCAAGCAGTCGATGGCAGACTGGAGGCATGAACGACAGAGTGAAATCGATCGGCGATTACATCCGGGAGCAGCGCGAGCAGGCCCGGATTTCCATGCGCCAGCTCGCCCAGGCGGCCGGTGTTTCCAATCCTTACCTGAGCCAGATCGAGCGGGGGCTGCGCAAGCCGAGCGCGGACATCCTGCAGCAGATCGCCAAGGGCCTGCGCATCTCCGCGGAGGCGCTCTATGTGCAGGCCGGGATTCTGGAAGACCGCCCGGCCGACTCGGGGGTGCGCACGGCGCTGCTGGCCGACCCCGACCTCTCGGAGCGGCAGAAGCAGGTCCTCGTGGAGATCTACGAGTCGTTCCGCAAGGAGAACGCGGCCGCCGCCGAGGCCGAGAGGGCCGAAACCGCGCGAGCCGAGGCCGAGAAGGCCGAGACCGCGCCGTCCAAGTCCGCGTGGGCCGAGGCCGCGCAGGCCGAGGGTGACCCGGACGAGGACACGCCGGCCGAAAGCGCGCCGGCCGAAAGCGCGCCGGCCGAAAGCGCGCCGGCCGAAAGCGCGCCGGCCGAAAGCGTGCCGACGGCAGCAGAAGGCAGGCAGCAGGACGATTCCACTCCGGATGACATTTCCGGGCAGACAACGCCTCCGATTGGGTAGCGTGATTCCGTGTTCGGTTCCTACACTCCGCTGAACGATTTCTTCCTCGTGCTCGGCCTCGTGGCGTTCGTGGTGGAGGCCTGGGCATTCATCGACGCGATCCGGCGGCCGGGACAGGCCTTCTTGGCCACCGGCAAGCAGACCAAGCAGCTGTGGCTGATCATCCTCGGCGTGGCGACCGTGGTCGGCCTGGCAAGCGTGGCTTACCGCATAGGGCCCACGTCGATCCTGACCGTCGCGGCCTTCGTCGCGGCCGCCATCTACCTGGCTGACGTCCGGCCGAAGGTCAAGGATTTCCGCAGCGGTGGCAGCGGAACAAGCAACGGTCCGTACGGCCCCTGGTAAACCCGACGGGTTCCCGGCGTCGTTCCCCATGGCCGGACCCGGAGCTTGGACGCCGTGCGCGGGTCCATTGGTTGCGCATAACGCGACGACTATCGCCATACGCAACAATGACTCCGGTATCGAAGATCGCGTGTGCCCCGTATGAGGCGTGTGGCGCCCCGGCCCCGTCTTGCGGGGCCTGTGTGACACCAGCCCCATTCCCCGGCGCGCACCGGGCGGGGTGCGTGTGCCACCGGCCCCGTCTATCGGGGCCGGTGGCACACGGGCCCCGTAAGCCCGCAACCAGCCCGCGAGCGAGCCCCACCGTCGCCATCAGCAGCCGCTCAGACGAGCAGCCGCTCACACCAGCAGCCGCTCAAGACCAGCAGTCGCTCAGACGAGCAGCCGCTCAGACCAGCAGCCGCTCACACCAGCAGCCGCTCACACCAGCAGCAGGGCGACCGGTGTGGCGACTAGCAGCGCGGCGGCCAGGCAGATCGCTGCGACCGTGGCGGCGGGCAGCGGGCGCACGGGATGCAGCAACCGCACTACCCGCGCGGCCATCTCCCCCTCCGCGGCCGGGAGCGCGCCCGCCGGGGTCGGGCAGGAGCCGGCCATGCCGAACCGGACCAGCGCGGACACGAGTTCGCGGGCCGGGCGACCCCGCACCGCGCGGTCGTCGGCGAGCATCTCGACCAGCAGCGCTACCGCGCGGTGGGCCTCCGCGCACATCGCGGAGCGCGGGAAGGCGCGGCGCAGCGCGGTGAAGGGCAGCAGCACGAGGTCGTGCCGTTCCCGCAGGTGGGCTTGCTCGTGCGCGAGCACGGCGGCAAGCTCGCGCCGGCCGAGCAACTGCAGGGTGCCGACGCTGACCACCACGATCCCGGACCGCCGCCCGGGCAGGCAGTAGGCCGCCGCGCTTGGATAGTCAACGACGAGGGCGCCCGGCACCTTCGGGTCGCCGTGGGCGAGCAGGGCGAGCAGGGCCCGCTGCCGCCGCCTGGCCTGCAGGGCCGCCGCGGAGGCGGCGATGAGCACCCAGCACAGCGACGCGAACAGCGCCAGCCCCGCCGCCAGGCAGGTCAGCCGGAAGGCGGCAAGCACGACCGACATTGAGCCGAACTTCCCGTAGGCGGCCGACGCCACGGTACCGAACCGCAACCAGGTGCCGATCCTGAACAGGGTGCCGAGATGGACGACCGAGCGCACCACGCCGACGTTGCCGCCGGGCAGGCCCATGCCGACGAGCGTGCCGACCGCGGCCAGGCCGCCGGCCAGGCCGAGAGCCTGCCACAGCAAGATCGCCGTAGCCGGCGAACGGCGCGGCCACCTGGCTTGCACCAGTGCCGAAGCTCCGAGCACGCTCCCCATGGCGACCGCGGCAAGAAGCGCCGCGTCAGCCAGTCCCTTCATCTCCTCCGCCGTTACCTTCGATCATTTCCAGGGCGTCGCGCAGCACCTCTGCCTCGATGCCGGAAACGGATTGGGCGAACCGGGTCAGGGCGGCCGTGCGATCGCCGGTCTGGTCAAGTGCGGTCAGCATGAGCTCGGCCACGTATGTCTCACGGGTCGCGGCAGGACAATAGCGCCACGCCCGCCCATCGCGCTGCCGCTTGGCGAAACCCTTCTTCGCGAGTCTGTCGAGCACCGTCATCACGGTGGTGTGAGCTAGGTTACGTTGGGTCAGCCTAGCACTGACCTCTCGGACTGTGAGAGCGACATCCGTCTCCCACAGCACGTCCATGATCGCGCGTTCAAGATCACCCAACCGGTTCACGGTCGTCAATGTACCCGCTATGCGGCCTGCCAATAGCGCCGACCCCCGCCAGCAATATCAAAACCAATTACGCTGAACGGTCCGTGGTGCTCGCCCCCCGGGCGGTTCACCGGTCAGGATCGGCGAAACGGGCGAACGCGCGCAGGTTGGCCAGGCTCTCGCCGCGCTTGGCCCGCCAGGCCCATTCCCGCCGGATCGAGCTGGCGAAGCCGAGTTCCAGGGCCGTGTCGAAGGTCTCGTCGGCGTAGCTCAGCACGCAGCCGAGCAGCCGGTCGATCTCGGCCGTGCTGGTCGCGCTCAGCGGCAGCCGGCCGGTCAGGTAGACGTCGCCGACCGAGTCGAGGCTGAAGTGGACGCCGTACATGCGGCCGTTGCGCTCGAGCAGGAAGCGGTAGAACGCGGCGTGGTTCTCATCGGGCTGCCGGCAGAAGAACGCCTCCACGGCCAGGCTGTGCGACCCGGCGATGAGCCAGGTCATCGTGGCCAGCTTGTGCTGGCCCTCCAGCTTCACCAGGTATGCCCCGGACTGCGGGCTCTCGTACGCCAGCCCCAGCTCCTCCAGCGCGGCCTCGATGCCAGCCGCGGCCGCAACCGACCCGGCCGCCGCCGCGGACCCGGCCGCGGCCGCAGCGGGAGGATCGGCGCTCATGCGCGCACGGCTGCGGCGGCACCGGCCGCGGAGGTGCCGTCCCGGACCGACTCACCGTTCATCGCACCTGTATACACGCCGATGAGCCGATCGGCCGTCGCGGGCCAGCCGAACGCCGACGCGTGCGCGAGCGCCCCGCGCGACAGCTCAGAAAGCCGGCCGGGCGACTCGAGCAGCCCGGCCAGCACCCGGGCCCACACCGCGGGATCGTGCCCGTCGACCAGAACGCCGGAGAACTCGTCCCTGACCGCGGTGCGCAGCCCGCCGACCGCGGCCGCGACGACCGGCGTGCCGCACGCCTGCGCCTCCAGCGCCACCAGCCCGAACGACTCGGAGTGCGACGGCACGAGCACGATGTCCGCGGCCCGGTACCAGTCGGCCAGCTCCCGCTGCGGGCATGGCGGCTCCATCCGCACGACATCCGCGATGCCGAGCCCAGACGCCAGGCCGGAAAGCCGCCCGGGCGCGCCGACCTCGGAGCCGCTCGGCCCGCCCACGATGGCCACGACCAGCCGGCCTGCCAGCCAGGGACAGGCGTCAAGCAGGCGGGCCGCGGCGCGCAGCACGACGTCAGGTCCCTTCAGCGGCTGGATCCGGCCCGCGAACACCAGCACCGCCGCGTCGGCGGGCAGCCCGAGCCGCCGCCGCGCCGCCGGTCCAGAACCCGGCCGGAACACCGACAGGTCCACGCCAGGGTTGACCGTCTCCACCCGCCAGGGGTCGGAACCGTACAGCTCGGTCAGCTGCCGCGCCTCCTCGGCCGTGTTGGCCACGAGCCGGTCGGCGGCCGCCACGACCTCGCGTTCGCCGCGGATCCGCGCCTCCGGCTCTGCGCAGTCGCCGGCGGCCAGGGCCAGGTTCTTCACCAGGCCCAGGGTGTGCATGGACTGCACCAGGGGAACCCCCCAGCGCTCCGCCGCCACCGCCGCGACCTGGCCGGACAGCCAGTAGTGGGCGTGCAGCAGGTCGTAGCGGCCGGGCGCGAAGGCGGCCTCGGTGCGCAGCACCCCGAACGTGAACGGGCAGATCTGCGCGGGCAGGGCGTTCTTGTCGAGCTCCTCGAACGGCCCGGCCACCACGTTGCGGACCAGCACGCCGGGGGCCAGCTCGACCGCCGGCGGGGTGTCCCGGCAGACGGCTCTGGTGAAGATCTCCACCTCGACGCCGCGCTCGGCCAGCCGTTTGGACACCTCGACCACGTAGACGTTCAGCCCGCCGGCGTCGCCGGTACCCGGCTGATCCAGCGGGGAGGTGTGCAAGCTGATGGTCGCGATCCGGCGAGGACTCCTTCGCTGCACGCTCTAAGCAACCTCGCGAAGCCACGGCCTGTTCCCCGGCTACGCTGGAGGTCATGAAGACCTTGGTGCTGGTGCGGCACGGCGAGAGCGACTGGAATTCCAAGGGCCTGTTCACCGGATGGGTGGACGTGGGGCTGTCCGAGATCGGCGCGCAGGAGGCGGTCAACGCCGGCAAGCTGCTGGCCGCCTCCGGACTGCGGCCGGGAATCGTGCATACCTCGGTGCTGACCCGGGCCATCCAGACCGCCAACTTGCTGCTGGAGCAGGCGGACCTGCTGTGGCTGCCGGTGCGCCGCTCGTGGCGGCTGAACGAGCGGCACTACGGCGCGCTGCAGGGCAAGGACAAGGCCGCCACCAGGCGGGAGTTCGGCGACGAGCAGTTCATGCTGTGGCGCCGCTCCTACGACGTGCCGCCGCCGCCCATAGCCGACAACGACCCGCTGTCGCAGTCACGCGACCCGCGGTACGCCGGCCTTCCGCCGGAGGCCAGGCCGCGCACCGAGTGCCTGAAGGACGTGCTGGCCCGCTTCCTGCCCTACTGGTACGACGCGATCGTGCCCGACCTGGGCTCCGGCCAAGGGGGTCAAGGGGACGGCACGGTCCTGGTCGTCGCGCACGGCAACTCGCTGCGCGCGCTGGTCAAGCACCTGGACGGGATCGGCGACGCCGAGATCGCGGAGCTGAACATCCCGACCGGCATCCCGCTGGTCTACCAGCTCGATGACGCCTTCAGGCCCGAGGTCCCGGGCGGCCGCTATCTGGACCCGGAGGCCGCCGCGGAGGCCGCGGAGGCGGTCAAGAACCAGGGCAGATGAGTCCGGGACGCATGCAGGGTAAACCGGACATTAACGAATGTTTGCATGAAAGCGAACAAAGCTCGAATATCGCTCCGCGAGTCGCCGGGTTGCTTGTTCGGAGTTGGGGTCGGCCGCATACCATTGAAACTGTGAGTCTTCACTGGTCAGTGTTGGCCACGGGGGGACCAGCCCTTGATCCCCCCGGGTACTCCCCGCAGGCTTAGGGCATGACCATCAGAACGAGGGCCGGCGCAGTGCGGACGGCCCGCGGCACCCGCGTCCGGGCCGCTCATCATCCCAGCAGGCTGCCACCAGGCATCGCATCGGTCCTTTCCGTCCTGTCCTCCTCGGCCGTCGTCCTCGACAGCGACGACCGCGTGTTGCGGGCCAGTTCAGCGGCCCGGGCGTTCGGCCTGGTCAAGGGCGACCGGCTGATGGTCACAGAACTGGCCGCGCTGGCCCGCCAGGTCCGCAGGGACGGGGAGATCCGGGAAGGCGAGATCGAGGTTCCCGTGCCGCGGTTCGGCGGGCGGACGACGAGCTTCGCGGTGCGGGTGGCGCCGCTCGGCGCCACGGTCGGCGGCGGCGGTCTTGTCCTGGTGCTCGCCGAGGACCAGACCGAGAGCCGCCGGGTGGACGAGGTCAAGCGGGACTTCGTGGCCAACACCAGCCACGAGCTCAAGACACCTGTGGGCGCCCTGGCCCTGCTGGCCGAGACCATCGAGGACGCCGCCGACGACGCCGAGGCGGTGCGCCGGTTCGCGGGCAAGATGCGCCAGGAGGCGCAGCGGCTGACCAACCTGGTGCAGGACCTGATCACGCTGTCGCGGATCCAGGCGGTCGAGCCGGTCCCCGACCCGCGCCCGGTCGAGCTTGACATGGTGGTGGCCGAGGCCCTGGACCGCTGCCGGATGAAGGCGAACGCCCGCGGCATCACCCTCCACTCGGCAGGCACCCGCGGGCTCTCCGTGCTCGGCGACGAGGACCTCCTGGAAACCGCCCTGCGCAACCTGCTGGAGAACGCCGTCGCCTACAGCCCCGAGCACACCCGCGTGCTGATCACCACCAAGCGCGGCAGCGACGGGAGCGCCGAGCTCAGCGTGGCCGACCAGGGCATCGGCATCCCCGAGCGCGACCTCGAGCGGATCTTCGAGCGCTTCTACCGGGTCGACCCGGCCCGATCCCGTGCCACCGGCGGCACGGGCCTTGGGCTGGCCATCGTCAAGCACGTGATGGCGGCGCACAACGGCCGCGTGACGGTGCGCAGCGTCGAGGGCGCCGGGTCGACGTTCACCCTGTTCATCCCGCTGCGGAGCGAACATGCCAGCACCGGCGCGGCCTAGGTAACCCGAGGGGACTCAAAGTGACACGTGTGCTGGTAGTCGAGGACGAGGACTCGTTCAGCGACGCGATCTCGTACCTGCTCCGCAAGGAGGGATTCGAGGTCGCCGTCTGCTCGACCGGCCCGGACGCGCTCGATACGTTCGACCGGACCGGCGCCGACCTGGTGCTGCTCGACCTCATGCTGCCGGGCCTGCCCGGCAGCGAGGTGTGCCGCTCGCTGCGGGAAAAGTCCAACGTGCCCGTGATCATGCTGACCGCCAAGGACAGCGAGATCGACAAGGTGGTCGGGCTGGAACTCGGCGCCGACGACTACGTGACCAAGCCGTTTTCCTCCCGCGAGCTCGTGGCCAGGATGCGCGCGGTGCTGCGGCGCCGCGGCGAGCCCGACGACGTGGCCGAGTCGGCGCTTGAGTCAGGCCCGGTGCGGATGGACGTGGACCGGCACGTGGTCACCGTCCGCGGCGCCTCGGTGCAGCTCCCGCTTAAGGAGTTCGAGCTGCTCCAGGTCCTGCTGCGCAACGCCGACCGGGTGCTGACCAGGATGCAGCTCATCGACCGGGTGTGGGGCGCCGACTACGTGGGCGACACCAAGACGCTCGACGTGCACATCAAGCGGCTTCGCGCCAAGATCGAGGTCGACCCGGCCCGCCCGCAGCACATCATCACCGTCCGCGGCCTGGGCTACAAGTTCGAATCGGCCGCGTGAACCACGGCCCGTTCGGCCTGAAAATCTTTGACCTAACGAGACGTGGTGCGCGCCGCCCGCCCCGCTACGACGTGGCCGACGGGGTGGGCGAGGCGGTGGCCGTCGGTGAGGCGGTGCCGACCGGTGAGGCCGAAGCGCCCGCCCCCTTCTTGTGCTTGTGCTTTCCGCTCGCCGTGGGTGACGGCGTGGGCGTGGGCGTCGGCGGTGGGGAGTAGGTGGCGTAGTAGTAGGCGGCAGGCTCGACCGGCGCCGGGATCGTGATCGACCCCGCGTTGGCGAAGGTGAGCTTGAGCTTCACCGTCCGGCCGGCGTTCAGCGGGCTGGTCAGGCCGTTGAGCACGATCTGCGGCGACGGGCCGCTCAGGTCGACGAGGCTATTCGGGGTCAGCGTGACCGGCCCACTGGTCAAAGACACCCGCAGCGCGGTCCCCGGCGCGGAGACCGATGTCAGCCGGTCGTTGTCCTGCGCCTGCAGCGACAGGAACACCCCGGCGTCGCTGCCGGCCGGCAGGCTCGTGTTCAGCGGCGGGCCGAGCACGAACACGTTGTCGATGGTGATGCCATTGAAGGTGGTGCTGTACCCGTTGGACGCCGGGTGGAACTGCAGCGTCGGCGCGTTGAGGCCGGCCTCGCAGCCGGCCAGCGCCGGGACCAGGATGGCTATGGCGCCGGCAACCAGCCGGCGGGTCCAGCGCGACACCGTGGTGGCCTCCTCGGATCACTTACCATCGCAACGGAAGAATGGTAGCGGCCAGCCGCGCGGCCCCCCGACGCCACCCCTGGTTCGCGCTGCTAGCTCGTGCTGCTGGCCCGGCCCCCTGGGGCCGACGGGCGTCAGGGGGCCGGCCGGGCCGACGGATTCGCCGAGCCCGACGGCCTCGCCCCGGGGCTGCTATGCGCCGCGGCGGCGGTCTTGCCGGGTCGCGCGGTGGAAGCGGTGTTGCTGGACCGTCCGGCGGTCCGCCCGGTGGAGGCCGACGCGGTGGGCGAGTTGCTGTGGGTCGCGGGCGCCGTCGCCGGGGTGAACGTGGCCACGGACAGCATGGCCCCCGCCACCAGGCAGACGGCCAGGATGCTGGCCAGCAGCGGCATCACGGTGCCCTGCCCGCGCAGCGGTCCGAGGAGCCGGCGCAGCCGACTGCGGCGCCGCCTGGCCCGCATCTCCCTGTGATAGGCGAGCACGTCGCGGTCGAGTTCGCGCGCGTCATCCGGGATCTGGATGTCGAGCGGGGGCTCGTCCCACCCTGACCCGCCGCCAGGATTCACCCGTCACCTCCGGCGCGAATCGGACCGTCCCTATCAAGTATGGCCCCGTTGAAACACCAACAAGATGCCGGGCTGGCCCGGATCGCTCAGGTAGACTGGAAACAACGTCGTGAGCCCTCGAATGGCGGTGCAGGCCATGGTACCGCCAGCTGAACGGTGTGGGCACAGGTCGGTTATAAGCGTACTGACCTGCATATTTACCTCCTAGGGCGTTTTATCGATACCGCCCGGCGTGGTAAGATGGCCTTCAGCGGAAGGGGTACTTGCCACATGTCTTTCAAGGTCGGCGATACCGTCGTCTATCCTCACCACGGGGCTGCACGCATCGAAGCGGTCGAGACTCGCACCATCAAGGGCGAGGACAAGACCTATCTGGTCCTCAAGGTCGACAAGGGCGACCTGACCGTACGCGTTCCCGCGGATAACGCCGAGCTGGTAGGCGTCCGGGACGTCGTGGGCGCCGAGGGGCTTGAGCGGGTGTTCGAAGTGCTTCGTGCGCCGCACACGGAGGAGCCGACCAACTGGTCCCGGCGGTACAAGGCCAACCTGGAGAAGCTCGCTTCTGGCGACGTGAACAAGGTGGCCGAGGTGGTCAGGGACCTGTGGCGCCGAGACCGCGAGCGCGGCCTGTCCGCAGGTGAGAAGCGCATGCTGGCCAAGGCACGTCAGATCCTGGTCAGCGAGCTCGCGCTGGCCGAGAAGACCAACGAGGACAAGGCCGAGGCGCTGCTCGACGAGGTCCTTGCCAACTAGCCTTCCCCCGCGTCCTTGCCGCCCAGCCTCCCCCGCGTCGGGATCGGGGT
>Ga0335075_10012672_pt1 | contig 12735 bp, 18 predicted proteins | sample Lox_Sample_24_FD_206723 | JGI IMG/M metagenome (GOLD analysis project Ga0335075, IMG submission 206723) | Soil microbial communities from Loxahatchee National Wildlife Refuge, Florida, United States - Lox_Sample_2.4 | ecosystem: Environmental > Terrestrial > Soil > Wetlands | place: USA... | reverse complement strand
GTGCCGTGGATCAGCAGCAAGACGGGCGCATCCGGGTTGCCGTCCTCCACCACGTGCATCTCGCCATCGTTAAGCCGTACGAACCGGTCGTCGGCGTCCGGATCGCCGGACATGTGCTCCGTCATGCTGACGGCTCCTTCCTGCTGTGATCTCTCACCTGGGTGGTGGCATAGTCGTGGGCCGCCTGGCCGGCTGCGGTCGCCGTGCTGCCTCTTCGCGGCGGCATTGGCGGAGCGGCGGCGCCCGCGGGTCACGGTTGCTTGCTGTAGAGGTGGACGGTGAGTGGCGCGAACAAAAGGGTGATGGCGGCGATCGCGACAAGGGACCAGGCGACGGGGCCGCCGGCTCCGCCGGTGCCGTTCATCAGGACCCTGGACGCGGCGGCGACGTGGCTGATGGGGTTGACGTTGACAACGGCCTGGAGCCAGCCCGGCATGGTGCGGGGCTGAACGAAGATGTTGCTGGCGAACGTGGGCGCGATCAGCCCAGCGGCGCCGATGCTCGTGACGGTGGCCGGATCGCGGACGAGGAGGGCGATCGCGGCCCACAACCAGGACATTGAGAGCCCGAACGCGATGACGAGGGCCACGGCGGCGATGACACCCCGGGCCCCGCCGTCGGGCCGGTAGCCGATGGCCACGCCGAGGATCACCACGATGGCGGCGGAGAGGAGATAGCGGGCGGCGTCGCTGAGCAGGCCGCCGAGCACGAGTGCGCCGCGCCAGACGGACAGGGAGCGGAAGCGGTCGAATACGCCGGTGGTCACGTCCTGGGCGAGGCGGGCGCCGCCGTACACGGTGACGATCGTGATGCTCATGACCAGCGTGCCAGGCAGGAGGCTCTTGAGGTAGTGGCCGGGCGTTACGCCGATGGCGCCGCCGAATAGGTAGGTGAACAGCACGGTGAACAAGACCGGGATGGCGATCGAGTCCGTGAGCTGCTTGGGTTCGCGCCTGATCTTCAGCATGGCCCGCCACCCGAAGATCGCCGAGGCGGTGAGCGCTTCGGCGCGGCGTGGCGGTTCGCCGGGGGCGAGCAAGCCGTCGAGGCGGTCGGCTTCCAACGCGGCGGCGCTGATGGTCGCGGTCGGGGTGCTCATGATTTCGGCTCCTCATGGTCGGTGGCGGCTGGGCTGGCTGGGTGGCCGGTGAGGGTGAGGAATGCCTCCTGCAGGCTGGGCTGGCCGAGAGCGACTTCGGCGACCGCCACCCGCGCCGCGGCGAGCCGGGTCATTGCGCGCCCCACCAGGCGACCCGCGTCGGTCGGGTCGGCCGGGGTGCCAAGCAGCACGGATAGGGTGAGAGGATCGGCGCCGAGCTGAACCGGGCCCTGCAGCGCGTCGGCCAGGACAGCCTGGGCCTGGGATCGCTGCTCGCCGTTGAGGAGGCGGATACGCAGGGTCCCCGAGCCGACCCTGGCCTTGAGCTGGGCACTGGTCCCCTCGGCCACGATCTGGCCGTGGTCGATGACCGCGATCTGCTCGGCAAGCTTGTCGGCTTCCTCCAGGTACTGCGTGGTGAGCAGCACCGTGGTACCGGCCGCGGCGATCCGGCGGACCAGCTCCCACACCTGGATCTGGCTCCGCGGGTCCATGCCCGTGGTGGGCTCATCGAGAAACAGCAGGTCGGGGGTCACGATCAGGCTGGCCCCGATGTCCAGTCGGCGGCGCATTCCGCCCGAGTAGCCGCCCACCGGACGGCCGGCCGCGCCGCTCAGGCCGAAGGCGTCGAGCAGTTGATCGGCCCGCTGTTTGCTGGCGGCACGGGACAGGCCGCGCAGGCGGCCGAAGATGACCAGATTCTCGTACCCGGTCAGGTCGTTATCGACGGAGGCGAACTGCCCGGTCACGGCCACCCGGGCCCGGATCGCATCCGCCTGGCTCACCACGTCGAGCCCCAGGACGCGGGCCGTTCCGCCGTCCAGCCGCGTCAAGGTGGCCAGGATGCGGATCGCGGTGGTCTTGCCCGCGCCATTCGGGCCGAGGAACCCGAAGACTTGGCCGCGCCCGACCGTGAGGTCGATCCCGTCCAGTGCCCGGTGCTCGCCGTAGACCTTGACCAGGCCGTCTGCCTCGATCGCCAGCCCATCCTTGGCCGTTCTGTTCGTTGACATGCTGTAAGACTTATCTAAAACTCTGACAGCTTGTCAAGGATATTCTCGGTCAGGTATCTTCGTGGTGATGGCTGACACACTCGATACTGCCTCGCCGATTCGTCGCCGCCGGTCCGACGCCCGGCGCAGCATCGACGCCATCCTCAGCGCCGCCTGCACCGTGCTCGGCGAGCGACCCGACGCCAGCGTGGAGGAGATCGCCGCTACGGCCGGTGTCACCCGCCAGACCGTCTACGCGCACTTCCCCTCACGCGATGCCCTAATCGCCGCCCTCATCGAGACCGCGGGAGCCGGAACCCTCGCCGCCATCAACTCGGCCCGCCTCGATGCCGCCCGGCCGGCGGACGCGCTGCGGGAGTTCCTTGACATCTGCTGGGAGCTCATGCGCCGTTACCCGTTCCTGCTCGCCCTCACCCAGGTGCCGCAGCCCGACGGCGACGGCATCCACCGCGCCGCCACTGCCAAGCTCGACCAGATCATCCGGCGAGGCCAGCGCACCGGCGACTTCGACCACGCGCTCTCCGCCGCCTGGGTGGCCACCGCCACCCTCGGGCTCGTCCACACCGCCGCCGAGCAAGTCACCGCCGGACACCTCACCACCAGTGAGGCGGCGCCGATGCTCCTGGACAGCGCGCTGCGGCTCTGCGGTGCCGCCGGCGCTGCTACTAGATAACAGTGAGCGGCGCTCCAGGTCGCTAACGTCTTCAAGAGCAGTTACGTACGGGTTAAACACTGATCGTTCGAGGTCGACAACCTTATGACTGCCGAACCGCCAGCGGCAGCCGGCGAGCACGTCGGCCAGTTCCGGCCCCGAGGAGCGTCGGCAGCGCAGCGGATGCTGAAGCTGCACGTCGCCGGTCACCCACTCGAATTCGGCCTAAGCGCCGCGCGGCCGTCCCGCATATTGAATACTCGTTCGCCATCGGCGATCGTCGACTACCCAAAGGCCCGCGAGCTTGCGACCAGCCTGACCCTTGCCACGTTCCGCAAGGCCAGGGCGCAGCAGGAGGGGGCACAGCGGTGGATCAGCCGCCTCGCTCCGCTGTTTCTCATCGTTGTGATAGCCAGCTCGATTGGCGCGTACATGAACCAGGGGCCGGCCGGCCACAACCTGTACGTTCTCCTCGCCGCGGCCGTGTTCATGCTGAGCGGAATGGGCGTACTCACGAGTCAGCGCCGCCCGATAGCAGTCAATGCGGGCCTCATCGTCGTGATGTTGGCTAGCTCGGCGGCACTTGTGTGGCTGGAGCCGGGTGGCACTGGCGTGGCTGGAATCTTCGTCTGCCTGGTGCTGCTCGCGCCGCGCGTGCTCGACCGTATCCCTGGCTGGCTGTCCGTGGCCGGAATCGTGTGCATGGCCGTGATCGCGGAGATCGGCAGCCCCCACTCGCCTGCCTCGGCGCTATCGCGATCGCCGGCTTTTGCGCGGTGACGTTCCTGGCGCGGCGGCTCGGGCAGGCCACTCACCAGGCCGAACGGCTTCTCCTTGAGCTTGATCGCATGCGAGAAGCGCAGGCGCGGACGGCAGGGCTGGCCGAGCGGCAGCGGCTTGCCACGGAAATGCACGACGTGCTCGTCCATTCCCTTTCCGGGCTCCTGCTTCAGCTAGAAGCCGCGCGGATGTTTGCCGCCAACGCACCCGATGATCCCCGGCTGCCCGGGATCATCGACCTGGCACATCACCTCTGCAAGACCGGCCTTGAGGAAGCACGCGGGGCGATCGGGATGCTGCATGACGACGAACTGCCTGGGCCAGAAGGCCTGGCCGGACTGGCCGCGCAGTTCCAGGAAGTCCGCCGCGTTCCCTGCCGGCTCACGGTGTCTGGCCGGCCACGCAAGCTGGGTTCTGAAGCCAGGCTTGCCGTGTACCGCGTGGCGCAAGAGGCACTGACGAACGTCGCCAAGCACGCCAGGCCAGAGCGGGTAGAGGTCCGGCTCGCCTACGAGCCAGGCGATACCTGCCTCACCGTCGAGGACTTCGCGACCGGCAGCGAGCCGTCGGCTCCGCCTGCCAGCGATGGCCACGGCTACGGCCTGACCGGAATGCGCGAGCGGGCCGAACTGCTCGGCGGCCAGCTAGCCGCAGCGACAACGGGCTGCGGGGTTTCTGGTGGAACTGCGAGTACCGGGGTGACGCAGCCCATCCGCGTTCTCGTCGCTGACGACCAGCGAGTTGTCCGTGAGGGACTGACGATGGTGCTCGGGCTAATGCCCGAGGTCGAGGTCGTCGGCCCGGTGAGCGACGGCAGGGAGGCTGTGGACTTGGCCGTCGCACTGCGTCCAGATGTCGTGCTGATGGATCTTCGCATACCGCGCTGTGATGGCGCCGAAGCCACCCGTTTGCTGCGGGAGCGTGCCCCAGCGACAAAGGTCGTCGTGCTCACGACCTACGCGCATCACCTAGTCGACGTGATTGCCACCGCACCGACGCCGCCCCACGCGCCGTCCCCCAGGCGGCTCCCGGCTGGCCTCACCCCCAGGGAGGCAGAGGTCCTCTCGCTGATCGCGGCCGGCCTGTCCAACGGCGAGGTCGCTGAGCACCTCGTCGTAAGCGAGGGCACGGTCAAGAGCCACGTCAACCACCTGCTCGCCAAGATCGATGCCCGCGATCGTGCGCAGGCCGTGGCGTTCGCCTACCGGTGCGGCCTGGTCGCGCCGCCAGAGCGCGACGCCTAGAGGGGGTTCCAGGACCGCCGTACCAGCGCCACGACCTGCGGTTATTACCGCACGTCCAGCCGGGTGACGGCCCTTCCGGTGATCATGCGCTGGCTTTCGTACACGGGTGATCAGGCGTTTGCCACCATGCAGCACAGCATCGGCATGCAGCGCATGGTTCCGGGGTGAGCGGTATAGGACCCGAGCTGCGAGAACAGCCCCGAAGGAGCGTTGTAGCCGACGGTACCGACGAGCGTATGGAACGCGAACCCTGGACAGTCTGCGGCTACCCGTTGACAGTTGCACGTCGCCGCGGGCCTCACCACGCCTGAGAAATCGCATGACACCACGTATCGCTTCCGCGAGGACTTTGGTCCTCTGGCGTGGATACGGACAGTCCTTGCCCACCCCAGTGACAGAGGGAATAGTCATGAACATGGCAACGGGCTTCGACCGAAGGCATCCGCGTGGAGTGATACTCATCCGTTTGCTGGTCACGGTATGGCTGCTCGCCCTGACCGGCATCCTGCTGGCCTACAGCTACTGGGGCTGGGCGCTGCTGACGCTTGCGGGCGCGGTGGCGAACTTCGTATGGGCCTATCGCATCTACCGGACGACAAAGCGCTAGACAGGGCACTGCTGGCGCTGTGAGCAGTGCCTCGATGACCCTGCGAGCCCGCCGCCGGGCCAGCCGTCCTCGCGACGCAGGCAAGGCGGGACGCGGCCCGGCGGCATCCGGCGCGGCAGCTGCAGGTCGGCGGCGAGCCGTAGCGTACTGGGCCACGGTCTGTAACCACCCGCGCACAACCACCCCCGCCGGACACTCCCGCCCCTGCGGAGCCCGTCCACCGAGACCTGGACCTCGCCGGCAAGAAACCGTACAACACGACGACGCCCGCACCCACGCTGCCAGCCCGGGCCCCCCGCTTTTTTGGCAAGTGGCAAATCGCGGAAATGGCCTTCCGGGCTCGGTTCTTGGCGCGCCAGATTCGTATGTACTGCCGAGCAGACTTGTGACCTCTGGCCGTCACTCTTGCCGCACCCCGTCGTGTAGAACGAGACCACGGCAAAAGCGGTAGGCGTCGTGTTCTACGTGCTCGCGCTGATAGCCGTCGTGGTCGGCGTGGACATCCTGTTCTTCAGGCACCACTTCACGGAGCGGCTGATAGCCAACGTCGGAATCATTCTGGTGTTCGCGGCGTTCGGCTTCCTGATTTTCGGGCGGAGACTCGGGCGCAGGCAAGAGTGACCCCTGCCGACTGCAGACCTAGTCCGTCCTGACGCGGATCTCCTGCAGGAGGTCCCGGCATCGTCTTGGCGTCATAACAACCAGGCGGCAGCGCGGTACCAGGTGCGGGGCGGGAGCAGAAGGCTGTCCGAGCCAAGATGCTGCGCGGCAGCCAGGGAAGCGGCTAACCTCGCGCCCGAAGCGTCCCAGTGACCGCTGCCGACCTCAGGAGACTTTCGCACGGCGACTGCTTTGCACGGCGATCCCCTTGCACGAGTGCAGGGCTCAACCAGGCTCGGTGCCTGCGACGCATTCGACACGGAAGTTGCCGCCCCGGGCCGCGTTCGACTCCGTGGATGTCGTGGGCGAAGCCGGGGAGCTTGCGGTCGAGTTCCTGGAGGGACTGCAGGACGGGTCCGTCGGCTGTGCCGGCGCGCTCGCCCGGCATGAGGATGGGGATGCCTGGCGGGTACGGCACGACCATGGCTGCAGCGGTGCGGCCAGCCATCACCGATACAGGTACCTTATGGCCCTGTCGGCCAGCCGGGTACGACGCACCCTAGGCAGGCACCACGCGAATCTGAGCCCCGGCCAGTCATCTGGCCGGGGCTCAGATAGCCAGGACTGATTTACCGCGATCCGGCCGTTCCGTTAACCGCCGCAGGCACCGTGCTCTGGCCGGGCGGCAGTACTGCCGGCACCGGCGACTCCGCCCCTGAGGCGGCGGCCTTCTCCCGCGCGAGGAAGGATCCGAGTTCCTCGATCGTGGACATCAGCGGCGCGGGGAACACGACCGTGGTGTTCTTATCCACGCCGATCTCCACCAGGCTCTGCAGGTTCCGCAGCTGCAGCGCGAGCGGGTGGGCCATCATCGTGTCCGAGGCGTCTCCGAGCGCGGCCGCGGCCAGCGACTCACCCTCCACATTGATGATCTTGGCGCGCTTCTCCCGCTCGGCCTCGGCCTGCCGGGCCATCGCCCGCTTCATGCTGTCGGGCAGCTGGATATCCTTCAGCTCGACCAGCGTCACCTCTACACCCCAGTCGACAGTGGTGGTGTCCAGGATCTTGCGGATGTCCACGTTGATCGTGTCGGTCTCCGCGAGGGTCTGGTCCAGGGTGTGCTGGCCGACTACCTTGCGCAGCGTGGTCTGGGCGATCTGATCGATCGCGACGCGGACGTTCTCGATGGCGACGACGGACTTGACCGCGTCAACAACCCGGTAGTAGGCGACCGCGGACACATCCACGCTGACATTGTCACGGGTGATGATGCCCTGCGACTGGATCGGCATCGTCACGATCCGCAGCGACACCTGGCGCAGGTTATCGACGAACGGGATAATCAGCCGCAACCCCGGCGCGCGTGGCCCGCGGAGCCGGCCCAGCCGGAACAGCACCCCCTGCTCGTACTGCTTCACGATCCGCACCGCCAGCGCCAGTGCCAGCAACACCAGCACAGCCACCACGACCACGACGATAATCACGGCTTTCATAGCGACAACTCCCGTCTGGCGGGCCGCTGCGGTGAGCACGCGACCCGGTGTCTGCCGCCAGCGTGACCCCGTCCTCCCCGGGTCATGAGGGCCCAAGGTCCCCGGTAGCCAGGCCAAGGTCACGCATGCCTGCGTCGGCGCGCGTGACATAAGTGGTCATCAGGGCCGTTAGCCCCGGCCGATCAGGGCGAGCGCAGCTCTCGCACCTCGGGCCAGCGGCCCCCCACGGCTCCCGCGACCACCGCCAGCCTGCACGCCAAGGTGCACTCGGTAGTTCACGACCTTCACTGGCTACCTCTTGCTTGCTGGTCGCGGAAGGCGGAGCATACCAACCAGGAGGACGATGCCTATGGATGCGCCGGTCGAGAAGCTTGGCGCCCCGGCAGAGCCTCTTCGGCCCTCCGGGGCGCCTCACTTAGGCAGCACGATTCATCCCGGTCAATCGCAAACGAGCAGCGGCCGAAATGCGGGCTGCGAGCGGCCCAACGTACTGGCGACACCCAAGCGGAGCGAACTCGGTACTCCTAACCAGACGCTAGGTGCAACCTGACCGCACGCACTAGATCCGCCGTCCGGCGCGGCGTTGTCCGCTGCGGGGCATGCTGTCCATGGCACAACGACGGCCGATCAGCGCCCCGCTCCGTGTTCTTCGCTGGCCCCGTCGATGCCAGGCTCACCGTAGGACCAAAGCCTCTGCCCCGCCAGGCGCCCCTGACGGAATATCTGGGCTGGAGGTGGGGACTGTGATGACCGTGTTTACAGTGGATGCAGCCCTCGAGTCCACCTGCGCGATCTTCCGCGAGCGGGCAGACCGGGGCGACATCACTCCCGCTGAGCGTGACCTGCTGATAGACGGAGCCATCCTGCTCGCCATGCACATCGATGACCTCGCCGGGGAAGGCCGTGCCGGCCCGACCCGAGGCTGGCCGCGAATGGCGCGACCGGCACGGGCTGGGCGTCACGAGCGGTACCAAGCAGCCGCCTGAACTGGCGCACAGCAGACGCGCGTCTGGGACTGTGCGATCGCCGATGCGGCCGTGTGCAACTGACCAAGACACACATTTGAAGCCCTCGGCCCGGGCACGCGAGGTCAGGATGGTCCGGCAGCTATGACCTCTAGGTAGGCCTGGCCCAGGGCGGCGCGTGCGCGGTCCCAGGCGCTGGGCATCTGCCGGTAGATGCGGTAAGTGACCTCGACGCTACGGTGGCCGAGCCACTGGGACACGTCGGTGATCGGGATGCCTCGGGCTAGCGCCATGGAGGCGAACTAGCGCCGCAGCGAAGAGTGTCGCGGTAGTCGCCCGCCGCGCGGAACTTCAGCGGCCGCACCTGGCCCTGGGGGTTGACCTGCTGGAAGACCCGCAGGACGGTCCCCTCGCTGATGATGCACTGTACGCTGACCGCGAGGGCGGCGCCGAGCCCGAGCCCGGCACTGACGCAGAGGTAGCTGCCGACGCCATCACGAATGGCTGACTCTGCTAAACGCAGGGATTCTCGGCAACGCCAAGTAGCCGGCCAAAACGCTGCGCGCCGGTGCTTCGCTTCACATACATGCCACCGACGACAGAACTGGCGGCCGCGGCGAGAGGATGATCCGGCACGACGCAGCCGACCTGACCGTTGAACCAGGTCATGGCAAGGGCGAAGCCGCCTTACCGGCCCGGCCGTCAGCTTGCTGCTCGTCTTATGCGACGAAGGCCGGGGTCCGATCCGGTAGTGACCGTTTACGGGGACAGCGCCGTGGCGGATGCCTGGCTGGCAAGTACCGCGTTGTGATGGCTGAGCCTTCGTCCGCCAGGAACCCGCAAGATCAGCGGCAAGCGACACCACGGCCTGGCCAGTCGATCCTGCCGGCTAAGAATCGTGCCAGCGCCATGACCTGCGGCTATTACCGTTTTCTGGAGCGGTACAGGCACGGGTACTCAAGCCGCAGGGGGCCCGGGCTGCCGCGGACAGGTGCCGGGTTTACGGCGCGGCCAGGACCTCATCCAGCCAGTCGAACGTGATCTGGTGCGCCAGGCTTGAGTTGCCGCGCACGCAGTGCATCTCCCCGCCGTCGTCTTCGGTGGTGAGGACGAAGCGGTTGTTCGGGTTGGGCAGGCGATCGAAGTAGTCCTTGGCGTTGTCAAAGAACAGCTTGCGTTCCCCGGTCGTGGAGATAGCGAGGATCGGGCAGGTGGTCTTGTCCTCAAGGCCAGCACAGGAGAAGAGCTTCAGGTACTCGCCCCAGGCGGGGATGTCGCTGACGCCACCCGTGAAGCCGAAGCGGGGCGTCATTTCCTTGAGGGCATACCGCGTCTTGGGGCCAAGTTCTTCCTCGGTCGGCGGATTGACGAACCACTCCTCCTTCATCTTCATGACCTGCCGCATGGATGGCCAGGATTCCGGAGTGAGGGTAAGGGCGGGCCGCGCCGGAACTGTTCGCCGGCCTGGTCTACGTATGCGCATACGCGCCGGTGTCGGGACTGCCCGCCGCAGCGTACGCCATGAGTACGGAAAACACGGGTGTAAGGATGGACGGGTTGCTCAAGGCGGACCCGAGGAAGATCGGCGGGCTGCGCATCGACACCGAAGAGGTCAGCCAGCACGCGCTGATTCGCGAGACGCTCTACAGTTCAGGCTGCACGGTCGTACTGGCGCCGGCGGGCTTAGCGGCTAGCGGACGGAACTTCGCCAGCGCCACGACCTGCTGCCATTAGCGCATGTCAAGCCTGGTGACGGCCCTACCGATGATCATTCGCTGAATCTCGCTCGTTCCGTCAAAAATCGTGAAGCTCGTGGAAGTGCGGGCACTTCCGCAGGTAGATGGCCTGCTAGGCGGCCGCTTGTCAGCACCAATTCAGGACCGACCGCATCCTCTGCCAGCCGGTCAATGGCGGCCGCTTGTGCTTAGTCCCCGAAGGGGTTAAGAACCTGAACACCTGTTCCCTCGAAGTCCTTGGCGTTCCGTGTGACAACCGTGAGGCTGTTCACCTTGGCCGTGGCGGCGATCAGCCCGTCTATGACGGGAAGCGGCTGCGCGTGCTGCTGGCGCCCCCAGGCGGCAGCGACCGGCAGCGTGATGGGCAGGATCCTGTCCGCGAATCCGAGCTCCACGTCCCTCAGCCAGCGCTCAAGGCCGGCTGCCTGCTCGTTGTCTCCGCGACCGCGGATACGTGAGATGCCCTGCTCGATCTCCCCCAGCGTCAGCACCGATACGTGCAGCCGCTCGGGCGGGGTCGCGGCAATCCAGCTCGTCACGCCGGAGGCAGGCTGACGCTTGCGCGTCTCCGAGAGAATGTTGGTGTCGAGCAGATAGGTCACAAGCCGACCTCCAGGTCAATCGGGCGTCCGACGTCGGCCTTGCGCTCGGCCTCGACCTCTGTCAGCACCTCTACGGCATCGTCGGAAAGCGCCGACTCACCGAGCAGCAGCCCTGTCAGGTCGACCGTCGGCCGGGTCAGCCTGCGGTACTCGGCAATGTCCACCACGACAGCGACTTCTTCGCCGTGCCGCGTGATGATCTGCGGCCCGTCATGCGCAACAGCGCGGATCATCTCACTGAAACGCTGCTTGGCGTCCTGGATCTGCCAGTAGTCGCGGGTAGGCGAGGTCACGGGAACCCCCAAGAAGACTAATCTGTCTAGCCATGTCTAGACAGATTATCATACTGACCCCGCTATACGGGCCGCAAGCGCGCGTCGAAGCGTGTGACGCCCAGCGCAGCTAGATCAAAGCTTGTCAGCGCGATAGCCGCTGGCAACGTCGAGAGCGCGCCGGAGCAGCCTCAGGACAGGCCCGGCCAGACCAGACCGGTCTCGTTACGCCCTGGCCCGCGCGGACCCCGACACGGCGAAGGACGCGACCGCGGCAGCCTTCCTGGTGGCGTGGCGCCGCCGCGGTGAGCTTCCTGAGCAGCCCCTTGCGTGGCTGCTTGGAGTGACCCGCAAGATCCTCGCCGATCAGCGGCGCGCCCAGGACCGGCACACGTCGCTGGCTCGTAAGCTCGCGGCGCAACCCGAGGCCGCCGAGAATGCCCCGGACCTGGCCGAGGAGGTCAGTGCCCTAGCCGCGGTGGTGGCCGCGCTTGGCACGCTGCGCCCGGCCGATCAGGAGTTGCTGCGGCTGGTGGCCTGGGAGGGGTTGACCAACTCCGAGATCGCGGTGGTGCACGGCTGCCCGCGATCACTCATCGGTGTTCGTCTACACCGCGCACGCCAGCGGTTCCGCGCCGCGCTGGAAGCCCGAGATGCGGCGAGTCCGGCAACTCGGGAGGACTTCCCGATCCACACGCCCCGGCCGATCACTTTGGAGGAACGATGACCCGGATGACACCGGAACTGGACCGCCTGGCGGCCGCCCGCCCCGAAGCCGCCCGTCACGCCGCCGCCTTCACCGATGAGGGTGAGCGCCAGGCGCTACTGGCGGCGATCATGGCCGACGAGCCGCCGCAACGCTATCGCCAGCGGCAGCACGGCAGGCTAATGCCCGAGGCCGCTGCGGCAACGTCCGCCCTGGCCGTCAACAGACGCCGTCGCCAGATAGCGTTCGCCGCCGTCGCTGTCACGGTCACAGCCGGGGCCGCGCTTGCCGTGGCCGCGATGACCCCGGCGGGCCAGCAGGCCAGCCGCCAGCCCCCTGCGCAACTGGCGGCCTGGACGGTCAGCAAGCTAGTCGACGGGAACATCTCCGTCACCATCCGCGAGCTGAAAGACCCGGTCGGGCTGCAGGCCAGGCTCCGCGTGGACGGCGTGCCGGCCAGCGTCACCCTCGCCCGCCAGCAGAACCCGGGCTGCCGGCCCTACGCCGGAGGCACGCCCGGGGCTCCGCCACGAAGCACACCCCTGCTGCACCGGGTCTTCCCCAGGCCCTACGACGGCCTTCGCGGGAATCTGGCACGCGCTGGGCGCGCGAGAAGCACCGTTGTGCATGGCGGATCAAACCGGCTGGGCCGTTCCCCAGAAACCGCTGTCATAGTGATCGACCCCTCGGCCCTTCCCAGCAACGCCGGCGTGCAGATCTCCACCGTCTACGGCGGCCAGCGCGGAGTGCAGGCTGTTGACATGCCGACCGTGGTCTATACGAGCCGCCGGTGCACCGGCAGCTAAAGGCTTGCGAGCAGGAAGCCGAGCGAAGGATCGGGCTGATGGCATCGAGATCAGGACAGGAGGGGCAGGGAGCGACCGGTCAAGTGAGTCGGATTGACAGGCGGAAGGCGGCGACGCATGAGGCGCTGATCCGGCTCAGCGGCGTGACCAAGCGCTACCA
>Ga0335075_10012671_pt1 | contig 12736 bp, 11 predicted proteins | sample Lox_Sample_24_FD_206723 | JGI IMG/M metagenome (GOLD analysis project Ga0335075, IMG submission 206723) | Soil microbial communities from Loxahatchee National Wildlife Refuge, Florida, United States - Lox_Sample_2.4 | ecosystem: Environmental > Terrestrial > Soil > Wetlands | place: USA... | reverse complement strand
GCGCCGTTGACCGCGAAGAAGTTGCCCGACTTCAGCTGCTGCCAAGCGGTCTCCTCCTCGCTCTTGGTCAGGCCCGTCCCGAGGCCGTTCGCATTGGCCTCGCTGATGTAACCGGATTCGTTGGTATCGGCCCAGCGCTCGGCCTCGATGAAGGCATTCACCGTGGCCTGTGCTGTGGACTTCCCGGCGGCAAACGAGTCGCTGGCGATCAGACCCTGCTGAAGGTAATCGCCGAGAACCGAGCCCGTGTTTACCAGGATCTTGACCTTTCCGGTGGCTACGGCTGCAGCGGCATCAGACGCGAGCACCGGCGCCAGGTCGACTTGACCGGCCAGGATCGCGGTCACCCGGGCGCTGGTACCACCCACCGTCACTTGATGGATCTCAGACGAGTTGATGCCCAGTTTTTCCAGCGCCGCGATGCCGACGATCTGCCCCGCAGTTCCCGGACCCGCCGTGGCGAACTTCGCCCCAGAGAGATTCTTCAGCGTGTACTTCGGCAGCGCGATGATCTCGTAATTCGAGGTCTGGGCAAGCGAGCCAATGTACTTCACGGCCGCGCCGCCATTGGCGACGGCCGTTGCTGCTTCTACCGGTGCGCCCAGGTAGACGTCTGCCTTCCCCGCCAACACCGACCGCAGCGCAGTCGTGGGGTCGGCAACATTGGCCAGAGACACCTTGTAGCCCTCTGCCTTCAACAGCGCCATGGCCTTATAAATGGCCGCATCGCTGAAGTCGAGACCACCGCCCTGGATGAGCCGGACGGTCTTGCTGTCCGAGTTTGACGATGCGCCGCCGGACGATCCTCCGCACCCAGCGATCAAGAGGCTGATGCCGCCAATCGCGGCCAGCGCTGCAAAAAGTCGCTGCCTCATTCGCTCTCCTTAGTCCCTAGCCCATAAAAGGGGGAACTGCTGTCATGTAGGCCAACTCTGGCATCAAATTCTGTTGCGGTCAACGGCCACCGTCGATGAAATTTTTGTGCGATGGCGTTAGCAGACGCCGGGCGACCGAGCATTGCATCGTGTTCATGCGGGAACGAGCGGCGTATGGAGCCGCAGAGCCCGGCACGCAGGCAGATGGTCTGGTGGCCAGGGCCCTGTCCTGGGTAAACGCCGAGATCACGAGCGCCGGGACGTTCGCTCCAGGTACTCCCATGCGATGCGGAACCTGTTCCGCGCGCGGTTGCGCTTCCCGGCGGCCTCTTCAGCCGAGCTGCCCTGGGCTTCCGGGCCCGCAAGCAGCTCAAGCTGGCAGGCGCGCTCAAGGTGGACGGCTGCGCCGACGGCGTCACCGAGGGTTTCCGCGACCGTGACGATCCCGTGCCGCGGCATGAGAACCGCGCGACCGTCACCGAGCGCTGCCGCCAGAGCGCGGCCGAGTTCAGCGCTATTAATAAGGTCTCCGGTCCTGGTGAACCTCGGCACGTCGGGCGGGACGAGCTGAGCACCCTCGTGCGACAGGGCACGCAACGGCCTGCCGAGCGAGGCGAACGCGACGGAGTGCAGCGGATGGGTATGCACGACTCCGCCCACGTCCGGGCGCGCAGCCATGAGCTCGGTATGAATGGGATACTCCACGTGCCTGCTGGCCGTCCCGGCAAGGATCTCTCCCGACCAGGACAACAGCACGCAGTCCGCCTCGGTCACCTCGTCGAAGCCCAGCCCTGATCCCTTGATCCACACTCCGCGGCCGTCGGCGTCCCTGACGGAGACATGCCCCCAGACCATGTCACCCTGGCCGGCCGCCTGCAGTACGCGGCAGGCGGCGGCGATCAGTGCGCGCGCCTCCGGCTCCGGCAGGCCCGTTGCCTCGTTCATCTCCCCTGGCCAGTCTCGTCGAGCCACTGCCTGGTGACCCCGCGCAGGAAGTGACGAGCAGACCGCAGGCCGGCAGCCGATGGAACGCCGGTCAGGAAGGCCGCGGCGCGCAGCTGATGCGTGAAGGCCGCAATCCAGTCCTGCACAGCGTCAGCCCCGAGCAGTGCCTGCTCGAGCAACGGCCTGCCGACGCCGACAGCTACCGCGCCCAGGCTGAGCGCCCGCGCGGCGTCCAGCCCGTTCCGGACGCCGCCGACGGCGATCGTCGGCAGCACGTCAGAGCACATGGCGACGCTAGCGGCGGTGGGGATGCCCCACTGAGCGAACACCTGACCCGTGGCTGCCCGCACCATGTCCCCAGCGGCAGCCGCGCGGCGCGCTTCGATTGCCGCGAAGGAAGTGCCGCCTCGGCCGCCCACGTCGAGCGCACGCACGCCGAGGTCTCGCAGCCTGAGTGCAACGTCGCGGGACAGTCCGGCACCGGTCTCCTTGGCGACGACAGGGACCGGCAGCTCGCGGCAGAGCAACTGCAGCGCTTGCGCGGCCCCCCTCGCCCTGGTCTGACCCTCCGGTTGCACAACCTCTTCGAGGTAGTTGAGGTGCACGGCCAGCGCATCGGCGCGCACCATGTCGACGGCCCGCAGCACGCCGTCGAGCTGTAGCGCCGGACCCTCCGGCTGGGTGACAAGCTGACTGATGCCGATGTTGGCGAGCACGAAAGCGCCAGGTGCCTCCTCTCGCACCACGGTGTAGGAGCCGGTAACGGCCGGGTCCTCCAGCGCAGCTCGCTGGCTGCCCACCCCGATCATGGCGCCAGTCGCTGCCGCAGCACGGGCCAGCGCCCTGTTGACGGCGAGCGCGTCGTTGTGCCCGCCCGTCATGCCGCTGATCAGCAGAGGTACCGGCAACCGCCTGCCGAGGAATTCGACGCCGAGGTCCACCTCGTCGAAGTCCGCGTCAGGCAGCGCATTGTGCACAAGCTGGACGTCCTCCCAGCCCGCTGAGCCGGCTGCCGGGTCGCCGATCTCCAGCGCGGTGCTGATGTGCTCGGCCTTACGCTTGACGACTCCGGCCACGACCGCAGGCTGCTGCCGGCTTCCGCGCACCGTCATGAGGCGCCCGAGGCGCCACCGAGCAGGTAGCCCCACTTCTGCCGGGTGCGGGCCTTGGTCTGCGCATCGGGCCCCAGGCTGACCGGGAACTGGTCTTTCCATTCCCACGGCTTGGTCGCGTCGATGAGCAGGCGGGAGTTGTACTGCTTGTCCCCTGGTCGAAGCGCCGGATCGAGCGGCCCGGACAGCGCCCTAGTCACGATATCCACCGACCGTGCCGGGTCGGCCCTGGTCAGGATCGCCCACAGAACGTCCTCGAGGTCGGTCACGTCGATGTCGTCGTCGACTACAGCCACCAGCCTGCCCATGTACGACGCCGCGTTCACCGACGCGGCCGCGTGCAGCACCTGGCGCGCGTGGCCGGCGTACCGCTGCTCGATCGAAACGACGTTGAACAGCCTCGTGCCGCCGATAGCGAAGCAGTTCACGTCCTTGATGCCGGGGATCCCGGTGCCCTTCAGCTCGCGCATCAGCAGGGCGGACCGCAAGTACTCCCGGTACAGGTAAGGGTCGTAGGCCGGCGGCTTGTTCGGCGGGACGCCGAGCATGATCGGGTCGTCCCGGTGGTACAGCGCCTCGACCTCCAGCACCGGCTCGGCGGCTCTGCGGTCGCCGTAATACCCGGTCCACTCGCCGAACGGCCCCTCCGGCGCCATCTTGTCGTAGTGGATGAAGCCCTCGATCACGATCTCGGCGCTGGCCGGCACCGGCAGGCCGGTTACCGGGAGGTTCACGACGCGGTATGCCTCGCCGCGAATGGCTCCCGACCACTCGTACTCGGACACGCCGAAGGGCACTTCGAGGGTCGACGCCGCGAATATCAGCGGATCCATCCCGCAGATGACCGCGACCGGGCAGGGCTCCTTGCGGGCGAAGTAGGCGTCGCGCATCTGGCGACCGTGCTTGCCGGGCGAGATGTAGACGCCGACGTTCCGCTCGTCGTGGATCATCACCCGGTAACAGCCCAGGTTGACCCACCCGCCGTCGGGGTCCTGGGTTACCACGGCGCAGCCGGTTCCGATGTATCGGCCGCCGTCCTCGGGGTGCCACAACGGTGTCGGGAACGACAGCAGATTGACGTCAGCGCCCTTGATCGTGTTCTCGAACACGGGGCCGTCCTTGACGACCTGGGGCGGCACTCGCCGGTCGGCCTCGGTCAGCCTGAGGAACTCGGCCATCATCTCGTGCCGGCTGAGCTCGGGAGAAAGCCCCAGCGTGAGGGCCAGCCGGCGCGGCGCGGCATTAGCGTTGACCAGCACGCGATAGCCCTGCGGGTAGCCAGGGACGTTATCGAAGAGCACTGCAGGTGAGCCGAGCGTGTGGATCAGCATCTCCGAGATCTGGCCGATGTCCTCCTGCCACGACGCGCCTTCGACGTGTCTCAGCTCGCCCATCGACTCGGCGGCGGCAATCCAGCTGCGCAGGTCGTCGTACTCCATCGCGTCACCTTTCTCCGCGGAACCGGCGGCGCGCCGCCGGGCGCTGCCGTCAGTTCTCGTGCTCTGCGATGCCTGACCAGCGGGGTGTCAGCTCGTGGCTGACGCCGATGGAATCAAGCACCTTGCCTACCGTGTGGTCAACCAATTCCGCGATCGTCGTCGGCCGGATGTAGAAGCCGGGTACCGGCGGCAGGATCACCGCGCCTGCCCTGGTTGCGAGCGTCATCAGCCGCAGATGACCTTCGTGCAGAGGCGTCTCGCGCACGACGAGCACGAGCCGTCGCCGCTCCTTGAGATGCACGTCGGCGGCGCGAACGATCAGCGAATCGTTAGCCGAGTTGGCGATGGCCGACAGCGACCTGATGCTGCACGGCGCAACGACCATGGCGTCGGTCAGGAACGTTCCGCTTGCCAGCGGCGCGGCCAGGTTGCGCTCGTTATAGACGCGGTCGGCAAGCGCCTCGACATCCCTGGGCTCGATACCCACCTCGTAGCGGATTGTGGCCGCCGCGCCCGCGCTGATGATGGCGTGCAACTCGATATCCGGCATGGCGGACAGCACCTCCATCAGGCGCGTCCCGTACACGGCGCCCGAGGCTCCCGAGATTGCCACGACGATCCTGCGGCGGGTCCGGCCATCGGGGTCTGGGGTGTCCCCGGGGCGCGCTGTGTCCCCTGGGCCAGCACTGCGGGAGCTCATATCGGATAACCGTCCTGTGCGAGTCCGGACAGCGGATCTCCGCTGCTGAGATAACGGCGCCGGTGGCGCAGGAGCAGTGGCACGCCAGCCGGGGCTGCCCGGCTCGCATCGACCTGCCCGAAGATGACCAGGTGGTCTCCGACCGGCATGGTGGCGGTCACGGTGCACCACAGCACCGCGGCGGCGCCCGCCACTCCAGGGGGCCCGGATGCGTCAGCGGCCGGATCGGGCTCGATGCCTACGTCGGCCATCTTGTCCTGTCTGTCGCTGCGGCGGCCCGCTCGCTGTGCCAGGTCTGCCTGCCCGGCTGCCAGCAGCGAGACGCTAAATGCGCCGGTCCGCCCGATCATCTGCGCGGTCTTCGAGTCCGGCCGCAGTGCAACCTGCAGGATCGCCGGAGACACCGAAACGTAACTCGTCGTGCTGGTCGCGCACGCGGTCGCCCCGCCGCCGCCCGCGACGCCCTCGCTTGCCGCGACTATGACGACCGGCATCACAAGCTCGCGCAGCCCGAGCACTCCCCTGCCGTCCGCCGCAGCGGGCGCGGTCACGCTGTCACCGCCGCAGCGAATGCCCCTACGTCAGGCGCCGAGCGCAGCCCGGTCAGCGCGGCTAGCGCCGCATCGGCCTTGCCGGGAGGCAGCCCGGCCGCGAGGCACCTGGCCGCCTTCGCGCTGACCTCGCAGGCCGAGAACGGGTCGCGGGAGTCGCCGTGCGGGAAAGAGCGGGCCAGCTCGAGGTCGGCGCCCGGCCCGGACAACCGGACTCTCACGCCGCCTTCCGGTAGATCCTCGGCGACCGCTACGTCGACGCGGCCGGAAGCAAAAGCTGTGATGGCGGCGTCGTCCCGCCGCTCAGGTCCGAAGGTGTCCAGCCAGCAGTCACCGAGCTCGAGGACGGCAGCAGTGACGAACCGGGCGGACTGCATGGCGGCGAGCTGAGAGTGCCAGCGACCGTTGCCGAGTTTGTAGGCGTGGGCCGGTAGCCACACCCGCACGTCCTGCACCAGGCCCTCCTGGTACGCCTGGCGTACCTGAGGCGAGAGCAGGCAGTCGACGAGCGCCTGCAGTGTGCTGGCAGCCGGGTAGCCGCGCATGGAGATGCTGCGAAGCTCCCATGAGTCACCGAGGCCTTCGCACGCCCGCTCCGGGCTGCCGCCGCCCGAGTAGCTGGCGAGGATGCCGCCGTCTGCAGCGGTGAGGATCTGGCTCGACCCGGCAAACCCCTCCGCCGCGTACAGCGCCGCGGCAAGTCCAGCCCTGGCCCCGTTGGCCTGGTGAAACTTGACAGCGACGGTACCCATTGCGGCAAATGTACCGGCGGCCTGGGCGCCGGCCAGACCTAGGCACCCTCTCATCGCGGCAGCGTCCAGCCCGAGCAGCCGCCCGGCCGCTGCAGCCGCGCCCAGCGCGCCAGCGACGCCCGGACTGTGCCAGCCGCGCGCGCGGAAGGCCGGGTAGTCAAGCGCAACGCAGACCCGCGTGGTGACCTCCAGCCCGAGAGCCGTTGCCAGCATGAAGTCGGCGCCGGACGCTCCCGCCAGTTCCGCTGCGGCCAGCGCCGCCGGGACTACTTCCGGCGTGACGTGGCACAGCGCCGGCCGGTACACGTCACACATTGTGTGGACGGTCATCTGGTAAGCGTTCTGGCCCGCTGCGGCCCACGCAGACAAGGGCTGACCCGCGCACACGGCGTTCCAGCCGGGCCCGCTGAGCGCAACTGTCGCCGCCTCGTACTCCGCGACGGTCTCAGCCGTCCGGCCTGCCACCGCGTTCGCGAGCGCGTCCACGGTGAGTGCCTCCGCATAGTCGCGGGCCGCGTCTGGCAAGTCCGGCCACCCCGCTCCGACGGCGAGGCCGGCCAGCCGTTCCTCGATCACGGCGCCGGTCATGGGGCGGCCGCCAGGCAGAAACCGTCCACCTGCTCGCGGTACGGCTCGATGACCTCGGCGGCGAATCGCCTCGCCTCACTGACAAGCCCGGCCGGATCGGAGCTCGGCAGCACCAGCACCAGGTCGCCGACGCCGAGGGAGGCGAACTCCAGTAGCTCGCGGGTCATCGCCTCGGGCGAGCCGCAGATGGTGTAGACAGCGCCGGGCTCGGCGCCGAATCTGACTCGGGCCCGCACGGACAGCGAGGGCAGCGGACGGCCGGCCTGTATCACGGCCTCGGCTAGCTGAGGCAACCGGACCCGCAGGTGCTCGGGCCCTGTCTGCGCCGCGTGGTAACCGTCGGCCAGCTCGGCCGTCCTGCGCACAGCACGCTGGCTGCGCCCGCCGCACCATATCGGGATGCCCGCTCCCTGTGGCGGCAACGGCGCGAAGCAGTAGTCCTCGAGCTGGTGGAACTCGCCGCGAAACGGGTCGGTCCTGCCCGACCACAGGTGCCGCCACAGTGCGATTGCCTCGTCCAGGTAAGCGCCGCGGCGGCTGAACCGGTCGCTCTTGCCGAGGTTCGCGTACTCGACGTCGTCATGCGGGTCACTGGCGCCGACCCCGACGATCAGCCGGCCGCCAGTGAGGATGTCCAGGGTCGCGAGCTGCTTGGCCAGCAGCGGGGCGTCACGCAGCGCGGGAACAATCACGCTCGTGCCTACAGTCAGGCCGCCGAACCGAGCGGCCACCCACGTCAGCGAGCAGATCGCCTCGAGCAGCGAGCCGTACTCCGCCTCCTCGGGGCCACGCGGCACCAGAACGTGGTCGGTGACCCAGACGCTGGTCCAGCCGAGCTCCTCGCACACAGCGGCCGCTGCCTCAAGGGCTGCGGGGCCAGTACCTGGGCCGATGCTCGGGAGCACCAGCCCGAACCGCATGCCGGGGTTGGGCCCGTAGCTATTGCCGTGCGCCGCGGTCACCGCGAGCCTGCTTGCTCGACCGGAGTGAACTGGGGCAGCGCGGCCACAGCGGACCGTCGCTCGAAGACGACGCTCACCCGCTGGCCGACGCGGACGTCCGCAGGCGGTACGCCGACCACATTCGTGAGGAAGACCGGGCCTTCGTCCAGCTCGACAAGCGCGACGACGTACGGCACCCGGTCCTTCCACGACTCGTGATAGGCCCGTTCGAAGACCGTATAGGTCTGCACCGTGCCGAGGCCGGTGAGAGCTTCCCACCGCGACTCGCTACTCAGGCACCGCGGGCAGATGGTCGAGATCGGGTAGCGCAGGTGCCCGCATGTCACGCACCGCTGCAGCCGCAGCTCGCCGGCCAGGCCCCCTGCCCAGAACGGCTGGGTCAGCTCGGTGACCTCAGGCTCGGGAGCGAACTCCGCAAGACTCTCACCGGCCGTCATGACGCACCCAGAATCAGGCAGCTCGACGTGTTCAGCGTCATCCCGCGTCCGGTGACCAGACAAGTCTCGGCGCGAGCGCACTGTCGTTCCCCACAATCTCCGCGCAACTGGCGGACTCCCTCCACGATGTGCAGCCAGCCCTGCATGTAGGACTCGGAAAGGTTGCCGCCGGCCGTATTCACCGGAAGCTCGCCATCGAGCGCGATGCGCTTGCCACCCTCGACGAACGGGCCGGACTCGCCAGGCTCGCAAAAGCCCGCATGCTCCAGCCAGAAGAGCACGGAGATGGTGAAGTTGTCGTAGAGCTGAGCGATGTCGATGTCTGCCGGGCTGAGGCCCGCCATCCGGTAAGCGCGGGATATGCAGTCCTGCTGGTGCGGCAGGTACCACCAGTCCTTGCGCTCGAGCGTCTGCAGCGTGTGGCCCTGGCCCATGCCGAGGATGCGCACACCGCCGTGCCTCGCCTCGGCTGCCCGCTCCGCCGAGGTCACGATGACCGCTACCCCGCCGTCGCTGATCAGGCAGCAGTCGAGCAGGTGCAGCGGATCAACGATCATCCGCGAAGCCTGGTGGTCCGCCAGGGTTATCGGCTCGCGCATGACGGCTGCCGGGTTGCGCGCTGCGTTCCGGCGTCCGTTCACGGCGACCCAGCCGAGCTGCTCGCTGGTCGTGCCATAAAGCGCCATGTGCCGACGGGCACCGAGCGCGCTGTTAGCAGCGTTGCCGTACATCCCCCAGTTGCCCCAGGAGACGTTCGAACCGCTGGCGGCTGAGAACCGCGATCCGCCAGTGCGCGCGGCGTCGCCGAACACGCATGCGACCACGTCGGCCATGCCGGCGCCGACGGCCAGCGCGGCTTGCTGGACGAGTACGCCCGCGGTGGCGCCGCCCATCGACAGCGAGCCGGAGACCTTCGGGTTGATGCCCAGATGCTCGCCGAGCCGCAGGTAATGCTTCGCGGGATCCGGCGAGGTCGTGCCGGGCATGGTCAGCAGGCCGTCGATGTCGTCCTTAGCCAGGCCCGCGTCGTCCAGCGCCGCCTGCAGCGCCTGAGTCGCAAGGGACAGGTCGCTCTCGCCTGGCAGCTTGCCCTGCCTGCTGGCTCCGACGCCGGCGATCGAGGCCTGCACTGACGCGGTCACGCGTGATCCTCCATGGCTAGTTTCCTGAGAACTTCGGGGAACGACGCCCACGGAACGCGGCGCGGCCCTCCTCGCGGTCCTGGGTGGTGGACAGCGCGATCCACAGTGCTCTCTCTAGTTCCAGCCCGGTGGACAGGGCGGCTTCCCTGGCCGCGAGCAGGCATTGCTTCATGGCACGCAAGGACAGCGGGGCGTTCCCTGCGATCCGCCGTGCCAGGTCGGCCGTGAAGTCGTCCAGCTGGTCCGCCTCCACGAGGTCGCTGATCAGTCCTGCCCGCAGTGCTTCCTCAGCGGATATCGGCTCCCCTGACAACAGCATCCTGGCCGCGAGGGCGGGATGGATCGCGCGCATCAGCCGCTGGGTGCCGCCGCTGCCTGGCAAGCTCCCGATTCGGACCTCGGGCAGGGCGAACCGCGCGCTGGTGGCTGCGATACGCACGTCGCATGCGAGCGCTAGCTCGAGCCCGCCTCCCATGGCGGGCCCGTTGATAGCTGCGATCAGTGGCTTGGGGAAGGTGGCGAGCGAGCGGGCAACCGGGGTGGCACGGCCGCCGAGAGGGTGCCCGGCCGGTTGTCCGTCAGCCAGATCGGCGCCTGCGCAGAACGCCGGGGGCGATCCGGTGAGAACGACGACGCGGACTTCGTCGGTGGCCGCGAACTCGGCCAGCGCGGCGTCCAGCGCGGAACGCATCGCGGTGTTCAGCGCGTTGCGCTTGGCAGGTCTGTTCAGCACGACCCAGCCGACGTGCTCGTCGCGCCTGGTCAGCACCGGCACCCGGCCGTCCGCTCCGGCCTGTTCCTGAGCTAGGTCTTCTCCCACCGGTGTCACCACAGCACCCCGTCTGCGACGAGCTCGCTGTACTCGGCGGCAGACATGCCGAGCAGGTCCTTTGAGATCTCCTCGGTGTGCTGGCCAAGCAACGGCGCGGCGGTCGTGGGCGCCACCGGCTCCCCGTTCCATATATGCGGCGCCGACGCGCTGCGGACCGGGCCCATCACCGGATGTTGGAGTGTGCGCCAGTACCGCCGGGTGGCGAGCAACCGGTCGTCGAACACGTCCCCTGCCGTCTCCACGACGGAGGCGGCCAGGCCTGCCTCTTGCAGCCGGCCCATCAGCGCCCACTGCTCCCAGCTGGCCGTGCTCCCGGCAACCAGCGCGTCCAGCTCGGCTTCGTGTTCCTTTCTGGCGCCGACGGTGCTGAATCGGTCGTCGGCCGACAGGTCCAGGGCTAGCACCGCGGCGAGGCTCTGCCACTCGGCGTCGGTGCGCACCGAGATCGCGATCCAGTTGTCAGTGCCCTGGCACGGATAGACGGCGTGCGGCGCGGCTCCCGGCACGTGGTTACCCTGCCTGGACGGCTGCTCACCGGTCATCGAATAACGCACCACCGCGGGCCCGACCATGCAGACGGTGGACTCGAACTGGCTGAGCTCGATCCGGCCCCCGTGTCCGGTCCGGTTCCTGTGCACGAGCGCGGCCAGCAGGGCGACGAGCGCATGGCCGGGGTTTGGCACGTGGTCGGGGTAATGGGTGCCGGTTCCCACCGGCACGCGGCCTGGCAGTCCGGACGGCTCCACCAGCCCCGCCAGCGCGGCGATCGTTGAGCCGAAGCCGGCGTAGCCCTTGTTCGGTCCTGTCGTGCCCTGCATCGGCATGGTGAGGTAAATCAGGCCCGGCTGAACCGCCCGCAGGTCGTCGTAGCCAAGGCCCCAGCGCTCCATCACGCCGGGACGAAAGTTGCTCGTCACCACCGAGCATGACCGGGCCAGCCGCCTGGCTACTGCCGATGCCTGCGGATGCCGCATGTTCAGCGCGAACGACTTCTTGTTCGCGTTGCGGCTTGCGAAGTACCCCGAGGCATCGAGCCCGGTGGTGCCCGGCCGGAACGGCGGCGCAACCCTGAGGTTGTCCGGTCGCGCGCGTGATTCGATCTTGATAACCTCCGCCCCGTGCAGGGCGAGCGACTGGGTTACCAGCGCGCCAGCGCCGACCCAGCAGAAGTCAAGAACCCGGAGCCCGGACAGCACGCCGGTCATGCGATGACGCCATCGGTCCGCAGTGCGGCAAGCTGCTGCTCGCCCGCGCCGAGCCAGTCGCGCAGCACTTGCTCCGTATCGCGGCCAGGAGCCGGTGCAGGAGTCCAGTCCCGCATAGTGAGTTCAGTCATCCGGTACGGCGGGCCCGGGTAGGTAATCTGCTGACCCGTCCAGTCGTCGCTCACCTGGCGGAAGAACTGGCGATCGGCCAGCTGTGGTTCGGTCATCAGGTCAGCGATGCTGTTCACCGGCGCCGCGGCTATCCGCCTGCCCTGCAGCTCGGCGTACAGCTGCCGCTTGCTGAACCGGATCGTCGCCGACTCCATGATCTGCTGGAACGCCGCGATCGACGCCGGCTGCCGCCGGTGCTCCAGCGTTGACCACTCCGGTGCCTTCAGCGCCTCGGCCCCGTCCACGTCCTGTTCGCACAGCCAGCCGACCAGCGAGTCCCACGCCTCGGCCGTGCCAAGCTTCCCGGCTACCACCACGATCCAGCCGTCCGTGCAAGCGAATGTTCCGGTGCCGGCCTCCCTGAGCCCGTCGCCGGTCCGAACGCGAACCGATCCGGTGAGGTCGAACTCGGCGGCCGCGTCCTCCAGCGCACTCGCCATCACAGCCTGCACCGACACGTCGAGATCAGCGGACTCCTGCCCGGCATCGACGCTCAGCAGGCCGAGCAGCGCGGCGACAGCCGCGTTAATGCCGCCGGCCAGGTAGGTCTGATTCCCGTATACGGCGACCGGCTCGGCATCGGGATAGCCGCCAAGCGACAGCAGACCGCCCCCGGCGAGCGTCACCAGGTCGTCGGCAGCGAGCCGCGGACCGTCCCCGACGTCGCCGAATGGCGACACACTCACATGCACGCCCGTACCTATCGGACTCCCGGCCCGCTGCCACTCGCGGGCCGCGGCGCCTGAGGTGATCACGATGTCCGCACGGCCGAGAAGCTCGGCCAGCAGCTCGCGGCCGGCGGACGTCTGCGTGTCGATCCGCACCGACCGCTTGTTGAGGTTGACGTACCGCTCCAGCGCGCTCACCGCCGTCTCGCCCGGGGCTGCCGCCATGAGCTCCTCGGGCCAGGGCGATGACTCGGCAGTCTCTATGCGCACCACGTCGGCGCCCAGATCGGCGAGCAGCCGGCCAGCGTAGGCCCCGGAATGGTCAGTCCAGTCCGCCACCCTGACGGAATGCAGGAC
>Ga0335075_10012670_pt1 | contig 12736 bp, 10 predicted proteins | sample Lox_Sample_24_FD_206723 | JGI IMG/M metagenome (GOLD analysis project Ga0335075, IMG submission 206723) | Soil microbial communities from Loxahatchee National Wildlife Refuge, Florida, United States - Lox_Sample_2.4 | ecosystem: Environmental > Terrestrial > Soil > Wetlands | place: USA... | reverse complement strand
TCGGCCAGCACGATTGGCGGGCTGCCGGCGATCGCCCGGGCGATCGCCACCCGCTGCCGCTCCCCGCCCGACAGCTGCGTAGGCCGCGCGCCGCCCCGGTGGCCCAGGCCGACTCGTTCCAGCGCGGCGGCGGCCAGCCTTCGGCGGCGGGCGCGCGCCACGCCGGCGTACAGCAGCCCGTCGGCGACGTTGTCCAGCACCTTCTGATGCTCGGCCAGGAAGAACTGCTGGAACACGAACCCGATCCGCCGTGCCCGCAGCGCGGATACCTCCCGGTCGGTCATCTTCGCCACATCCAGGCCGGTTATCCGCACGATCCCGCTGCTGGGCCGGTCCAGGGTGCCCATCAGGTGCAGCATCGTGGTCTTGCCCGACCCGGAAGGGCCGACTACCGCGGCCAGTTCCCCGGCCGTCACCGTCAGGCTCACCTGATCCAGCGCCCGCACTGGCGGCATCCCCGGATACTCCTTCGAGACCCGCTCCAGCTCTAGCACAGCGCTCATGTCGCCGGCACCACGACTAGCTCGCCGGGCGTCAGCGCTCCGGTCACCTCAACCGCGCCGGAGTTGTCGTCGAAGATCCCGACCGTCACCGGCACCAGCCTGCGGGTGTTACCGGCACCGATGACCTCGACCGCGTACCCGCCCGAGGACTGGGCCACCAGCGCGGCCACCGGCACCACCAGCACGTTGCTAGCGGAGGCGACGGTGACGTACACCGTCACCGGCGCCTGGTCCAGGGTCCCGGCCACCGACGGGTGCGTCAGCGTTACCGTCACCTGGATCGTCGCGTTAGCGCTCGTCCCGGTCGCCACCGTGCCGACCGAGGAGATCTTCCCCGGCGTGCTGGCCCCGTTGGGCAGCGTGACGGTGACCGGGTCGCCCACCGCCACCCCCGACTCCTGGGAGGTGCTCACCGGGATCGTCACCACGTGCTGGTCCGAGGTCGCCGCCAGCACCTGGCCGCCAGCCGGGCCGCCTAGGCTGCCCAGTACGTTACTGATCCGGAGCGCTTTCGGCTCGAACGCCACCGACCCCAGCGGCAGCGATCCGGACGGGCTGGAAACGCCCGCCGCGGACTCCATCCGCTGCACTCCGTACTTGGTCTCCCAGGAGAAGTAATCCCAGCCCAGCGAGCTGATGTCCGAGCTATTGGCGTACCCGAGCGCCACCAGGTCATGATTGAGCTGGGTCACGTCCGCCCCGGTCAGCCCCTCATCCAGGCTCCGCCAGGCCGGCACCGAGCCGTACAGCAGCACCACAGGGGTGCCGTTGTCGACTCGGTACAGCACCTGTCCCTGCCTGATAACCTGCCCGGCCGACGGCAGCCAGGTCAGCGTCCCGCCCTGCCCCAGCACTGTGTAGGACCCCGCGTATCCCAAGGTCGCGCTCATCGGCACCTGTGACGAGAGATCCTCCCGCACTACCTGCTGCGTAGCCGGCGGCGGTGCTCCCTGCCCGGTCGCGGATGAGCGAGGCGACCCGAACACTCCCTCCGCCCACGCGGCCCCTGCACCGGCAGCGACCACCGCGAGCACCAGCACGGTCGCTATGGCCCGGCGGCGTCGCTCGCTCAGGCGTGCTTCACCGTCCGGCGCCATCGCGGCCTCTCGCTGGACCTCTTCGTCACGGGGAATGGTCTCGTTCACGGCAGCTTAACCCCCGCGGGTACCGCCGAACGGCAGGCGCTCACCGCGGCCTTGAACTGCGACGAGTCGGTGCCGGTGAAGTTGAAACTGAGAGATCCGTTGACGACTGTGGGGTCAGGGAAGGACGGCTCACCGTGGGCACGCAGGCATTGCGCGAGCGCCACTCCCTCAGCCAGTTCCTGCGCAGTTACCGAGCCAGTGCTCGAAGATGATTCGTTTGGCAGCAGGTGCTGGCAGGCTGCGTAAGCCTTCGCCGACGGGGTGGTGGGCGGGCCCTGTGGTGTCCCGCTGACTGCGAAGTCCGTTCCTGGCTGCGGGTCGGGGAAGTCCGGCACGCCGTGTGTGCGCATGCACTGCGCGAAGGCGATATTAGCCCGGTACGCCGCCGTCTGCGCCGTGGAAGCAGTTCCGCTGCCCCCTGCCGAAGGCGTGCTGCACGCCGCCGTCAGCAAGGCGGCGCCTGCCAGAACGGCCAGGGCTACCGCGTTTCGCGTGCCCCGGGTACCGCAGATCTTCTGGTTCATCGCTGTCTCCTCAAGTTGCAGAGGCGGGACATCCCGGCTTTCACGTGACTCGCCCACCTCAAACCGTTGTACAGAACGGTTGTACAGAATGGGAGGTGACAGCACAGTGACGCGAACTGTCACCTGGCTGTCACCTGCTGCCTGCGATCTTGGGTAGCAGATGGCTGGCATACTTTGGGACCCACGAAGGGGCAGGCAGGCGATGCGGGTGCTGGTGACCGAGGACGACGAGACCCTGGCCGCAGCGGTGGCGGCCGGGCTCCGCCGGGAGGGAATGGCCGTCGACGTGACCCTAGACGGCGCCAGCGCCCTAGAGCACCTGGCAGTCAACCGCTATGACGTAGTGGTGCTGGACCGGGATCTGCCCGGCGTGCACGGCGATGACGTCTGCCGGTCTCTTGTAGCTGACAGATCGCAGACCCGGGTGCTGATGCTCACCGCGGCGAGATCGGTCAGGGAGCGGGTCGAGGGCCTCGGGCTGGGCGCCGATGACTACCTGCCCAAGCCATTCGACTTCGCCGAGCTAGTGGCCCGCATCCGGGCGCTGGGCCGGCGCGCGGCGGCCCCGTTGCCCGCCAGCCTCGAATACGGGGACCTGAGCCTGGATCCGGCACGCCGGGTCGCGGTCCGCGCCGGGCGGCGCCTCCCGCTCACCACCAAGGAACTAGCTGTGCTGGAGTGCCTGCTCGCCGCGGACGGCCGGCCCGTCCCCGCCGAGGAGCTCCTCGAACGGGTATGGGACGAAGCAGCCGATCCGTTCACCAGCACGGTCAAGACCACCATCGGCCGGCTCCGCGCCAAGCTCGGCGATCCTCCGGTGATCGAGACCGTCCGGGAAATCGGCTACCGCATCGGAGGAACCTAGTGCGTACTCCCCGCTCGCACTCCGGTCGCCCGCGCTGGCTACGGCTCCCCCGCCGCACCGCCCGGCTGCGTCTTACCGTCCTGTACAGTTCGGCGTTCCTGACCTGCGGCGCTGCCGTGCTCGCTCTGACGTACCTGCTCTTCGGACGCGTGACGCACCCCGTGGCCCATCTTTCCTCCGGCGGCCCCCGGACCGGCTCAGGCGCTGGCGCATCTAAGCTCGCCACCGCCGTCGAGCAGGCGACGAGCCAGGTAATCAACGCCGGGAACACTCAGATTGCCTTCGACAGGCAGGTGCTGCTCATCGCCTCTGCCATCGCACTGGGGGTCTTTGCGGTGGCGGCCACCGTGATCGGCTGGCTGCTGGCCGGCCGGGTGCTGCGCCCGCTGAGCACGATTACCGCCGCGGCCCGGCGGATCTCGGCCAGCAGCCTGCACGAGCGGCTTGCATTGCACGGACCCGACGACGAGCTCAAGGAACTCGCCGACACGCTCGACAGCCTGTTCGGGCGGCTGGAAGCCTCTTTCGACGCCCAGCGGCGCTTCGCCGCGAACGCCTCGCACGAGCTGCGCACCCCCCTGACCAGGGAACGCACCCTGCTCCAGGTCACCCTTGCCGATCCGGCCAGCACCACTGACACCTGGCAGGCCGTCAGCCGGCAACTGCTCGCCTCCAACGCAGAGCAAGAACGCCTCATCGAGGCACTGCTCACCCTGGCCAGCAGCGAAGCCGGCATTGACGAGCGCGAGCCCACCGACCTAGCCGCCATCGCCGAAGCGGTCCTGGCCGCCGCTCGCCCCGCGATCGGCCGCCTTGGCCTGCATGTCCACGCCGACCTTCAGCCCGCCGCCCTCAACGGTGACCCTCTCCTGATTCATCAGCTGGTCGGCAACCTGGTTGATAATGCCGTGCGGCACAACGTCCCAGGAGGAGACATCCACATCACCACCAGGACCAGCAGCACGGGCGCCGTCCTGTCCGTGGCCAGCTCCGGGCAGGTGATCCCGGCCACTGATGTCGACCGCCTGTTCCAGCCATTCCGGCGCCTCGCCCAGCGCCCGGTCCGCCGCAACGGCCACGGCCTCGGTCTGTCCATCGTCAGGGCTATCGCCACTGCCCACGACGCCACCATCGCCGCGCAACCCCGGCCCGGCGGAGGCCTGATCATCGACGTCACATTCCCGCCATCGATCCGCTGGCCGTAGGTATGCAGTCCCGCGGAGCGGTCACTGCGTTCAACCGATATTTCTCGGCGGTTGAACGCAGGCACAGTAATTAACGGGAGAATGGCGGCCATCACAGATTGAGCGGGGCCTCGCCACATGTCACAATCTGTCTCTACGAGCATGAATGGCGTTGGTACCAACCAGAGTTAAGAGATGGCCGATGAATGCTGATGGCGTTTGCGAAACTGACGTCGTTGTCGTGGGCGGCGGGCCAGGTGGATCAACGCTGGCGACACTTGTCGCGATGAGAGGGCACCGTGTCGTCCTGCTGGAGAAAGAGAAATTCCCGCGGTATCAGATAGGGGAGTCGCTGCTGCCGTCCACGGTCCACGGGATCTGCCGCCTCACCGGCGTCGCAGACAAACTAGCCAAGGCAGGGTTCACCAAAAAACGCGGCGGGACGATGCGGTGGGGGGCGACACCCGAGCCTTGGACTTTCGCGTTCTCGGTATCACCGAAGATGGTTGGCGAGACATCTCACGCCTATCAGGTTGAACGCAGCAAGTTCGACCAGATCCTGCTCGACCACGCACGCCAGACGGGCGTCGACGTCCGCGAACAGCACAGCGTAACTGACGTGATCGACGAGGAGGGCCGAGCCCGCGGCGTGTCGTTCACCGACGCCGCAGGCAACGAGGGCACCATCCTGGCGAAGTACGTAGTGGATGCCTCCGGCAACAAGAGCCGGATTTATCAGCGGGCAGGGGCGACACGGCAGTACTCGGACTTCTTCCGTAGCCTTGCTCTCTTCGGCTACTTCGAGGGCGGCAAGCGCCTGGCCGAACCGAACTCGGGCAACATCTTGTGCTGCGCCTTCGACAGCGGCTGGTTCTGGTACATACCGCTCAGTCCCACGCTCACCAGCGTCGGAGCAGTAGTACGGCACGACCTCGCCAGTAAGATCCAGGGCGACCCGGAGAAAGCCCTTACGACCCTGATCGCCGAATGCCCGACGATCAGCGATTACCTCGGCAGCGCCAAGCGCGTCACGGAGGGCCAGTACGGAGAACTCCGCGTCCGCAAGGATTACTCGTATGCGAACACGAAATTCTGGCGGCCAGGCATGGTGCTGGTCGGCGACTCCGCGTGCTTCGTGGATCCCATATTTTCCTCCGGCGTCCACCTAGCAACCTACGGCGCACTGCTAGCCGCGCGTTCCATCAACAGCATCCTCGACCAGGTAGTCGACGAGGAGACAGCGTTCCGCGAATTCGAGCAACGCTACCGCCGGGAGTACGGCGTGTTCTACGAGTTCCTCGTATCGTTCTACGATATGCATGTAAATGAGAATTCTTACTTCTGGTCCGCCAAAAAGGTAACTGACAGCACCAGTTCGGATCTGGAGTCCTTCGTCACCCTTGTCGGCGGGGTTTCCTCCAGCGAGGATGCACTGACGCAGCGCTACAAGAGCCGGTCCAGCGAGTTCGCCAGGGCGGTCGATGAGGTCATCGCGAACAAAGAGCAAAGCATGGTGCCCCTGATGAAATCCACCATTGTCAAGCAGGCGATGCGTGAGGGAGCCAAGGAGCAGTCGCGGGTGATGCTCGGCGATGACCTAGAACCGGAGGCCGCAGTCTTCGAGGGCGGCCTTATAGCCTCACCGGACGGTTTGAGTTGGTCACTCCCCGTTTAACTTTTGATCTCTAAGGTGTCGTCATGGCCAAAGCCGAGAAAAAGCTTCGCATCGCCTTTGTGAACATGCCATTCGCCGACTGGCATCGGCCTTCTCTTGCGCTCGGCCAGCTGGCCAGCATGATACGCCGAGACTTCGGAGACGAGGTCACGGTCGATATATTCTACGTAAATCAGGACATTGCCACTTTCCTCGGAACGGCAAACTACGAATCCATCTCCGGATCCGGATCCGGGCACCACGTGAATACTGGGCTCGGCGACTGGCTCTTCCGTCAGATCGCCTTTCCGGAAACCACTGACAACTCTAACGAGTATTTTCAGCGCTTTTATCCCGGAAAGGCCTGGATGCCACTTAGAGAACAGATCCTGAACGTCCGGTCACGATTGCTCCAGTTCTGCGAAAAACTAATCGACCGTTACCACCTAGCCGATGCCGACATTGTCGGATTCAGCTCGATGTTCGCCCAGAACGTGCCTAGCATAGCCCTCGCACGACTAGTCAAGGAACGTAACCCGAGGGCACTAACAGTGATTGGCGGTGCCAATTGCGAGGCGCCTATGGGCGCTGTGCTCGCTGAATTCGTCCCGGCTCTGGACTTTGTTTTTTCCGGCCCTGCACTCGAGACATTTCCCTCGTTCCTCCGATGCGTACTTGACGGTGAAACGGAAGCGGCAGATGCGATCCCCGGAATCGTGTCGAGGCGGAATTGCCGGGAACCGGACGCGCGGGACGCGCTCGGCCGCGATCATAACATCAACGACATGTGCCTGCCTGACTACGATAGCTTTACGCGGGCTCTGGACGAACATGAGGAACTGGAACGCAGTGGAGCCGCCAAGCCGGTACTGCCCTTCGAAACGTCACGTGGCTGCTGGTGGGGTCAGCAGTCTCACTGCACCTTCTGCGGTCTGAACGGGCAGGGCATGGCTTATCGCGCTATGTCTCCTGAGCTGGCTATAGAGCAGTTCACCTGGCTTTTCGGTTACACCGACCGCTACCAGGGGCTGACGTGCACCGACAACGTGATGCCGCGCAATTACCCCGCCAAGGTTTTCGAGAAACTCGAGCCGCCGCCCGGCGTGTCGATCTTCTATGAGGTGAAACTGCCGCTCAGTCGCCGGGACATGAAGCGACTAGTCGCCGCCGGCGTGACGATCGTCCAACCCGGCATCGAGGCGCTCGCCACCTCTACTCTGAAGCTGATGGCCAAGGGCACCACGGCATTTCAGAACCTGCAGTTTCTCAAGAACTGCGCCGAGCTTGGCATAACTCCCAGCTGGAATCTGCTGATCGGCTTTCCAGGGGAGGATCCAGCCGTCTATGAGGCGTACGCCAGGAACATTCCCCACCTGACTCACCTGTACCCGCCAAGCGGTGTTCTCATGATACGGTTCGACCGTTTCAGCCCATACTTTGACCGCCGCGATGAATATGGCCTCGACTTGCATCCGATGGACAACTACGCGCTGACCTATCCGTTCCGTCCCGAAGCGCTCAGCCAGCTTGCCTATTTCTTCGCCGACCACAAGCTCGCGCCGTACACGCTGAACGCGGTCCAGTGGCACGGACAGCTATCCAACCTGGTCGACGAGTGGATAGCGGTGTGGCAGCAGGACGCTAAGCCGTACGAGCTGCGCTTGGAAGGCTCGGAGACCGCGGGCTGGTGCATCCGGGACACACGATCGGGCAAATCCGTGGTCCACCAGGCGGACGGGCCGATGAGTATCCTCATCCGCACCCTGTCCTCGCCTGGCCAGGAGGAGCAGATGGCGGCCGGGTGGGCAGGCGGACCCGATGACCTTACGAGAAGAATCGGCTGGCTCCGTGAGCACGGGATGCTCTTCGAAGAGAACGGTAAGATGCTCAGCCTCGTATTGTCTGGTGACGAAGACGGACCAGAGAGCATCGACATCGGCGCAGGCCTTCATCGCTTGCTCCCGCTAGAGGCGGTACGCTAGCGGCCTGGGTCCGGTGAATGAGGCTGACATGGATGACGAGAACCTGGCCAGGCTGGCGGAGCAGGCCCTGGATCGGCACGGTGACTACAACAGCCTGTTCTATGAGGGGGTCTGGCACTCCAGCACGTCGCTGGCCGACCGGGCATCGTGCCTGGCGACCGGGCTCGCCGGGCTCGGGCTGAGCCCGGGCGACCGGCTGCTGGTGCTGATGGCCAACTGCCCGGAGGTGCAGATCACGTACACGGCCGCGTGGCGGGCCGGCGCGGTGATCACGCCGCTGATCTTCCTGGTCAGCGAAGATGAGCTACGTCATGCGCTGGTGAACTCGGGCGCGGTCGGGGTGGTGACCACGGCGGAGTTCCTGCCGAAGGTGCACGCCGCGGTGGCGGGGGCGCCAGAGGTCAAGTTCGTCGTGTGTGTGGACGCGCCCGCCGACGCCGGGCCGGGCGTGCACGACTTCGCGGCGGTAGCGTCCGCGGCACCGGGATCGATCGTGACCAGGTCCGGTTCCGACCTCGCGGCCCTGCTGTACACCGGCGGAACCACCGGACGGTCCAAGGGCGTGCCGCTGACCCACGCGAACCTGAACTGGTGCGGGGAAACCCTCGAAAAGCAGTCCGCTACGGTAGAACTGAACTCGCACCTGATCCCGCTTCCGCTGGCGCACGCGTACGGGCTGCTCGTCCTCTGCGTGGGCCTGCACCGGGCCGATCCCAGCCAGATGTTCCTGATGCGCTGGTTCAATCCGGCCGGCTGGGTCGAACTGGCGGCCGAGCACCGGATCGAGGCCAGCGCGCTGGTCCCGTCGATGATCGCGATGCTGCTCACGCAGCCACTGGAGTCCTACGACCTGTCCGCGCTCACCGCCGTGTCCTCCGGCGCGGCGCCGCTGCCCGCCGAGGTCAGACGGCAGTTCCAGGAACGCGTGCCGAGCGCCACGATCTACGAGGGATACGGCTGCACCGAGTCGGCGACGATCATCTCCGCGAATTCGCCCGACCACGCCCGGCCGGGCAGCGTGGGCCTGCCGGTATCCGGCTGCGAGGTGACCATCCAGTCTGAGTCCGGCGCCGCACTCGGCCCCGGTGAGGACGGCGAGATCTGCGTGCGCTCGCCCGGCGTGATGTCCGGGTACTGGAACACGCCGGACACGTCGCAGGTCCTGGACGGCCGCTGGCTGCACACCGGTGACATCGGGCACCTGGATGAGGACGGCTACCTGTACGTGGTGGACAGGAAGAAGGACCTGATCCTGCGCGGCGGGTTCAACGTCTTCCCCCGTGACATCGAGGACGTTCTCGTCACTCATCCCGCGGTGGCACAGGCCGGCGTCGTCGGCCGACCGGATGACCGGCTGGGCGAGGAGATCGTCGCGTTCGTCGCGCTGATGCCGGGCTCTTCGGTGACTGAACCGGAACTCGTGGCCTACGCGAAGGAACGCCTGTCGGCGGCCAAGTACCCGCGCGATGTGCGAATCGTGCCGGCGGTGCCGCTGACCAGCGTCGGCAAGCTAGACCGCAAGAAGCTGCGTGGCTGGGTGACAGCCGCCGGCTAAACCCGGGGACGACGCGAATCCAGGAACGCCAGCAGGTGGTCGTTGAAGGCCCGTGGCCGCTCAAGGTTGGGCAGGTGGCCGGTGTCATTCAGCAGGACGACCTCCGGATCACGGAGGCAGCCGACGAGTTCGCTGGTGACCTCGGCGGTCGAGTAGGAGTCGCTGTCGCCCGTGCACACGTAGGAGCTGGTGCCCAGCGAGCGGAGGACCGGCCGGTAGTCGGGGCGCTGTGCCCGGCCGCGCAGCGCGGCGGCGGCGCCCAGCCGGTTCGTAGCCAGCATCATGTCCGTGACCCGCGCGGTGAGTGCCTCGCCGGGATGCGGGCCGAACAAGCGCGGGCCCATGATCTCCGCGATCGGTCCCATCCCTTGCTCCTCGGCGGTCCGCGCCATGTCCAGCCGCGCGGCCGCGTCTTGCGGTGACGGCGGCTGGGCGGTGGTGGCGATGAAGCACAGCGCCCACCAGCGATCTGGTTCGGCGGCGGCTAGCTCCATCATGACCAGGCCGCCCATGCTGAGCCCGGCGACCGCGGCCGTCTCTACGCCGAGGCGGCCGATCAGGCCGCGGACGTCGGCGGCGAGCTGGGCCATGGTCACCACGCCAGGAGTGACCGGGCTCTCCCCGTAACCGCGCAGGTCCGGGACGATCACCCGGTACCGGTCACGGAGCGCGGCCAGCTGGGGCGCCCACATGCTCCGGTTGAACGGGTGCCCATGGATGAGGACGACGGCCGGGCCGCTCCCGGCGTCGTCGAAGACAAGGTCGGCTGAGGTCACGGGCCTCATCGTAGCCAGCCATCTCAGGTGTTACAGCGAGTGGATGATCCAGATGTTGGGCTCCCAGTAGTCACCGGTGTCGTTCTCGCGGTCGATGTGCACGGTGGTCAGGCCGGCCGGAAAGACGTAGTCGCCGGTCTCCGGGAACGGCATGTCCGTCCACCGCTCCCAATCCTCCACGGTGCCGCTGATGTGCAGCGAGCGCGGGATGACCGGGCCGATGCGCGCGCCCAGCCCGGTGTGCACCCGAACCCATGGATCGAAGGGGGTGCCGTCAGCGCGGGTCCACCGGGCGTACCGCTCGATCGGGATCGTCGGATAGCGATCCTTGCGGCTGGGCCGGACCGGGGCGATCAGGTGCGGCAGCCCCGCCTCGCGGGCCATGGACGCCATCGCCCGCAAGATCACCGGAGACAGCCGCCTGCCTTGGTGCCGGGGCGGGATCTCGGCGGCCAGGGCGCTGACGGCGGTCGGCTGCCCACCTTGGGCCTCCAGCTCGAACGCGGCGGCCACCGTCACGTCGATGCCGGGGCCGAGGTTCTCATCGGTGCCGTCCCACGCGACGGGGATCGTGTGTCCCTCAGCCAGCACCTGCTGGTCCTCCCGGTCGTAGAGGACGAACTGCCAGTCCGGGAAGTCGTCGTAGAGCCGGCTCCAGTACTTGTTGATCTCGGCACCGTGCGTGTTGTACTCGGGCCAGACCTCGGCCGTGAGTCCCTCAAGCCCGGTCCACAGCTCGGGCCGCTCGCTGTACCGGATGACGTCAGGATTCACGGTGGTCCCGGTTCATATGCGGAATGTAACACTGTGCCCAGAAGGAGCACCACTGCCTTTTCTGATAAAAGAATCCTGCCTTTCACCTCACCGAAGCTGAGCCGGGTGCCATCGGCGGCCGGCGCGGTCGCGCTGATCGTAACCTCGTCGCCGTCCTCAAGAAAGGTGCGAGCCGAGCCATCCGGCAAAGCAAACGGCCGGGTGCCATTCCAGCTCAGCTCCAGCAGGCAGCCGAGCTGGCCGGGCACGGGCCCGCTGACCGTGCCGGAGGCATAGAAGTCCCCGGTCCGCACCGAAGCGCCGTTGACGGTCATGTGCGCCAGCATCTGAGCCGGGGTCCAGTACATGCTGGTGAACGACGGCGTGCTGATCACGTGCCCGTTGAGGCGGATCTCCAGCGCCAGGTCAAACCCGCCCAGGCCGGTGTCCTTCAGGTACGGCAACGGCTCGGGGTCCTGCGGACCAGGGGCGGTCCGGGCGGCCGACAGCGCGGACAAGGGCACGATCCACGGTGAGACCGACGTGCCGAACGACTTGCCGAGGAACGGGCCGAGCGGAACGGACTCCCAGGACTGCAGGTCCCGCGAGGACCAGTCGTTGACCAGGAACACGCCGAATACGCGTTCCTCGAAGTCGTCAACGGTCAGGGCCGACCCCAGAGCCGACCCGGTGCCGATGACGAAGCCGACCTCGGCCTCGAAGTCCATTCGCGTCGACGGCCCGTACGAAGGCGCCGCATCGGGAGAGAGCTTGCGCTGGCCGTGCGGCCGCTTGATGCCGGTGCCCGACACGACAACCGTGCCCGACCTGCCGTGATAACCGATCGGCAGGTGTTTCCAGTTGGGAGTGAGCGGCGGGGCACCAGGGCGGAAGATCTGCCCGACGTTGCTCGCGTGATACTCGCTCGCGTAGAAGTCCACGTAGTCACCCGGCTCGAACGGCAGGTGCAAGATGACCCCGGAAATGTCGTGCAGCGGAGCCGGACCAGACTGGAGCACCTCGGTGACGTGCTGGCGTACTCGAGACCACGCCGCATGGCCTTGTGCCATGAAGGCGTTCAGGCTGGGCTCGGCAAAGACCGGGTCGCCGAGGGCGGCGGCCAGGTCGAGGACCTGGTCGCCGAAGCGCACCCCGCACCGGAGGCTCGTGCCGGGCGTAGAGAAGACCCCGTAGGGCAAGTTGGCAAGGCCATAACCTGTCAACGTTGATCAACTCCAGAGCGACCAGGCCGGCGACCCGCGGCCATCGTTACCTGTTACCTGTTGCCGTTGCCGTTGAAGTGCCGGACCGTCTCGCCGACGTAGATCTGGCGCGGCCGCGCGATCTTCTGCTCCGGGTCGGCGGCACACTCCTGCCACTGGGCGAGCCAGCCTGGCATGCGGCCGATCGCGAACAGCACCGGGAACATCGCCACGGGAAAGCCCATCGCCTGGTAGATGATGCCCGAGTAGAAGTCCACGTTCGGGTACAGCTTGTGGCTGATGAAGTAATCGTCCTGCAGGGCGATCCGCTCCAGTTCCAGGGCGATGTCCAGCAGCTGGTTACGGCCGGTGACCTCGAAGACCTCGTCCGCGACTTCCTTGATGATCTTCGCGCGCGGGTCGAAGTTCTTGTACACGCGATGGCCGAAACCCATCAGCCGCAGTTCGCCGCGCTTTACCCGCTCGATGTAGGAAGGCACGTTCTGGACCGAGCCGATGTCGCGCAGCATCCGCAGCACCTGCTCGTTGGCACCGCCATGCAGCGGGCCGTACAAGGCGGCCGCAGCGGCCGC
>Ga0335075_10012669_pt1 | contig 12736 bp, 11 predicted proteins | sample Lox_Sample_24_FD_206723 | JGI IMG/M metagenome (GOLD analysis project Ga0335075, IMG submission 206723) | Soil microbial communities from Loxahatchee National Wildlife Refuge, Florida, United States - Lox_Sample_2.4 | ecosystem: Environmental > Terrestrial > Soil > Wetlands | place: USA... | reverse complement strand
TTCTCGACGCGGACCTCGCCGTTTTCACCGGACCTCTTTGCCATTCTTCAACTGTAAGTCGCTCGCTATGAGGAGAACACCCGGGCTCACCTCGTCAGTTGCATCGCCGCTGCCGGCGTATCGCCGCCGCCGGCGTATCGCCGCTGCCATCGGCGTTTACGCTGTCTGGGGAGGGTGTGAAGCGGAAGGATAGGCAATTGTCCGGGCGTACGGTAAGGCGGCGGGTACTGCGGCTGACGGTGCCCGGGGACGGAACGGCCGCCGTGATGGCACCGAGGGCGGACCTGCTCGCGGCCGAGGAACCGCTCGGCATCAGGGTAGACGGTATCGCGCTGACCATTACCATGCGGACGCCCGGTGATGACACCGAGCTCGCCGCCGGGTTCCTGGTGAGCGAGGCCATCGTCCGCTCACCCGGTGACATCACCCAGATCAAGCTGTGCGACGGCACCTCCTGCGGCCACGGTGGCCATGACGGCATGGGCGACGTGGTGGACGTGTCGCTCGCTCCGGGGATGGCGATCGCGCCGGGAGCCCGGCGCGGCTTTATGACCACCAGTGCGTGCGGGGTCTGCGGCAAGACGAGCATCGAGGACATTGCCGTGCTGCCGCGGGCCGCCCTGTCCGCCGACAAGACGAGGTTTCCGCCGCAGGTGCTGGCCTGCCTGCCGGACCGGCTGCGGGAAGCGCAGCGAGTGTTCGCCCGCACTGGCGGCCTGCACGCCGCCGGGCTGTTCACCAGTGCCGGCGAGCTGATCGCGGTCCGCGAGGACGTCGGTCGGCACAACGCCGTCGACAAGCTTGTCGGATGGGCGCTGCTGCGGGACCGGCTGCCGCTGGCCGGCTGCGCGCTGCTGGTAAGCGGGCGCGCCTCATTCGAGCTCGTGCAGAAGGCGGTGCTGGCCGGCATTCCGCTGCTCGCTGCGGTTTCCGCGCCCTCATCGCTTGCCGCCGGACTGGCGGAGCAGGCGGGCCTGACGCTCGTGGGCTTTCTGCGCGGTCCGTCTATGAACGTCTACACCGCGGCGCACCGGATCGCGTCATGAACGGCAGCCAGCGTCCCGGCCCGCGTGAGGCGTTGGAGCGGTGGACCGAGGCGTGCTCGCAAGCGGGATGGCGCGGCGAAGCTGTACTGGAGCAGGTGCCCGTGGGTGACGGGTTCGGCCGGGTGCTGGCGACCCCGGTGCACGCCCGGGTGTCATCGCCGCCCCAGGACTGCGCCGCCATGGATGGTATCGCGGTCATCGCCGGCGACGGCCTCGCCAGCGGGGTCCTGCCCGTCGGCACGTTCGGCTTGATCGACACCGGCGATCCGATGCCGGCCGGAACGGACGCGGTGGCTGAACGGGAACTGGTCCTGATCCGCCCTGACGGCAGCGCGCTGGTCACCGCCGCGGTCCGGCGCGGGCGGAACGTGCGTGTCCGCGGCGAGGACTTCTCTGCCGGGATGCTGCTGGTCCCGGCGGGCCGTCGGCTGCGGCCGGCGGATGCCGCCATCGCCGCGGCGGCCGGCCACACCTCCGTGACGGTGGCGCGGCGGCCGGCCGTCGCGATCATCCCGACGGGTGACGAGATCCGCCCGGCTGGCTCCCCGCTCGGACCAGGCGACATCGTGGACAGCAACTCCCTGCTGCTCAGCGCCCGAGCCACGCAGTCCGGCGCGCGGCCCGCGACCAGCCAGGTGCAGCCCGACGACGCGGACATAATCACGGCCGAGGTGCGGCGGGTGGCGCGGACCGCGGACCTGGTCCTGGTGCTCGCGGGCTCCAGTGCCGGGCGCGGTGACCATACAGCCGCGGTCCTCGGTCAAGCCGGCGCGGTGGCCGTGCACGGTGTCGCGGTCCGGCCAGGTCATCCGGTCCTGTTGGGCTACGCGAAGACCCAGTCAGCGGCGGAGGTGGTCCCGGTTATCGGTGTCCCCGGGTATCCGCTCGCCGCGGCGGTGATCTTCGAGCTCTTCGCCCTGCCAGTACTGGCCCGACTTCAGGGCCCCACCGCCCAGGATGGCACCGCCCAGGATGGCACCGCCCAGGATGGCACCGCCCAGGATGGCACCGCCCGGGATGGCACCGCCCGGGATGGCATCGTCCTGCGGGCGGTACTCTCCCGCGACTGGGCCTCCCCGCCCGGCATTGAGGACTGGGTCCCGGTCGCGCTGGCCCCGGCAGCCGCGGCTGCCTCCGGCCCGGTGGCCACGCCGTGCCAAGGCCATGGCGCAGGAGCGCTCAGCAGGCTCGTCCGCGCAGACGCATGGTGGCCCATCCCAGTCGGACAGGGCCAGTTCCGCGAGGGCGACATCGTAGAGGTCCTGCCGCTGGCGAATGCCGAAGGGCCTGCTTGGCGCTGATCTCGGCCAGCTGGCCGGAGCGCTCGGTGCTACACCTTCGCGAGCAACTCCTTCATGAGCGTGCTCTCCGGGCCGAGCGACGCCGGCGAGGTGATGAAGATGGCGATGTCCCCTTTCAGCGCGCCGAGGGTATTACTGGCCGGTTTGGTCGTCGTGTAACGCGCCAGGTAGGCGGCCTGCCCGAGACCGTTCACCGTGCCGACGGACTCGTGCAGGCCGGCCTGCGACGTCCTGGCTTGCGCGAATTCGGAGGTGGATTCGCCGGTCTGGTAGCGGACCAGGATCTCGTAGCGGCCGGTGTACGCGCAGATCGTCACCGGCCCCTCCGCGGTGGCCGTGACCTTGCCCACCTGGAGGTCGAGGGTCTTGGCGACCAGCGAGGACGGAGCGCTCGCACATTGCGACGTGCTCGCAGCGTTGTTGGCCTCGCCGGTGCCGGCAGCGGCCTGGCCTGTACCGGCGCTGCTGGCCGGAGCGGTGCTGGCCGGCGTGTTGTTGGCCGGAGCGGTGTTGGCCGGCGATATGCCATCGTTGCTGGGTGCCGACGTATTGGTGCACGCCGCGGCAGTCCCTATCGCTACGCCGACGAAAGCCACTGCGGCGACCTTGCGTACCAACATCAAAGTGGTCCTTCCTTGCTGAGGAACTGGCCAGTTAAGCCCCCGCGCACCGCTCGCAAGATCGCGTCGTAGTCCGATGGGGTGGCGGAGCGACAGAGATTATCTTGCGCACGGCTCGACGCTTCGCCGCGACGGGCAGGCACGTCAAGGACTCCGGTCATGGCCTGCCGTTTTGAAATGAAAGAAACTTCTTGTTTTCATGACGCGCCCCGCGCCGGACCGGGCCCTTTCGGCGCGGATGCGGGTGCTGGTGTGAGCGGGGGTTCAACAGCGAGGGGCCAGGGCGTACGATCACCGCTACTTAACCGGTATAGCTGGTCTTGCCAGGCCATGCCTCGAAGGAGCGTGCATGATCAGATTGCCCCGGCGCATATGCGCCGCCGCCGTGGCTTGTGTCCTGACCGTCGGTGTCTCGGTCATCGCGATCGTGGCCACGGCACCCCCCGCGCCAGCTGACACGGGGGCCTCGTGTGCCGCGGCTTACACGATCGCGTGGCAGACGCCATCCAATAGTCCGCCTGACTTCGGAGCGACGGTGACAGTCACCAACAACGCTTCGTACGCGATCAGCACGTGGACGGTCACCTGGTCGTTCACTGCGGGGCAGACCCTCGTGTCGGGCAGTGCGTACAGCGCGACCGTCACCCAGAGCGGAACAACCGTGACCGCCACCGGCCTTGCCGGTGACAACGCCAACCTCGCGGCCGGGGCGAGCACCACCTTCGGCTTCGACGCCGACTACAACGGCACGTCCAACCCGGTGCCGACGCTGGCCTGCGCCGGGCCTAGCCAGGGATCCGGCAGCGCGAAGCTGACCGGTTCGCTCGACCCGCTGGGCGTGAACACCGCGGCCTGGGACACCAATTTCACCGACTCGGCCATCGCCAGCGACCTGTCGGCCGCCAGCACCGGGCTGATCCGCTACCCCGGCGGTTCCTGGGCCGATGAGTACCTGTGGCAGCCCAACACGGTCAACGGCGCGGTCCAGCCGGTCGACTTCGCGCAGTACTCAACCCAGGTGGACGCGATCAGCAACGGCCAGAAGTTCGTCACGGTCGACTACGGGTCCGACACGCCCGCCGACGCCGCCGCCTGGGTCACCCAGTCCGAGACGTCTGGTGAGGGGGTATCGCTCTGGGAGATCGGCAACGAGGAGTACGGGTCGTGGGAGACCGACGACCACTCCAACCCGCACACCGCGTCGTCTTACGCCAGCAACGGCCTTGAGTACATGCAGGCGATGAAGGCCGTTAACTCGAACGCGCAGATCTGCTACGACTACGCGATGGACGGCAACCTCGCGCCTGGTTCCGGGGTCACCGACTACCAGGCTTGGAACGACACGATCCTCTCCGCTGACGCCGCCGACATCAACTGCGCCGACGTGCACTGGTATCCGATCAACGGGACGCCCACGGAGAGCGTCCAGTCCATCATGGCGCTGGTCGACAACATCCCGGCAGCGGCCGCGGAAATCCACACCGCGCTGTCCACGTACGACCCGAGCGCCTACTTCGTGGTCGGCGAGACCAACATGTCACAGACCGCGAACGCGTGGAACGAGGAGCCGGTCGGCGCGCTGTTCGCGGCGGCCAACGCGATGGAGTGGCTGTCCTTCGGCGCGCAGTCCGTGGACTGGTGGGACGTGCACAACTACGGCAGCCCGACCGCGGACTTCGGCATGTTCTCCTCGGCGACCAGCGGCGAGCCGGCCATCGACACCCCGTACGCGCCGTACTACGGGTACAAGCTGGCATCATTGCTCGCCGTCAAGGGCGCCACGGTCGGCACGCTGCTCGTGTCCACGCCCAACATCTACGGCTACTACTCCGAGTCGGGCAGCAATTACTCGGTCATGCTGGTGAACGCGGACCCGTCGAACTCGTACACCCTCAGCACTTCCAGCCTGGGCATTACGAGCACGTCGGAAACCGAGTACACCTATTCGGCGGCGAACCCGACGATCGCGTCCAGCAGCTTCTCCGGCACATCGGTTACGGTGCCCGCGGAGAGCGTCGTCGTCCTGTCCAATGGAAGCGGGGCGCCGGCACCAACCCCCAGCCCTTCTCCTACCCCCACCTCATCGAGCCCCAGCCCGAGCCCCAGCCCGAGCCCCAGCCACAGCCCGAGCCCTAGCCCGAGCCCGAGCCCCAGCCCCAGCCCCAGCCCCAGCCCCAGCCCTAGCTCGACGGCGACCGGCGCGGCCTGCCAGGTGACGTGGTCGGTGGTGAACTCCTGGTCCGGCGGGTTCCAGCTCGGTTTCACCGTCAGCAACCCGGGTTCGGTGGCGACGAGCAACTGGTCGGTCGGCTATAGCTGGCCCGGATCGCAGGCGATCACCGAGATATGGAATGCCAGCTCCACCCAGTCCGGCTCCGCGGTCAGCATCAGCAACCTCAGCTACAACGGTGACATATCGCCCGGCGGATCGACGACGTTCGGCCTGCTTGGCAGCGGCACAGCACCGACCACGTTGTCAGGTCTGAGTTGTAGCACGTAGCGGTTTCCGCGGGATGGCGTCGTTGTCCCGCCTGGCCTGGCCTGCGCGAAGCGCAGGCCAGGCCGCTCGTATCGATGACTGCGTATGCTTGTACCCTCTATCCCGGGGTGGAAGTGTACGCAGTCGTGCAACTGCTAGTAGACGTCTGTCCACTCCTCGCTCTGTACCCATAGTTCCTTGGCCAGTTGCTCGGTGGCCCAGGAACTCGCTTCCCGTTCCCGGCACTTGTCGTAGAACAGGCCGCTCGCCTGCGTCACGTCCGGCGACGTCGCGCAGTACACCGTGGTCTCGGCACCTTGGTCGGTGCCGATCATCCACATGGTCATCAGCGGGCGGACCGGCCAAGGCACCTTCCGCCAGATGTCAGAGGACACGACGCCGGGGTGCACGGCGTAGCTGGTTACGGCCGTCCCCGACAGCCTCCGCGCGAGCTCCTGCGTGAACAGGACATTGCAGAGCTTGGAAACCCTGTACTCGGCGTATCCGGTTACTGGACGAGTCCGGCGCCGCAGCGCGGCGAAGTCGATGCCCTTGGCGCTGTAGTGCGCGTCGCTGGAGACGTTGACTATCCGAGCCGGGCCGCTGGCGACCAGGAGGTCGAGCAGTTCCCTGGTCAGCGCGAAATGACCAAGGTGATTAACACCGAATGTCAGCTCGTACCCGTCCTTAGTCAGGCCCCGATGACCGGCCACTCCCGCATTATTAATCAGCACGTGCAGCGGCTCACCCCTGGCCACGAAGTCACGGGCGCACTTCCTGACTGAGGCCAGGTTGGCCAAGTCAAGAGCTAGCAAGCCCACCGCTTCGTTCCCGGTGGCGGCCACGATGTCGGCTACCGCTGCCCTTCCCTTGTCGGCCGACCGGCAGGCGATATAGACGCTGCCGCCACGGCCGGCCAGCGCCTTCGCAGTGGCCAGGCCTATCCCGGTGCTGCCACCGGTTATTAGGAACGTCCGTCCAGAAAGCTCATCCATAGCGCTACCTCATCTCGCAGGTTCTGGTTGCGTGTTAGCTGACGCCGAGGCTGCTCTTCGCCGCCATCTCGAACACACGGAACGGAAGGAGCCGCTTGGCGACCAGCCCCACTCTCTCGCCCGCCTTGCCGACGGAGACTCGGCGCGGCGGATATCGCGACTCGACGACCCGCTGGACGACGGCGGCGACCTGGTCCGCGGAGCACCCGTTGGCCTCATCGTGCTCCATGACCCCGATCGCACGCTTGAGCGCGTCGGCGTAAACGTCGTCACTCGCGGCCCGCACCGCCATCCGGCGGTTGGCTGTGAAGTCGGTCGCGACGTTGCCCGGTTGCACCAGGGTGACCGAGATGCCGAAGTGCCGGACCTCGTGGGCGAGCGATTCGGCGTAACCCTCGAGGGCGAATTTGCTGGAGCTGTAAAACGCCTGGAATGGGAGACCGATCGCGCCACCAATTGAGCTCATCAGGACGACGCGGCCCTGGCCCTGCGCACGCATATGCGACAGCGCCGACTGCACGAGCCGAACGCCGCCCCAGAAGTTCGTCTCGAACTCCGCCCGCGCTTCATCGATGTCGGTGTGCTCGACCGCTCCCGCAGCCGCGAAGCCAGCGCACGCCACGATCGCGTCCAGCCTGCCGTTCCGCCGTACGACCTCGGCCACACCCGCGGCGACGGCGGCATCATCGTCGACGTCCATGACCAGGCCGGTCCAGCCGTTACCGCCGGTTCCCCTACGGCTCGCCCCTATTACCACCCAACCCGATGCCGCGAACCGGTCCGCACATGATCGGCCGATGCCCGCCGAGGCACCAGTAATCAGCATAACTCGAGCTTTTCCCATCACTGTATTCTGCCTTCCTTTCCGATGCCCGCACGTTACTAAAGCCATTTCGGTGTACGCGGCGCTTATGAAACCAGGATGACCGAACATCGCGCACTTACGGAAGATCCTCGCTTTTCAGCTACTAGCCATGGCAGGTACGTGCCAGTGTCAAAGGATCGGCGATAGCCCTTCAAAAACAAGAGGTTCGACGCGTACTGCGACTAGTGAGCCGATGCCGGTCGCTGACACGAGTGCGCTCTCCCACGTTTCTACATCGAGAAAAAGTGCTACATGCGTGCCACCAGAGTGCTGGCAGAGCGAGATGTGCTCTGCCTGAACCGCCAGTTCGGCACACGCCTGCATGACGGCCTCCCGCAACACGTCGGCAGACGTGGGTATCAGGCCGGGTTCGGAGGCAAATTTAAGCCACACGCCGATCATGACGAAGAAGCCGTCTCTCTCCTGCGGTAAGTCACCGAGAGCTAGATGTTGATATTGCAATTTCAAAGTACTGCAATCAGGGTCGCGCCGAAAGGCCGCCTCGCATGTTTCGGCAGGGGAGTTGCTGCCATGGCATATTTTCGCGGGTCGGGCCAGCACCTGATACAGAGGTTTATGGCCCAAGTCTGTCCACGGCGATGAGATGAACTCAAGCAGGGGCCGATCTGGCTATCTGGGTGAAGGTGAAGCGGGTAGACACGCCGGTATAGCGGAGCATGTCGGCGCAGAGCCCCTGTAGACCATTAATCCTTGAGCCAGCCGTAGAGCGCGGCCTGGAAGCCTGCCTGGAATCTGCTCCTGGCGTCCAGCCTGACCAGGAGGCTGGCGGTGATTCTCCGGCTTGTGCGGACCGAGATCCCCAGTCGCCTCGCGATCACCTCATCGGTGCAGCCTTGAGCGAGCAATCGCAGTACAGCCTGTTCCTGAGGACTTAGTTCCGGGGCTTCCAGCGGCCGGCCGTGGTCGAGGGGCAGGGCGGCGGACCACATCTGCTCGAAGAGTTCGCATAGCGCGGTCACCACACCCGCACCGCGCATCACGAGTGCTCCGACAGAACTCTTGTCCGGGTCGATGGGCAGTACGGCAATCCGGCGGTCATAGATGATCATGCGGTTCGGCAGTGTCGCCTGCGTCCGGACCTCCGCACCTTGCGCGGTGAGCCAGCGCAGGTAGGCCATGGACGCGGAGTCGCGCCGGATGCTCTCCAGGAAGATGCTACGCATCCGCAAGCCTCGGCCCAGTGTGGCGCTGTCAACAGGCTTGCTGGCATCCATGTTTTCCAGCGTCTGCGGCCCATCTGGCGCGAAGCCCATGATCTCTTGCCTGCAGTCGGCGGCAAGCGACTCGATGCGGCTCCTTATCGAGTCGATACCGACGAGATGTTCCACCCCACCGTAAGGACGTTTGCGAGTCTCATTGTCGTATTCATCAATGACGCGTTCCAGTGCCAGTTTGCTAGTGGCGAGCTGCTCCCGCCGCTCCGAGAGTTCTTGCTCCTCGGAGGCGATCAGCGCCGCCAGGCCGACCTGAGGTGGCACGGCGCGCAACGCCTTGGGGTCCTCGAAGGAGGAACGCACCAGCGATGCGCGGGCCAGCTCGTCGAGCCCTTCATGCACCTGATCCTGGGACAGTCCGAGCTGCTGGGCAATATCGGATACCCGCATCTTGGGATATCTCAGCATGACATGATAAATACCTTCAGCAACCGGGCTGAGACCAAACGTCGCGGACACCCTTCTCCCGTGCGGCACCCACCGCGGGTTGTCCACCCCTGTAACTCGCTGCGCAGACAGCGACTGCCCAAAACCCGCAAATTCAAGTTTACCTATTGGCAAGATTGGCGTCAAGCGTAATTTAGTTTACATTAACCGGATTGTCGATCGTAACGCCTGCTCTTTCGCGGTTGTCATCGACCGCTGCTCCCGCACTCCTGACTGTCGCTGTACGCGTCGGCGGTAAGGCTGCTGGCGCTGGCTGGGTCAGGCGTGCAGGACACAGCGGTCTCGCTCGGCTCGACTGGCCTTTTCGCCATCGTCCGGTGCAGAGCCCAATACGCGACGAGGCCTCCGGCGGCCACGAGCGCCGCGGCCATGAGGAGTCCTAGGTGGTAGCCCTGTATGAACGCGCCGCCAGGTGTCTGGGCGGTGTGCCGCGCCGTGGCTTCCCCGGCGGCCAGTATGGCGCCGATGGCGGTGATGCCGATCAGCGCGCCGGTCTGGCGGACGGTGCTGAAGGTGGCGGAGGCCACACCACCCCTGCCGGCAGGCATGACACCCAGGACGGCGGTCGGCAGCGACGTCGTGAAGCCGGCTCCGGTCCCGATAATCACCAGGACCGACGCAACCTGGAGGAAGCTCGCATCCGCCCCGAGCAGGAGGCCGCATACCATTCCCGCGGCGATCAGCCCCATGGCCGCGGCGACCGAGCGATGTGAGCCGAACCGGCGTGCAGCCCAGCCGCTCAGGATGGAACCGGCCACTACGAGAAGTGCCATAGGGACGAACGCAAGCCCGGTTCGCGTTGGCGAGAACCCGAGTACGTCCTGGAGGTACAGAGAGGTGAAGAAGTAAATCCCGTATATGCCGAAAGCCCAGATAAACGCCGCTACCAGCCCGCCCCCGAAGACTCGGTCCCTGAACCAGGACACGTCGATCATCGGGTCCGATCCGCGTCGCTCGATGGCGACGAAGGCCACCCCGCAGAGCACGGCAAGGATGAAGCAGCCAACGATGACAGGCGAACCCCAGCCTGCCTGCTCACCCTGGATCAGAGCGTAGGTCAGCGCGAACAACGCGCACCCCGAGCTGGCCAGCCCGCCGATGTCGATCTTCACTCCGGAGTGGTCAGCCGCGGACAGATGGATCGACCAAGCCCCCAGTGCTATGGCGGCTACCCCGACCGGCACATTGATGAAGAAGATCCACCCCCACCTGGCGTGCTGACTGAGCAAGCCCCCTAGGAGTGGCCCTAGCGCTAGCGCCAGCGCACCCACGGCACCCCAGATGCCCATGGCCCGGTGCCGCTGCCGGTCTGTCTGGTACAAGGCAGGGATGATGGCCAACGTCGCTGGCGTAGCCGCAGCCGCGCCGAGGCCCTGAACCGCCCGGCTGCCGATAAGGGTCGCGGCATTCCCGGCCAGCCCCGCCGAAAGGGACGAGGCCGTGAACACGACCAAGCCCGCCAGCAGCAACAGGCGGCTGCCGCGAAAATCCGCCAGTCGGCCGCAGACCAGCAGGAAGCATCCGAAGACCAGCGCATAAGAGCTTACTATCCATTCGAGTTCAGGTACCGACAGATGCAGGTCTCGCTGCATTGACGGCAACGCCACATTGACAATATTGTTGTCCAGATACGTCATGAATGTGGCGGTTATGACCGTTATGAATGCCCAGCGGCGCTGTGTGCGTGTCATTTAGATTCCTCCCTCTCCGTTATCGCTTCAACTCGGAGGCAGCAGGTAGCGGTAAGGCCTACGGCGAATGTTATGCTGCCATAGTCGATCGGCTCTGCGGAGCCCTTGGAGAACCTTCCAAGTTATGGCGTCGCACGTATAGTACCTGGCGACTTCCTGGCGGCTTATCGGCTGACTTAGCCGTGCGTTAGCATCCTTAAGGAGGAGCGGCACTAGGTCGCCAAGCGATTCTTTATGAAGGTTTCCGAGAAAATCCAGGATAACGCCACGGGTCGAATAATACTTGTCGAGGATACGTTTCGTCATTGACAGACGAATCGGGTGACGCACGATCCAGGGTAGCGAGTTGACGAATAGTCGCACGTCCAGGAGTTCACCACCATGTGCGTCGCGCATGAACGGCGTGGTCACATCCAGATAGAGGAGGTCGTCATTGATGTAGAACCAGTTGGACGCCTGCGCATCGAAGCCCAGTGTCGGCGCGACGACACAATCGACAGCATCGAGGAAGCGGACGAAGAACTGGCGTGCCCAGTTTTCGTCCTCGCTCTGCAGTAGAGTGGAGCAGAGACGTCCAGCGGGGAGCGCTCTCTGCACACAGTAGGCCGCTACTTCGCCGGATGGCAAGGTCAGGGATCGCATATCCGAATCCACGACTTTAAGTCCCGCCCCCTTGAGGCGTTGCAGGTACTCCGTGAACTGCCGTCGGTAGGAGTTGAACCTGTCCTGGTCTGGGAATGTGGGAAGCCGTTTGCACGCGAACGTGCCACGATCGGTCTCGAGCTTAAGGACAACGGAGCTTTCGCCGTATCCCATAATCTCGAGTGAGGTGTCGTGTCCGGACTGGAAGGCGGACATCACCTGCGCCTCCAGGACTTCGAGTTCTCTCTGCGAAATGCTGAGCGACATGTGATTAACTCTCCCAACGGGCATCTAGGCGTATCAGTTCCGGGCACTGTACTCAAGCTCCCGGTCTGCCGACAGCCGGTCAAGTTCGGCGCGCACATCGCAGAGAAGCTGGAAGCGTGATTCTCCGATCACGAAGAAGTGGTTGCCAGGCAGATGCCGGCGGATCAGCGAGCCGTACGTATACGACCGCCAGCCCTCGACTTCGTATGCCGGTGCGACCGTATCCTCCGCCGCTGAGTATGCGGTCATGGGGCAGCGCAATGGCCTGCGAGGCACCCACTGGTAGGTATCGCAGATCTGCAGGTCGGCACGAAGTATAGACGCGCCGCGTTCGAAGTACGCCGCCCCCATGGCCTCGCTGGCTCCCGTCCCGCCGAGGTCGCGGACGCTGTTCCAGAGCTGATCGAAGGGCAGCATATAACTTAGGCGGGTATCGGTCATGCCGCTCTTGTACAGGTGCGGAGCCTTGCTACCTGACACGAACAGATGCAGCGGCTCAGGTTGACCGAGGCGCCGCAGCTCGCAGGCGACCTCGTAGGCGACCAGCGCGCCCATGCTATGGCCGAACAGCGCGTAATTGTCGGCAAGGCCAGCGGCCACGAGTTCGGCCGTGACGTCACCTACGAGCGGCTCGATCGCGCGGTAGGGTTTCTCGCGCTGACGGAGGCCTCGGCCAGGCAGGAGCACCGGTACCACCTGAACGCGATCGGCTAGATACCACGGCCAGTCGCGGTAGACCGATGGTGTCCCGCCGGCGTGGGAGAAGCAGATCAGCTTGACAGGTGCGGTCGCGTCTTGGCGCAGGCCTGGAAACCAGGGATTCGCCGTCAGCATATTATTCATTCGCTGGTCCCCTCATGCCACGGACTCCTGGCACTTGCCGTTGCCTCCATGACATGCGCCAGCAGGTCCAGGGTTCGCTCAAGGTCTGCCTCGGTGTGGTCGACGTTGACGAAGAATCGCAGACGGCATTTGTCCGGCGGGACAGCCGGATAGCCGATCGGCATGACGTTGATGGCCCGCGCTATCATCTCGTTCGACACCGCGATGGCCCGTTCCCAGCCGCCGACGATAACTGGGATAATGGCTGAACCACGCGAGACGCCGGTGTCGATTCCGCGGCCCCTGGCCGCCGCACGGAAGAATTC
>Ga0335075_10012668_pt1 | contig 12738 bp, 12 predicted proteins | sample Lox_Sample_24_FD_206723 | JGI IMG/M metagenome (GOLD analysis project Ga0335075, IMG submission 206723) | Soil microbial communities from Loxahatchee National Wildlife Refuge, Florida, United States - Lox_Sample_2.4 | ecosystem: Environmental > Terrestrial > Soil > Wetlands | place: USA... | reverse complement strand
TGTCGCCGGCCAGCGGCTCGACGTCCGCGGCGCTGCCGGACGGCTCTGCCGCCGCCTCATCCACGACGGCCGCCGCGGCGGCCTCCGCGGCGGCGGGAACGGCCGGTGCGGGAACGGCCGGCGCCGGCGACGCGGCCGGAACGGGCGCCGGCGCGACGGGCGGCGGCACGTACGCGGACATCATCGTGGCGGGATGCGCGGGTTCCGCGGCCGCGCCGCCGAGCAGCGGCAGCACGTCGCTGAACATCCGCGCGGCCGCCGCCGCGGACGGCCGGGTGGCCGGGTCGCGGCGCAGCAGCGCCGCGATCAGCGGGGCGAGCCGTCCTGAGCCCGACGCGACGGGGGCGTCCTCGTTGATGATCGCGGACATCGTGGTGATCGCGCCGCCGCGCTGCTCGTAAGGCCCGTTCCCCTCGACCGCCGCGTAGATCGTGGCGCCCAGCGACCACAGGTCGGACGCGGGCGTCGCCGCCCCGCCACGGATCCGCTCAGGCGCGGTGAACCCGGGGGAGCCCATCACCATCCCGGTCTGCGTCAGCCGCGGATCACCGGCGAACTGCGCGATGCCGAAGTCGGTCAGCACCGCCCGCTCGTCCCACTCGTTGCCGGACCGCTCCCTGGCGATCAGCACATTGCTCGGCTTCACGTCGCGGTGCAGCACTCCGACGGCGTGCGCGGCCGCGAGCGCGGCGAGCAGCTGCTGGCCGATCCGCCCGGCGCGCAGCGGCGTCAGCCGCTTCTCCGCGGTCAGCACCTGGTCGAGGGACCGCGACGGGACGAGCTCCATGACGATCCACGGCCGCCCGTCTTCTTCGGCTACGTCGAAGACCGTGACCACGCCGCGGTGCGACAGCCGCGCGGCGGTGCGCGCCTCGCGCAGTGTCCGCTGGTAGGCGTTCTTCCGCTCGTCGGCCCCTATAGAAGAGGAGAGCACGACCTCCTTGACCGCCACCTCACGATCGAGGAGCTGGTCCCGGCCGCGCCACACGACACCCATGGCGCCACGGCCGATCGGCTGGTCCAGAATGTACCGCCCGGCGATGACCCGCCCTGTCATTGGGGGCATGGCTGGACCATACCAGCGTTTAGGGGTGGCCGCCGATGGACAGCAGCGGACCCGACGCCTCGGCGAAAAAGTCGTTGCCCTTGTCGTCCACGATGATGAACGCGGGGAAGTCGCGGACCTCTATCTTCCACACCGCCTCCATGCCGAGTTCCGGGTATTCCAGCACTTCGACCTTGGTTATGCAGTCCTGCGCGAGCCGCGCCGCCGCACCGCCGATCGAGCCGAGGTAGAACCCGCCGTGCCGCTTGCACGCCTCGGTTACCCCCGTAGACCTGTTGCCCTTCGCCAGCATAACGAAAGAGCCGCCCGCTGACTGGAACCGTTCGACATAGGAGTCCATCCGCCCGGCCGTCGTCGGCCCGAAGGACCCGGACGCGTACCCGGCGGGGGTCTTGGCGGGCCCCGCGTAGTACACGGGATGGTCGCGGAGATAAGAAGGCATGGGCTCGCCGGCGTCGAGCCGCTCGGCGATCTTCGCGTGCGCGATGTCGCGGGCGACGACCATCGGCCCGGTCAGCGCGAGCCGGGTCTTGACCGGGTACTTCGACAGCTCGGCCCTGATCTCCGCCATCGGCCGGTTGAGGTCGATCGCCACGACCTCCGTGGCGTCCGAGGTCACAGACGAAGGGTCCGGCAGGTACTGCGCCGGGTCGGTCTCGAGCTGCTCGAGGAACACGCCGTCGCGGGTGATCTTCGCCAGCGCCTGCCGGTCGGCGGAACACGACACGGCGATCGCGACCGGGCACGACGCGCCGTGCCTGGGCAGCCGGATCACGCGCACGTCATGGCAGAAGTACTTGCCGCCGAATTGCGCGCCGATCCCGATCTTCCTGGTGATGTCCAGGACAAGCGCCTCGAGCTCCAGGTCCCTGAACCCGTGCCCGTCGGGCGAACCGGAGACCGGCAGCGTGTCGAGGTAGCGGGCCGAGGCGTACTTGGCCGTCTTCAGCGCGTATTCCGCGCTGGTCCCGCCGACGACGATCGCGAGGTGGTACGGCGGGCACGCGGACGTCCCGATCGCGGCGATCTTCTCCTCGAGGAACGACGCCATCCGCGCCGGGTTGAGCACCGCCTTGGTCTCCTGGTACAGGTAGGACTTGTTCGCCGACCCGCCGCCTTTGGCCATGAAGAGGAACTTGTACGCGTCGCCGTCGGTGGCGTACAACTCGATCTGCGCGGGCAGGTTGGACCCGGTGTTCTTCTCGTCCCACATGGTCAGCGGCGCCATCTGCGAATAGCGCAGGTTCAGCGTCGTGTACGCGTCGTAGATGCCGCGGGCGATGTGCTCTTCATCACGTCCGTCGGTGAGCACCTGCTGGCCGCGCTTGCCCATCACGATCGCGGTGCCGGTGTCCTGGCACATCGGCAGCACGCCCCCGGCGGCGATGTTCGCGTTCTGCAGCAGGTCACGGGCCACGTACCGGTCGTTGGGGCTGGCCTGCGGATCGTCGAGGATCGCCCGCAGCTGCCGCAAGTGGGATGGCCGGAGCAGATGAGCGATGTCGCGCATCGCCGTCCGGCTCAGCAAGGTCAGTGCTTCCGGTTCAACATAGAGAAATTTTTTTCTGAACGGGCCCGTGGTCTCCACCCCACCGTCCGCGATCTTCCGGTAGGTGGTGTCGTCGTGCCCGAGCGGAAGCAGTTCGGTGAAGGAAAACTCAGCCATAGCCCCATCCTAGAAGGGCATCGAGATTGTCCCCTGTTGTCACGACTTGTTTGCGTATCCGCAAGCTTGTATTGTGACGCTGTGCGGCGGCGCTGCGCCACGCGGTGCCCCCGTCCGCGAGTGGATTGCTCGCCACGCAGTGCCCCCGTCTGCGGAGGCTGAGCTGCGGCGCCGCTGCACACATAACCTTCTTTCTCAGCCGACATAACCTGTTGCCCGGAGCAGGGCGCGGGAGAACGGGCTGATCCGCAGCGCTGGCAGCTCGCCGGGCTCGAACCAGGCCACTTCGCTCAGTTCTCCGTCGCTTGGCGCCGGCGAACCGGCCACGACGCGAGCCTCGTAGACCGCGGCGACGTAGGCGGCCAGGTCGCCGTTGGGGTAGCTGACCTCGTAGTCAGGGCCGCCGAGCACGTCAAGCAACCGCACCAGTCGCACGTCGACGCCGGTCTCTTCGCGGGCTTCCCTGACCGCCGCCTCGGCCGGCGACTCGCCGACGTCGACGGCGCCGCCGGGGACGCCCCACCCGTCGTCGCGCCCGGCCTCTTTGCCGAGCAGGATCCGGCCCTCTTCGTCACGGATCAGCACCGCGACGGACGGCAACAGCAGCAGCTCGTGCCCGACGACGGCCCGCAGCCGGGCGATATGCGGAGCGATACCCACGCCCCAACCCTATGGCCCGGACCCTGCGGCCGAGGCGCGCTAGCGGTTCGCCAGCCGGGGGAGCAGCAGCGACGCGCAGGTGATGCTGGCGAGCGTCGCGCCCACCAGGACCACGGTGTCCAGCCACAGCGTGGTCGGCCAGCCGATCAGCAACCCGCGGAGGGCCTCGACCTCGTAGGTGAGCGGGTTCACCTTGCTGATGGCCTGCAGCCAGCCGGGCATCACGTAGGTCGGGTAGAGCGCGCTCGAGCTGAAGAACAGCGGCATCGTGATCGCCTGGCCGATGCCCATCAGCCGGTCCCTGGCGAGCGCCACCCCCGCGATCGACATCGACAGGCAGGCGAAAAAGGCCGACCCCATCACCAGGACGAACGCCGCGCCGACGAGCTTCAGCGGGTTGTGGGTGAACGACACGCCGAGGATCGTGGCGATGATGACCACGACCACGCCCTGGACCAGCGACCGGACTCCGGCCGCGAACGCCTTGCCGGTGATCAGCGCGGACCTCGGCGTGGGTGTCACCATCAGCTTGGTCAGCACGCCCGCGTCCCGTTCCCAGATGATCTGGATGCCGTAGAAGATCGCGATGAACAGCGCGGACTGCGCGATGATGCCCGGCGACAGGTAAGCGAGGTAGGACACGCCCGGGGGCAGGGGGATGGCGTGGACGCGGGTGAACACCTCGCCGTAGATCAGCAGCCACAGCGCGGGCTGGATCGCCCGGGTGTACATCTCGGTCCGGTCGTGCCGGATCTTGCGCAGCTCGACCCAGCACAGGGTGCCGATCCGGCTGGCCAGGCGGCGCAGCGCCGCCACCGGGTTGTCGTGGATGCCGGGCAGTTCAGCCGAGGCGGCGGGCGGTGCGCCGGGAGCGGCGTACGTCACGGATGCCTCCTTCTTCCGGTGCCTTGTCCAGGGTGTCGCCGGTGTAGTGGCGGAACACGTCGTCGAGCGTCGCGCCCCCGCCGAGCCCCGCGCGCAGGTCGGCGGGCCGGCCCGTGGCGCGGATCGTGCCGCGGTGCATCAGCGAGACCCGGTCGCAGTACGCGTCGGCCTCGTCCATGTAGTGCGTGGTCATCAGCACGGTCATCCGGTGCTCGTCGCGCAGCCGCGCGATGTACTCCCAGACGACGCCGCGGGCGATCGGGTCCAGGCCGACAGTCGGCTCGTCGAGCACCAGCAGCCGCGGCGCGTTGATGAGCGCCTGGGCGAGCTCAAGCCGCCTGATCATGCCGCCGGAGTACGTTCCGGCCAGCCGGTGAGCCGCCTCGGTGAGCCCCATCGCGTCCAGCGCGCCGGCCACCTTGTCCTTCCGCTCCCTGCGCGGCACGTCGAAGAGCCTGGCGAACAGCTCGACGTTCTCGACACCGGTCAGGTTCGCGTCCGCGGACAGCATCTGCGGGACGTAGCCGATCACGCGGCGCACCAGCATCGGGCGGGCGGCGGCGTCGATGCCGAAGACCGTGACCGTGCCGGTCGCCGGCTTCAGCAGCGTGGTCAGCATGCGGATCGTGGTCGTCTTGCCGGCGCCGTTCGGACCGAGCAGCCCGAACATCTCGCCGGGCTCGATGGTCATGTCGACGTGGTCGACCGCGGTCTGGGTGCCGAACCGGTAGGTGAGGTCGGTGCAGCGGACCGCGTCCGTGGCCGTCCCCCTGGATGCCGTCTCGGCGGCGCCGACGCTCACAATGCTGTGCCTCCCGCTCTGTTGCCGGCCCCGCCTGAGGACACCAAGGCTCGCTCGCGGGTCTCAAGGGCCATCTGCTCCGCGAGCCGGGCCAGCGCGGGCACGGCGGCGCCGATGGCCCGCCGGTCGGCGGCAGGCAGCCGCTCGAGCGCCCGGCCGGCCAGCTCGGCCCGGATGTCGCGCCACTGAGAGACCCGGGCCGCGCCCTTGTCGGTCACGGTGAGCCGGACGGACCGGCCGTCCGTCACGGCCCGGCCCCTGGCCAGCAGGCCGTCCGCGGCGAGCTGGCTGACCATCGTGCTGACGCTGTTCGGCGCCAGCCGCAGTTCCTGCGCCGCCTCGGCGACGCTGATGCCCGGCTTGCGGGCGGTGAGCCGCAGCAGTTCCGACCGGGCCGGCGGCAGCGCCCCGGCTAGCGCCGACGAGCTCACGGCCCGCCGCGCCAGCCGGCGGATCGCGCCGAGCGCCGCGAGCAGCCCGGTCGCCTCCGCCTTGGCCGTCTCGCTGACAGCCACACTTACCTCGTTCACAGAGCTAACTATATGAGCGACCCGGAAGCCGGCCAAGCCCCGCCCGGAATTCGGCGTGAACCTTCGGGTTCTCGAACACATCACTGTAAGTAACCATGTGTGCACAGGAAACGTGAGGGTAACAGAGGGCGAAAAGTTCGCGTTAGCGACGGGCCTGCTTAGGCGTGAGAACAGGAGCGCAGTATGGCTGCCACATCCTCCACGACCGAGAGCAGTCCGTCTATCCGCAGCCTGATACCGGCGCGGATCGACCGGCTGCCTTGGTCCCGATTCCACACAAGACTGGTGATAGCCCTCGGGGTCGCCTGGGTCCTCGACGGACTCGAGATCACCATCGCCAGCAACGTCGGCCCCGACCTGACGCTGCACAACACGCTCAACATGTCCGCGGGTGCCGTGTCCGACATCGCCTGGTGGTACCTGATCGGCGAGGTCATCGGCGCCCTGTTCTTCGGCCGGATGTCGGACAAGCTCGGGCGCAAGAACCTGTTCATGATCACGCTCGGCGTCTACCTGATCGGCAGTGGGCTCACCGCGCTCACCCCGGCCGGCGGGCACTGGTTCATCTTCCTATACGCGACACGTGTCATCGCGGGCATGGGCATCGGCGGTGAGTACGCGGCGATCAACTCGGCCATCGACGAAATGATCCCCGCCAAGTACCGCGGCCGGGTGGACCTCGCCGTCAATGGCACCTACTGGGCCGGCGCCTTCCTCGGCACCATCGTGACAATCGTGGCGCTCAACCACATCACCCCCGTGTGGGGCTGGCGGGTCGCGTTCCTAGTCGGCCCGGTGCTCGCGCTGGTGATCATCTTCGTCCGGCGCCACCTGCCGGAGAGCCCGCGCTGGCAGATCATGCACGGCAGGGAGCAGGCAGCCGAAGGGTCGATCAGCGAGATCGAGCATGATGTCTCGGCGACGAAGGGCGACTTGCCGCCCGTGGACCCGAGCCGGGAGATCGAGATCCGGCCGACCGACCAGATCGGTTACCTGGCCCTGCTGCGGGTGCTCTTCAGCCACTATCCGAGCCGTTCTATCCTCGGTGCCGCGCTGATGATCACGCAGTCGTTCCTGTACAACGCGATCTTCTTCACGTACGGGCTCGTGCTGTTGTACTTCTTCAAGGTTCCGGCCACGGACACCGCCTACTACTTCATGGCGTTCGCAGTCGGCAACCTGCTCGGGCCGCTGACCCTGGGGCGGCTGTTCGACACGGTCGGCCGCCGGAAGATGATCTCCGGCACCTACATCCTGTCCGGCATACTGCTGGCCATCAGCGCCGAATTGTTCCGTGTCGGCGCGCTGAACGCCGTCACGCAGACGATCTGCTGGACGGTGGTCTTCTTCTTCGCCTCGGCTGGCGCCAGCGCTGGGTACCTGACGGTCAGCGAGATCTTCCCGCTGGAGGTGCGGGCAAAGGCCATCGCCGTGTTCTTCGCTATCGCGCAGTGCTTCGGCGCGTTCGGCTCGCACTGGTACGGCCACCTGATCGGCAATGGCACTGACCGGAACTCGCTGTTCGTCGGCTATATAGTCGGCGCGGCCGCGATGATCCTCGGCGGCGTGATCGCGATCTTCTGCGCCGTCGACGCCGAGGGCAAGGCCCTCGAGGACGTGGCGACGCCACTCTCGGTCATCGGCAAGCCGCCGGAGACCATCTTCCGCTCCGGCGTCGAACGCGAGGGCATCGATCCGACAGGACCGTGACCGGAGGGCTAGAACTTCATCCAGTGCTGGAAACACTCGTAGGCCGCGTCCTTCTCAGCGAAGTGCGCGGCCTCCGAGCGCTTCACCGCCAGGTAGGCGGTCGACCGCAGCGGGCCGAGCGCGGACATCAGCACCGGATCGGCCTCCAGCGCGTCGAGGGCCTCGCTCAGCGAGGCGGGCAGCCTGACCACAGCAAGCCGCGTACGTTCTGACGAGGACAAAGTCGCGGGATCGACAACCAGCGGCTCGCCCGGATCGAGCGACCGGCGGATACCGTCGATCCCCGCGTGGATGAAGGCGCCGAGCGCGAGGTAGGGGTTCCCCGTCGAGTCGCAGGGCTTGAGCTCCAGGTTCACCGAGCCGGCCGCGCCGATCGGCGAGCAGACCCGGACCGCGGCCTCCCGGTTGTCCGGGCCCCAGCAGGCGAACGCGCCGGCCCACATCGACGGCGCGAGCCGGCGGTAGCTGTTCACGCTGCCGCACGTCAGCGCCACCAGGCCGGGCAGGTGCGCGAGCACCCCGGCGAGGAAGGCGTAGCCGAGCCTGGACATGCCGAGCCGGCCAGCCGGATCGGTGAACGCGTTCGACCCGCCGGCCCACAGCGAGGCGTGCAGGTGCGCGCCGTTGCCGGCCTGGTCCGGCAGCGGTTTCGGCGCGAAGCTCGCCCACAGCCCCTGCCGGATCGCCACGGCCCGCGCGCTCTCGCGCAGCAGGACGTGGTTGTCCGCCGCGCGCAGCGCCGTCGCGTGCCTGATGGGGATTTCCTGCTGGCCGTGGCCAAGCTCGGGGTAATAGTGCTCGACCTCTAGACCTTGTTTGTTCAGCGCGACGACGAGGTCGATAATATAGTCGTGCGCCAGGTGAAAACCCGTAGCAGAGTAGCACAGGCTTTCGTCGATCGGGATTAGTTCCGAGCCTTCACGGCGCCCGAGCGTGAACTCGGGCTCGAACGAGGCCTGCAGTTCGTATCCTTCGGCGGCCAGGGCGGCGATCGCCTGCTTGAGGAAGGTGCGTGCGCACCCGTCCCACGGCGTGCCGTCCGGGTTCACCTGATCAGCGAGCATAGCCGCGGCGCCGAACGCGTAGGGCAGCGTGACGAAAGTGTTAGGGTCCGGCCTTATCCGGACTTCGCCGATCGCGCCCATGCCCTCGACCGGCTGCAATTCGTCCATCATCGACATCGCCATCATCGCGCGGGTGTGGCCGATGCCGCTCTCGATCCTCATCGCCAGCCGGGCGGTCGCCGCGGCCTTGCCGCGGATGATCCCGCCGTGGTCGGCGTAGAGGAACCGGACGAGGGCGACATTCTCTTCGCGTGCGCGCTGCGACAGCTCTGTCATACGGACGTTATATCTTCAGACCATGCCGCAACGTCCTGCTCCCCGCGATCTGCGCGCGTCGGACACCGACCGGGAACGGGTCGTCGCCATGCTGGCGGATGCGCTTGCCGACGGTCGTCTTACGAGTGAGGAGCATTCGGAACGGTCTGAGGCCGCTCTGAAGGCCCGCACCCTAGGCGAGCTGGCGGGGCTGACCACCGACCTGGCCATGCCCGACCGGCAGCCGCTCCGGCTGGACGGCGGGCAGGCCGTCACGGCGTTCTTCGCCAGCGCGGAACGCTACGGCCGGTGGGTGGTCCCGGGCACCGTGACCTGCTCGGCGGTGTTCGGCGAGGCGGTGCTCGACCTGCGCGAGGCGCTGCTGCAAGACCGGCACGTTGTGCTCAACGTCTACGCGTTCTGCGGGCGGATCCGGCTGATCGTGCCGGCCGGCGTCGAGGTCGTGATGAACGGGACAGGGGTGCTCGGCAGGCAGCGCGGCGGCACGATGCGGTGGCTGCCTGAAGGCGGTGACATCCCGGTGGTCGAGGTGCGCGGGTACCTGGTCGCGAGCGAGGTCCAGGTGCGCACCCCGCCGCGCCCGCGGCGCTGGCTGCCGCGGTGGCGGCGGGCGCCGCTGACCTGACGTGTGCTAGTCGTAGTTGACGGTCGCGTAGGCCTTCAGCTTCCACAGCGCGTGCTCGCTGCGGATGGACCTGATCGTGCCGGACCGCGACCGCATGACCAGCGAGTGCGTGGTCGCGCCGCCGCGCTTGTACCGGACCCCGTCCAGCAGCTCGCCGTCGGTGATCCCGGTGGCGGCGAAGAACACGTCGTCGGAGGAGACGAGGTCCTCGGTGGTCAGCACCCGGTTCAGGTCGTGCCCGGCGTCGAGCGCCTTGCTGCGCTCGGCGTCGTCCCGCGGTGCCAGCTTGCCGAGGATCACGCCGCCGAGGCACTTCAGCGCGCAGGCCGCCACGATCCCTTCCGGGGTGCCGCCGACGCCGAGCATCAGGTCGATGCCGGTGCCCTCCCGCGCGGCCATGATGGCGCCCGCCACGTCGCCGTCGGTGATCAGGTGGATCCGGGCACCCGCCGCCCGGACCGCCTTGACGAGGCCTTCGTGCCGCGGCCTGTCCAGGATGACCACGGTCACGTCGTGCGGGGTGATGCCCTTCGCCTTGGCCACCGCGGCGATGTTGACCGCGGGCGGCGCGTCGAGGTCCACCACGCCGGCCGCCTCAGGCCCGGTGGCCAGCTTGGTCATGTAGAAGACGGCGGACGGGTCGTACATCGAGCCGCGTTCGGCGACGGCGAGCACGGACACCGCGTTCGGCATGCCGTTGGCGCACAGCCGGGTGCCGTCGATGGGGTCGACCGCCACGTCGCAGGCGGGGCCGGTGCCGTCGCCGACCTCCTCGCCGTTGAAGAGCATCGGGGCGTTGTCCTTCTCGCCCTCGCCGATCACCACCACGCCCCGCATGGACACGGAGTTGATCAGCTGCCGCATCGCACTGACGGCGGCGCCGTCGGCGCCGTTCTTGTCGCCGCGGCCCACCCAGCGCGCGGCGGCCATCGAAGCCGCTTCCGTCACCCGGGCGAGCTCGAGGGCCAGGTTCCTGCTCGGCGCGAACTCGCTGGGCTCCGGCGTGCCAGGAACAACGCTGGAAGTCTCGGTGTACTCGGTCATGCTTGGCTTCCTTCCCCGCGTCGGCCGTGTCAGCCGCGTCGAGCCCAGGCCTGGTCGAGAGCGCTGCTGAACGTGTCCGTCGGCTGTGCGCCGGATACGCCGAGCGCCATGTCGAAAACGTAGAACGGGACGCCGCTGATGCCTAGCCCGGCCGCCTCCCGCTCGTCCTGCCGCACCGCGTCGGCGTACTCGTCGCCGCCGAGCACCTCGGCTATGGCCATTTCGTCAAGGCCGGCCGTCTTGCCGATCTCGATGATCGCGTCCCGGTCGAAGACTTGCCGGGCCTCGCCGAAGTAGGCCTGGTTGAGCGCGGTGAGCAGCTCGCGCGCCGTGCCCTTGGCGCGGCCAAGGTGGATTACGCGGTGCAGGTCGAAGGTGTTGCCGACCGGCCGGTCCGGATCGAAGCCGAGCCCCTCGGCCTGGGCGAGGCCGGCGACCCGCGCCTCGGCGGCGCGGGCCTGCGCTTCCGGCATGCCGTACTTCCTGCCGAGCATGGTGAGCGAGGTTTCCCGCAGGTCTTTCGGATAGCCGGGGTCCAGCTCGAAGGAGCGGTAGACCACCTCGACCTCGTCGCGGTGCGGGAAGCCGCTCAGCGCCTTCTCGAACCGCGCCTTGCCGACGTAGCACCAGGGGCAGACGACGTCACTCCAAATGTCCACGCGCATAGGTACAGGGTAAATGCCCGAGCCTAGAAGGGCGTATCGCCGTTCCCTGCTCCATTGTCTTTGCCGGGCTCAGCGTCGTCCGCCTCGTGTGCCGCCATGGCCGCGGTCAGCTTGGCCCTGGCGCCCTCGAGCCACTGAGCGCAGATCGCGGCCAGCTTTTCACCGCGCTCCCACAGGTCCAGCGACTGCTCGAGGGAGAGGCCGCCCGCTTCGAGCCGCTTCACCACGTTGGTGAGCTCGTCCCGCGCCTGCTCGTAGGAGAGAGCTTCACGATCCGCCACGAAACGTATCCTACCCGTGCCTACTCGTGATCCACGGTGACGCTGAGCTGGTCTTCCGCGAACCGGACGCTGAGCTGCTCGCCGGCGGACACCTCCGCGGCGGACCTGACCACGCTGGCGTCGCCCTGCTGGACGATCGCGTACCCGCGGCGCAGCGTCGACGCGGGGGAGAGCGCGAGCAGCCGGGCGCGGGTGTGCTCGATGTCGTCCTCGGCCCGGCTGAGGCGGCCCGCCACGCACTGCCGCGCCCGCTGGGTCAGCGCGTCGACGAGCTCGGCCTGGCGCTCGATCTCGCGCAGCGGATCGGCGAGCGCCGGCCGGGACCGCACCGCGTCCAGCCAGGCGAGCTCGCGGTCGAGCCAGCCGCGCACGCTACGCCGTGCCCGGTCCCTGAGCTGGGTGATCAGCGCGAGCTGTTCGGCGACGTCGGGGACGATGCGCTTGGCCGCGTCGGTCGGGGTGGACGCCCGCAGGTCCGCCACGTAGTCGAGCAGCGGGGTGTCCTGCTCGTGCCCGATCGCGCTCACCACCGGAGTCCGGCAGGCGGCCACGGCCCTGATCAGTGCCTCGTCGGAGAACGGCAGCAGGTCTTCGAGGGAGCCGCCGCCCCTGGCGATCACGATGACGTCCACCTCGGGGTCCTCGTCGAGCCGCTGCACCGCGGCGATGACCTCCCCGGCCGCGTACGGCCCCTGCACCGCGGTCTGCTCGACCCGGAACCTGACGGCGGGCCAGCGGCGCTGCGCGTTCTCCTGGACGTCGCGCTGGGCGGCGGATTCGCGTCCGCATACCAGACCGATGACGGTGGGGAGGAAAGGCAGCGGCCGCTTCCGTTCTGATGAGAAGAGACCTTCGGCGGCGAGTTCGCGGCGCAGCCTCTCCAGCCGCGCCAGCAGCTCACCGATGCCGACCGCGCGGATTTCCAGCGCGGTGAACGCGAACGAACCGCGGGTGGCGTTGAAGTCGGGCTTGACGAAGATCACCACCCGCGCACCCTCCTGCGGGTTGGTCACCTCGAAAATCTGGCGGGTGCAGACCACCTGCGCCGAGACGGCCGCGAGCGGATCCCTGAGAGTGATGAACACCGTGTTGCCGCGCTTCTTGGCCTCGGCGATCTGCCCCTCGACCCAGACCCGGCCGAGCTTCGCGATCCAGCCGCCCACGAGCTGCAGCACGGTCCGCACCGGAACCGGCGACTCCGCGGATGTCTCGAGGGCCATGCCTCTATCCCACCACGCCGGTCCGACACTCAACCGCATTTCTCGCGACCCGCGGGCCCCGGGTGGCGGCCCTGGTGGCGTGGGCGAACGAACTTTATCTGGCCCACAGGGCTAATGCACGCCTTGCCGCTGTGGGGTCCACGTGACTCACGGGACGCGGGGTACGAGTCGCCGGCCACTTGCTAATGATGATGGGTCGTTAGGCACACCAGAGGGTGCCTAACGACCCATCATGTTCGCGGAA
>Ga0335075_10012667_pt1 | contig 12738 bp, 12 predicted proteins | sample Lox_Sample_24_FD_206723 | JGI IMG/M metagenome (GOLD analysis project Ga0335075, IMG submission 206723) | Soil microbial communities from Loxahatchee National Wildlife Refuge, Florida, United States - Lox_Sample_2.4 | ecosystem: Environmental > Terrestrial > Soil > Wetlands | place: USA... | reverse complement strand
TGGAAGCCATCCTGAAGTCCGCCAAGACCGGCAAGGTCGGCGACGGCAAGATCTTCATCACCGATATCCAGCGCGTCATCCGCATCCGTACCGGCGAGACCGACGACGCGGCTCTTTGATGATTTGGCGCAAATCGCTCCCGGCGATTTGCGCGGCCAGCCCACTGATTTTGTTCGAACTCGCGGGCCAGGGACGGCCCTGGCCCGCTTTGTGATTTGCTTTCGCACGTCGCAACCGGTGAGGGCGTCGCGAGATAGACGGCGGCGCTTGGCCGCGATGGGGGGCGGCGCACTTGACGCGGTCGTGGCTCGCGGGTAATTCAGGCGGCATGGCGAAAGCGATCCGGTTTCACGAGCATGGAGGGCCTGAGGTCCTGCGGGTCGAGGAGGTCGATCCCGGGAAGCCGCAGCCTGGCGAGGTGCAGGTGCGCCATACGGCCATCGGGCTCAACTACATCGACGTTTACGATCGGACGGGGCTGTATCCGGGAGAGCTGCCGAGTGGCCTGGGACGTGAAGCCGCGGGCGTCATCACCGCGGTGGGGCGCAAGGTCAAGGACTTCAAGATAGGCGATCGGGTCGCCTATGTGCACTCGAAACCCGGCGCCTACTGCGAAGTTCGCAATCTTCCGGTGGAGCGGCTGGTGAAGGTGCCCCGCGGCATCTCCGACGAAGAGGCGGCGGCGCTGATGCTCAAGGGACTGACGGCGCACTATCTCCTGCGCCGCACTTATCGCGTTGCGCGCGGCGACACGATTCTCGTGCACGCGGCGGCGGGAGGGGTCGGGCTGCTCCTCTGCCAGTGGGCGAAGGCGCTCGGCGCGAAGGTGATCGGGGTCGTCGGCAGCGATGCGAAGGCGGAGCTGGCGCGCCGGAACGGCTGCAAGCACGTGTTGATCCTTGGCCGCGATGCACTGGCACCGGCAGTGAGGAAGCTCACCAGGCAAGAAGGCGTCGCGGTCGTCTATGACTCAGTCGGCAAGGATACGTTCATGGACTCGCTGGACTGCCTGCGCCCGCTGGGCATGATGGTGACGTACGGCAACGCGTCGGGTCCGCCGCCCGCGGTGAGCCCCCTCGAGCTCAGCAAGCGCGGCTCGCTCTTCCTCACACGCCCGACGCTCTTCAACTATATCGCCACCCGGCAGGCGCTCGATACGGCGGCACGCGAGCTCTTCGCGGTCGTCAAGAGCGGTGCCGTGCGCGTGCGGATCGGCCAACGATATGCGCTGACGGACGCGGCGCAGGCACATCGGGATCTCGAGGGACGCCGCACCACCGGTGCCACGGTGTTGGTCCCTTAGATCGACAGCAAGTCATTGAGCGGCCCCCGGGGCCGTTCCCGGCGCCGGAAGCCACAGGCGGCCAATGGTTGGCAGCGCACGGCGCCGCATGCGACTTTGCGCCAATCAGCGGATCGGCAAATACACGATGAAGCGCGAGCCCTGGCCCTCGCCTTCGCTTTGGGCTTCGACCGTGCCGGAATGCAGATCGACCAGGTGGCGGACGATCGCGAGCCCCAGCCCGAGGCCGCCGTGGCGCCTGCTGATCGAGCCGTCCTCCTGCCGGAAGCGCTCGAACACGTGCGGCAGAAATTCCGGCTTGATGCCCTGGCCGGTGTCCGTGATGCTGATCCGTGCCTGATCGCCGCTCATCGCCAGCTCCACATCCACCCGGCCTCCGGGAGCAGTGAACTTGACGGCGTTGGAGAGCAGGTTGCAGACGACCTGCTGCAGGCGCGCGGCGTCCCCGCGCACCACCCCCGTCACCTCGCCCAACACCGGCACGATGCTGACTTCCTTGGCCTGCGCCGCGGGCTGCATCGTAGCGATCGCGCCCTCGATGACGGGCCGCAGCACGACGTCGCCGAGCTCGAGGGCGATCTTTCCGGTCACGATGCGCGAGACGTCGAGCAAGTCCTCTATGAGACGCTTCTGGGCGCGTGCGTTGCGCTCTATGGTCTCCAGCGCCCGTGCCTGGGTCGCCTCATCCAGGCGGCGGGTGCGCAGCAGCGTGATCCAGCCGAAGATCGCATTGAGCGGAGTCCGCAGCTCGTGCGACATGGTGGCCAGGAATTCGTCCTTCAGGCGGCTGAGCTCCTCGGCCTGTCCGCGCAGCAGGCGCTCGCGCGCCAGCAGCTCTTCCCGCTCGTTTTCCGCGCGCAGGCGCTCCTCCACCTCGGCGCGCAGCCGCTCGTTGCTCCTCATCAGCTCGGCGGTGCGCTCTGCGACACGGCTTTCCAGCTCCTGGTTCGCGCGCCCCAGCGCCGCGCGTGTCAGAAAGAGATCGAGGAACACCCCGACCTTCGCTTGCATGACGGGTGCGACGACGGGAACCTGAATATAGTCGACGACGCCGAGCTCGTAGCCGCGTGCGCTCTGCAGGTTGTCCGCGTAGGCCGTCACCAGGATGATCGGCGTATGCCGCGCGTTGCGGTGTTGACGCAGGAGCTCGGCGGTCTCCAGCCCATCCATTCCCGGCATGTTGACGTCGAGCAGGATGACGGCGAACTCCCCCTCCAGCACGCGGCGCAGCGCCGCCTCGCCGGAGTCTGCCATGACGACCTCGGCGCCGAGCCCCTCCAGAATCGCGCCATAGGCGAGACGTTTATCGGGCAGATCGTCGACAACGAGGATGCGCGCGCGCGGCATCGAGGCAGTGCGTGGCCCGGAGCGCGGGTCCGTATCGGTGCTGCCTGACACGCGAGTCCTTGCGGGCTTGGGTCAGCGCACGACGCGCAGCGGGCGTGCGTTGCGCCCGATGCCCAGGGCGCCGCTGCGCACGACCTCGAGAAGCTCCGCGCCGCGGGCAAGATCGGTCGTGAAGGTATCGATCTCCGCCTCGCTCGCCGTGAGCTCGACGATGAAGCCGTCCGGCGCCGGATCCAGAACGCGGCCGCCGGTGCGCACGACGTAGCCCCGGATGGCGTCGGTATCCGCTGGCCGCACGCGCAGCTTGAGGAGGATGAGCTCGCGCTCGAGGTGCTCGCCCGTGGTCATGTCCTCGATAGTCACCACATCCACCAGCTTGTTGAGCTGATTGACGATCTGTTGGATGACGGCATCCGAGCCCGTGGTGACGAGCGTCAGGCGCGAGACGGTCGGGTCGTCCGTCGGTGCGACAGAGAGCGATTCGATGTTGTAACCGCGGGTGGAGAAAAGACCGGCGACCCGGCTCAAGGCGCCGGCCTCGTTCTGCAGCAGAATGGCGATAATATGACGCATGCTCGCTCGGATCGGCGGGACGGGCTGGGGTCAGGCCGCAGGATAAAGGATCGGGGCTTGGGCGGCCATGGTGACGGCTTTCGTGCCGCAGAACGAACTGCTAGTCTCCGGAGACCACCCCCCGCGCATCCGCGCCGATCCCGAGAGCAGCTCCGCATGAGCGACACCGTCATCCAGCCCCGTCCCGTCGGCCACCCGCTTGCCGGCCAGACCATGTCCGGCGCGCGGATGATCATGCAGGTGCTGGCCGACGAGGGCGTCGAAGCCATCTTCGGCTATAGCGGCGGGGCGATCCTGCCGACCTACGATGCCGTATTCCTCTACAACGAGGAGCAGGCGCAGCGCGGCGGCGCGCAGATCCCGCTCATCGTGCCGGCGAACGAGCAGGGAGCGGGGTTCATGGCGGCGGGATTTGCACGCGCCACTGGCCGCGTCGGTGTCTGTCTCGTGACATCCGGGCCCGGTGCCACCAATACCGTCACGCCCATCCGCGACTGCATGGCGGATTCGGTGCCGATCGTGGTGATCTGCGGCCAGGTTGCGCGCGCCTCGATCGGCACGGACGCATTCCAGGAGGCGCCGGTTGCAGCGCTGATGGGGTCCGTCGCGAAGCACGTCTTCCTGGTAACCGATCCGGCGCGGCTCGAGGCGACGGTGCGCTCGGCTTTCGAGCTGGCCCGCACGGGCCGTCCCGGACCGGTGGTCATCGATATTCCGAAGGACGTGCAGAACTGGGAAGGGATTTATCAGGGCGCCGGCACGCTGCCCCTGCCCGGCTACCGGCGGCGGATGAAAGAGCTGGCCGGCCAGCTGATCGAGCCGCGCGATGCGGAACGGTTCTTCGAGATGCTCGGGGAATCGCGCCGACCGCTGATTTATGCGGGCGGCGGCGTGATCAACGCCAATGCGGCGAGCGCGCTCGCGGAGTTCGCCACCGCCTTCGATATTCCGGTCGTGACGACGCTGATGGGTATCGGCGCCATCGATACGACGCACCGCCTGTCGATGCGGATGCTGGGGATGCACGGCACCGCCTTCGCCAACTATGCCGTCGAGGATTGCGACTTCCTCATCGCCGCCGGCGCGAGATTCGACGACCGGGTGGCCGGGGTGCCCGCGAAATTCGCCCGCGGCGCCAAGCGGATCGCGCACCTCGACATCGACCGCGCGGAGATCAACAAGGTCAAGCGCGTGCAGTGGAGCCACGTGGGCCTGCTCGGCGAGGCGCTGAGCGCCCTCACGGAGCACGGCCAGCGTACCGCGTTCAAGCGCGATTACGGCGAATGGCATGCGGCGCTCGCCGAGCTCAAGCGCGTACATGCCATGAACTACGACCGCCAGAGCGCGCTGATCCAGCCGTACTACGTGATCGAGGAGATCAACAAGCTGACTCGCGGCGAGGCGATCATCACCACGGGCGTGGGCCAGCACCAGATGTGGGCGGCGCAGTACTGCGATTTCCGCCGGCCGCGGCTGTGGCTGACCTCGGGCAGCATGGGAACCATGGGCTTCGGACTGCCGGCGGCGATCGGCGCGCAGCTCGCGCATCCGCGGCGCCTGGTCGTGGACATCGATGGCGATTCGAGCATCCGCATGAACATCGGCGAGCTCGAAACCGTCACCACTTATGACCTGCCCATCAAGATCGTCGTGCTCAACAACTTCGGCGACGGCATGGTCAAGCAGTGGCAGAAGCTCTTCTTCAAAGGGCGTCTGTCCGCGAGCGACAAGTCGCTGCACAAGAAGGACTTCGTCCGGGCCGCCCAGGCCGACGGCTTTCGCTACGCCGTGCGTCTCGACCGCAAGGAGGACGTCCCGCGCGTCGTCGGCGAATTCATCCGCTTCGAGGGACCGGCGTTCCTCGAAGTCCTGATCGATCCGGATGCGGGCGTCTATCCCATGGTCGGCCCGGGGCAAAGCTACGAGGAGATGATCACCGGCGAGTTCATCGCCTCGCGTCACAAGGTGAGCATCAAGCCACCGGGCCCCTCGGAAATGTTCTGAAGGGGAAGCGCCTCGTGAAGTACCTGCATACCATGGTTCGCGTGACCGACCTCGATGCCTCGCTGCGCTTTTACTGCGATGCGCTTGGGCTGGTGGAGGTCAAGCGCAACGATTACCCGCAGGGCCGCTACACCCTGGTGTTCCTCGCCGCGCCCGGCGACGAATCGGCGCAGATCGAGCTGACGTTCAACTGGGACCCCGAGCCGTACACCGGCGGCCGCAATTTCGGTCATCTTGCCTACGCGGTGGACGATATCTACGCCACCTGCCAGCGCCTGAGGGATCACGGCGTGACGATCAACCGGCCGCCGCGCGACGGACGCATGGCATTCGTGCGCTCCCCCGATCACATCTCGGTCGAGCTGCTGCAACGCGGTGGCGCGCTGCCGCCGGCGGAGCCGTGGATATCGATGCCGAACACCGGCTCCTGGTAGGACCCGGCAGTCGCCACCGAGCGCCACGTAAGCTCGATGTCGTCCGATACCCCTGAGATGCTCGAGCGCTACCTGCATCAGCAGATACCGCTCTCGGCCGCGATGGGGGTGCGGGTACGGATGGCGACCCCGGAGCGAGTGCAGCTGGCTGCCCCGCTCGCACCGAACGTCAATCACAGTGAGACCATTTTCGGCGGCAGCGCCGCCGCTCTCGCCACTCTCTGCGCCTGGACGCTCCTGCACGTGCGCCTCGCGCGCGCCGGCCTGGAGGCGCGCCTGGTGATTCAGCGCAGCAGCATGCAGTACGAGCGCCCCATCCCCGGAGACTTCGAAGCGGTCTGCCGCTTCGCGGACGAGTTCGCCTGGGACCGATTCCGGGGCACGCTCGTGCGCCGCGGTCGTGCCCGCCTGACGCTTGCCGCGCACCTGGTCTACCACGCCCGGCAGATGGCCACCTTCGAGGGGGACTTCGTTGCGTTGCGCTCTACAGACATGGAACTGCAACGCACATGAGTGCAGAATGCGGGGAGTTGGAAACCAACACCGCTCGTCAAGAAGAGGCAACCTCACATGAGCAACGCTGAGATTCGGGGGCGATTCGTCTGGCACGAGCTGATGACGACCGACCCGCAGGCCGCGGGCGCCTTCTACTCCAAAGTCCTGCCCTGGAAGACCCAGCCTTCCGGGATGCCCGATTACACGCTGTGGGTGGCGGGCAAGACGCAGACCGGCGGCCTGATGGCGCAGCCGGAGGATGCGCGGCGCGCCGGCGCCCCGCCGAGCTGGCTGCTCTACATCGGCACCCCGGACGTCGATGCCACCGCGGCCGACGCGCAGCGCCTGGGCGGCAAAGTGCTGAAAACCCCCGCTGACATTCCCAGCGTCGGCCGCTTCGCGGTGCTCGCCGACCCGCAAGGCGCCACGTTCGCGATCTTCACTCCGCTCCCCTCCGGGGCCGGGGGCGGTCCCACCGGCGATTTCTCCTGGCACGAGCTCGCCACCAGCGACGCACAGGGTGCGCTGGCGTTCTACTCGGAACTCTTCGGCTGGAGCCGCGGCCCTGCCCATGACATGGGCCCCGCGGGCACCTATCAGCTCATCGAGCACGGCGGCGCACAGGTCGGCGGTCTCTACAAGCTGATGGACGCATCGCAGGCGCCTCACTGGCTGACCTACATCCAGGTCGCCAACGTCGACAAGGCAGCCGCCGCGGCCAAAGCGGCCGGCGGCCGCGTGACGCAGGGCCCGATGGAAGTACCGGGCGGCAGCCGCATCGCGCAAATCCTCGATCCGCAAGGCGGCGCTTTCGCGGTTCACGAACTGGCCAAGCAGTCCGCCACCGCAAGCGTCCCCGCCGAGAAGGGCAGCGCCGCGGCCGACCGCGCCCCCGCCAAAACGGCTCGCAAGAGTCCGGCAAAGAGTCCGGCGAAGCGGGCCGCGGCGAAGGCGCCGCATCGCCCCGCCAAGCCGGCATCGGCGACGGCGAAGAAGCGCCCCGCCGCTGTCAAGAAAGCCGCGAAGAGATCCGCACCCAAAAAGGCGGCCAAAAAAGCCGTCCGCAAGGCCGCCGCCAGGCGCCCGGCCGCGCGCCGCGCCGCCGCCAAGAAGAAGCAGGCAAAGCGCTCAGCCCGCAAGCCGGCACGGGGTAAGTAGCCGCGAGCCTGTCGCGAGCGAGTCACCGCCGGGAGCGATTTCGGCCGGCGTGAGCGGCGGCCGGAAGGGCGAGGCCCAGGAAGGGCCTCGCAACCCGTCCGCTCGCGGGGTGACGCGGCGAATGGGCGGGCTGCCGGAGCGCCGCAGGCGCCTTCAGGTCAGTCTGATCAACGGCCTGCCGAAGTTCTCGCCACGCATGGCCTTGATCAAGTGTGCGGGCGCGTTCTCGATCCCCTGCGCCACATCCTCCAGGCACACCAGCCGATCCGCGCCGTACCAGGCGATCGCATCCTTCAGGAACTCGCCACGGCGGTGCTCGTAGTCGGCGGCGTTCAACCGCAGCATCGTTATCTCACCCGGTGCGTAGCCGGCCCGGCGCAGCGCCTCGCCGGGGTCGTCCCGACGAGCGCTATTGAGAATGACCCGACCGCCTGGCGCGATATGATGGCCCGAAAGCACGGCCTCGAGCAGCTCGCCGCCGGAGTTGTCGAAATAGATGTTGACGCCGTACGGCGCAAGCTGCCGCAGGCGGTTGCTCAGATTGTCCGCATGACGGTCGACACAGGCGGAGAAACGCGCGTGCCGCGTGGCCCAGTCGCACTTTTCCCGTGAGCTGCCGATTCCGATCGCGCGCGCACCCTTGATCTTCGCGACCTGGCCCGCCATCGCCCCAGCCGCATTCGCCGCCGCGGAGACGAGCACCGTCTCTCCGGCGCGCATCCGGGCGAGGTCGAGCAATCCGAAATAGGCGGCCATGCCGGCAGGGCCGAGGAGACCGAGCGCCGTCGAGGCGGGTGCCTGACCCGGGTGCAGTGCGCAAACGCGGTATCCGTCCGAGACGCACATCTCGCGCATGCCGCACTCGAGCACCACATGTTGTCCGACTGCGAAGACATCATGCCGCGACTCCAGCACTTCGCAGACGCCCAATGCGGGGACGACATCGCCTGGCCGCGGACTTTTGCCCGAGCGTAGGGTCGTCGCGGAGGAGACGCAGGTGAACGGATCCACCGCGAGCCAGCGCGCGCGGCAGAGTATGCCGCCGTTGGTCAGACGAGGCACTTCGCCTGGCACTACCTCGAAGTCTGTGGACGTCGCCGGTGTTCGCGTGATCCTGACCTCGAGATTGCGCATGGGGCGCCTCGTTACTGAGCTTGGGCCTCCGCCGCCTTGCGCCGTGCCGCATCCTCCTGATACGCGGCATTGATCTGCTGCTGCAGCTTCGCCTCGGTATCCTTGGCTTGCTTCGCCTGCTGCGCAGCCGAGGCGCCGCCGGCAGCCGCCGTGACACCGGTCTCGGCGAGACCACAGCCCGCCAGGGCAACAAGGGCGGCCAGCATGGCCAGTGACTTCGCTAGGGATCGCATCATGCGAATAGCTTAAACCCGAACGGCCGCTGCGGCACAATCCGGCCATGCCCAAAGCCCCTACTCGCCCGCCGACAGCCCCACCCCGCATCCGGCGCGGCTACTTCGAGTGCCGTTTCGGCCAACTGCACGTCCACAACGCCATCCCGTCCGGGGGCGGCTTCGAGGAAGGCACTCCGCTGCTGTGTCTGCACCAGAGCCCCCACTCAGGGCGGAATTTCACTCGCTTTCTGGCGATGTCTGGCTCGGGGCGCTCCGTTTTCGCCCCGGACATGCCTGGCTTCGGGGATTCTGATCCACCCCCGACAGGAGCCGGAATCGCCGAGCACGCCGCCGCAATAGGCGATTTCCTCGATGCCATGCGCCTGCGCCAGATCGACCTGCTGGGCCATCGCTTCGGGGCCCTGGTCGCTACGGAGATCGCGACGGCGCGGCCGGGACAGGTGCGCCGCTTGGTGCTGGTCTCGCCCCCCCTCTCCGCGGACACCGCGGAGCCGCAGCCGTCGGCAGCGGTTATCGACGGCAGCCACCTGCTCGATGCATGGCGGCGCACCATGGCCTATTGCGGTCCGGATGCGTCACCCGAGACCATCACCGCCGTACTGGCGGAGCGACTGCGCAACGCGGGCCCGGCTGCTGCGGCGGTGACGGCTGCGCGCGGTTATCAGCTGCGCGCGAAACTGGCACCCCTCACTCTTCCCATACTCGTGGTCCGGCTGCGCGATGAAGTCGCAGCCAGCAAGGGGCAGGCGCGCGATCTGCCCGCGCGCGCCAGGTTGATCGAGCTGCCTGAACACGGCGCTTCGCTGTTCGAGACGGCGCCCGAAGCCGCGCTCCAGGCGTTGGAAGGGTTTCTGCGCTGATCGGCGCAAATCGCTCCCGGCGCGGCGCGCGGCCCGCCATCTGACCGGATTCACCTCGCGGCCAGGGAACGGCCCCGAGCCGCTCATTGAATCGCCTTCGAGCTGATCGCCCGTGTCCAATGCGCGACTTCCTCCACCGTCATCGAGCCCGCCACGGTCACCCGCGCGTCCTCGAAGCCCCACATGCTGACATCGGTGAGGTACTGCTCGCGCGAGAGCAGCGTGCCCTGACACACCCGCCGCGGCGGCGCCTGGGCATACAACTCGCGCGTGAGCCGCTCGATCAGCTCCTGCATCACCCATTCCGGAATGCGCGTGCGCTCCGACGGATACACGAACCCGAACAGGCCGAGATAGGAGAAGAGCACGCGCCAGTGACTGTCGAAGCGCGCGAGCAGCCGCCGCCAGTCGAGCCGCTCGGCGCAGGCCAGCAGGAGATGCATGATGTCGGCACCGTCATAGCGCTCGCGCTCGGTGATGAACGCCTTCGACCAGATCATCTCCTCCGGCGGACAGAGACGAACCGGCACGCCGAACACGGTGCCGTCGACGGCATTGTCGAACCAGGCGTCATCCACCTGCGCCAGTCCGTTGCCGGAACTGAAGATGACATCCACGCAGCCGTGCTCGCAGCTCGCTTTGCCGAGCCAGTGGGGAAACGTCAGCTCGGTGGCGATGCCGGCGGCGCCGAGCACCTTCTCGACATCGCCGTAATGCTCGCGGCGCACGAAGACATCGAAATCCTTCGTATCCCTCGCGATGCCGGTGTAATGCTTCAGCGCGTATGCGCCACCCGCCAGAAGCGGGATGTCCGCATCCACCAGCAGGCTCAGCGTACGCACGTAGAACGCGTGGACGAGCTCGTCGAGCTCTCCCTGACGCTCATCGCTCGGCGGCATGCGGATTGCTCCGTCGCAGACACTACCGAGGAGAGCAAGCAAGCGATGCGCCTGGCCGCCGCCGCAGACCTGCATGTGAAAAAGAGCTCGCAAGGCGCGTTGCAGCCGCTCCTTGCGCCGGTCAACGATCATGCGGACGTGCTGCTCCTTTGCGGCGATCTCACCGACTACGGCCTGCGCGAGGAGGCGATCATTCTCGCCAGGGAGCTCAACGCCGCCGTCCGCATCCCCATTGTGGCGGTGCTCGGCAATCATGATTTCGAGTCCGGCCAGCAGGAGGAGGTCTGTCGGATCCTGACGGACGCCGGCGTCAAGGTCCTCGATGGGGAGGCTTTCGAAATCGGCGGCGTCGGCATCGCCGGCGCCAAGGGATTCTCGGGCGGCTTCGGCCGCGCGACGCTCGGCGCCTGGGGCGAGCAGGCGACCAAGCGCTACGTGCAGGAGGCAATCGATGAGGCGCTGAAGCTCGAGGGCGCGCTGGCGCGGCTGCGCACGCGGCAGCGGGTCGCGCTGCTGCACTACGCGCCCATCCGCGGCACTGTGGAAGGGGAGCCGCTCGACATCTATCCCTACCTCGGCACCAGCCGGCTGGAGGAGCCACTCAACCGGCACCCGGTGGATGTCGTCTTTCACGGCCACGCGCATCACGGCACGCCGGAAGGGCGAACGGGCACCGGCACGCCCGTATACAACGTGGCCATGCCGCTCCTGCTGCAGAAGTATCCGGACCGGCCGCCTTTTCGGGTGGTGGAGCTGCCGGAGGCGCCGCCTTCGGAGACGGAGGCCGCCATGGTCAATGCCCGGCAGACCGCCGGCGCCAAGCGCCCGCCCATCGTGGCACGGCCAGCGGGGACTTCAGACCGTCATTGACGGCCCGCTCGGGGGAAGGCCTGAGTCCGGGCTCGGAGGGCACACCCGCGGGCCCGGGAATTCGCTAAGCTGCCGCGATGGCCAGTCCCTATATCGAGCGGATTCTCAAGGCTCGCGTCTATGACGTCGCGATCGAGTCACCCCTGGAGGAGGCGCCCCGGCTGTCGCGCCGGCTCGGCAACCATGTGCTCCTCAAGCGCGAGGACCTGCAGCCGGTGTTCTCGTTCAAGTTGCGCGGCGCCTACAACCGCATCGCGCATCTGTCGGACAGCGCGGCGAAGCGCGGGGTCGTTTGCGCTTCGGCGGGCAATCATGCGCAGGGGGTGGCGCTGTCCGCGCGGCGGCGCGGCATTCCCGCGGTCATCGTCATGCCGCGCACCACGCCGCAGATCAAAGTGGAAGCGGTCATCGATCTCGGTGGCGAAGTCGTGCTGCACGGGGATGACTACGATACGGCTCTGGAGAGGGCGCTGGAGCTCGCGCGTGAGCGCAGCCTGGTGTTCGTTCATCCCTTCGATGACCCGGATGTGATCGCCGGCCAGGGCACCATCGGGGTGGAGCTGCTGCGCCAGACCGGCGGTCACCTCGACGCCATCTTCGTGCCTGTCGGCGGCGGCGGCCTGATCTCCGGCATCGCCGTCTACGTCAAGTACCTCTATCCCAACATCCGGATCATCGGGGTGGAGCCCGAGGATGCGGCCAGCATGTATGAGTCGCTGAAGGCGGGACGGCGAGTCACCCTGGACAGGGTGGGAATCTTCGCCGACGGCGTCGCGGTCAAGCGGGTGGGCGAGGAGACCTTCTCGTTATGCCGCAGTCACGTCGATGAGATCGTACTGCTCGATACGGACGAGATCTGCGCCGCCATCCAGGACGTGTTCGAGGATACGCGCTCCATCGTGGAGCCCGCGGGCGCGCTGGCCGTGGCGGGGCTGAAGAAATACATCGCCCGCGAGGGCTGGCGCGACAGGCGCGTCGTCGCGATCAACAGCGGCGCCAACGTCAACTTCGACCGCCTCCGCCACGTGGCGGAGCGCGCCGATCTCGGCGGCGAGCGCGAGGCGCTGCTCGCCGTCACCATCCCGGAGCGCCCGGGCAGCTTCCTGCGGTTCTGCGAGTTGCTGGGCAACCGCAACGTCACGGAGTTCAACTACCGCTACGAGAGCGAGCAGGCGGCGCAGATTTTCGTCAGCTTCGGGCTGGCCCAGGGGCGCACGGAAAGCGATGTGGTCATCCGCGCATTGCGCGAGGGGGGGTACATCGTCACCGACATGACGGACAACGAGATGGCGAAGCTGCACGTACGCTACATGGTCGGCGGCCGCGCCCGCGGCATCCGCGATGAGCTCCTTTACCGGTTCGAGTTCCCCGAACGTCCAGGGGCGCTCCTCAAATTCCTCCAGGCGGTGGGTAGCCGCTGGAACA
>Ga0335075_10012666_pt1 | contig 12739 bp, 13 predicted proteins | sample Lox_Sample_24_FD_206723 | JGI IMG/M metagenome (GOLD analysis project Ga0335075, IMG submission 206723) | Soil microbial communities from Loxahatchee National Wildlife Refuge, Florida, United States - Lox_Sample_2.4 | ecosystem: Environmental > Terrestrial > Soil > Wetlands | place: USA... | reverse complement strand
GACGGCGGTGGCGAAAGAAGACGAATCGTTCAACTGGCTGAGCTAATAGGGAAGCTAAAATGGAGAGATATACGGCTAGTTTAAGCGACGATCATGTAGTGCTTAATTAGGTCGGATTTGAAAGAGTTAGTGGCGGGCCATTGAACTCTATTCCAATAACCCCAACATAATTGGACTTAATGAAGATAGTTGATTCACGTTGAAGTCCAAGTGTAGAGTACTCCTTAAGAGCCGTTTTGCTTCTCTCACGCCGCGACCCGTATTAAAGATGATCGTTGGAACTTACCAAGTCATGATGTAGAAAGCGTAAAAAGGGAACACAATTCTAGGAAGGTCTTGTGAGACGTACGTCCCACAGCACCTCTAACCGTACCAAGTGTTCTATCCAATTGAAGGTCTCAGTCGCATAAAATCCACCACATTTCATTAAATTTTCCACATTTGGATCCCTTTTTCGACATCAGCGACCCATCTTCGCACCCTTTGAGCTTTTGGCTGAAATCGCCTAATCCAGAGGCTCCAGCCCGACAGAATCATTAACGTCATCGGGATTGCCACTGTCCAGAAAATCCAGAACTGCGAGCTTATATAAGTTGAAGATTTAATGGGACCATCTGGTGAAGGGTCCGCAGCTGTCACAGTATTGAAAAACTGTGTTCCGAAAATCGAGCTGACCGTCGAGATGGGCAGAAATATCATGGCCACAACTGCTAAGGTCTTCATGATGTAGCTGTCTTCCCGCATCACCTTGCTATCACGCATGCTCCCAATGTTGAAGGCCTGCGCAGTGGTTAGGAACTTTACCAAAGGAGGTGTGAATGGATGGCGAACTAAATTTATGACGTTTTTGAGCCTCTGGTCAATGCTCGACAGTCGAAGCTTTGTCGAGTGGAACATTTCCTTGCGATGATGTAAGGCATCCTGAGTGGCTTGCCACATCGCGACGTCGCGTTTGTCCATCTCTGCGTGTGCCCGTATGGCACATTCTAGGGAACGGAGAACCGCATCCAGCCCTTCTACAAGGTGGATCGCGTCCTTGGCGAGTGCATGGATGCGATTGTATTCGATGGCGAGTAGATCAGATGCCTCAGCCTCGAGTACGGCGGACTGTTCAAAGACTATCTGTGCTACGATTAGACAAGAAACTAGCCATGTAAACAACCGGACAAAGAGTCAACTCGCCTTTTCTGATTCGCGAGCCAGGTCCAGGACTTTCCAGGCATTTTCATCAACAAGTCGATACCAGGCCTCGAATGCCATATTGACCAGCAGGTACGGCTCGCTGAGAATATCTTCCCAGTCGGCCGACTTGTAAAGGCGGTTAATCACGAGCCAAAATGCGGGCGGCGGTTCGAAGCAGATAAGAGTAACTCGGTTTCGGCTGCCTGATGAAGTTGGAGCCCAATTCAAAACCAAGCCTGACCTGACCCATTGTGATTTATTGTCAAATTCTCCGGAGGGCAACGTGCCAAGAAAATGGATCCACGAAGCTACTTTACTATGAACCACTTCGTCTTGATAATCTCGCACTTCGACTCTGAGATGGCGAGGGGGTACGTACTACATGATCCATTCCTCAGCCTGCGGGTTCCAAACGAGTGTGTCACCGATTGAAGTGTCTCTGATACAAATTCGCTGGGTATGTCGAACAGCTCATACAAATACCGAAAGTCGGGAAACCGTCGGGGCGTGTCTCTCGGGGCGGTACTAAATTAACAAATATTAGACGAACTGCGACCCTTGGACCCGAGGGAAAGAGCCTCATGCTAGGACTCCTGGGTCTGCAGGGATGGCATATACATACATGATGGCCAGATCCCATCCACGATTGCAGTCCAGCTCATTTACCGAAAATATGTTGGATAGTGTCGGCGTCTCGCCTAAGGAGTTATCAAGTTAGTTGCCGGTAGTTTTACTGCCGCCCATCTACAGTTGTTTGTCGACGCAGTCTCTATCAACCGCTGGTTCTCACCTCGACGCCACTCAAAGGCATGAATAGGGGTATGAACATTCAATCCAAAAGTCGGCCCTTGCCTGGAGTTTCCCTCGTCGATCTGGTTGGCAAATATCCGGGGGCAATTTTGACGATAAGTTCCGGCCCCCTTATCAAATTTTCGTATATGATCAGGATTTTCGGTGAGCGTTGTCATCTCTCTCGCATTCCATTGTAGAACACAGACTACCCTAGCGCGTGGGGGTGCAAATATTAGTGGAAGGGTTCAAAGAAGTAGCTTCTTTAGCAGGAATGGTCCATTCGCTTAAGGTTGTAATGAAAAGCTAGCCTATTTATACAAGTGTGCAACGGTAAATCGCCGCCCACACCCGTTTTCGCACGATTACGTCACAGCCATGTGATGGTGGGTAGCAACGATTTTGGGGCGTCGCCGAGCTTACCCTCTAACCGCGACATGCAGCGAGGAGGGCACTGCCTGCGGAGCGACGGCAACATGCCAGAGAGACACTTCATCAGAATTGCAAAATGTGGCCCTTCTTTTCCATGGCTGCATCCCCCGCTGGCAAAATCCGCTCAGCAATCTCACCATCATTGCCCGGGACTAATCTCAGCATGCTCAGACCCTCCGGCCGGTGCCTTAGTCAGGGCTAAGGCGTCCAGGATCCGGCCGGAGGGTCTGAGCGCGCTCTCCCCGCTTTCGCACCAAGAGCTGAAAAAGCCAAACTTCCAATCGCAACCAGGTATCACAACGAGGTCTTACAGTAACTTATAAAAATTACTCTACGAATCTGTAGGTTCGGATTTACTATTTTCAACAATTCTCGCACCAATAACTAAGGCTGTTGCTGACTTATTACAAAAGTAAAAAGGCCCATTTCGGCGTTGTGTGGAAAGTTCAGCGGGCTCGAAATTATCCGTCATCACCACCTTGCGAAATCCACCACAACACAAGTCCAGACGACCTGAAACCTGCCCGGCTAGGTAAACCAAGCCTGCAGAATCACCTCATACCATAAATTACAATGGGTAGAACCAAAAATGACTGGAGGCAGAAGAAGCGGGCCCAGGGCGGCCAGGGCCAGCCTAGTCGGGCCGACCAGGTTTCTCGTTGCGCTCCAAGCTCACGGGATGATTATCCCCTTTATTGTATCATCTTCACTAGTATCGATAAGCCTACTAGTGGATAGGGAACTTTCGGATGGTGCTTCGAGCTCATCGGTGTTGAGTGGGGAGAGAGAGAAGAGTCGCTCAGAATAACGGGTCGACTTGCTGAAGCAATAGGAGTACTATAAGTAGCGGAAATCATCTTACAAAAAGATGGACACTGTGCGCAAGACAAAGAAGTAAATGTATGCCGAAATTTAACCAGTTGCGACGCTGTGGTGGAAAGTTATTACAACATAAGATGGGGTTTTTTGGTGCCGCCAGCCACCGGCCCAACTCGCGAAAGCGGGGAGAGCGCGCTCAGACCCTCCGGCCGGAGGGTCTGAGCATGCTGAGATTATGATGGTGGGTAGCAACGATTTTGGGGCGTCGCCAAGCTTACAACGTTCTTACCCTCTACCCGCGACATGCAGCGAGGAGGGCACTGCCTGCGGAGCGACGGCAACATGTCTCCCTGAAAGCAACAGATGGGTCGCCCGGAATCAGAGAGACACTTCATCAGAATTGCAAAATGTGGCAGCTTGGAGGCCCTTCTTTCCATGGCTGCATCCCCCCGCTGGCAAAATCCGCTCAGCAATCTCACCATCATTGCCCGGGACGCCTACACTCGATTCGTTTGTGAATTCTGCATTCATAACATGTATGATCCCTGAAACGTAGAGGGCGACCTGCAGCAGCTCAACGGAAATTGCTAAGGGTCAACAAAGATGTCGATTACATTCCGAGGCCTGCAGTCTCCGTCTGACTCGTATGGCCGTAGTATCCCAAATCACGTAGAAAAGAGGCCGCCGTCAGCTGCAAGGCAAAGAGGTGACGACGCCGTAAGCGAGGCGGTCTGGAGAAGTTTATCTCTGGATCGAGGCATGGTCCTTGCAGGCATCCTCGCTCTTTGTAAAAGCTTCAAGCAGGTCAACGGTAGATCGAGGCAGCAGTGGCCAGCGAATATTGCACCCAATTGCGCTTCGTAGCTGTGGGAATAAACGCGTTGTATCTCGCGCTGTTGTGGGGGATTGCGGGATTTTTCCTTCCAATCGGGCCGGCAACGATAGTTGGTGTGGTACCTTAGCTGTTTCACTGCCTAGTTACCTAGTTGCCTTCTGCCTTTTGGTAAATTTGAAACGGATAGTCAGCTCGCCAATGGTTGGAACGCTATCATAGCTCCAGGCGCAATGAAGAGGCCGAGCGAAAAAAGGGGCATCTGTTGCCCTTTTTCCGTTTCCACACTGTGTGCGGCTCTGCCATGGTGCTGTTCGCAGCCTGGCGGAAACATAAATTCGCATGTCTTCTCGGTCGTCCATCTTCCTCCTTCACCACATTTTGGAGACACTAGAAGCTCAAGCTTCCAGAGAGAAAGATCCACCGTTTCTACCCCACGTTACTTATGGTAAGGTACCATATATTTCTTGGGATGAAAACCTCTAAGGCTCATTGTTGCACAGGCATCCAGTGGTGCAGATCGACACAGCGACTCCAACATCCGCCCCCTCCAGGCCGAGATTCTTGAGATCCAAGTATGCTGTCGAACCCTCCTTCGAGAGCTTGGAAGTTTTATTGATGTTCTTCTGCAATAGAGTGAGCTTGACTGGGCCCCTCCCCCAAAGAAGGTGTCAACCGAGGGCAAACAGAACTCAGGTATGTTCCAGCGATATGTGTGCGGAGATGTTATCTTAATCAACTATTAATGCAAAAAAGAACCGCCCTCCAGTGACAAAACACTCCACAACGATAAGGCCAGCTCATCTGGATCTACTGCCTCACGAAATCAGACCCTGTGAACGATTTTTAGACGCCTGGTATGTTGGCATACTGATTTTCCTCCCGCGTTACTACCTAACTGACTCGACCAGCATCCAACATGAGCACTTGTCAAGCAGATGAGGAAGATAAAGATCCTCTGCCACCTTACATCGCCAGCTTTGATGACGTCCGTGGCTGGCACCATGCTTATGGCGACGGAAAATACACGTGGCGATGGTCCTCGCGGCCAAGACTCTACTATCCTGCAAGTTTGCAGTACAAACCCGGAAACGAGTACTTCGCAGTCGATGGCATGGGGAGAAGAAGGAAAGGCGAGCAGCGGTTTGAGTGTACCATAAACCCGACCTCTGGGAAGTTTGAACGTCTTTGTGTTCAGACGAGGGACTCATTCTGCGAACTCCAAAATAGTACCTGGGACCGAACGATCATGAGGAATTCGGCTCCCAGGATGTTACGTCTTGCAGAATTTACCCTTCGGGGCATTGACTGGTCAAAACGACACGAACCCGACAAATGGGACGCCAGCGATTGGTGGTCAGTTGTCTGGCGATGGTTTCCAGCAAGTCTTGGAATATCTATTCTCGTATAGCTCCCCAGCGCTTTGCCACAGTCATGAACTTTCTGGCTAACATGATGTCTGCAATGCAGATCTTCCTCTCTGACCAAGGGCAGCCGATTGGCAAGGATCCCCATGCATATCTGCCTTTTCGTTACAACGGGTACCGTTACCCCCGCTTGGCTCGGAATTTCTGGGAGAATAGGAAAGAGATCCACGAACAGCGGCCAAGCGACCCATCGTGGACTTCTGGCAACGTAACTGCGGCGTACCGAGCCTTCAGGCCCCGGTATCTTTGCTATCTTGAAGAAAAAGAAGCTAGAGACCGAAATGGAGAAGAAGTAATGATGCGCTACTTCAAGACCAAACCTGTGAGAAAGGTAAGCTAAGTCTTAGTGGGGTTCCTGACTTCGAGATGCTAAATATTGGGCAGGATGATCATACACCATATGTCTTTATCTCATACACAAAGGCCCAGTTTGGTGCAATAGGTGACCAAGCGGCAAATAATTATCAACGGCTGTTTAGCTGGGCCATGAATGCAACACATTTCTATGCAGACTCTCTCGGAGATGACCACAGAAAGCCAAGAGCCTTTTGGATTGATATTGAATGTCAACCTCTTCGCAGATTTGATGAAGAGACTGGAATAGAGTATGAAGTAGCTGGCGAGATGGACATTAAAAAGTTGACAAATCATGACGTGAGTTTTCTCTTTGATTCCTGGTGTAACTTTACTAATCCCAAATCCAATTCCATCAGATTTATAGCATGAGCGATATCGTTCGCAACGCTGAAAATACCATTGTTATTGTCAGGAATCCACCGCCTGCGGGAGCAAACAGTGCCGCCACCATAGACGACCCGCTGATGGGATGGGGCGAAAGAGTCTGGACGCTGCCCGAAGTCATACTCAGTAAGGGCAATTCTGTCACCCTGGTCATCAACGGCGGAAAACCAGATCAAGTCTCCAAAGTCAAACTTGCGGAATTGGCATGGAGAGATGCCTGTGCTTCGCGACAGCTTGTTGAACACTTTACAAACCTCCACCTTAGCCGCCTTGAGCTTGTCAGCATTGCTATGAAGTGCCTGCAGGTACGAACGCTGCGGGAGAAGTTTAAGGGAGATCGCAGCTACGCACTTATGGGATTACTCAGGGTCAGGCCACAGATTGATAGCGCAGACTCTTCCTTCCAAGCATTCGCTAGGTAAGGCTCTTTAAACTATACCAGGTTATCACGTCACTTTTTCAGACCTAGATACTAATTAACTGTAATAGACTTTCGTTGCCACAAGATAACGATCGGCTGATGGAACGTCTGATCTGTCTTCTACCCGAGCATCCAGATGAGCCATGGGACAAGATGTCCGACCAATACAACTCAAGCCTCTGGGACATCTATCCCGACACCCAGGTTTGTGGTATAGGGGAAAACGACACTATCGTCGTAGACGGATTCAGAGGTGCCTTGATCCAGTGGTCAATGTTCAGCACCGTTCATACGATGAGCCGGACAACTTGCTTAAGAGCCACGATTATCTATGTCACTGCCTGGGTACCGTTGCTACTCCTCGTTGCTATACCGCTCCTGGCGGTCTCCCCCGTGGCCGGTGGTGTCATCCTTGGAATCGTGTTGGTGATACTGCTCTTAACACCGTTATATATTCCTCGTTTATACAACGGTAAACTGTACGAAGTCGAGCCTTGCCTTTTCGGTATCGAAGGCTACGTTCCACTTCAAGAGATCGAAGAAATGCTATTCGGCATTCGGCTGGGCAGGTTGAAGTGGAGCCCTTACGGTTCGCCACTCTCACGGCACAGATATCGAAGACGCTTCCGCGAACGTACAAATGAAGATGATCTGGAGGTGGCTGATGGTCAGTCATTGTTGCCCCTGAGGGGCGGTGGCGACGAGAATCCCAGCGACTTCATCTGGGTATATCCTGTCGAAGCCATGGATCCCTGTTCCACCTGTGAGAACTGCGAGAATGGGGGAGATCAATCAAGATGCAGGCATGAAACCTTTACTACTGTAAACGGGAAGAGCAACGGCGAGTATGGCACCATGAAGGTGTGTCACGTCACTCCATGTCATGTTCCATTTTATTGTTGATCAAAAGGAAGGCTCACCTTGTTTATAGATCTTCATGCTCATCGACACTGCCATGATGACCGCGACGCTGTTCGAGTCTTGCCGCCCACCAGTTGCTTTGATCATTGGCGGCTCTGAAGGCGGCATGAAGAGAGCTCTCGCCTGCTCGTACGACGTTACCACGGGAACTTTGTACCGTGAGACAGTGCTCCGAGTCCCCTCGCAGACCGTGGACAAGATGCATTCACTCCAACGCGTCCGACTGGGCTTGAGGAACCCCTACAAGGCCAGTGATGTGGTTCCTGTCGTGAACCCGGAGCAGCGTCCTCCAATGACCCAGCCAGCGCAACCTCGGCCCGTGGTAGCTCGAGCTACGCACCCCCAGCCGGGAGAGTTCGAAATGCAGCAGCAATCGAATTGAAGTTATGGGGAATATTTCAACGGCAGCGATGTTTCGGCTGCTGAGATCAATCCAGCCCTAGCGGCCCAGGCAAATTCAAGTCGTTAAGAATCAAATGTTGTAGGCGGGTATTCAGTGTCAACATACACCAACTACACGGGAAATGAGAGAATGGGTGCATAACGATGCAGAACAGCGAGGTTAACACCAAGCGTGCTTCAATCAACTACAGCTATTCTTTGAAGGTGATCGATTTCATTTGATAGCACCTCACGGTGCCATCTTCCCTTTTTCTTAGATAAGAGATTTGGCTTCTTAGTTTCGAAATAATAATAATTGATTTATTTTAACGTATTCCACAAGCGAGAGCCGCACCCGAGGTGCTCAGAAGTTAAAGTATTTCTCATATTCCTTAATGAGAGTTTCCTTGTCTATCTTCTGCCAAGAGCATCCGCCATAGCCAAGCCCCACACTGCTTAACTGAAGTAGGAGTGCTTAAGCGTATTCTTCCACATGTAGGTCCTAGGGGTGTCCGGGAGGCGCTCACCCGAAGAAACACCGATACCTCCTCGGCTTACCGCTTGTGGAAATTGTCTGTTCTTGTCAGAAGCTATGCCTTACATCGTATCACTGGACACGTACGTTGAGTCTCATCTTTCAATGCGGGATCTTCGCGCCAAGTTATGATGTCCGTGGTAACTGGCAAGATTTGTATGTGTATGAAACAGATGTCAGAAATTGGACCATCTAGGCGGCTACTCAGCGTCAACTTAACACCGATTACGTAGGTGATAGGAGCCGTGGGACATACGGAGTTTTCTTCAGATAGTACAAGGCGTGCGCATTCTTTCATTCTTTTAAGCTCCATAATCCATGAACCCCTGGAGTCTATCACAAATACGTGGAACACCCCAACGACGCCTTTCGCGGCGCCAACAGAAATGTGCTTGAACTGGTCATAGGAGGAGAAAGCAAATCCCCACCGCTTGGCTATGCAAGTAGCTAAGATTGTGATTATTTGCCATTACTAAGGCTAGGAGTTCAGGTTACGAGTCGAAAGTGCTACATTCATGGCAGGTGTCCCACATCACCCAGACCCGACCTCGTCGCTTTTTGCACCGCCACCTTCTGACCAACACCCCATGCGCAGTCACGTCAGTCGCGTCGGAAACTTTAGCCGATTGATATTTGGGAGCCTGTTTTGGCTCCAAGTGCCAATACGGGCTCCCGATCCACAACCTTAGACTCTAATATCCCCAAGAGAAAGTTAGCCCCACTCCACAGGCAAGAAAGTGCAAAGCTAAAGTTCTGCTAGTAATATTTCCACATCAGATGAACGTTCATAGACGCCTACTGCTATCTCATGAGCAACAGCTTTGTCGACGCCGCGATGGTGCATCCTCGAACACACGAGGATTACCAAATCGGAGTCATATGCGCTTTAGCAACTGAGAAGGCCGCCATGGTAGCGATGCTAGATGAAACTCATCCTAGACTAAAGAAGGAAGATGGCGACGAGAACGAATACACATTAGGTAGAGTTGGGGTCCACAATGTTGTTATTGCTTGCCTCCCAGCTGGCTTGATGGGGAACGGACCTGCTGCTATTGTTGCAAACAATATGCGACGCAGCTTCCCGATCAAATTCGGCCTCATGGTTGGCGTTGGCGGTGGTGTTTGGAGCAAGAAAAATGATGTTCGTATTGGAGATGTCGTTGTGAGTCAACCTACAGGCACTCACAGTGGTGTCGTACAATGGGACTTCGGAAAGATGGGAAAGGGTGGAAATTTTCAGCGGACTGGCTTCCTTGATAAACCACCACCGGTATTACTACATGCGTTGCAGGAACTGAGGACATTTGATATCACAGATGGTGTCAATTTGGAAGAGTCGCTTTCTCTGATGGTTCAGAACAAGCCGCGAATGGGCCAGACCTATCGATATCAAGGGGCAGATCATGACCAGCTGTTCGAGGCCACCTATGACCACGAAGGTGACGAGACATGCGATGAGTGCGACCCTAAGTTTATTGTGCAGAGACCGGCCCGCAAAGACTCTGCTCCCAGGATACACTACGGGAACATTGCATCGGGAAATGAGGTGATGAAGCATGGAACCACTCGAGATAAGATAGCCAAAGAAGAAAGCGTGATTTGTTTTGAGATGGAGGCAGCTGGATTGATAGATAATTTTCGGTGTCTTGTGATCAGGGGCATTTGTGACTATGCGGATTCACACAAGAACAAAATATGGCAACCATATGCTGCGGCCACGGCTGCGGCATTTGCTAGAGTGCTTCTCGGCTTTATCGACAAACAAGAAGTGATCAAGACAAGTTGTGAGTAGATGAGTTCTACTATATATCAATCTGCATATGGTGTGTCCTTTAGTAATGAAAAACGACCGCTGACTAGCAATTCAGCACCAGATGATGCACTTAGTCGTTTACCGTACGCTGGTGACGCGCCATTCAACGCATATTACTGGCAACATGAACGCACCTGTCTCCATAACACCCGTGTCGACCTTCTTAAAGACATATACAACTGGGCTGATGGCCAAGACGAGCGCTGCATCTTTTGGCTGAATGGCCTAGCTGGCACCGGGAAGTCTACGGTAGCCCGCACTGTTGCCTATAAATACTCTGGTCTCCGCCGTCTCGGAGCCAGCTTCTTCTTCTCAAGAGGTGGTGGAGATATCGGCCATGCAGAAAAATTCGTCACGAGCATTGCACGGCAACTAGTGATTAGTATACCGTCTCTCAACCAACATATGTGCGATGCTCTCAAAGAGCGCCCCGACATTGCGAGCCAGTCTCTTCGCGATCAGTGGCAGCAACTTGTCCTGCGTCCACTGTCGAAGCTGGGCGAAAACGATTGTCAATCTCCGTATATCCTTGTCCTTGATGCGCTCGATGAGTGCGACAATGACAACAACATCCGGGCCATCATACACCTCTTGGCTGGAGCTCGATCGCTGAAGACAGTTCGACTGAGAGTCTTCCTGACAAGCCGACCTGAAATTCCGATCCGATATGGGTTCGACCAGATACCGGATGCTGAGCATAAGGATTTTGTAATCCATTATATACCACCATCAATCGTAGAGCACGACATCTGCATCTTCTTGGAATCAAACCTTGGAGAAATCCAGCGGAAACACGCGTTTCATAAAAACTGGCCTGGAAATGAAGCAATCCCGCATCTGGTTCGTAAGGCCGCAGGTCTCTTTATCTGGGCAGCAACAGCTTGTCGGTTCATTGATGAAGGTGGCAGCCTTTTCGGTCCGGATCGGTTGTCCGATATTCTGCAGGGTGACAGCTCGGAAACTGAACCCGAGGAAGAGCTAAATAAGATCTATACTAAAGTTCTCGAGAACTCAGTTGGCGCCCGTCTCAAGCAACGCGAGAAAGACAAGGCATATGAACTTCTGAGGAAAATTCTTGGGGCCATTGTTGCACTCTATTCACCGCTTTCCGCCCCCTCTCTTGCGAAGCTGCTACGTATACCTGAGCAGAAGGTTCGTGGTGTGCTAGGAGGTCTCCATGCGATTCTAGACATCCCAAAGGTCGACCCCTACCCGCTCCGTCTCCACCATCCTTCGTTTCGTGACTTTCTACTCGACAGAAAAAGATGTGAAGATCCGAATTTCTGGGTGAACGAGAAGCAAGCCCATCAAGTGTTGGCAGACAGCTGTATACGGCTCATGTCGACACTCAAGCAAGACATCTGTGGCGTGGATGCTCCAGGCATGCTTATAACCGACATCGAGAGAAGTCGAGTTGAGCGGAGTCTTCCTTCTGAAATTCAGTATGCATGCCTCTACTGGATCCAGCATCTTCAGGAGAGCGGGACTCAGCTCGAGGACGACGACCAAGTGCACCGGTTCCTACAGGAGCATCTCCTTCATTGGCTCGAGGCTCTTGGATGGATAGGAAAGGTACCAGAAGGAGTTCATGCCATTACCTCTTTAGAGTCCTCTGTTTCAGTTAGTATATCTCCGGCATAGTACAGAGTTTTACTAATAGCTCGGTTAGTCAAGTAATTGCCCCCGTCTTTCAACATTTGTTCATGATATGACGCGGTTTGTTCTCTATAATCGGTCTGCCATAGAGCAAACTCCACTTCAGATATATTATCTCCTTATATCTGCACCGATGAAAAGTATAGTAAGGAGGCAATTCATAAGTGATATACCTCTGTGGATACGAATTTTGCAATTCAATTTTAAGGAGAATTGGAACGCCCTGCTACAGACGCTCGAGGGCCATTCGGACTGGGTCACGGCCGTAGCCTTCTCGCCGGACGGCAAGCAGCTGGCGTCGGCATCGCGCGACGGGACCGTCAGGCTGTGGGACGCCGGGTCCGGGGCGCTGCAGCAGACGCTCGAGGGCCATTCGGACTGGGTCACGGCCGTAGCCTTCTCGCCGGACGGCAAGCAGCTGGCGTCGGCATCGGACGACAAGACCGTCAGGCTGTGGGACGCCGGGTCCGGGGCGCTGCAGCAGACACTCGAGGGCCATTCGGACTGGGTCACGGCCGTAGCCTTCTCGCCGGACGGCAAGCAGCTGGCGTCGGCATCGCGCGACGGGACCGTCGGGCTGTGGGACGCCGGGTCCGGGGCGCTGCAGCAGACGCTCGAGGGCCATTCGGACTCGGTCACGGCCGTAGCCTTCTCGCCGGACGGCAAGCAGCTGGCGTCGGCATCGCGCGACGAGACCGTCAGGCTGTGGGACGCCGGGTCCGGGGCGCTGCAGCAGACGCTCGAGGGCCATTCGGACTGGGTCACGGCCGTAGCCTTCTCGCCGGACGGC